>Ga0182013_10006297_pt1 | contig 13503 bp, 8 predicted proteins | sample 612S2MmetaG_FD_120487 | JGI IMG/M metagenome (GOLD analysis project Ga0182013, IMG submission 120487) | Permafrost microbial communities from Stordalen Mire, Sweden - 612S2M metaG | ecosystem: Environmental > Terrestrial > Soil > Wetlands > Permafrost | place: Sweden: Stordalen | collected... | reverse complement strand
CTTCAGCCCGCCCTCCTGCCAACGATGTGAGACCTGCGGCGGGCGGACTGAAGTCCGCCGCAGGCTGAAGCCTGGCCCCACCCCCCGGCTCAACCCAATTCCATGAGATCAGGAGTCCAGAGACTCGTCTCGGCGCTCCGGGAACCGCATTGCCAAGAGGGTCGAGATGAGTCTCGACCCCGCAGGCAGGAGTGCCTGCGCCACATCGCCACCACAGACAATGTGACGTTGTTTTTGCGTCGTTCCTTAGCTTAGGGCCTGTGTGGAAATGACCTATTCAATCGCGATGCGGTTCCGGCTTACGCCGTATATGCCCGCAGCACAAAGAACACCAGCACGCCCGTAACCGAGACATACATCCACACCGGAAACGTCCAACGGGCCACTTTGCGATGAAAGCGGAACTGGCCGCTCAGGCTGAAATACAGCGTCGTGAAAATCAGCGGCAGGGCTACCATCGACAGTCCGATATGACTGATGAGCAGCGCAAAGTACGCCGGCCGCACCCATCCCTGGCCGGGAAAGCGCGTATCGCCGTGAAACGAATGATAAGTGATATAACTCGCAAGAAACAGCGCGGAAAAGACCGTCGCCGCCAGCATGAAGCGCTTGTGAGTGACCTTATCCTTACGGCGAATGCGCAGATAACCGGCCAGCAGACAGAGGGCGCTCAGCGAATTGAAAGCGGCATTGGCGGCGGGCAGCGACGCCACCCACTCCGGCGCGGCCATCCGGCCCTTGAAGTAGATCAGCCAGATGAGAAATACCGTCACCAGCACGCTCAGCGCGCCGATCGCGTACAACGGGCCCCTGGGCGGCGTATCGGCATGGGCGGGTGTGGGGATTGAGGGCATCACACTATTTTACCGATGCCATGCCGTTAGCGTACAGCTCTGGTGCCGAACCGCGCCGCGTCAAGCGATGTGCCCCTCGCCCCGCAGCCCATCCCCAATGCCGCGTCGATCACGATCTGAACGTCGACAACGCTGACGGCGCCATTCCCGGTCAGATCGTTCGCCGGACTGGCCGCGCCAAGCGCTTCGTCGATCGCCATCTGGATATCGGCCGCGCCGATTTGTCCCGCGCTCGTGACGTCGCAGGCCGCATTTACCGATTGTGCGATCGACAGGTTGACGCCGGCAACCGTGATGGTAGTGCTGCGCCCCATTGGAGAACTATTCGCGGCAACCGTGAACGCCAGCGAGCCGGCCCCGGAGCCAAGCCCGCCCAGGGGCTGGAACGTCACCCAGGGGACGGGGCTGTTATAGCCCCACGTGCATCCGGAAACGGCGGCGACCGTCACGGTAGCGCTCCCGGCCGATGCGCTGAAGCGATAAGGGCTCGCCGCGGTGACGTTGGCGGAACAGGGCTGCCCGGTGGTGAACGACGAGACGGCGGAGAGATTCGAGCCGGCGCTGTTCCTGGCAGCGATCTGCCAGTAGTAAGTGGAGCCGGGGTTAAGACTGGACGGAGAATAGCTGGTGCTCGTCGTGGTCGCGACATACTGCGGCGTCGCGCTCGTGCCCAGATACACATCGTAGGAAGTCGCGGCAGCGTCCGCAATCCAGACGAGCGATGGAGCGAGAGAAATGTTGTTGGCGAGGTTCGCGGGGCTGACGAGGGTCGGAACTCCCGGTTGCACGGTTACCTGCCAGGTGCCCAGGACATTCGTTCCGCCAAGCGTCCCGGTCGGGTCCGTCGCCGTGCCGGTAACATATTTAGAGCCTAAGAACGCACTGGTGAAGGTGAGGTTGAAATTGGCAGTCATGTATTGGCCGGAGCCCGAAAAGGAAGAGCCGGCGGCGCTCAGAATGCACCGGCCATTGTGCAGCGTACCGGCGCCGGGCAGATTCAACGGACCGAGAAACGTGCCGGCATCTCCCACCAGGTAAAGGCTTCCCGTGCCGCTCAGGGAATTCATCGCCGCGCGGCACTCGGAACCGTCCATTCCAGTCAGGATCAGATCCAGTTCTCCGATATTGGCGTAGCCCGTGGCGTCGTAAGCCTGGAGCGCGAAGATCTGCCCGATTCCCGACCCCTGGTTCGGCGTCACGGACACGGGACCGGGAGTTGAAGAGCCGGCAGCGTCCTGCTGAAATCCCCCATTTTCCGTTCCATAATCGGTCCCGGACACCGATTCCTCGACGTCCCGCGCCGCGCCGGTGTTCTCCGCAATGGTGAACGGGATGGCGTTGAACCCATTGGAAGGAAACGAGGCGCCAACCGTTACCGGAGGATTCGTGGCGGCGGCGGTCAGCATGCAACCGGGTCCGGAAGTCCAAAGAAGGAGGGCGTCTACCGGACCGGGTCCGGAACTAATAGGAGGCCATGGACCCCAGAACTTGTACGAGCAAATGAAATCCGCCACGATTGTCTGCGGAGAACTCATGGTGAAGGTCCATGGCGAACCAGTCGCATAAGTACCCGAGAATCCCGAGAATTGGAAGCCGGCATTGGCGATCGCGGTGATGGTCACGCTTTGACCGGCGTTGTAAAAGCCATCGGGAGAAGTGGGACTGGCCGTCACCGACCCTTCCGTGACCGGAGACGCACTGAGGGACAGTTGATACTGCGCCGCGATATTGGCCGTGTATGTCCCGGCCATACCGCCGGCGAAGGTGCGCGGATTGCTTCCGCCATCCGCCCAGCTCTGAAACGCGAAGCGTGCGTTGGTCTGACCGGGAATGGCGGTCAACCAGCTAACCGTGTGTTGCGCGCCGCTGGGCCAGTAGAAGGTGGCAGGCGCCTGATAAGTGGAACCATCGACGGTGAACGGAGCGCCGGCGACGCTGGCCTGAATCGTGACCGCGGGCGGATGCGGTGAGACGATTGTTGTATCGCCGACTGTGACCGATTGCCCTCCTCCGCCGTAGACCGTGAAGGAATTGGCTGCCGGCGAGGCGGCGGTTGCCGAGACGCTGACGGCGATGGTGACCGGCGGATAACTGCTGCCGGAAGCGAGAGCGTCGTTGCGCGAACAACCGAGATAACTGCCCTCGTTCGCGATATTGCAGCCCCATCCTGTTCCGGAGACGGAGACGAGCGTGAGTCCCGCGGGCAACCAGTCGTTGAAGTTAGCTCCGAGCAGCGGCGCGCCGCCCGTCTGGTTGGCAATGTTGACGGTATAGCTGCCATTGCCGGTTTGGGTGAAGCCGCTATCGGTCAAGCTGGCCAAAATGACGGCTGGCGGAAGAATTACGGTGGAATCGCTGGCGCTGACATTCGCCGCGCCGCCGCCCGTGACGCTCACCTGGTTCACCAGCGGGGAATTCGAGCTGTTGATGCCCACGGTAACAGTAATCGGCGGATAGCTGCTCCCGCCTGCCAGCGAATCGCTTCGGGTGCATTGCAGGAAGTAGTAGACGGAACAAGTCCACCCGTTGCCTGTGATGGCATTTACCGCCATCCCCGTCGGCGGGAGTTCGGAAACGGTCACCGCTCCCGAAGTGGCGGGCGCACCTGCCTGGTTGGACACGGTTACCGTATAGGTCGCGTTGGTATCTCCCGGATAGAAGCTTCCGGCGTGCGACAACGAGACGCTCAGCACGGGCGGATTGGTGTTAATGACTGTGGAATCGGTGGCGGAGGCGCTCGCCGATCCGCCGCCCGTTACCGTGACCGAGTTGACCTGCGGCGAGGTAGCATTGGCCGCCACGCTGACGGTCACATAGATGTAAGGGAAGGAACCCCACCCGTAGACCGTTTGGTTGGTGGTGCACGAATTCCCCGAACACGTCCATCCGCTTCCCGACATTGAGACCAGAGACAGCCCGGAGGTCAGGTTCTCCGTCACGGTCACCGTGCCGGAGGTCGCCTGGCTGCTCTCCGCGTTCGAAACCTGAATCGTGTAAGTGGCGTTAGTCTGGCCCACCACGAAGCTGCCAGTATGGCTGGATTGAATCTGCAACGAGGGTGGGCTTACAACGCCGGCGGCGGCGTAATTGCCAAAGGGCGGCGACCCACCGCCCGAAACAGCGACCTGGTTGATCTGCGACGAGGCGGCGTTCGCCGTGACATTGGTTGTCACCGAAATGGAAGGATAGCTGCTTCCGCCAGCCAGCGGATCGCCGCGCGTACAGGTGTTACCCGTGCAGCTCCATCCGATTCCGGACATGGATACCAGCGTCAATCCCGCCGGCAAGGTGTCCGTAACAGTGACCGTATCGGATGTCGTGGCGGCGCCAGGCGCGTTGGATACCATGATCGTCCATGGGACGTTCAATTGGCCTGGGGTGAGCGTGCCGTAGCTCGCGAGGCTCTTTGTCACGGAGAGCGCCGGGACCGACGGATTCGCGGGTACTGTCCAAAGCCCTAGGACCGCATATTGTTGCGGATACACTACGACCGTGCCGGCCGTGGCCGGTGCGAACGTCAGACCCAACTGGACTGTCGCCAGGTTTCCGGAGCCCGAAAACGAGGACGTGGCAGCATCCAGGCGGCATCCGCTGTTTTGAATGCTGCCCGTGCCCGGAAGTGTCAACTGCTGCGCCACCCCGGCATCGGACAGCAGCGACAGTGTGGGAGTTCCGTTGGGATCGCTCACCCATAAGTTGCACCAGACTCCAAACTTCACACCTTGCCCTGCGATCTGCGAATACCCGGCACTGTCATAAATCTGCACGGTAAAAATCTGGCTGTACCCCGTGCCGGTACTGGGAGAAATCGAAACAACGTTAGAAAACGTCGAGTAAGAGGACGCGGGGTACTGCGTGACCAAGTATTGATTTCCAAGGGATACCGTGAGGTAAGCCGTTTGACTTGCGGAGCCGGTATTCTCGGAAACCGAGTAAGGAATTACATCGTATCCATCGAATACCGTAAGGGCGCCCAGTGTAAGCCAGGAAGCGGAGCTGGTAAAGCCCGTTACACCGCATGGAGCGTTTGCCGGCCAGTAAATAAAGCCGTTTAGCGGTCCTGGTCCGATCACGCCCGAGGGTATGCCGGAGACGCCATTGCACACAAAGGAGGCCGTCTCGGTATGCGGCGCATTCATGGTTATCGCCAGCGGACTGCTGCCGTAGAAATCCCCATTAAACTCAGCCGCAACGCCCGGGGCCGGAATGGCAGTGAGCGTCACCGTTGTTCCCGCGGCATAATATCCGTTGCTGAAGGCCGGGCTCGCCGTTACCGTCCCGCCGGCGGCAAATGGAATATTGATGGTCAACAGGTAAAACGCCGCGATATTCGCGGTATACGTGGCTGGTCCGGTCGACGTAAAGGTTCGCGGGTTCGATCCGCCGTCGCTCCAGCTTTCAAAGCTGTAGCTGGCGCCGGGTTGGCTCGGTACCGAAGTCAGCCAGGTGACGCTGTGCTGCGTTCCGATGGTCCAATAGATGGTGGCTGGCGTCTGATACACGCTGCCGTCTTCAAGCGAAAACGGCGCGCCCGCAACGTTTGCTTGAATCGTGACGGCCGGCCCGTGTGCGGCAATTACCGTGGAATCGGTGGCGGAAGCGCTGGCCGATCCAACGCCCGAGACCGAAACGGTATTCACCTGCGGGGAAGTAGCTGTGAGACCGACGCTCACCGTGACGGTTATCGGCGGATAACTGCTCCCGCCGTTCAGCACGTCGCTGCGGGAGCAACCGGAAGAGTAAAAGTAGGAGTTGGGGCTGCAAGTCCACCCGGTTCCCGCGATCGAAACGAGCGTCAAACCGGAGGGCAGGCTTTCGCTGACGTTTACCGGCCCCGACGTCGGGTCCGCGCCCGCCTGGTTGGAGACCAACAGAGTGTAAGTGGCGTTCGTCTGCGCCTGCGTAAAATTGCCCGAGTCGCCGATCGAGATCGATAGCACCGGCGGATTGGCGATGTAGTTCGTGTAATCGTAATCGGTGAGCGTGGCAGACCCGCCCCCCGATAACGTGACCTGGTTCGAACCGCCTCCAAACGTGGCGCCGACGTTTACTGTAACGGCGATAGGTGGATAACTGTTCCCGCCGGCCAGCGCGTCGCTCCGGGAACAGGTCGTCCCCGCGCAACTCCAGCCCGCGCCAGTTATCGAGACCAACGTCAATCCCTGCGGAAGAGTATCTGCCACCGTGACCGTGCCGGAGGAAGACGCCGCGCCAGCCAGGTTGGAGACCGTCACCGTGTAGGTGGCGTTCGACTGGAGTTGCGTGAAACTGCCGGTGTGCGTCGGGGTAATTCGTAGGGCTGGCCGCGTGGGATCGACTGGCACGTTCCACAGCGCGTAGGTCGCATAGCTCGAGCCCCCCGTTCCAAAAGCTCCGCCGGTGATATATCGCGCGCCCGCGAATGCCTGGGTGAAGGTCAGCGCCAATTGAACGGTGACGATCTCGCCGGAACCCGAAATGCTCGACAACGCGCCGTTCAACGCGCACATGCTATTCTGCAAGGTCCCGAGACTTGGCAGGCTCAAATAGCCCGACCATTGTCCGTTGTCCTGAACCAGGCTCGCGCTGGACCAGTAAGGGACGACCTCCAGGTGGCAAGTGGAATTATCGGTCCCGAAGAACTCCAGGTCCAGGTATTGCACGCCATTATATCCGTACTCTTCCTCGAACGCCTGTATCGTAAAAACCTGGCTCGTCCCCGTTCCAATCGACGGAGTCACCGAGACCACATTCGGAACGTAATAACCGGGCCCCAACTGCGTAACCTGGAACGTTTGGGAGGAATTGTTTCCGGTGAACGTCAGGCTCCCATAGCGTGAGTATGCGGTTTGCGAAACCGACAAAGGGATGTAATCGAAGTTACCCACGGAGCCTGGAGTGCCCACTGTAAGCCAATCCACGGAAGAGGTTAGCGTCGCCTGGCATCCAGGACCGCCTTGCCACACCTCTAGCATGGAGTACGGGCCATCGTAGAAATAGGTGTCCCAGAAGGGAAACGTACAGCTCGCACTATCTTGCGGCTGGAGGCTTGCCGCCGCTCCGGGTTCGATCCACGTGGAAGCCGGAGCGAGGACGCCGCCTGCCGTGGAAATGGCCGTTGCGACAAACGGGCGCGTGCCGGCGAGCGGCTTGGGAAGCGTGAACGCGACCGTAATGGTCAACCGATCGCCCGATCCCTCGATCGAGTTGCCTTCCGCCGAGACGGAGCATTCGTCGTTCGAGATCTTATCTTCGAAATCGACCCGCGCCATGCGGGTGCGCGCACCGCCGGGGCCATCCAGCACGTCGAACTCCCTCGTGGCCGGATAAACTTCCACCTGGCATCGCTCGGATCCCAGAACGAGTATTGCCCTGCCGATGTCGCCGTATCCGTTCGGATCCGTGAACCGGGCTGTGAAATGAATGGCATCCTGGGCGCGGGCACCGGCGGAAAGGAAAAGGGCGAATAACAACCCGCGGGTAAATACCATCATAAAAAGGCCTGAAAATCCGCAATCGTAATTGTAGCAGGCCGGGCCGACAAGAACGGCCGGGGAGTGTGCGTGTTATCATGCGGGGAATGCGCCTAAGGATCGCCATCAAGCTCGTGGCTGCGCTGGCGATTGCCGGCGCGGCTTCGACTCCGCTATGTGCCGCTGACCGGCACCTGGTAAACGGCTGGGACGTACGGGACGAGATCAAGCTCGCTCCAGGCGTCGATCCAGCCCTCGTCAAGGACTATTTTCCGTCGTTTTACGATTATCTGGATACCGTCCTGTTCCATCCGACCGCCGGCTATTACTCCAGCGGGCGGGTGAACTTCGTCTCGGATTACCAGACGTTCCCCATCGCGCTCTACCCTTCCTTCGGCCAGATGGTCACCGAGCACATGTTTAAGATGTGGGACGGAATGCGAAAGGCCGGCACTTTGGGGCCAACCGAGAAGTTCACCATCGCCGAGTTCGGCGCCGGCGACGGGGCCATGGCCGAGTCGGTACTCGCCTATATCGATCAACAGGCAGCCGATAATTCCGATGCGCGCTGGCGCCAATTCAAGGAGCAGACGGTCTACGCCTGCTATGATCGCTCGCCGGCGTTGAGCGAGAAGCAACGCGCCCGCAATTCCCGTTTTGGGAAGCGCTTCGATGCGCGACTGGGCGACGCCACCGATCCGGGCGCAACCATCCCGCGGGAGAGTTTGAAGGGTGTGATTCTCTCCAATGAATTGCCGGACTGTTTCAGCGTACACAAGGTGATCCTGGACGTGAGCGGCTCGGCGGAACTCGCCTACACGGTTCCGTCGGTTCCCATGGCGACCTGGAAGAGGATTGAGGCGTCTATTCCAGCGGCGGTGCGGCAGCTTATCGTGACGGACGACAAGGCGGTCTATGAGAAGCTCTTTGCCGGCAAGGAACGCGCCGGCGCGATCGCCGCGCGCGATCGCGTTTATTTGACCAAAGACGGCTTTTCGGCGATTCTGGATACCTTCATCAAGTCGGCCGATTACGAGGCCAAGGTGAACATGCTTCAGTTCCAGGAGTTATACGTCCCGGTGACGGTGATTCCGGAACTGGCGGAGCATTTCCGGCAATATGCCCACGCCTATGCTTACGCCTTGACTAAGAGCGGTAAGGGCATGGTGACTTATATCAACTTAGGCGAGGGTAAGTTCATTAAGGGCGCGGGTGCGGCTTTGAAAGCCGGCTACGTGATCACCATCGATTACGGCTCCAACTGGGATGGGATCCTGGGGCAGGAGTTCGATCACCTGCGCATGTACGGGCAAGGCAGCTCTCAAACCCAGGCCAATCCGTACCACTCCCCGACTCTGGAAGACATGACTCCGGAAGTGAACTTCACCTACCTCGCGGCAGAAGGGAAATCGGTGGGGCTGGAAGCGCTCTATTTCGGACCTCAGCACTGGCTGCAATTGGGCACTTCGATCGATCTGGACATGCCGCCGGCCGTCCGCGCGGTCACCGTGGACGACCAGGCCGACTTTCAGAATTGGGCCGGCTTGTTCTATAGCTGGGAGGTTTACAAGGTCCTGATTCAACAGAAAGAGAAGACCGACGCGGCCTATCGCTACCCCACCGATTTTGCGGAAGCCCTGACCGTGACGGAAGACGGATTGAGTCCGGCCGACCGCGTGAAGCTGGCGGAGATCGAGAAAAAGATCGGGCGGTAGAGCTACCTAATTCGGGGACAGGCTACATAACCTCGAAATAGAGTCGTGAACTGGTCAAGTCTTTGAGTGCGTATTTCGAGGTTATGTAGCCTGTCCCCGAATTAGACAATGGATAGCAGGGTGGGAAAATACTTCGTCCAAAATTTCGGATGCCGGGCTACGCAGGCCGATGGCGCCGCGCTCGAATCGCAACTGACGGCCAGGGGGCTGGAAATGGCTGAGGAGCGGGCCGGCGCGGACCTGGTGGTGCTCAATACGTGCACCGTCACGGCCACCGCGGATGACGATGTGCGGCAGACCATCCGCCGCGTGCATCGCGAAAATCCCGCGGCGCGTATTCTGGTGACCGGCTGCTACGCGCAGCGGGCGCCGCAGGAACTGGCGTCGCTGCCGGGCGTCGAATGGGTGGTGGGGAATTCGCACAAGACGCAGATTGCCGACCTGGTGACGCTCTTGCCCGCCGGAACGCCGTACCACGGCAACATCCACGTGGGCGACATCTTCGCGCAGCAGGACTTTCTTTCGGCTCCGGTGGAGGACGCGGCGGGCGATCGCACGCGGCCCAACCTCAAAATCCAGGACGGATGCAACAATCGCTGCTCGTTCTGCATCATCCCTTTCGTGCGCGGGCGCAGCCGCAGCTTGCCCGCCGGCCAGGTGGTGGAACAGGTGCGCGGGCTGGCGCGCCGGTATCGCGAGATTGTGCTGAGCGGCATCAACCTGGGACGCTGGGGCAGAGAACCGGGAAGCTCGCTGCGTCTGGTGGGCCTGGTAAGGCGTCTGTTGGCGGAGACGGACGTGGAACGGCTGCGGCTGAGTTCCGTGGAGCCGATGGATTTTACCGACGACTTGCTGGGCCTCATGGCGGAATCGCCGCGCATTGCCAGGCACGTCCACGCGCCTCTGCAAAGCGGCTCCGACAAGGTACTGCGCCGCATGCATCGCAAGTACCGTCCGCGGCATTACGCCGACCGCGTGCTGAAAGCGCGGGCGTGGATGCCCGATGCCGCTATCGGCGCCGACGCGATGGTGGGATTCCCGGGTGAGACGGAGGCCGAATTCGAAGACAGCCGGCAATTCATCGAGAGCCTGCCGTTTACCTACCTGCACGTGTTTACGTACTCGGAGCGGCCCGGTACGCCGGCGGCCGAAGAGGCGGCACGAGTGCCCATGAGGCTGCGCAAGGAACGCAATCGCGTGCTGCGGGAACTGGCGGCGGCGAAGAATCTGGCTTTCCGCGAAAGCATGGTCGGGCGGACGCTTTCGGCGGTGACGCTGCATGAGACAGGCGCCGCACTGAGCGGCAACTATCTCAAAATTGAACTGGCTGCACCGCGGGAAGCGAATCTGCTGGTGGATCTGCGGATCGGTGGAGTGAGCGGCGGCGGGTTGCGGGAGGCGGGATGAGCTTGCAGCGATCAGCTTTCAGCCGGGGCGCCGGGGTCGGGTGGCCTGGGAACATGGCGAGAGATCCCGAGGTGGGGCAGGCGAGCACCGCCTGCCGGTCGGCCCGCGCTGAACCGGGCCGGCTGCCCAAACAGAATAGCGGGCAGGCGAGCACCGCCTGCCCCACCTCGGGGACTCATCCCAGGTCTGACAGAGAATCGAGAACTTGCGAGCAGTTTCTGGAGAGCAATCAGCACTCAGCCAAGCGCGGCGTTCTGCGGTGGGGCGAGACGCAGTAGCTGAAAGCTGAACGCTCACACTGCTGAAAGTCCCTCACATCTCCCGCCGGCCTTCCATAGCTTTGGAAATCGTGACTTCGTCGGCGAACTCCAGGTCGCTGCCGACGGGAACGCCCATGCCGATGCGCGTGACCTTCACGCCCAGCGGCTTTAACAGGCGCGCCAGATACACCGCCGTGGCCTCGCCTTCCACTGTGGGGTTGGTGGCCACGATCACTTCGGCGATTTCGCCCTGGCCGATCCGCTCCACCAGCCCTTTGATCTTGAGGGACTCCGGCCCGATGCCCCGCAGCGGCGAAAGCGCACCGTGCAGGACGTGATAGCGGCCGGCGAACTGTCGCGTGGTTTCGATGCCCACGATATTGTGCGGTTCCTCCACCACGCAGATCACTGTGGGATCGCGATTCGGGTCGCGGCAGAAATGGCACTGTTCACTCTCGCTGATGTTGTTGCAGAGGGCGCACAGTCCCAGCTTGTCCTTGACGTCGAGAATGGCCTGTGAGAGACGCTCGGCGTCGCCCCGGCCGGCGCGCAGCACATGGAACGCGAGGCGCTGCGCGGACTTCTGTCCGATGCCGGGGAGATGCTTGAATTCGGCGATCAAGCGGGCCAGCGGTTCGGCGAAATCGGGCATCGATCCTCAGTCCCCTAGAACAGGCCGGGAGGCAAGCCCATGCCGCCCAACATGCCGCCCATCTTTGCATGGGACTGCTCTTCCACCTTCTTGACGGCTTCGCTACAGGCGGCCACGATCATATCCTGGAGCATTTCGACGTCGCCCGCGACTTCGGGTTCGATTTTGACAGATAGCAGGTTTTTGTTTCCGTCCATTTTGACCGTGATCATGCCGCCGCCGGCCGTGGCTTCGACCCTGATCAGCGCGACCTCCTGCGCCAGCTTTTCCTGCATTTGCTGCGCCTTCTGCATCATCTGCTGCATATTGCCGGGTAGTTTCACGTTACGACTCCTTGAGGTTACGAACTTTGCGGATTTCGCCGCTGAAAACTTCCTGGAAGCGCTGGACTTCCGGGTGGGCCAGGGCGCGGCTGGTGGCCTGATCTTCGCCCGCGGAGGGCGGGAGCTTGAGAGCCGCGGCCGGCGGACCCGCCTCGGCGATGGCGACCTTCAGCCGCAGCGGCTTGCCGAAGACTTCGTTCACCGCCGCTTCGAAAGCATTGTCCTTGAAGTACAGGGCGTACGATTTGGCCGTGACCACGGCGAGTTCCGCGCCGCTCACCGTGATGGTGGCATTTTCCACCGCGTCGGCGAGGTGTGGGAGCCCCTTCTCGTGGAGGAAGGAATGGAGGCGCTGGCGCGGATCGCCGGCCCCGATTGGCGGCAGGGCTTCCGGCGCGGGCGCGGCGGAGGAGGAGGATTGCGGCTCCGGCGGGCGCGCGGCGGCTTTCTTGGCGCGATCGAGTTCGAAGGGTGAGGGTCCGCGGGGCTGCGACACGGCGGGCGCCGGTTGCCGGGCCGCGGGCGAAGGCGGCGTGGGCCGCTGCGGGGGGACGGGTGGCGCACCGGTAGCGACGCGCGCCAGGGCCTCTTCGATGGGCAGCAGCCGGCCGGCTTGCACCAGGCGGATGAGGCCGATTTCCAGGTGGAAGCGGGGCTGCAACGAGTACTGCAGATCGCGGAAGAGATCGAGCGAGAGCTGCAGATAGCGGGTGAGGTCCTCTTCGGAGAAGCGCGCGGCGATGGCGGCCAGCTTCTCGCGCTGCTGGGCGGATGCGGCTACCAGATGCGGCGCGGCGCCGGAGATGCGCAATACCAGCAGATTGCGGAAGTAGCGCGACAATTCGCGGGAGAAATGCTGCAGGTTGAGGCCGTTGCGCTCGAGTTCGTCGACCACCTCGAGCATGCGGCGCGAATCGTTCTCCAGCAGGGCTTCGGAGACCTGTTCGAGCGACTCGAGCGAGAAAGCGCCCAGCAGCGCGCGGACTTCGGCGGCGTCGAGTTTCGAGCCGCAACAGGCGATGGCCTGATCCAGCGCGGAAAGCGAATCGCGCACGCTGCCTTCGCCGGCGGCGGCCAGCACGGCGAGGGCTTCAGGATCGGTCTGAATTCCTTCCTGCTCGCAGATCCAGGCCATGCGCTGGATGAGGTCTTCGAAATCCACCGAGCGGAAACTGAAGTGCTGGCAGCGGGACGCGATGGTGGCGGGAATCTTGTGCGCCTCGGTGGTACAGAGCACGAAAACCACCCATTCGGGCGGCTCCTCAATGGTTTTGAGGAGCGCATTAAAGGCTTCGTTGGTAATCTGGTGGGCTTCATCGATGATGAAGACTTTATAGCGGTCGCGGGCCGGCTGATAGCGGACGTTTTCGCGCAACTCGCGCATTTCGTTGATGCCGCGGTTGGAGGCGGCGTCGATCTCGATGACGTCCACGGTGCCGCCGGCGGTGATTTCCCGGCAACTGGCGCACTCGCCGCAGGGGGTGGCTGTGGGGCCCTGAATACAGTTCAGGCAGCGGGCCAGAATACGCGCGATGGTGGTCTTTCCGGTGCCGCGCTGTCCCGAGAAAATGTAGCCATGGGCGATGCGCTTCTGGGCGATGGCATTTTCGAGGGTGGTCTTGACGTGCTCCTGGTTGACCACATCGCGAAACGTTTGGGGCCGGTATTTACGGGCGATGACCTGATACATGGGACGGGTCTCCGGCACACATACCGGACGAAGTATGCCAGGCCCCGGGTGATCCGCGGCACACGTGCCGCACCGCTACCGTTGCTTCCTTCCGGACCTGGCGGGGTTTGCAGCCGCCCGTTGCACGGAGCCCGGAACCTGACAAGTATT
>Ga0182013_10006296_pt1 | contig 13504 bp, 10 predicted proteins | sample 612S2MmetaG_FD_120487 | JGI IMG/M metagenome (GOLD analysis project Ga0182013, IMG submission 120487) | Permafrost microbial communities from Stordalen Mire, Sweden - 612S2M metaG | ecosystem: Environmental > Terrestrial > Soil > Wetlands > Permafrost | place: Sweden: Stordalen | collected... | reverse complement strand
TGTAGAAGATACGCCACCCGGTCGCCGAGTCGTTTGGCACCGACAGCGCCGCAACCCCGTTGGCGGTCGGCTTCGCCAGCGCGGCGTCCCAATTGGCCACGCCGTCGAGCCCTTTCGGCTTGCCGTCGTCGCCGAGCAGTCCCGCCTTCTTCAGCAGGTCCTTGTTGTAATACAGGATGATAGAGTGAATATCGAGCGGCACGGCGTATTGTTTGCCGTCGGGACCTTGCGCCGCCTTCCAGTTCGCGTCGCCGAAGTCGCTCGCCTTGATCCCCGCCGCCGCGAGTTCTTCGGGCGCGATAGGGCTCAGCACGTTCTGCGAGATGCCGAGCGGCATGCGCGATTCGTGGTAGGTCATCACGTCGGGCCCCTGGCCGACCGCGGTCGAAGTCTGAACCTTGCTGTAATAAGGGACGCCCCATTCGAGGGTCGTCGCGTCGATATGGATCTTGCCGTCGAATTCCTTGTTGAATTCGTCGAGCATCGCCTTCATGCGGACGCCGTCGCCGCCGCTGAGAAAGTCCCACCATACGATGGTTTCGGTCGCGCGGGCGGCCCCCGCCGCGAGCAAGGCGCACGCCAAAGTGGCCATGAATGCTTTGCGGATCATGCCGATTTCCTCCCACAATGTCGCCGACGGGTTCGCCCGCCTGGAACGCGCTTGGCTGGACCGACCGTCGTCGAGAAGCCTGGCGGGCCGGATCGTAGCCGGGAAACGCGAAGGCGCCAAGCCTTTTCATCTGTATTCCAGATATTGTCGGACCCGACATTTCGTCCGCGCGCGGCCGCCGGCAAGCCGACGCCGAGCACAATATATTGATATTGATGACTTTTACGGGCCGCCGCCGCAGAACTCGAAGCCCTTGACGAGCGGGTCGGAAAGAGCTTTATTGTATCAAACATTCTGATGCTAATGGGGCGAGGAACCATGAGGGCGACTGTCACCGCGCATCGCGATTACCGCATCGCGACGATCGACGATCGGGTCTACGGCGCGTTCCTCGAGCACCTCGGCCGCGCGGTCTATTCCGGCATCTACGAGCCTGGCCATCCCACCGCCGACGCCAACGGCATGCGCGGCGACGTGATCGAGCTCGTGCGCGAGCTGAAGGTTCCGGTCGTCCGCTATCCCGGCGGCAATTTCGTCTCGGCCTACAACTGGGAGGACGGCGTCGGCCCGCGCGACAAGCGCCCGACCCGCCTCGACCTCGCCTGGCACACCTCCGAATCCAACGCCGTCGGCGTGCACGAATTCGCCGACTGGTGCGCGTCGGTCGGCTCAGAGATGATGCTGGCGATCAATCTCGGCTCGCGCGGCCTCGACGAAGCGCGCAACTTCGTCGAATACGTCAACGGCCCGACCGGCAGCTATTGGGGCGACCTGCGCAAGGCCAACGGCCACGCCGAGCCGTTCGGCGTCAAGCACTGGTGCCTCGGCAACGAGATGGACGGCCCGTGGCAGGTCGGCCACAAGACCGCCCACGAGTACGGTCGCCTCGCCAACGAGGTCGCCAAGACGCTGCGCGCCTTCGATCCGACGCTGAAGCTGATCGTCTGCGGCTCGTCGCATTCGGACATGGCGACCTATCCCGAATGGGAGCGCGTCGTGCTCGAGCATTGCTACGACGCGGTCGACTACATCTCGCTGCACATGTATTTCAACAATCGCGAAAAGGACACGGCGGAGTTCCTCGCCCTCAACGCCAAGCTCGACGCCTATATCGCGACGATCGCCTCGACGATCGAGGTCGTCCGCGCGCAGAAGCGCTCGAAGAACCGCGTCGCCATTTCCTTCGATGAATGGAACGTCTGGTATCATTCGATGGCGCAGGACAAGGAGATCCTCGGCGGCGCCAAGGGCTGGCCGCACGCCCCGCCCCTGCTCGAGGACGTCTACAATTTCGAGGACGTGCTGCAGGTCGGCTGCATCCTCAACACCTTCATCCGCCGTTCGGACGTGGTGAAGATCGCCTGCATCGCGCAACTGGTGAACGTCATCGCGCCGATCATGACCGAGCGCGGCGGCGCGGCCTGGCGGCAGACGATCTACTACCCCTATTATTTCGCCTCGATCTTCGGCCGCGGTGCGGCGCTGCGGCTCAGCGTCAGCTCGCCCGGCTACGATTCCAAGGTCGCCGACAACGTGCCCTATGTCGACATCGCCGGCGTCCACGACGAAGCGGGCGGCGCGTTGACCTTCTTCGCCGTCAACCGCCACGCGAGCGAGACGATTGCGCTCGACGTCGCGCTCGACGGCTTCGGCGCGGCGAAGCTCGTCGATTGCCAGGTGATGACGGCCGCCAGCCTCGAGGCCGTCAATACGGCCAAGGCGCCGCTCGCGGTGAAGCCGAAGACGGCGGCGATCGCTACCGTCGCCGACGGCCGCCTGCAGGCGAAGCTCGCGCCCCATTCCTACCAGATGATCCGGCTCAGCGTGGCGTAGCGCGCAGCGCCTGGCCCGTGCGCGCCAGGGCCGGGACGCCGCCGCCCGGCCAAGACGGACTCGGGTTCGCTACGCCTTCGTCTCGAGCAGCGTGGCGACGCGTTCGAGCGCCAGCGCGTAGCCCTGAGTCCCGCAGCCGGCGATCACACCCGAGGCGACGCGCGATACGTAGGAATGATGGCGGAACGGCTCGCGCTTGTGGATGTTGGAGATGTGCACCTCGAGGATCGGCCCGTCGAAGGCCGCCAGCGCGTCGAGGATCGCCACCGACGTATGGCTGTAGCCGGCGGGATTGATGACGATCGCCGCGGCGGCTTCGCGCGCTTCGTGGATCCAGTCGATCAGCTCGTATTCGCGATTGCTCTGGCGGAAGTTGATCGTCAGGCCTTGCGCCGAAGCGGTCTTGCGGCACAGAGCCTCGACGTCGGCGAGCGTGTCGCGGCCGTAGACCTCAGGCTGGCGCTTGCCGAGCAGGTCGAGGTTCGGCCCGTTGAGAACGAAGACGTTGCGGCTCACGATCGGCGCCCTCCGACGGCGGCTCTCATCGCCGCGCCCCGCTTTCTATAAGGCATGGAGCGCGCTCGCGCGAGGCCCGCCCCCGCGTTGTCGCGACGGCTTCCCGTCGCGCGCGAAGCGCTGCATAGGGCGCGCTTCGTGCTATCGTCGCCGCCCAACCCCAGGAGCGTACGCATGACGGTCGAGCTCGAGACCCGCGAAAAGTTCGCCAGGGTCGGCGCGCTGGAGATCTGCTACGAGACCTTCGGCCGCCCGAGCGATCCGCCGCTGCTGCTGATTGCCGGGCTCGGCGCGCAGATGATCCTGTGGGAGGACGAGTTCTGCGCCGCGCTCGCCGCGCGCGGCCTGTGGGTCGTGCGCTTCGACAATCGCGACGTCGGCAAGTCGACGCTGATCGCTTGGACGCCGCCCGCCGACGCAGGCTCAGCGGTCGCCGAGCGCAAGAAGGGCGACCGCATTCCTGCGCCCTATCTGCTCGAGGACATGGCCGCCGACGCGGTCGGACTGCTGGATGCGCTGGGGATCGCGAGGGCGCATATCGTCGGCGCGTCGATGGGCGGGATGATTGCGCAGGAAATCGCGATCCATTGGCCGGTGCGCGTGCGCTCGCTGACCTCGATCATGTCGACCACCGGCGACCCGCGCCTGCCGCCGCCGACGCCCCAGGTCATGCAGGTGTTCACCAAGCCGCCGCCGAAGACGGCGGAGGAATATGTCGAAGCCAACGTCGCCGCCTGGCTGATCTTCCGCGGCGCCAGCTATCCCGAGGACGAGAAACGCGATCGCACACGCGCCATTCGCGCCGCCAAGCGCGGCTTCAATCCCGAGGGCGGGCAGCGCCAGATGCTCGCCGTCTACGCGTCCGGCAGCCGCAAGAAGACCCTGCCCGGCGTCACGGCGCCGACGCTGGTCATCCACGGCGCCGACGATCCGCTGCTGCCGCTCGCCGCCGGCGAGGACACCGCCGCGACCATTCCCGGCGCCAAGCTGGTCGTCCTGCCGCGCATGGGCCACGCCCTGCCGCTCGCCGTCTGGCCGCGGGTGATCGACGAGATCGCCGAGCTGGCGAAGCGAGCGCCTTAGCCGCGAGCAAACTCCTTCCCCCCTCGCGGGGGAAGGTGGCCGGCGAGGCCGGCCGGATGAGGGGGATCGCGCACAAGCGCGATGGCTCTGCGGAGGCTCACTCACGCGGCCGGGGCGTTCCTGATCCGCACCAGGCGTTCACGAAAAACGGCGCCGAGTTTCCCCGGCGCCGTTCGATTCTCTGAAGAGCGTCTCTGCCGCCTTACGTCCCGACCTGGGCCGCCGTGACTAGCGTCGACAGGTCGAGCTTGACGCCCGGGCCCATGGTCGAGGAGACCGCGGCGCGGATCATGTAGGCGCCCTTGGCCCCGGCGGGCTTGGCCTTGTTCACCGCCTCGACGAAGGCGCGGATGTTGTCGGCGAGCTTGGCCTCGTCGAACGACGCCTTGCCGACCGAGCCCTGGACAATGCCCGCCTTCTCGGCGCGGAACTCGACCGCGCCGCCCTTCGACGCCTTGACCGCGGCGGTGACGTCCATCGTCACCGTGCCGACCTTCGGGTTGGGCATCAGGCCGCGGGGCCCGAGCACCTTGCCGAGACGGCCGACCAGCGGCATCAGGTCGGGCGTGGCGACGCAGCGATCGAAATCGATCGTGCCGCCCTGCACCACCGCCACCAGGTCTTCGGCGCCGACGACGTCGGCCCCGGCGGCGCGCGCTTCGTCGGCCTTGGCGCCGCGCGCGAACACCGCGACGCGCAGGGTGCGGCCGGTGCCGTTGGGCAGATTGACCACGCCGCGCACCATCTGGTCGGCGTGCTTGGGATCGACGCCGAGGTTGATCGCGATCTCGACCGTCTCGTCGAACTTCACGCTGGCGTTGCCCTTGATGAGCTTCACCGCCTCGTCGAGCTTGTAGAGCTTGACGCGGTCGACCGCCTCGCGGGCCTTGCGGATTCGCTTGCCGTGCTTGCTCATGGCCTTACCCCACCACCTCGAGGCCCATCGAACGGGCGGAGCCTTCGATCATCTTCATCGCCGATTCGACCGTGTCGCAGTTGAGGTCGACGATCTTCTTCTCGGCGATCTCGCGCACCTGCTCCCTGGTCACTTTGCCGACGAAGCCGCGGCCGGGGGTCTTGGCGCCGGAGGCCGGCTTCTTGCCGATCTTCAGCCCCGCCGCCTTCTTGAGCCAGAAAGTGACCGGCGGCTGGCGCATCTCGAAGGTGAACGAGCGATCCTGATAGGCGGTGATGACCACCGGAATCGGCGACCCCTTCTCCAGTTGCGCGGTGCGCGCATTGAAGGCCTTGCAGAATTCCATGATGTTGAGGCCGCGCTGGCCGAGCGCGGGACCGATCGGGGGCGACGGATTGGCCGCCCCGGCCGGCACTTGCAGCTTGATATAGCCGGCGATTTTCTTCGCCATGAGCTCTGCTCCGAAATTGGCGCGACCTGCGGAACGAGGCTCCGCCGGCTGCGCCAGGTTGCAGGTTCGTGGTGCGAACGGCGTTTCCGGCTGGCGACCGGGCGTTCTTCCACGGATGAAGGCGCGCGAGTTAGCAGGTTTTGCGAAGGGAGGCAACCGTACGGCGCAACCTACAGAACGTTGCCCTTACCAAGATTGCATGCATCACATAGCGTTTGGAGGTTTTCATCAGTTGTCTCACCGCCAAGGCTCCAAGCCCTAACGTGATCGACATGAAGAGAAACGCCCGGCCTCAGAGCTGGGCTGGCTCCGCAGGCACAGCACGCGAAATTATCCCGCTTCATCACACGAAACCGCTGCCTCAGCGATGGGTCCCGGCCGACCTGATGTCCGCTTGCCGCTTCAACAAGGCTAGGAGGTCGTATGTCTTGAGCATTTGCATACGCGACGAACCCCGCGAGCGCGTCCATCCACGAATGGAATCGACGCCGGTAAGCCCCCTGCGAAATTCGTGACGGCGGCCGAGCTAACTCGGCTCGACGCGGTTGCCGCCCATAGTATTCCCAGAGACGCATTATATTTTCAAAGAGGCGTTCATCAGGTATGTTGATTTCATTGGCAATTTCTAGGCCGGCAGCTACGACCGCCTTATTCCAAGTGCCGAAGCGCCTCGATACCGTCGTTGGGTCAAATTGACCGAATTCCGAATAAAGCCTCTGAGAGATTACTGTCGTCCCAGCCAAACTAGCCGCCCTCTGAATATCGGACAGTATGTCCTTATTAGAAACTGGCGCACCCTGGACGCGCTCCAGTCGAAATCTTGGGTCGTTCATATGCGTCCTACTCAGGCACCTTAGAGAGCACGGGCTCGGGCGAACAACAATCTAAAATGGAATTTGGCGGCAAGTCACGGCTGCACCAAGAGCTTCCTCAATTCGCTTATGCGAACTCTCTTCCCACAGAATGCCCATCCGCCGTACCTAGTCCCTGCCCTACTCCATCCCCTTGATCCGCTCCCGCGCCGCGCTGGCCAAGAACCCGGAGCGAGTTTGCCCGGCGCTCGCCGCGGCCTTGTCGATTCGCGCCAACAGGCCCTCGTCGAGCGAGATGTTGACCCGCTGCGCTTTGCCTGGAACTTCGACGCCGATCAGCGCCAGGATCGCACCTTCCATCCATTCCGGCTCGTCGGCTCGCAGCCGTTCGGCGGAGCGCGGTTCGGGCAGCGCCTCGCCATCCTCGATCATGCCTTCGACGTGCAGAGCCAACACCTGCGTCCCGCGCTCGATCGCTGAGCGCATGTCCGACGCCGTCGTCGCGCAGCCGGGAAAGTCGGGAAAAGACACGCCAAAGACGCCGTTTTCCTCATGGATGGTCCCGAGATAAGCAGCTTCCGTCATGATTTTCTCCCGTCACCATTCCCATCCAGCCTGCCGATAGATCGAGCGCAGCGCGCCCGTCGGCAACTCCCGCGCGCCGCGATCGATCGTCACCCGGCCGGTTCTTTCCGGATGGCGGTATTGCACGTGGTCGCCCGGCCCGACGCGCACGACAATCCACCCTTCGCTCGCCAGCCGCGCTTCAATGTCGCGTCGCTTGGCGCTGCGGTCCTTCCGCCCCATGAGGCGCCCCGATCGGCATTGCGCAATATTGCGCAAATGGCCCGTCCCGTCAACGAAATTGCGTGATTGTGCGCACTCTGCGGAGCAGCGAGATCGACCGGCGCGATCGCCCTCCCCGTCTCCCCTACCCGTGCGACTCGCCGGTCGGCGCTTCGTGCAGCGCGCCGGTCACATGGCCGGCCGCCTGCTCGCGCGCCATCCACGCTGCGTGGTCGCGGGCGAGGAAGGTGTAGACCATCGGCGTGACGAACAGGGTGAAGCAGGTGCCGATTGCCATGCCGAAGAAGATCGTCAGGCCGATGGCGAAGCGCGAGGCGGCGCCGGCGCCGGAGGCGATGATCAGCGGGATCATGCCGACCACCATCGCCGCGGTCGTCATCAGGATCGGCCGCAACCGGATCGACGCCGCCTCGACGATCGCGTCGCGCCGCGACAGCCCCTGCGTCTCCTGCAACGCGTTGGCGAAGTCGACCATCAAGATGCCGTGCTTGGCGATCAGGCCGATCAGCGTGACGAGGCCGATCTGCGAATAGATGTTGATCGTGGCGAAGCCCAGCACCCCGCCGATGTTGAGTGGCAGCAGCGCGCCGAACAAGGCGGTCGGCAGCGCCACCAGGATGATGAACGGGTCGCGGAAGCTCTCGTACTGCGCCGCCAGCACGAGATAGATGACGATCAGCGCGAAGACGAAGACGTAGATGAGCGCGTTGCCCTCCTGCTCGAGTTGGCGCGAGTCGCCCTGGAAGTCGTAGGAATAGCCTGCAGGAAACACCTCCGCCGACTTCGCCTTCATGTAGTCGAGCGCCTCGCCGAGCGTGCGGCCAGGGAACGGCACACCCGAGACGGTGGCCGAATTGAGCTGCTGGAAGCTGGTCAGCGCGTTGGGTTGCACCTTCTCGGTGACGGTCGCCACCGCCGACAGCGGCGCGAACTCGCCGCTGCTGGTGCGCACCTGGTAGCGCGTCAACCAATCCGGCGACAGGCGGAATTCGCGCGGCGCCTGCGGGATCACCTGATAGCTGCGCCCCTGCAGGCTGAACAGATTGACGTAGTTGCCGCCGAGCATGGTCGCCAGCGCCGCGCCGACGTCGGCCAAGCTGACGCCGATGCGGTTGGCCTTGTCGGCGTCGACGCTGACGACATATTCCGGCGTGTCGAACTTGAGGTCGACGTCGGTGAACAGGAACAGGCCGCTCTCGCGCGCCGCCTGCTGCATCTTCAGCGCGACGTCGGCGAGCGTCTGATAGTCGCCGGTGGTTCGGATGACGAACTGCATCGGCGCGCCGCCGGACGAGCCCGGCAGCGACGGCGGCGCGAAGGCCTGCACTTGCGCCTCCGGCACGGCGAGGAACTTCGGCCCGAGGGTGGCGAGCACCTGCTTCTCGCTGCGGGTGCGCTCATCCCAGGGCTTGAGGATCATGCCGACGAAGCCTGCCCGGACGTTCGGATAGCCGTTGACCAGGAAGACGTGCAGCACCTCGGGCACCGTCTTGACTTCGTCATAAAGGCGATGCGTCGCCTGCTCCATGTAGTCGCGGTTGGCGAGCTGCGGCGCCTTGACGAGGCCGATCAGGAAGCCCTGGTCCTCCTCGGGCGCCAGCTCGCGCGGCGTCGTCTGGTACATGACGGCGGTCAGCGCCAGCACGCCGACCAGGATCAGCAGCGTCAGCGCGCGGAAGTTCAGCGTGCTGGCGAGGCGCCGCTGATAGGCGCGCCGCAGCGCCTCGAAGGTCCTGTCGACCCGCGCGCCGAAACCGCGGGTGCTGGTCTCATGGCGCAGCAGCTTCGAGCACATCATCGGCGAAAGGGTCAACGCGATGAAGCCGGAGACGACCACAGCGCCGGCGAGCGTGAAGGCGAATTCGCGGAACAAGGCGCCGGTGACGCCCGAGACGAAGCCGATCGGCGCATAGACCGCCGCCAGCGTGATCGTCATCGCCACCACCGGCAGCGCGATCTCGTGCGCGCCGCGAATCGCCGCGTCGAACGGCGTCATGCCGTCCTCGATGTGACGGTGGATGTTCTCGACCACCACGATCGCGTCATCGACCACCAGGCCGATGCCGAGCACCAGCGCCAGCAGGGTCAGCAGGTTGATCGAATAGCCGAGCGCCAGCAGCGCGATCATCACCCCGATCAGCGACAGCGGAATGGTGACGATCGGAATGATCGTCGAACGGATGTTGCCGATAAACAGGAAGATGACGATGATCACGATGACCGCCGCCGCGATCAAGGTCTTGGCGACCTCGTAGATCGAGGCGCGGATGAATTGGGTCGAGTCGTAGGCGATGGTTGCGTTGAGGCCGGTGGGCAGCCGCGCCTGAATGCCGGGAATCACCCCGCGGATGCCGTCGATCACGGTGAGCGGGTTCGCTTCCGGCGTGCCGTAGATGCCGATGAACACCGCCTTCAGCCCGTCGAAGGTCGAGGACGAATCCGAGTTCTGCGGCCCGAGTTCGACCGTGGCGACGTCGCCGATCCGCACCAGCGCGTCGCCGTGCGCGGCGATCACCAGCTTGCGGAATGCGTCGGCGTTGTCGAGCGAGGTCAGCGCGTCGACGCTGACCTGGGTGTAGTCGCTCTTCACTTCGCCGGCGGCGGAGATGAAGTTGTTGGCGACGAGCGCGGCGCGGATGTCGTTGGCGGAAACCCCGCGCGCCGCCATCTTGATCGGGTCGAGCCAAATGCGCATGGCGAAGGTTTGGCCGCCGAGGATCTGCGCATTGGCGACGCCGTCGACCGTCTGCAGCTGCGGCTGGACGACGCGGATGAGATAGTCGGTGATCTGCGACGCGTTCATCACCGTCGAGTTGAACGACAGGTACATCAGCGCGGTGCCCTGCCCGGTCTGCTTGACGACGACCGGATCGAGCGCGTCCTTGGGCAGCACGCCGCGCACCTGATTGACCTTGGACAGCGTATCGGCCATCGCGCGGTCGGGATTGGCGTCGAGCCGCAGGTTCAGGGTGATGGTCGAGACGTTCTGCTGCGAGGTCGACGACAGCGTGTCGACGCCGTCGGTGCTGGCGACCGCCTGCTCGATCGGCGTGGTGATGAAGCCCTTGATGACGTCGGCGTCGGCGCCAGGATAGGTCGTCGTTATGGTGATCGTCGTGTTGGGCGTCAGCGGGAATTGGCGGATCTGCAGCTTCAAGCCGGCGACGCCGCCGATCAGAAGGATCAGCAGGCTGACGACGGTCGCCAGCACCGGCCGGCGGATGAAGAGATCGGTAAAGGCGTTCATCGGTTCGCCGTCACGGCTTCGGCGTTTCGGCCGGCGGCGGCAGCGCGCCGCCCTCGTCGATCGCCACCGGCGAATTCGGCTGCAGCTTGATCTGGCCCGCGATCACCACCTTTTCGCCGGCCTTCACCCCCTCGAGGATGGCGATGCGCTCGCCACGCGTCGCGCCGACTCGGATGAAGCGCCGCTCGACCACGAGGCCCTCGCCCGACTTGGCGGGGACGACGACGAAGGCGTTGTTGCCATAGAGGCTGTAAACGATCGCGGTGCGCGGCACGGTCAGAACGTCTGCGGGCGCGCCGGTGGTCACGGTCACGTCCGCGAACATGCCCGGTAGCAGCTTGCGATCGGGATTGGCGAATTCGGCGCGCACGGTGACGTTGCGCGAGTCCGAATTCACCCGCGCGTCGATCGCCGTCACCTTGCCTTTGAATTCGCGGCCCGGCTGCGAGTCGACCTCGAGCGTCGTCTCCTCGCCGACCGCGAGATTGGCGAGCGCGTCGTCGGGCGCGGAAAAGTCGACATAAGTCGGGTCGAGCTGCTGCAGCGTAGTCAGGTTGGCGCCGGCGGCGACATACTGGCCGAGATCGACGTCGCGCAGCCCGAGCCGCCCGGCGAAGGGCGCCTTGATCGCCTTCTGGGCGATCAGAGCGCGCGTATGCTCGACCGAAGCGGCGGCTGAATCGCGCGCCGCCAGCGCCGCGTCGACGGTCGACTGCGGCGTATTGCCGTTGGCGATCAGCGCCCGGGCGCGATCCAGCGTCACGTTGGCGTTTTTGAGCTGGGCCAGCCCATTGGCGAGATCGGCCACTTCGACCGAGGTGTCGAGATCGACCAGCGGCGCGCCGGCGGCGACGTCGTCGCCCGACTCGAAATGGATCGCCGACACCACGCCGGCCACCTGCGGCGCGACGACGATGCCTTGGAACGCACGCAGGGTGCCGATTGCCGACAATTGCGGCGCCCAATGCTCGACCTTCGCCGCCTCGACCGCCACCGTGGTCGGCTTGGGCGCAAAGGCGGCGCTGTCGCGCTGGTCGGCGGGCTTGAGGACGAGTTGGAAGTACGTCAGCCCGCCGACCAGCGCGACCAGAACCACCAGAACGAGGGCGAACACCGCCGGTCGGCGCGCGCCGAGCGGCAGCGCGCGCAGCACCAGCAGCAGCGCGGCGACGATCGCGATCGCCAGAAACAGCCCGGGCAGCGCCGGCGCGTGAAAGTGCGCGAGGTCTGTCGCAGCGGCGACGACGAGCGCCACGACGGCGACAGCGGCCAAGACCCTGGTCGCCCGCTTCATCAATTCTCGTTCCCCTTCGCGACGGCAGCGTCGCCAGCCCGGCGAAGCGGCGGGAATATCTCAGAACATCGCGCCAAGCGCCAGTCCTTCCTCGCGACTCGTTAACGCGGCGGCGACGCGGAAATTCCTTCGTGGCGCCCGGCGCCGCCCGCGGCTAGAACGACTCCACCGAAGGGAGGCGCCGGCATGCCGCTCAAAATCGACCAGCGCGTCGAACGCCTGCAGGCGCGGCTGCGCGAACTCGCATTCTGGCGCGCGCGCGCGACGCGCGAGATCGACGGCTGGCGCTGCGACGGCCAGCCGATTGTCGTCGGCGCGCCCTGGCCGCGCCGCGACGGCGTGCTGCGCTTCGAGGCGCTGGCGAGCGTTCCCGACGCCTGGCCGCTCGACGAAACCCGCCTTTGGCTCGATCTCGGCGGCGAGAGCCTGCTGACGCTGCGCTATGACGGCGGAGAAAGCGCGGCGTTCGGCCTCGACGTCAATCACCAGGAGTTCCCCCTCGCCGGCCGGCGCGTGGCGATCGCGAGCGAGAGCGTCGCCCGCCGCCCGTTCGGCCAGCCGGTCGCTGATCCACGACTGCAGCGCGCGCTTTTCGTCTGGCTCGACCTCGCGCTCGCGCGGTTCGCCGACCGTCTCGCCCTCGTCGTCGAGGCGGCGGAAACGCTGGGCGCGCACGACGCCGTCGAGCCGCTGGTCGACGCGGCGGAGGCGGCGCTGCGCGCGATCGACTGGCCCTCGACCACCGCCGATTACATCGCGCGCGTCGCGCCGTCGCCGAGCCAGCAGGCTCTGTGGCGCCGACCGCAGACCAAGCTCGATCCGGCCCCGCTCGGAGAGGCCGAACGCGCCTCGATCGTCGCGGCGGACAAGGCCCTGCGCGCGCGGCTCGCCGAGCTCGCGCGCCGCTTCCCGCCCCGGGGCGAGGTGGCGATGACCGGCCACGCCCATCTCGACCTCGCCTGGCTGTGGCCCTACGAGGAGACCCGGCGCAAGCTCAGGCGCACCTTCTCGACCGCGCTCGCGCTGATGCGGGAGGCGCCGGAATTCCGCTTCAACCAGTCGAGCGCGCATTTCTACGCGCAGATCGAACAGGACGACCCGGAGCTGTTCTCGGCGATCAAGGCCCGAGTCGCCGCCGGCCAATGGGAGCCGATCGGCGGCATGTGGGTCGAGCCGGACGCCAACATGCCCTGCGGCGAGAGCCTGGCGCGGCAGATTCTCTACGGCCAGCGCTATTTCGAACGCGCCTTCGGCCAGCGTCATCGCGTCTGCTGGCTGCCCGACTGCTTCGGCTTCTCGCCGGCGCTGCCGCAACTGTTGCGCCAGGGCGGGATCGACTCGTTCCTCACCATCAAGGTGACGTGGAACGAAACCAACGCGTTTCCCCACGATCTCTTCTGGTGGGAGGGGCTCGACGGCAGCCGCGTGCTCGCCCACACCTTCGACAATCCCGTGAATGGCTACAATGGCGAAGCGCGGCCGGGTTGCGTCGCGCCGACCTGGGCAAACTTTCGCGCCAAGGCGCGCTGCCCCGAGACGCTGCTGGCGGTCGGCTATGGCGACGGCGGCGGCGGCCCGACGCCGCAATGGCTCGACAACGAGCGGCTGATGCGCGAATTGCCGGCGCTGCCCAGCGCGCGCTGGACGCGGGTCGACGATTTCTTCGCCCGCGCCCATGAGAGCGCCGCCGCGACCGCGGCGACGCCGACGTGGCGCGGCGAGATCTATCTCGAACGGCATCGCGGGACGCTGACGACCCAGAGCGGCGTCAAGCGCCGCCACCGCCGCGCCGAGGCGGCGTTGCTGGCGGCCGAGACCGCCGCTTCGCTCGCCCATCTCCTCGGCGGGCCGGCGGCGCAAAGCCTCGAGCCGCTGTGGCGCGTCCTGCTCAAGAACCAGTTCCACGACATCCTGCCCGGCTCGAGCGTGCGCGAG
>Ga0182013_10006294_pt1 | contig 13506 bp, 10 predicted proteins | sample 612S2MmetaG_FD_120487 | JGI IMG/M metagenome (GOLD analysis project Ga0182013, IMG submission 120487) | Permafrost microbial communities from Stordalen Mire, Sweden - 612S2M metaG | ecosystem: Environmental > Terrestrial > Soil > Wetlands > Permafrost | place: Sweden: Stordalen | collected... | reverse complement strand
GCATCTTCAACGCCGAAGGCGCGGTGAATTAATGACGAATAACTGTCGGGCTGCCGGTGATACATCCGGAATCCCTGAACGTGCCCCCAACGACGCTCGATTCGCGCCTCGGCGATTAGCCGCCGGTGCAGGCCTTGAAGCAGACTACTCGGCCCTGAGTGCCTGCATTGGATCTAATCGTGAGGCTCGCCATGCAGGAATCATGCAGGCCAAAGTCGCGACCATCAGCAGCGTAAGAGTCACTACTGCGTAGACAGCGGGGTCAAGCGGTCTGGTGTCATACAGCATGGAGCGGATCAGCTGCGTGATTCCTGCACTGGCTGCCGATCCGAGCGCCAACCCAATGATTGCCGGCCGCAATCCATCAAACAGGATCAGCCGCAGCACATGATCCCTCTGCGCGCCCAAAGCCATGCGAACGCCAAGTTCCGTTGTGCGCTGCGTCATCAGGTAGGAGAGCACGCCATACAAACCCACCGAGGCCAGAAGCAGCGACAGCACCGCGAAGGTCAGCACCAGGCTGGCGCTGAAGCGGGCATTGCCCAGCGAATCGCCAATGGCCTGCTGCATCGTCTGCACATCGGAAACGGGCAGTTCGGGATCGAGCGAGGCAATCTGCTTTTGCACTGGAATTGAGGTTGCCAACGGATCAGCGTCAGTGCGAATCGCGAGCGACTTACCGTTGTCAATATCTCCAACAAGCATCGGAAAATACATGGTTGCCATCACTGGCACACCCACTTGGAAGAGCGTGTCGCCGACCACGCCAACAATTTCGTAGTCGCTGTCTTTGTACGCCGGCACGTGAATCGTCTTGCCCATCGGATCTTCGCCGGGGAAATATTGCCGGGCAAGCTGCCGGCTTATGATCACCTTCTTTGATTGGTCCAAACGATCGTCGCTCGTGAAAAAACGCCCCTTCAGCAAGGGAATCTGCAACACGCTGAAATAACCGGGATCGGCCCAACGTGTGAGAGCGTCGGGCAACCACGCGCCGGGTTTTGGCGCAGGATGTTCCTTGATCGTGAAAACATCGTCGCCGCCATATCCTTCTCCAGGCAGAGTTGAACCCAGGGCAACGCCACGCACGCCGGGCAGCGCGCGGAGTTTTTCCAGAAGGCTCTCGTTAAAGGCGTTCGCCTTTTCTGGACTGCCGTATTTCTGCGCCGTAAGACTGTAATTCATAGTCAATACATTTTCGGTCACGCATCCCACGTCGGCACTACGCAGGCGAACAAAGCTCCTGAGCAACAGCCCCGCGCCAATCAACAACACCACGGTGGCGGCAATCTCCACAGTCAGCAGTGTCTTGCGTATTGCCGAGCGGGAGAGGTTCCCGCTGACGGTCCGCGATGATGCCTGGAGCGAGGCAAAGGCCGCCTTGCCTGTCGATGAAATGGCCGGAAGCAGACCGGCTAGCAGCGCCGCGGAAAAGGCCACCGCGCAGGCGAATCCCAGCACAACGCCGTCGACGTGGATGTCCGCGGCGCTGGGCAAATTCTTCCACGTGCTTGTTAACCATCGAGTGGCCGACAGCGACAACAAGACCCCGCCAGCGCCACCGGCGAAACAAATCAACAAGCTTTCCATCATCTGCGCTCGGATGAGCGTCAGCCGCTGTGCGCCCAGCGCACCTCGGATCGCCATCTCCTTTTGCCGTGCTGCTCCGCGGGCTACCAGCAGATTGGCAACGTTCAGGCAGCCAATCAACAGCATGCAGGCAACCGCGCACATCAGGATCAGCAGAGGCTTCTTCACATTTCGTGCCAGGTCGTCGTTGATGGTCCGTGCCGCCACATCTTCAGCCACCGGCGCATTCAGATATTGCGAATGGAGCCGGTATTGCACCGCCTCCACCTGGGCCAGGGCGCTGGCCAGGCTCACATCCGGCCTTAAGCGCGCCACAACGCGGCTGAAGTGAAAATCGTGATGCTGCACGACAGCCGCCGGCAGGCCCGAAAGATACGGGACCCAAACCTGCACCTTGGCATCGGGATAAGTGAACCATTGTGGAAGTACGCCGACCACCGTGTATGGTTTCCCATCGAGGTGGATTTGGCTGCCGACAATCGAAGCATTCCCACCGAACCGCCTCTCGAAAAGATTCCACGTGAGCATGACGGCCGTTCCGTCAAGACGATCTTCGCTCTCATTAAACGTGCGCCCGATGGCTGCATGAACTCCGAGCAGCGGAAAAAGATTCCAGCTCCCGCCGCGCGCGCTCACATCTTCCGGCAACTCTCCCCGTTCTCCGGTCAGGTTGAAATGCCAATAGCGCCACACGGCCATGTCTTCAAAGCCGTGAGTCTGCGCGCGCCAATCGAAAAAGTCGGCCGGCGCTACGGGGTTGTAGTTGAACCCCTCCTGGTTGCTGGAGGCGTCACGGAAATGCTCATAGACCATCACCAGCCGGCCAGGGTCGCGAAATGGAAGAGGCCTTAGCTGTACCGAGCGCACCACGGTGAAGAGTGAAGTCGTGGCCCCGATGCACAAGGCCATCACGGAGATCGCGATCAGTGAAAAACCCGGCGTCCGAGTCAGTGTTCTGGTCGCGTATCTCAGGTCGCGCCCGATGGTGTCCACCATCGAGATCGTGTTTTGCCGCCACAGGGTCTCGCGAACGCCTCGCGGATTTCCAAGCTTGATGCGTGCGTGGCGGAGCGCCTCTTCCGGTCTCATTCCACGCGCAATGTTGTCGGAGGTTTCCTCAGCCAGAAAGCCCTCGATTTCCTCTTGAAGTTCAGCATCCGCCCGGCCGCGCCGAAAGAACCTGAGCCAGCTCATTCAGTGCCTCCATCTGCCATGGCTTCTTCGCCCATCACCAGGCCGATCGCGCGGATCATCTGCCGCCATCTGCTTGTTTCACGCACCAGCTGCTTTCGGCCCGCGGCAGCAAGGCGATAGAACTTCGCCTTGCGGTTGTTCTCACTCGCTCCCCAGTAGGAAGTTACCCAACCGCGATCCTCGAGTCGATGCAGGGCCGGATAGAGCGAGCCTTGTTCCACTTCCAGAACATTCTCTGACATACGCTCGATCACCTTCGCAATCGTGTGACCGTGCGCGTCTCCAGTCACGAGGGTACGCAGAATCATCATGTCCAGCGTGCCCTTCAGCATCTCTCCGTCCGACTGATGTTTCTTGCTCATCGGCAAGCCCTCCACTCGAACATCTATGGAAGGGAGCATACACCACTCGGTGTTCTATGGGAAGAGCATTTTTGCGGTTTACATCTTTTTTCATCCGGTGTCCCGGTGTGTCATCCCCGGCATGTCATCCTTTGATAAGCTGAAGCGTTCGCGCCGCGGCGCTTCTGCTTGATGAGGTCATTCACATCGATGCGTAGTCATGCTGGACGGGGAAACACGTTCCTTGGCGCGGCTCTGTTGGTCGCCGGATTCATGACGCTCGGCGCTCTTGAGCCCGCTCAGGGACAGCTGCTCCACCCCGGCGGCAGTACGCTGCCTTCATTTGAAGTGGCAACCATCAAGCCGGACATTGACCTCCAGTCGAGACCCGCCTTTCAAATCTCGTCGGGCCGCTTTGTCGCACGGCATTTTTCCCTCAGGGATCTCATCGAATTCGCGTATCACACCAGGACGGCCGATCAGCTGGTTGGCGCGTCGAGCTGGATGAGCTCAGACTTCTTCAACGTTGAGGCGACGGTGGGAGACACTGAGACCGCGGCCCTTGGAGGCGCAAGCGCCGAAGAATTGATGGACCAATACAGGCTGATGGTTCAGTCGCTCCTCGCAGATCGATTCCAATTGAAGGTCAGCTTCAAAACGGATGCCCTTCCCGTTTACGCGTTAGTGGTTTCAGCCGGCGGCCACAAGATGAAGGAGGCCGCCCAGAGTCCGGCGGGTTCGAAACAGCCTTTCCCGCTCGTGAGGTTAACAGGACCTGATCAGTTCACTGGGAGCGACTGCACAATGACCAGGATGGTCGATTGGCTGTCCCACTTCGACGAGGTCGGCAATCGCCTGGTGATCGACGAGACTGGGCTTAAAGGACGCTACAATTTCGCCTTGAGTGGAGTCGCCATGGGCCCCAATGGCCTGAATGCATCTGCGCCGGAAGACAGCACAACGTCAATCTTTACGGCCCTTCGGGAACAGCTTGGGCTCAAGCTGGAACCGCGCAAGGCTCCAGTCGAGATCCTGGTGATTGGCCATGCAGAACGCCCGTCGCAGAATTAGCAGTTGCTGAGCGGCCGCATGTGCGGTCGAGCGAAATCTGCAGGGGCTTTGGCCCTGTCTGCGTTCGTCACTCAATTTAGATGAGGCTGAGACTTTCATCGCCGTTCAGCACAAGCTGATCAAGATGACGGCGGCTGACCTGCTGGACAAAATTAGGTAGAACGCTCGGGAGTTTTCCACTGATGATCAGGGTGTGAATCGTATCCCGACTCACACCCTTTAGCCGGGCCGCTTGTTCGACGGTGACATAGTCATGGGGTTCAAGTTCTCTTGTCATGGTGGAAGTTCCAGCCTCGATGGTAGGGCATCTTCCATTTTGTGTATGGTCAATTGTAGACATTCCGGATGGGGATCACCTCAGAGGCTACCCAAGGCCTGCCAATCTGCGGATTGCGCTCTTCCCAGCGGCGGAGAGCCAGATGAACTTTGCGGATCGGTGCAGTCTCGGCGAACCCAGGGGTGGTCGCTTGAGTGACCATCCCCGCGAGCATCAGGATCCAGGATTCTGCCCTGCAAACCTCTCGAGTTGCAGCCACGACTGGTTTTGTTTGCCCGCCCCTCCGGGAGATCCGCGTCCCGGGCCGGTTCACATTGCTGGAACCCCGGCCATGCCCCTTTTGGCTTCAAGCCTGGTTTCATGCAGCGGCTCTATTACCGGCCGTTCTGGCATCTGCAGGAAGTGATCGAAGATGTCGCGATACTTGATCATCGCCGCGGCTAACTCTTCCCTCGTCGGCTCTATAGGCCCATACTGGGCAGCAATGGAGTGCGCGAAACCGTAGTTTTCCATCACGCTCTCACCGTCGACAGAAACGCCGCCTTCGCGCTGTTCAAAGCCGGTCTCGTAACAACCGCTCGTTTCAAGAAGCGCACTGATCAGATCGTCGGCTTCAATCAGAGCGGTCCTGGGATGATTCGCAGAATTCGATTGAATCGCTTGCCATTCTGTGACAATCCACTCCCGTTCGGAGACGCTGAGTCCATCGGTCTTGGAGGCCTCGACAGGGCTTGCACCATTGGCCGAATTTCCTCCGATCAGGTGCGCGGAGCCGAACCCGCTAGAGGTGCGGTCGTAATCTGACACGTAATGTTCGCGGCGAGCCGCGTTGCGTTGCCAGCGCCGTAGTTTGAAAGCGCTAAGACCCACAAGGAACAGAACCACGAGCACAATACCGGCAACCATGAACTGGACAGTCGTGAAGTTGTGACCAACTGAGATGAGGAAATCCATAATGTACTGTTCTCCTGTGCCAAGTTGACTGCGACGGAACGATGTTGATGATGGAAGTCTCCAAGGCAATAGAGGCTACGCTCTACATTCTGAGTGACGGGAGCTGATGAATGATGTACTGAATTGCACACTCCGAACCAGAAAATCAGGGAAAATGTGAAAAAAATGGACAGAATTACCCTAGTGCCTGGCGTGGACAACATGAAGGCCGGCCTGTCCGGGCGCGAGTCCTTGAATCGCACTCCCGAACCTGGACGCGATCTCCCGGTAACCGATGTCTTCGATGTAAGAGAATCCGTGCGAGCGAACAAGGGCTGCAATGCTGGCCCGCATCGGCTACGGCCGTGCGCTTACGGCCGCACGCTCAAGGTCGAACTATCGTCCCATCCAGCAACCGGTCGTTGCCGCGTTCCTCATAAGGCTCCTTGTAGGGATACCTGGCCGCCGCTGCCTCGTCGATGTCGATGCCGAAGCCTGGCTTGTCGTTCGCGTACATGTAGCCCTTCCGGATGTCTGGTGCGCCAGGAAAGACTTCGCGGACTTTGTCGTCGAATTTTGTCTCTTCCTGGATGCCGAAGTTCGGCGTGGCCAGGTCGAGATGCAGGTTGTAGCAGTGGCCCACCGGGTCAACGTTGGCCGGACCGTGCCACGCCGTGCGCACATCGAAGAACTCGCAACAGTGCGCAACCTTGCGGCACATGTTCAGGCCACCCATGGCCGACTGATGACAGCGGATGAAGTCGATCCAGCGATTGGCCACCAGCGGCAGCCACTCGTTGCGATTGGTAAACAATTCGCCCATCGCCAGCGGCGCAGACGTCTCCTGCCGAAAGATCTGGAACCAGCCCACATCTTCAGGGCTGAGCGGGTCTTCCATGTAGAACGGCCGGTACTGTTCCACGGCCTTGCACAGTTCAATCGACTGGTTGGGCGCGGGCCGCTCGTGGACGTCGTGCACCAGCCCGATGTCGAAGCCCACCTTCGAGCGAATGTACTCGAACATCTGGATAGTGCGCGTCAGGTAACGTCCGGGATCGAAGACCGGAGACGGCGACACGCCATCCGGCCGCAATGCCTGCGTGGCCGCTGAAGTTTTTGCGCCGGAGACGCCGTAGCCAGACCATCCCGGCACCCCCACCTGGTTACGCACGCACTGATAGCCCTCTTCGATATATTTGCGCACCTGGTCTTCGAGATCGGGCAGCTCCATGGCGGAGGCGTGTCCGTAAAGCGGAACCGCCGCCCGCACCTTGCCGCCAAGCAACTGGTACACCGGCACGCCCAGCCGCTTGCCAAGAATGTCCCAGAGCGCGCCGTCGATGCCGCTAAGCGCGTTGTTGCTCTCCGGGCCTGAGCGAAAATACTGCTGCACGTACGCCGACTGCCAGATGTCTTCAATCTCGTCGCAGTTTTTTCCCACAACAAACGGCTTCAACCGCGTCTCGATGTAGGCCTGCGCTGCCTGCGGAATCTCCTGGTGGGTGGCTGAGCCCAGACCGTAGAGTCCCGGCTCGTTGGTCTCCACTTTCACGATGGTCCAGTTGGAGCCGGCAGGCGCTGTGGCAATCACCTTCACGTCGGTGATCTTCAAAGGCGGCATGCCCTTGCGGGCTGCGTCCCGTGCCTGCGCAACCGGCCCGCCCGCGCCCATGGTTGCGGCAACACCCGCGGCCGCCTCGGCTGAAAGGGTGCGCCCGCCAAGCGTGGCCGCTGCGCCCGCGGCTGCCGCGGCTGAAAGTGTCTTGAGCAAACTGCGACGTTCCATCCGAATCCTCCCCGATTGCCGAAGTGGAATTCACGCGCAAATCTCGGTCATCAGCATCGGCTGGCCCAAATTACACTGCCGCCTCGCGCCAGGGCAAGTGACGCGCCCGGCATTTCTTGCTGAAGGTCACAGATGTTCAGGGGGTTGATTCGGCGCCGCGCGCGGCTTCGGCTTCCATGGCGGGGAGAATCGCCTTCATCTCTTCGAACTCGGGCGACCCGTCGAGCGCCTTCAGGCACGGATCGGCCAGCATTTCGAAGAACCATGGGCAACGTGCTGCATTCGCGGCTTGCAATGCCGCCAAAGCCTCGTGGGGCAAGTCCACGGCCAGGTACGCCTCCGGCATAAACGCTCTCATCAAGAATCGTTCCCGGCCCAGCCATTGCAGCCGTTCCAGAATGGTTCGAGCTTCGTCTCTTTGACCGGCACAGGCCAGCGCATAGGCACGCACCGCCGCCGCAAGATCGAAGTGAGGCAGCCGCTGCGCCAACTCCTGCGCCATTTCGGTCGCGCGCCGCGTCTCTCCGTTATAGGCCAGAATCACGGTCCCATAGAGCTGCGCGCCTTCATGCTCTGGAAACCTTTCCAATGCGCGCATGCATGCTTCCAGGCTCTTGGTCCGTTCGCCCGCCAGGTGCAGCGCACATCCCAGCCGCGCATGCAGCCACGGAGAATAAGGGTCCAGCGCGATCGCATCGTGCAGAATCTCAATGGCCTCGCCAAACCGTTGCCTGCTCAACGCAAACAAGCTCCGCACCCGCGTGATCGACGAGCTATGCGGCAGATGAGCCGAGCGCGCCATGGCCCAAAGCGCCGCTGACAGATCGCGGTCCACATGGAACTGCATCCAACCCAGCGCAGGCAAAATCGCTTCAGCGCCTTCGGTTAGGTCCGGCGTCGTTTCCGCAGTCCGGCGCACAATATCCGCAGCCACGGTTGGAGCCATGAATCCATAGAATCCCTGCATCACGCAGAGATTCACCAGGTCAACCCGCGCTCCGGTCAGCGTTGGATCCAATTCCGTGGCGCGCAGCAGATGCTGCAATCCATCCTGCATCTGGTGCCGCTTTGAGTTCTGCCACTCATAATGCGCCCGCTGGAAGATCTCGTATGCCTGGCGTCGCTCCCCGTCGCTCGCAATTCCGTCCAACCCTTCACCCTGCGCCACTGCGCGGATCGTCAAGCCTTCCCCGCTCGTATTTCCTTGCGCTTTCGCCGCTTCGCCCGACCCTGTCGAACCAAGGCGGAAGACCAACCGCTCCGCTAATTCGTCCTCGAGGCCCGCCATGCGGTCCCGGTCCACCAACAGATCTTCCACCCAGATCTGGATTCCGTCTGCCACCCGGATCATCTCCGCCCGCAGCCTGTAGTGCTTTGGCAGTGCGCTCAGTGTCCCCGCCAGCACCAGGTCAGCCTTCAGCGCCTCGCCCGTCTCCAGCGCCGTCAGCCCCCGCCGCGCCAGCGTGAAAACCGAGTCCTGCGCCAGCACCAGCACTGCTGCCGGACGCGCGCCGCTCAGCCGCGCCATCGTCTCTTCGGCAACCATCGCACCCAGGTACTCAGGCACGCCGTATCCCGTTTGAAAAGGCAGAATCGCCAGGCGCGGCGGTGTTCCAGCCCCGTCGTGGCCGTTGCTCCGCACCTCGGCCACAAACCGGTAGCCGCGCTTGTAGATTGTCTGGATGCACTCTTCCGGCTCCAGCAGCGCCCGCAGAGACGACATGCACTTGGGTATGCTGTCGGCTGTCACGTTGATGTCCCCCCACAGAGCCTGCCGCAGCTCTTGCGGCGTCACCACACGCGCCGGATTCGTCACCAGAAACCGCAGCGCCGCCAGTTCCTTCGGCGGCAGGTGTATCGCGCGATCGCCGCGCAACAACGTGCCGTCGGCTTCCAACCGGAAGCCCGCGAACACAAATCCCGACGTTTCAGAAAACCCTGGCTCTGCCGTGATCTGCTGCATTCGAACCAACACAGTTCTTCGGATACCTGGCGAACCAGGACGCCGACGTTTTCGACCTCCGCCCAAGGCAAAAGCCATTCGCCTGCAATGGCTGTCAGCCCCCGCAGGAGTAATATCCGGGGAAAAAGTTTGCTGCGCGCTCTCTGAACGTCAATCGCTCAAATGAGCTCTGTATTTTGTTAATTGATTATCCGCTTCAAACCAGCTTTAGGGGAGCCGTCTTGTGCAATTTCTTGCGCCTTTAGTCATGTAAAGTGGTTACTTAGTACCATTATGGTAAACAAATGCCCTCGCCGCAACTCAAACAATCCTCTCGGCTTTGCTGCAAATCGGGTGCAAAACGGCAAACACGACTTCTTGGCCGCCAACAAGAAGGCCCCAGCTTCAGCGCCGGGGCCCCTGTTTGCCTTTGCTTGCACCTGTTCAGCAGAAATCAGTACGTCGATTTGAAGGCGTACGTGAACCCCATCGTGAACTGAAACGAGTTCCGTTTGGTCGGCGGCTGAGTCAGTGGCTGCGCCTGCACGGGCGGGTCGTTCAAGTAGCTGTCCATCGTTCCAACCGAGAAGCTCAACCGCTTGTAGGCCGGGAACGCAAAGGTGTTGGTCTCATTGGCCGAATATGCGCGGAAATCGTTGTACGCCGGAATGTATGCGATCCCCTGCGTGTACGTGAACAGCTTCACATGCAACAGGTAGCTCGCCGCGAAGGTCGATCCGATCAGGTTCTTGTTGGCTGCCGCCCCGCCAATACTAAACTGCTGCTTCTCGTACTGCGCCGTGCCCTTCAGGTCCGCTTCCTGCTTCGCTGTCTTCAAGGCCGTCCAGCCAAATCCGCCGCCATAGATCTGCTGCAGCGAAAGACTCTGGCTGTAGTTGTGGTCAAAGGCCACCTGCCCCAGCGCGAAGAACCGGGGCGAAAGATACTCGTCCCGCTCCGCGTCCCCGTGGTAAATCTCTGACTTCGTCACCACTGCCGGCACCGGCGTTGTGCCGGAGAGATAGCCGGGCTGTGTGATCTGGCCGAACGAGCCGCTAAAGTCAAACGAAGTGCGATCGCGCGGCGTAAGCCAGCTCACCGTTGGTACCGTGCGCACCAGTCCAATGCCGCCTGAAACCGTGTACTGGTTTTGTGTGGCTGCCACCAGCGTTGCGCCGGCCGTGGCTGCGCCATTCCAGCCCGCAAAGAAGCCCGGCGACCGGTGGATCTGCTTATCGAGGGTCGCTTCGTCCGTCACGATTTCCACGCTCTTGGTGAGAAACGTCTCCACGGCCGCATTGTCCACGTGTACAGTCAGCGTCTGGTTTTCCACCTCAACCGTACCCACAGGCACCTGCGTCGATGCCTTCCTGCCCATTGCCTTCGCCTTGTCGTCGAGCACCGCGAACTTCTGGCTCGAGTGCAGTTCCTTGATCTTGTCCCAGCCCACCGTCACATCGCCAAGTGGATCGCTATGAAATGTGACCTTGCCTCCCATCGAGCTTACGAACTTGCCGTGCAGCGTATCGCCGTTGCTCAACACCAGCACGTCGGGAGCGGGGTTGGCCGCTGGTTTGTCCTGCGCGGGCAGTTGAATGCCAGCGCACATCGCGGCCGTCAATATTACGCCGATGGCGCTCTTGATTAAACCGCGGGTGCTCTTGCGAATCATCGAGGTCAAAACAGAAAAACGAATCATGGGGGGAATTGCCTTTCTTAAAAAAATTCGGCCGGAGTGGCCTCCAGCCCTCGCACAGTTGCCCAACAGGGGTCCAAGGGAAAAACTTCAGAAATCCTTCCAATGTCCAATCCGGATTGCCGGTGAGAATCGTTCACAGTTCGGATTCATCTCTCAAAATTTTACCGGATTTCAAACGGAGTCTCCATGTCCAAGACCGTCGCCTACGCCCAATGGTTGTTGGAGCCCTATTGCATCGGCCTCAAGTTGCGTGCCCTGCGCAACCAGAAGCGCCTCACCCTCGCCCAGCTCGCCGCTGAAACCGGCCTCTCCACGGCCCTGCTCTCCAAGCTCGAAACCGACCGCATGATTCCCACTCTGCCCACGCTCGCCACCATCGGCCGCGTCTACGGCATCGGCATGAGCCACTTTTTTGCGGAGTCCGGCCGCCACACCCTCTCCATCACCCGAAGGGCGCACCTTGAAGCCGCATCCCGCGGGCCGGAGTCCATCAGGATCACGCCCCTCAACGCAGCCGCCAATCCAAGCCTCCTCACCCAGATGATCGAATTCGCTCCCGGAGGAGCCTCCTCGGCTGCCGAGTGCCTGCGTGGGGCCAGCGGAGTTATTTATGTCCTTGAAGGCAGCCTGCTGCTTGACTCCGGCGGTTTGCAGGAAGTGCTCGCAACCGGCGACTGTGCCTGCGTCCAAAGCGAGATTGCTCTCAACTGGAGCCCCGCCGGAAAGCGCCGCTGTCGCATCCTGGCCATCGCCTCCAGACCCTGATGCGCGTCTAATTCCTGTTCCCTAATTTGGTCTTCGACGCTCTTCCCAAGCGAGGCCCTGTGCCCCATCCATCACGCCTTTTGTGATGGGTGGGAAAGAACAAACTCCGTATCGCGCTTTTCTAATCCCTGTACTTCTTCCACGGCGTCGTCTGCGCGCCGCAACCCGCGCCAGCCCTTCGCTTTGCCCCTTTGCCTGCCCAGTCTGTAGGATGGTTTGGGATTCCCCACGGATCGGAGCTTATGCGGCCAAATTCCAACCTGATGAAAGCCACTCTCACCGGCGCCCTCGGCGGCCTGCTCTTCGGTTTTGACACTGTCGTCATCGCCGGCGCCATCGATGCCCTGGTCCGACTCTATGGCCTGAGCCCCCAGGAAAAGGGCCTCACCGTGGCCATCGGCCTCGTCGGCACCGTCATCGGCGCGCTCGGCGCAGGAAGCATCGGCCAGAGGCTCGGCAGCCGCGAAACCCTCCGCATCACCGCCATCCTTTATGTCGTCTCCGCCGTCGGTTGCGGCCTGGCCTGGGGCTGGTCCTCCTTCATGATCTTTCGCTTCATCGGCGGACTCGGCATCGGCGCCTCCTCCGTCCTAGGCCCCGTCTACATCGCCGAACTGGCCCCGGCAAAGTGGCGTGGACGTCTCGTGGCGGCCTTCCAACTCAATGTCGTCTTCGGCATCATGGTGGCCTACACCTCCAACTACGTCATTCGCACCATGCATCTGGGCGCAACCGAATGGCGCTGGCAGGTCGGTATCGCAGGAATCCCTGCCGTCGTCTTCCTCGCCCTCCTTTTCGGCATTCCCCGCAGTCCGCGCTGGTCCGCCTCCCGCAACAGGATTGACGAAGCCCTCGCTGTCCTCAAGCTCATGGGCGAAGAAAACCCCGAGGCCGAGCTTGAAGACATTCGTTCCGCGCTCCAGCAGGAGCACGCCGTCGCCCACGAGCCCGTCTTCCGCTGGAAGTACCGCTACCCACTTTTCCTTGCCATCTCCATCGGCGCATTCAACCAGCTCGCCGGAATCAACGCCATCCTCTACTACCTCAACAACATCTTTGCCGCCGCAGGATTCAGCCAGATTTCAAGCGACCAGCAGGCCATCGCCATCGGAGCCACAAACTTCACGTTCTGCATTATCGGCATGTCGCTCATTGACAAGCTCGGCCGCAAAACTCTCCTGCTCATCGGAGCGGCCGGATGCTCAACCTGTCTTGCCGGTGTGGCCTGGGTCTTCTACACCAACTCGCATCAAAGTTCGCTGCTCGCCATCCTCGTCACCTACATCGCGTTCTTCTCCATCTCCCAGGGAGCGGTCATCTGGGTCTACATTGGCGAAGTCTTTCCCACCTCCGTCCGCTCCAAAGGCCAGGGCGTGGGCTCAGCCAGCCACTGGTTCATGAACGCATTGATTGCCCTCGAGTTTCCCGTCGTCGTCCACTCCTTCCACACGCAAACGCCATTCGCATTTTTCGCCGTGATGACGGTCGTGCAGTTCTTCGTCGTGCTCTTCGTCTACCCAGAGACCAAAGGCCAGACGCTCGAAGCCCTGCAGAGAAGATTGGTCCCGGGAGACTAGGCGGAGGGAGCAGAGGCGGGGCACCCACAACGTGGGTCGAGGCCCCCGAATGAAGTGAGACGATTACGCCGGGCTTCAGCCCCGGGCCTCTTCTCTGCCCCCTTGTTTGGTGGAACTTGCACGTCAGTTTCTTTTTATTCTCCCACCGGCATTGCCGACCCGCGAAGCAATAAAACCTCATACGCAATCGCCACCGCTAACTTGCCAACCCGCCATCTCCGCGTAGCGGAGGCTAACTTGCTGAGATTGTCTAATCCTCTCCACCTGAATTACCCAATTCACCACCCAATTGGGGTTCAGTCTCTTATCAGGGCAAGACGTTCCGCCGCGG
>Ga0182013_10006292_pt1 | contig 13509 bp, 12 predicted proteins | sample 612S2MmetaG_FD_120487 | JGI IMG/M metagenome (GOLD analysis project Ga0182013, IMG submission 120487) | Permafrost microbial communities from Stordalen Mire, Sweden - 612S2M metaG | ecosystem: Environmental > Terrestrial > Soil > Wetlands > Permafrost | place: Sweden: Stordalen | collected... | reverse complement strand
GGCGACCATCGGCGGGGAGATGCTCGATGCGTCGCTGCCGGATGCGGCAATGGTCAGACGGGCGGAGTCACCCATTCCGATTTGCGTCGGCTCAATGCGCTGTGTGGCTGCGGCCTCGGCCACCTGCATTGCACTTGCAATGAGAGTGCCTGCCGCGACCATGGCCGCTAACATTGTCATTCTGAAAGTGTTCATGGTACTCACCAATTCTTGAGGGATTCGTCGGATGCGGTGACAGTGGCGCCGTTGCGTGCGACCGAGGCTGCCGGCGCACGGTGTTCCTCGTCCTTGACGGAATCAAGCAGTTCGCGGGCTTCCTCTCGGCTCATTTCACCGGGCACGCGCCGCTCCTCCGCCCTCTGCGCGGTTTGCTCGCCGGGCTGCTCACCGGAGGAACTCGCTCCGCCTTGACTCCGATCGGGCCGCGGCATCGATCCCGGTGCCGCCGGCGACGGTTGATTTTTCTGCCCCGCACCTTGCGCGGCCTCCTGCTGCTTGGTTTGCGGACTCTGTTGGGCAGGACTCTTCTGGCCATCGCCCGAATTGGTGCCGGCCGCCTGTTGAGCCGGCTGCCGTTGCCCGTTCGGTTGAGGATTAGGCTGGCCACCCTGCGATTGCCCCTTTGACTGGGCTGACTTGTCTTTGCCCTGGTTGTCTTTGCCCTGGTTGTCTTTGCCCTGGTTGTCTTTAGCTTGGTTTTGTTGGCCCTGCTGCGGCTTTGACGATTGCTTTTGCGACTGCGATGGTTGCTCCGGCGGCTTCTTCTCCGATTGTTCTTTCTTGAGCGCTGCGAGCTTGCGGCTGACGAGGTCGCGATTGAATTTGCTGTCGACATCCTCCGCTCGCAGCTGCAGAGCCGCGTCGTAGGCCTTGACCGCCTGCGTCCACGTCTGAATGGTTTGTTCTGCATTGCCCTGTTGGGTTTTCTGACCCTCCCGATACAAGGTATTGCCGAGGTTGTAATAGGCATCCTCTTGTTCCACGAGACGTTTCGCATTTCCCGACGGCGAAGCATCGACAGACGCCTGAAACGCCTGGGCCGCCTGAGGGAACTCTCCCGCCTTGTAGGCCGCGGCACCTTCGTTATATTGCAAGATCGGCTGCTTGGGGTTGCTTTTCGCAGCGGCCATATAGTCACGTTCAGCGGCCGTGAAATCGCCGTGGGCGTAGGCTTTGGCGGCACTTCCCGGTGAGGCGTGCGCGGAATGGAACGGCAGGAGGGCCATGAGCCCAAGCACTGCGGCCGAGGTGGGCATCGCGAAACGAGCAAGAGAGCGCTTCTCTTCGGTCAGCGGCCGCGCCGCCGGCAAGCGGCGGCGAGTGCCGAGCAGCAGGCTGCACATCAGCAGCGCGAGCGCAGCACCCAGCGGCCACTGGTATCGCTCGGTGTATATCTTCTGTGAACGCGATTCAAGATCGTGCTTGGCGAGCGGCGCCAACGCCTCCCGATAGATGGTGTCGAGTCCCTCGTTCTCGGCGCCGAGCGGGGCGTAGGATCCTCCGGTCGCCTCCGCCAACCCTTTCAAGGCGGATTCATCGAGGCGCGATTTGACCAGATGGCCCTCGTCGTCTTTCAAGAAACCACCGCCTTGATCGGCTGGCAGCGGAATGAGCTCGGCGTTCGCGGATCCCACGCCAACCGTGAAGATCTTAAGTCCGTCCTTGGCCGCAGCCTTCGCCGCTGCTAACGCGTTGCCTTCCAGATCTTCTCCATCGGTCACCAGGATCATGACTTTGTCGCTGCCCGCACGGCGTTGCAACGCGGCGTCCGCCTCCTGAATGGCGCTCGCGATGTCAGTGCCGCCGCGGGGAATGATGTTGGTATCGAGCTCGCTCACGGATTCATGAAAGGCGCCGTAATCCAGGGTGATCGGGGTCTGTAGAAAGGCGCTTCCGGCGAAGGCCACGAGCCCGACGGCATCACCGTTCAAGTGGCTGACGAAGTCATCGATGGCCAGTTTGGCGCGCGCGAGCCGGGTCGGCTTGACGTCCGGCGTCAGCATGCTGCGGGAGGTGTCGACGGCGAAGATGATGTCATGACCGCGCCGTTTGACCTGCTCCCAACGAAATCCCGCCTGCGGCTCCGCGAGGGCGACGCACAGCAGCACCAGGGATGCGGCAAACAGCACACGCTTGGCCACTATACGTGCATGGGAAACGGACCGAGTGAGATCTCCCCGCAGATGAACGGAAACGAATTGTTCCAGCGCCGCCCGCTGGCGGGTGTCGTATCGGCGCGAGACCCAGTAGAAACCGCCCATTGCGACCAGCGCCGCCAGTAACCATACGGGATGCGCGAAAATCATGGGAGCCTCCGGAATCGAGTATTTTCCACTCCAAAACTGAGCCCCAGCAGCGCGAAGGCGGGGAACAATGCCCAACGAAAGAGCTCCTGGAAGTGCTCGAATCGTTGCGCCACCTGGGTGGTCTTCTCGAGCTGATTGATCTGCTCGTAGATGTTCTTGAGCGAATCGGTGTCAGTGGCTCGATAGAACTCTGCGCCCGTCAAGGCGGATATGGCCCGCAGCGTCCTCTCGTCTACATCCACCTTGGCCATGACCAGCCGGGTGTCGCCTGACGCATCCTTCACGGGCATGGGGGCTTCGCCGCGCACGCCAACAGCGATGGTATAGATTTTCACGCCCATGGCTTTGGCGGCCTCCGCTGCCGCCATCGGCGAGATCTTGCCGGCATTGTTCATGCCGTCGGTCAACAAGATGATGATTTTGGATTTCGCGGGCGATTCGCGCAGACGATTCACGCTGGTGGCAATCGCTGACCCGATCGCCGTGCCATCGTCGACGCTCGCGACGCTGACGCGCTCGAGGTTTTGCTGCAGCCAATCATGATCGAGGGTCAGTGGACTGATCAAGTAGGGTGCGCCCGCAAAAGCCACAATACCGATGCGGTCATCCGGGCGTTCATCGACAAACTTGGATACGACCGACTTGACGACATCGATGCGGTTGACCCGTTGCCCGCCCATCTTGAAGTCCAGTGCCTGCATGGAACCGGAGACATCCAGTCCCAACATGATGTCGATACCGCTCGCCGTCACATCCGTGCGCCCGTGGGCGAGTCGTGGTCGAGCCATTGCGACGACCATCAGCGCCGCCGCGATGATCGGAAGCCACCATCGCCAGTTTCCGGCGCGGCTTCGGGTGCTGCGCGCAACTGCGCGAGCGACCTCGATATTCGAGTATTCGACGGCGGCTACACTCCCCTTGCGGCCGCGCCATAGCAACGCGAGCGGAAGCAATGCCAGTAGCCAGAGCCACTCAGGTTGTAGGAATTGAATCATAGGATTCTCTCTCGACGGCCGGTGCAGATTTTGTGAGGGGCTTTTTGGTGCCTTCCCGCTGGGCGGATTCGATGACAAATCGCCGTGCACCCTGCAGCATGGCTTCCATGTTCAATTCCGGCAGCTTCCAGCCGCCGAACTTGGCAAGATCGCACGATTGCAAGAAGTCGGCGAGAAGCTCTCTATGAGCCGCCAACAAGGAATCCGCCGACTCCAATGAGTCGTGCAGGAATTCGTCGGTCGTCCGGTGTGCCGCCATCACGCAGAAGCGGCTCTCGATGTAGTTGCGCACGATGCTCGACACTTCGATCGAGAATTCCCGTCCTCCGGAAGGGTGCATGAACGCCCGTGCCCGCTCCAGGCGCTCAAGGGCGATCTGCGAAGGTAACTTCGCGACGGCATGTTGACGCCGACGGTCCCACTGCCACGCGGCATATCCGCTCCCGGCCACCAGGAGCACGGCGATCCCCAGGAGCGGGATCACCCAAGGCGACGCAATCAATTTTGGGCCTCGGATGTCGCGTATGTCTTCTGACGACGCGATGGCGCCATTGGGCGGGGAAACCGTTTGATTGACGGACGGCGCCTGCGCAAAGGTTGTGTACGCCCCGAGCATCAGCAGCACGAGGGCCGCAGCAATCGGCCGAGCGGTTCGTAGTCGGGAATGGCGGCTCATAGGTGTCTGCGTCCGCGCGACTTGAAGAACCGCTGCAAGGCGGGCAGGTAGGGGGCGTCGGTCTTCAACTGCAGGGTGTCCACCCCCTCTGATCGAAGATCGCTGACCAACCGCTCCACTCGGCCGGTCGCTTGTTCGCTGAAGAGCCGGCGAACCTTCGGATCCGCCGTATCGAGTTCAATGAGTTCGCCGGTTTCGGCGTCTTCCAACGAGAGCATTCCGACATCGGGCAACACCCGCTCGCGCGGGTCTTCGATGTGCACGGAGATGAGATCGTGCCGGCGATTTGTTTGCCGCATCGCCCGGCGCAAATCGGTTCGGGAGTGGGCCGCGTCCCTTTTCGACTGAAAATCGGAGATGAGAAATACGACCGCTCGCCGATGCAACACGTGGCTGGCCACCTCCAGCGCCTTGACACTATCCGTGCCTCGTCCCTGGGCTTTGTGGAAAATGATTTCCCGCACTAGCCGCAGCACATGACGCCGTCCCTTGGCCGGCGGTACGTACTCCTCGATGCGGTCCGTATAGAGCAGCAGCCCCACCTTATCGCTGTTGCGAATCGCGGATAGAGCCAGGAGACTCGCCACCTCGCCGGCCAGCTCCCGCTTACTTTGCGTCCCTGAGCCAAAATTGCCGGAAGCGCTGATGTCGACCACCAGTAGAATGGTGAGCTCGCGTTCCTCGGTGTACTTCTTCACGAACGGCCTCCCGGCGCGGGCGGTCACATTCCAATCGATGGTGCGAACCTCATCGCCGGCCACATATTCGCGTACCTCGTCGAAATCCATGCCGCGCCCTTTGAATACCGACTGATACTCACCGACCAAACTGTCGTTCACCAATCGGCGCGTCCGAATTTCCAATCGACGCATTTTGTTCAAAATGGTCTTCGTTGTAACGTTTTGCATTTGCAGCGACTCCTTTCTCGGGATACGAAAGCGGATTAAGGCACCGGTAGCGTGTCGAGGATCTTTCGGATGATGTCCTCCGCCGTGACGTTTTCCGCTTCGGCTTCGTAGCTGACAATCACGCGGTGGCGAAGCACATCGAGCGCAATCGTCTTGACGTCCTGTGGGGTCACGAAATGCCGACCGTTGAGAAAGGCGTTGGCACGGGCCGCGAGACACAGGTTGATCGTGGCGCGCGGGGAGGCACCGTTTTGGATGTACCCGTTGAGATTGAGCGAGGCCGCGATGGGCGGGCGTGTGGATAGGACTAGGTCCACAATGTAGTCCCGGATCTTCTCATCGATATGGATCATGTTGACAATGTGCCGCGCCTTCAATATTTGCTCGCTGGACACAACGGGTCGCACGTCGAGTGATGGCTCGGTCGTCGCCATGGCGTCCAAGATGGCGCGTTCTTCGATGCGATTGGGATAGCCGATGACCACTTTCATCATGAATCGGTCTATTTGGGCTTCCGGGAGCGGATAGGTGCCCTCATGCTCCAGAGGATTTTGGGTGGCCAGCACCAGAAAGGGGTTGGGCAGCGGATAGGTGTTCTCGCCGATCGTGACTTGATGCTCCTGCATCGCTTCGAGCAAGGCGCTCTGCACCTTCGCCGGAGCGCGGTTGATCTCGTCAGCAAGAATCAGATTGCTGAAAATGGGACCGTGCTTGGTGCGAAATTCGCCGTCCTGGGGGCTGTAGATCATGGTGCCGACAATGTCGGCCGGCAGCATGTCGGGGGTGAACTGCAGGCGCTTGAAGTTCAGCGCCACGCTGCCTGCGAGGGTCTTGAGCGACAGCGTCTTGGCCAAGCCGGGAACCCCTTCGAGCAGGACGTGTCCATTCGTCAGAAGCGCGATGAGAAGCCGGTCGAGAAGCGCTTTTTGGCCGACGATGACTCGCGACATCTCGTGTTGCAATGGTTTTATCCAACCGGAGTTTTCTTGCACGACCTCGCGCAATGCGCGAAACGCATCGTTGCTCTCCTCGGGAAGGCGGATGGGTGGCGGCCTTTGCGCACCGCCCGAATTGGAGCCGGGCCTAAGCCTAGCGTCGTTGGGGCGGATTTTGTTCGATACGGACGGATCGCTAATCATGGTGGATGTTCCTCGGGTTACTGATCGCTGCTGTTGGGCAGTACACAGCAGGCCGGTGGCTCCCGCCTTTCCGCACCATTACAAATTTGAAAGGGAATGCGACCTTTCCATTATTGAGGACAACGAAGGGACCTTTTGGAGGCCCCATTGATCACGCGGAGGGGAATGTTGCCTGTATGCGGCGCACTGCGCGCGGCAGCTGGCGGGTCGCCGAGGTCCGATTTGCGGGCGATGCAACCAGAAGTTCCCGCACGCACTCCAACACGATGGAACCTGTCGAATACCGGCGTCGATGGATGCTCACCGTAGCAACAATGGCCGTCGGCACGGTGGGTCTGGGATTCTCGAGATTCCGTGCGGCCTCTTTATATTGAGGCTAGCGGGGCAGCACGGGCGTTGAATTCTCTCGAAGGGCGGATGATGACAGTGGCGGCCTCGTCGTTCATCGTCACGTGACGCGCGCCCCTTATCGCTTCACATCGATCACCGGGTTATGCCAGCCACCATCAGTTGCTATCAACACATCAGCACTCTTGGGTCCCCATCCATGACGTCGATACGGACGAACCGGCCGATGGTTACTGAGGACCGGGTCGACGGCGGCCCAGGCCGCCTCGACGGCGTCCTCGCGAGTAAACAAAGACCCATCGCCGGCCATGGCGGCCCCTAACAACCTCTCGTAGGGGGCCTCCGTCTCCGACTGCTCGTCAGACAGGAAGAGCTCGCGCTGTTCGCCAACGAACTCCTTCCCCGCCAGCTTGACTCGAGCGGCGATGGCAATGGCGGAGTTGGGCGAGAGGCGAAACCGCAGATAGTTGGTTGGTCCTACCGACGACCGTGAATCGGCAAAGAGCCGCTGCGGCGGCGGCTTCAGCTGTACCATGACTTCCGTGGCCGTTTCCGCCAAGTATTTGCCTGAACGCAAATACCAGGGTACTCCTTGCCAGCGCCAGGAATCGATGAACAGCCGCAGGGCGCAGAATGTCTCGACATCTGAGCGCTTCGCCACGTGCGGCTCCCGGCGGTAGCCGGCGTACTGACCACGCACCACATCATTGCGTTTGAGGGGCCGCATCGCCTGAAAGACTTCGGCCGTCTCACCGTGCACGGCGCCAAAGCCCCGACAGGCGGGCGGTTCCATCGCAAGCAGCGCGACGATCTGAAACAGATGATTTTGGATGACATCGCGAAGACATCCAGCAGTTTCGTAGAACGCGCCGCGTTCTTCTACGCCGAAACTCTCAGCCAGCGTAATCTGAACACTCGCCACATAGTTGCGGTTCCAGATAGGCTCCAAGAACGAATTGGCAAACCGAAAATACAGGATGTTCATGATCGCTTCCTTCGCGAGGAAATGATCGATGCGGAATATGGAGTCCTCCGGAAAGACCGATCGAGCAACGCGGTTGAGTTTGCGTGCTGACGCAAGGTCACGTCCGAAGGGCTTTTCGACGATTACACGGGCATTATTGGCCAAGCCCGCGGCACCAAGTCCGGTGATGACAGTTGCAAATAGTTCGGGGGGAATTGCCAGATAGTACGCGGGGTGCTTTGCGCCCTTTAATGCCGCCTTGAGCGCCTCGAATGTAGCCGGATCGTTGTAGTCGCCATCGACGTATCTGAGCAGGGACAGCAGACGCGCAAGGGCAGTTCGGTGCTTGATCCTTCCACCTATCTGAATACTTCGTTTCGCGTGCCTGCAAAGCTGAACCAATGTCCATTTCGAGGAGGCTACTCCGATCACCGGAACGTTGAGGACACCCCGCGTCACCATGGCGTAAAGCGCCGGAAAGATCATTTTGTAGGCGAGATCCCCTGTCACGCCGAAAAGGACCAATGCGTCTGATGTCGTTTGACTCGCCCTGCCGATGTGCATGTCAACCCTCCTTCTAATCTCTCTCGTTGTGACCGCCAAATTGCTTTCGCATGGCGGATAGGAGACGGTTCGCGTAATCTGCATTGCCGCGAGACTGAAATCGCTCAAAGAGCGCGGCGCTGATGACGGGTGTACGCGGCCATGACGCCATATTCAATGCCGTTATGGACCATCTTGACGAAGTGTCCCGCCCCCTGCGAACCGCAGTGCAAGTAGCCGCTTTCAGCCTCGCGCGTGTTTGACTCTGGTCCGTCCTCAGATGATTGCGCAGGACCAGGGGCGAGCGCCGTAAAGATCGGATCGAGATGTTCGACAATCTCTGCATTTCCGCCAATCATCAGGCAGTACCCGCGTTCGATCCCCATTACGCCGCCACTGGTCCCGACATCGACATAGTGAATCCCGCGCGATTTCAACTCACGGCCACGTCGCAGGTCGTCTAGATAGTGCGAATTGAAATTCCGCGAGGGACGCGGTCCCACGCACTCCACGCTGCGAAACCTCGTTGACCGCTTTCGGATCAACATCGTAGACGACGCATTGGTGACCGGCCTGCGACAGACGGCGTACCATATTGGCGCCCATTCGCCCCAATCCGACCATGCCAATCCGAGCCATGCTGCACCTCGCTACTTTGTCGCGCCGTCCGCCCGCGTATCGGAAGTACCGACCTACTCACCGTCGATTCGACGGTGCGCATGGCGAGGCGCCAGACTGTATTATTCACCGTCTAGGGTGGTCTGTGCGTTGCCGCACCGTGATGGTCGACACAAACGCATACAAGACGCATCATGTAATAATTTCTTGGGACACTCGACACGAGTAATCGACAATCAAGTAGCCCCATTCTTTTTCGCGGGCTCAGCATTTTTCGGGGAATGGAACTATGAACAAGACAATTGGCCTACTGTTGGCGACTGTAGTACTCGTTGGAGTGGGTCAGCACGCCCTCAGTTCAAGTGCTTCTCTCTTGCCTCCGGGTATATCAGCAGATAATTGGATCGCGTTGGGAGATCGTGCTGGCTTTGTTATAACGAACGGCGATTCGCTAATCGGCTCCACAAGTTCGGCTGGCGTAGCGAGGGGTTACTTCATGCTGCGACGAGCGGGTACTTGGTTGCGAATCGATTCGGGACCGGATTATCGAGGCGCGACAGCGGGGCCGGGGCGTTAGCGGACAGACGGGCTACCCATGACGGGCGTATCGTCGCCCGATCACTTCACTGGAGAGCCATATGTTGCGACGCATGAGAGATATGGAGGGTTATTCCATAGCCGCGACGGATGGAATTATCGGTCACGTCAAGGACCATTACTTTGATGATGGGGCGTGGGCCATTCGGTATCTCGTGGTAGAGACCGGTGCGTGGCTTTCCAGCCGAAAGGTGCTAATCTCTCCGATGGCGATCAACCAGCCCCATTTGGTCTGAAAAAGCATTCCCGCTGCGCTCACTCAGCAACAAGTAAAGAATAGTCCCAATATCGACACCCACAAGCCCGTGTCACGTCAACACGAAGAGCAGTACCTCGAGTACTACCGTTATCCCTACTATTGGAGTGGTCCCGGCGTGTGGGGAGCAGGCACGGGTCTGTCCGATAGTTTTGCGCTATGACTTGGACACTTCCGCCTTCATGAGAGTCAATTGCTCCTGCGTGAGCTCACCGCGTGCATATCTTTCGTTCAGAATATCGAACGCTTCTTTTCCCGGCAACTGGCCGTACTTTCGGTGCGCGCGGTAGGTGTACCCCCAATTCCCAATGCTTGAAAACAACAAGAAAACAAATCCAAACCAAAGAAACCAACCCCAGCCGAAATACCAATCGTTCCAATAGGGGTGAGACATGTATCTCTCCTGTTAAACCAATAGACACAATTCACCTGCCGAGATGCGTGCAACCCCGCGCTATACATCGAGTCTGACGGCGTCATTCGTCGCGAAGCACTTGCGATTTTATAACCTACTCCGATGCAAGTCGCCGCTCTGTACGCTAGACCTCTCACGTGGGGGAATTATCGCTGCATCCGTCGAACGCGGCCCTGTCGCCGCCAGCCTATGTCGTCTCTAACCAACCGCCGGTGAATCCCGCCCTGCGCAAGCCGGCCACGACATAGGAACATCGCCCCGTCAGTCGCCAGAGAAGTTCGGTGCGATAATTCTCAATCATCAGCACGATGGGCCCCTGGTTGAGCCCGTAATGCCAGGGCGACACCCAGGCATGACGGTTGGCGGCTTTGATGGGGTAAGTGGCATTGAACGTCGCCTTGAAACCGTAGGGATTGAAGGACTTCAACTTGAGTTGATGAATGAAATGATCGATCGTCGGCAGCACAATATCGGGCGCAAACGGTAACGAGGCCACGACTGCCCACGGCGCGATGGTTCCATCATCCGGGCCGAAGGGCACTGCGCGCGCGACATAACCGAAAAACTGCCGCTCGATTCCGTCTATGGTGACGGACTCGGGGCCCGGGCCGTCGCTGGCGGTAATCCCCCAACAACAGCTGCCGTATCCCGTGAAGCGCGCCGGATTATCGATCGCATATTGTCGTTGTACGTGAGTGGCACGGCGACTATTCTCGAAATAGTCAATCCCTTTACTTCGCATAAAACGATCTTGGATACCTCGAAAGTCAATCCAAATATGTGACAGCTGATGCGTGAAAAATGACCCCGAATAGAGATAGTCATATCCATACTGGGTTTTCCACTCGTAGGTTGAACACCAGGCGGCAAAGCCGTTCGTGGCCAATGGATAGGTCGGTGAGCCCAGCGCGAGTACATACAACAGCACCCCTTCGTCATAGCCTTCCCAACGATAGGGGAGAAAGCCCCCTTCCGGACTCCACCCGTGAGTGATCGTTGCGCGCTTATTTTGCGCCCACGGCCAGTTGACGCGGCGATATAACGCATCGGCGATGCTGCGGATTTCCTTCTCGTCGGCCGTATGCGCGTCAAAATACGCCGCGGCCGTCAGCATGCCGGCCAGCAAAAAACCAGTGTCGACCGTCGAAAGTTCGCACTTCCAGGCGCGCCTGCCGGTTTTCATGTCCAGAAAATGATAATAAAAGCCTTGATAGCCGGTTGCATCGGGCTCCGGTCCCTGCGGACTATTCGCAAAAAAGCGCAGCGTCGCGAGCGTTCGCTCCACCGCGGCGGCCCGAGAGAGGAATTTGCGCTCCACTCCGACCGGATAGGCCGCCAACGCAAAGCCGGTGGCCGCAATGCTGGCCGGCCAATTGGGAGCCGTCTTATCGATGACGAGCCCGTTGACGGGATTCGGTTCATAAACGAAGTAGCTGAAAGATTCGCGCTGCAGCGCATCCAACTCGGCCTCCACATCGTGATCCGAATTAGTCATCGAAACCAGTGTGACTTCTCGAGTTGCTTGCCGATCTCCAGCAATTCCCGCCGTCGCTTGGGTGTGGTCCGGGGGTATGCCATTTTTGGGTCATCAAGAACATCGATGACAATTTGCGATACGATCAAACGCGCATTGTCCTTGTCATCGGCAGGAACGTTATACCATGCTGAGTGATGCGTGCGGGTTGCTTCCAAACATTTCCCATACGCACGCATATACTGCTTCCAATATTTCCTTTCGTGAACATCCGACTGACTGAACTTCCAGTTCTTATCTGGCTCCTCGATTGAATTTTCAATTATTCACGTTTGATGGTGTTGATGTGCTCTGGATTGATCCCGAACCCTGATAAAGGACTTGGGGGTACTGAATGAGTTCAAAAGTGACTTAGATTCGCCTTCGCAATCTCAGGTGCCTTTTTCGTGCCCGCCTCCGCTTTCTCAAGTTCCTGCACCGCAAGAACGTCCTGGCGGCCGAGTTCCTGGTACAGGACATGGACTCGTTCGGCAAGCTTTGGCATCTGCGCCCCCTTGGCCGGTAGCGTGGCATCCGCCTTAGCTTCGGGTGTCGGGTCCGGCTTGCCAACGGGCGTCGGCTCCGCTTTGGATTCGAGCGCCGGCGCAGCCTTGGCATCTGGCTTCGTGTCGACCTGCCCATCGGATTTGGCTTGGGCGCCGCCACCGCGGGCATGATTGGGCGGTTCGCATCGACCGCCTTGACTTTGGCCGTCGCATTGGGGCCAAGCGGCGCCATGAATAGTCCGTAGACGGCGATCAGCGTGGCAATGGCCTGCGTTCCGAGCACGGCGATCGACAGGATGCGCGCCGGGCGAATGGACCAAAAGGGACCCCGAGTGCGAGTCAGAAATATCGTCAGGTGTCCGGCGACCGACAGCTTCAAGTATATGAGCGTCTGAACGTGCGCGTGGTCGAGATGAAATACGCCCAGGCCGAGATAGAACAACCCGAAGGCGGCGAAGGTTCCAATGACGCCAACCACAGCGATTCGACGATCAGGCGATACATCCCCGGCGGAAGGGACTGTAGCCGAATCCGTGCCGCGTCTCATATGGCGCCGCACCAGCGCACGGCAGGCGCGTCGGCGACCAGAACCGGCCAGTTTCCTCGTCGCGCAAATAGAACGCCTCGGTATTGGCATCGCCGGCCGGATCATTCGACCAGGGTGTGAGCCGGAACTGCCGGGCATTCTCGCTCCACGTATCGGCGCTGCCGCTTTCCGCAATCAGGGTCCCAAACGACGGCTTGGCGAGCACGTTGACCCACGGGCTCGGGGTCATGTGCTCTCTCGTCAGCCTCATGACGTACTCGCCGCCGTCGGGCGTGAATCCGCCCAACCCGTTATGAAACACCCAATCGCGCGAATCGCCGACGCCGGTGATCAGGGCACGATGGTTTGAGAAACCTTGGACATGTCAGCACAAGGTCCACGCCTGGCGTGCAATCTGCTCGTCTTCCTGGGAAGGCAAGACACGTACCTGGCACCGCGATGCGTCGTCGCTGATCGGATCACCTGCATCACGATTGCGGGCGGCGTCAAGGCGGACACCGATCACGCCCAGATGGCCACATATGAGAGCGCGGGCTTGAGCATCGTTTTCTCCGATGCCGCCCGTGAATACGATCGTATCGACGCCGCCCAACGCTGCGCTCATGGCCGCGAGTTGTTTTGCCGCAGAATAGCAAAACATATCGATGGCGAGGCGCGCATCGGAATTTGAGTGGGTCACTTTATGCAAGTCCCGCAGATCTGCGGAGATGCCGGAAACACCCAACAGGCCGCTACGCCGGTCGACCAGCTCTTCGAGCTGGGTCGCATCGAGCTTCTTTTGCCTTGCAAGGTAAACCAACACACCGGGGTCAAGGTCGCCGCTGCGTGTCCCCATGATGATTCCGCCGGTCGGGGTCAATCCCATGCTCGTATCAATCGATTGACCCCCCTTCACGGCCGTGATGCTCGCGCCGTTGCCGAGATGAGCAATGAGCAGCCGGCTCGGCAACGCACCTCCCAGCTGACGCACAATCGATTCGCAGGAGAGGCCGTGAAACCCATAGCGCTCGACCCCTTCCGCTCGCAGCGCGTGGGGAATCGGCAACACGCGTGCGATGTCCGGCATGTGTGCATGAAAGCTGGTGTCGAAACACGCGACCTGCGGCAGGGTGGGGAAATGTGCCTTGGCAAATCGGATGACCGCCAAGGCCGATGGCATGTGCAGTGGGGCAAAGACT
>Ga0182013_10006287_pt1 | contig 13512 bp, 16 predicted proteins | sample 612S2MmetaG_FD_120487 | JGI IMG/M metagenome (GOLD analysis project Ga0182013, IMG submission 120487) | Permafrost microbial communities from Stordalen Mire, Sweden - 612S2M metaG | ecosystem: Environmental > Terrestrial > Soil > Wetlands > Permafrost | place: Sweden: Stordalen | collected... | reverse complement strand
TGGTTGCGGAGCCGGTTCGCCGCGGAAGGTTCCTGGAACGCGCTTGCGTCGGAATTCCGGCCCCGTCGCTGGCGCAGGGAATTGTCAAACTTGCGTGGTCTCTCGATTTGGCGGACGAAGAATATATTCCTCTCATTATGCGACTGGCCCGCGAGTCCAGCTTCGACGCTGTCAAATCTTTGGCCTTCTTCCCCAAGATCGCCTGGCCGCTCAAAGACGAAAAGTGACGTCATTGGCGAGGCCCTTGATCATCGCCCCATGCGCAATGGCTTCCCTCCCGACGCGTGGCGTCCAGCCTATCGTTGCGCTCAAGTTCAATCGTTTCGGGCTCTTACGCCGCGTGCGCGGATTCTGAAGAATGATTTAATTTAAACGAAAAGTTTACCATCCGGCGACGATGATGATCCCTTCCCAGCGGTGGAGTGATCCCGATGTCCGACAAAATGAAAATCGACGTTGCCTTGACGAATCTGGAATCCGGCAAATTCTCGTTCGGGATGGTCGCCGCAATCAAGGATCATGTCAGCGGCCTCGAAAACGAATTGGAAATTGCGCGCGGTCGGCATGACAGCCTCATCCAGGATCTCAAACTGCGGGAAATCGCGAACTGGAGGCTGGAAGCTGAGCTGACGAAGCTGAACACGCGGATTTATGCGCTGATCAGGGCGAACATCCTCACCGAAAAGGCCTATGAGGGAATGACGCTCCTCGCCACGAAAGCGGGCGAATATCTTGAGGTTTCCAGGAAATACGCCGCGGTGGCCCTGGCGCGGTTAATCGCCGATCTGAAATCCGGCGAATTGCAGTCGCGGCTCGTCGACTTTGGCGCGAAGATTTATGCGGCGCTGAAAGAAATCATGCCGAGCAAAAGCGCCCTTGAGGAACTCAAACCCCACGCGAAAAAGGCCGGTGAATATCTTATGGCCTTTGTGAAATACGTCGGCGTGTATGTGGAAAAGGCGTCCGCTTACCTTTCGACCTTGCACAAGACCACCGCTTAAGGCTGACGCGGACAAAATCGAACCATCGCCTGGGGCGCGCATGCGCCCCGCGGCCTTGAGAGAAACGTCACGGCTATGGACGCCTTCGACTTGGCGGTGAAGATGGCCTTCATGACCGTCAGCCAGCAATCGGGATATCGCGCGTGAGCCGTGTGCGCCATGACGTTGATTACAGGATCGGCGATCGGCGCAGGGGAATGCCGATCACGTCGGCGCGGCGCTGCTCTGCTTCAGGTCCGGTGGGCGTATGCTGACTCATTCAGGAGCCTGATAATCTCGTCTGGGGATTGTGTGACTTGAATCTTCCCCTCTTCACCCGAGCCGGAAAGGAACCAGATTTCCGACCCACCCGCCGCCTGATGGAAAATAGAGCTTGCGTTCGTCAGATTCACATAAGCATTGGGCGCCCCGCCATCGGGGATAGCGTGCCTAACTGTGAGCTTTACCCATTCGGATGCCATCTGATTTCTCCTTCAGCGTTCCGCCAAGCATAGGACAGGAGTTGGGCCGGCCGGGAGGGATCGACAAGGGGCTCGAATTTATAACTGGGACGCTCCCCGCGCCTCCCACGAATTTCGCCACGCCGGGGCTCGCACGAAGCCCCCCCCGCGCGGCCGATGCGGATCCGCGACAATGAGGCCGGGTTGAACCATGGCCGGACGAGAGCCATCTGAAGGATGCCGGGCGAAAGCCGCGGCGCAGCCATTTCAGGCGAAAGGGGCGAGTCCGATGACAAATGATGACCGCAATCCCAATCTCATGAAAAATCGTTACGTCTTCGGGCTCACTGGCGCTTCTCTCGCGGGGCTGACGGGAGCGAGCATCGTGGGGCCGGTCGGAGCTATCGTTGGAGCGGTTCTCGGCTTCCTCGTGGGCTTCAACATGCTGAAACGGTTCTGATGGACGACCTCGGTTGTCGCTTCAGGGCGCGGAGAGACGTCCCGAGCCGGCTTGCGCCCGGCGCCGCGCGCTGGCCCTCGCACTTGAAACAATGAGGGCTAAAATTGCCTCATTGCGCGTAGCGAAAGGTTAACGCCCTTTACCAACTTTCTTCGAAAGCGGGTTGCGGATTTGCTTGCGCCGCGTCAGGCTTCACTCTGGAAAGGAGCCTTGCACAATGACGCTTGTGGTCCGCGCATTTGCCATGTGTCTCGCGGCGGGGATCGTGTTTTGCGCCTCCGCCGGCATGGCGCGTTCGGCGCCTTTGCGCGAGCGCGCCGGGCCCCCCGTTCCGCATGGCGAAGCCGGGCAGGTCGTCCTCTGGCAAGGCGAGGAGGTTTCCATCGGGCCAAAGGGAGCGGCGGACCCGAACTATTCGAATCTCATCCTGGCGGGAATGGTCGCGGGAACGTTCGGTCTGTTCTGGTGCGCGAGGCGTCACGCACATAACCTCTTCAGGGCCGAATGCCCGAACGAAGAGGCTGTCGACGAGGTTGTGGACGCGCTTATCAAGAATAAGTCGGGCGCCTCGTTTGCGATTGTCCCCAGGGCGCTGCCCGCGAGTCCCTTCACCCAGCAGAATGACGTCACCACGCTTGCGCGCCAGATCGAAATAGCGGCCAGGGCGTCGACGCGACTCAGCCGCACGGTCGGCCTCATTTATTTCGAGCCGCTCGGCTACGCGGAATATCTGGAGCGGCACGGGCAGGAGAAGGCGCGCGAGGCGATGCGCACTCTTGTTTCAGAACTGCGCCAGTCGTTGCGATCCTCGGATCATGTGGCGGCTCTTGGCGAGAACCGCATTCTCATCTGCATCTGCTTGTTGTCGGGCTTGACCGATCTGGAAAGCATCACGCGGCGAATGTTTTCAATTGTCGCGCGTCTCGAATTGACAGTCGCGGCAACTCAGCGCGCCGGTCTCGCGATCTATCCAATCAATGGCTATAGCGGTGGCGAACTGATCCGCGCCGCGCGGAAGGATTTTCGTCTTCGCACTGAGGCTCGACAGGAGAGGGCGGCATAATCCCGCGACGGCTCCCTTTCACGCCGCATCACATCAGCCCGCATGGTCATGGAGACCGGCGCGCGCCTTTTTGGCGATCGTCCGGGGACTGTATCGAGGCGTCGACGTTGCGCCGCCGCCGGGCGCGTCACCCAAAGATCGGCAGCGGCGCGAAGGAGCCATAGACCGCTGAGTCGAACAGGGCGCTGCTGACCGTTCCCGGCGCGCCGAACCAGCCCTGCAGGATCGTCGCATAGAGCTGGCGGAAGTCGAGCTGATAGGGCAGCGCTGTCTGGCCGGTCTTGGGGTTGAGGGACGAGAGCGGAAACTGGCCGCCGACATAGCCGCCCTTGACCGCGCCGCCGAAAATGAATTCCGCGTTGGCGAGGCCGTGGTCCGTGCCTTTCGCGCTGTTCTCGTATGCGTTGCGGCCGAACTCCGAATAGGTCATCAGCACGACGTTCTTCCACAGGCCCTGAACGATCATCTCGGCGCGGAAGGCGGCGACGCAATTGGCGAAATCCGTGAGCAGGGCGGCCTGGCGCGTCAACTGGTCGGAATGCGTGTCATAGGTGGACTGATTGAGGAAGATGAAGGGCACGTTCAACTTGTGGGCGATGAGGTTCGCCGCATGCGCCATGGATATTCCAAGCGCTGTCGTTGGAAATGTCGTCCTCGTGATGACCGGCAGACTGTGCAGCACGGAGGCGGCGACATCGAGTTCGTTCTGCGTCTGATACATCCAGTCATAGACCGGATTGGCGCTGGCGTAGCTCTGCATGCCCGGATTGAGAGCGTTGCTGGGAAGGCTTGGATCCGTCTGCACGGTGGAGGTGACGAAGCGCAGGTCCGGCCCAAGAAAGGGCTCCGCGAAACCGCCCGTCACGGCCGCCGCGTCGAAGGGGCCGGCGGAATATGGCAGACCGAGATCTGGATCGGCTTTCGAGAACAGCCGGTCCACCCAGCCCGTCTGCGGCGTGTCCTCGCTGGTGATGGCGGTGTTCCATATGTCGGAGCCCTTGAAATGGCTGTCGACCATGTTGGGATAGCCGACTCCCAGCGCGACCATCATGTCCTTCGCGCTCCACGCCGGGACCAGCGGCGCGAGCGAGGGATGAAAGGCGAAGCGATTGTCCTGGAACGCATAGCCGCTCTTGATCGCGAGGGTCGGGCGGTTCGTGTAATAGAGCTGTTCGGTATAGGGAATGATCGTGTTCAGCCCGTCATTGCCGCCGTCCATCTTGAACAGCACGAAGGTCTTGTTCTGAGGCCATGAGAAGCCTCCGCTCGCTCTCGCGAGGCTGGGCGTCATGAGGCAGGCCGCGCCGCCGCCCGCGAGCTTGAGCAGGTCGCGGCGATTCAGTCTCTGATGATTGAGCATGGTCGGTCCTTGAGTTCGCCGTTGACGCTTTTGGCCTATTTCAGGGAATAGGCGGGGTCGGCCAGCACGCGCGCCGCCGCCGTTCGGGGCGTGATATTGGCCGTGGGCTGGAGGAGCATCGCCGGCGCCAGAAGATTCGGCGCGGCAATGGCGGCGAATTCGGACGGGGAGATATTCGCCTTGTCGTCGCCCGCCGGAAGCACCTCGGTGACCCAGAGATTCGCCAGATGCGAGCCGTTAAGCTGGCGCGCCGCCAGCGTGTATGTGCTCATCGAGTCGACGCCGGTCAAAAAGCCGCGCACATTCGGGGGATCGAACAGCGGCGTCCCCGCATAGCTGATCATTGATGCGAGGCCGCTCGCCTCCGAGTTCGGGAGCGACAGCGCGCGCGCCGCGCCGACGATGAATTCCGCTGGCGACTTGACGAGAGTTCCGCGATTGGCCGGGGACCAGAAGGCGTCGCTGTTGAACAGCGCCGTCAGCACGGGAGCTATCTGATAATTCGCGCCGAAGGAGCTGGCGATTGTCGCGACCTGCGCCATGTCCGGCGTCGGCGAGACGAATTCCTTCCACAATTCCGAGACGATCAGGATCGGACAATTCGGGTTCGCGAGCAGTATCCTGGCGACGTCCGTGTAGTCGAAATTGCCGGTCTGGCCGAGGATGGTCTTGACGCCGGTGTCGTGATCCGCCGCCTTGTAAAGGAACAGCCCCGTCGCGCTGTCGACGTTGAGGCCGGTGAGCGCGCGCGCTACTTCCGTCACCGTGGTCTCGGTGTAATTCGGAACGCCCTGCGCATTGCTCTGGCCGAGCGTGAACAGCTCCATCAGCTCGCGCGCGAAATTGGCGGTCGGCGCCTTGGCGGTCGAAAGCTGCTGGTCAAGGAAGATCAGCATCGCCGGATCAGTCATGATCTGCGCCAGCATGGTGGAGAAACTGCCGGCGGCGTTCCGCCGGATGATCCGGTGCTGGTTGAACACGAGCCAGGGCTGCTCGCCCGATTTGCTCAATTGCGTGGTGAAGTGGTTGTGCCAGAACAGCGTCAGCCGCTCCGTGAGCGGCGATGGCGAGGCCATCATCTGCGCGACATACCAGGCGCGCAAATCGCCCTTCTGATTGCTTATCAGGCTCCAGTAGGCGCTGTCCGCCGCCACGCAGGCCGCAATAGCGGCCGGATCTGTGAGCTTGCCGCAGTAAGGCGGAGGCGGCGTGATGGGCTGCGATGTCCAGGCCGGCGGCGCAACCGCAAGGGCCGGCGTCACGCCGTTGACGAGGACGCTGATCGCGGCGGCGCGCGAGGGAGAAGCCGCGAGCGCCTTGACCCGCGCCTGCGTCGGATGGAAGCCGGTGCGCATGAGCAGAAAGAAGGCGTCATCTTCCGATATCGCCAGGGCCTGGGGCGCAAAGCAGAGTTGGAACAGGGCGAGAAACGTCGCGCCCGCGAGCGCGCGGAACAGGCGAGGTCGTCTTGCGGTCATGAAGGTCGCTCGCAAATGGAAACAATGGGCAGGCAATGAATGAATAGCGATCGGGAATTAGAGTTTAGCGAAGCGAAACAATCAAATTGAGCGACAATTTGAATCAAGGATTCGCGCAAGGTTACGTTCGAACCCTGCTTTCAGCCGGGAACGGCGGCTGGTCGCAAGCCATCCCGTGCTTGCGACAAATCTCTCGCGCGCTCCCGACACTTCCTGTTTTACCGGCAGCCCGTCGACAATGCGACGACGGGCTTCATGGCGTCCTGCCTCAATCTTTTGGAGCTTGCTCAGATCGCAAAAGTCTCTCAACTTTCGCTGAACGCGGTCCAGCGGACGCGGAGTGAACGATCACTCAGTCGCGTCGCGGCCATCGCCGCCAATGTTGCACTGCAGCATGGTGATAATAAGACGTTCGGGAAATTAACCGCGAGCCCCCGGAATGCGGGGCCTTTCATGAAAGGCGCACAGATGATTGCGAGCGCCAGAGCGCTCGCAAAGCAGGGCGTTCCGATGTCTTGAAGATAGCGCCGGCGGATTCAGCGATGCGTCGTCAGACGAACATGCCGAAAATGCCGGACAGGATCGACATGACGATCACCGTCGCCGCCACCACGCCCATGTCGCTTGTCGCCCAGAAGGCGAGGATCGCTCCCAGCACTCCGCCAGCCACCGCGCAGATCATGACATTCGGAGTGAGCGCGAACTGCATCTCGCGCATGCCGGTATATTTGTCCGCTTCTTTCATGGCGTTTTCTCCCTGTGGCCGCCCGCTTCAACATGGCAGATGGCGGAACCTCTTGGCTCCGTCGGCGATGAGGAGCGCTCGCGGCGCGCAAGGCAAGACAATTAGCGTCGAAGCAGCCGGATTCAAGCCGAGATCGGGCTGCGCGTCCTTTGGCGCGGCGGGTTTTTCACAGGCCAGCGCTTGAAGATTTTTCGCGCCGCGCTAGCTCTTGGAAAACGTGCTGGCGCCATCTCACCAGTTCCTCTCTCAGGCATCTGCGTTGCCCGGTCAGCAATGGCCGGGCTTTTTTATGCGCGGCTCGCCATGACCCAGGCTTGCATTCGCGCTATCGCGCCCCATTTCCATGATATGGCGGATGGCCAATGGCTTCGCCATGGGAAACGGCCCGAGCGCGGATGTAGCGACGGGCCGTTTTGTTTTGCCTCAGTCCTCCGCCGCGGCCTCAAGATGCCCCAGCGCCTCCTCGGCGTGACGCGTCGCCGACCGCGCGTGGTTCCTGCGGCCTTCGCCGATCGCGGCTTCAAGATGCCTGATGCCCTCGACGGTATGCGGATCGTCGCTGGCCTGTTCCGCCATCTGCGCATGCGCCAGCGCCGCCCTGGCGTGCCTTACGAGCACTTTCGAATGGCCCATTCGCCCGTGCGCGATCGCCGCCTCGGTGTGGCCGATGGCCTGCTCCAGATGCGGCGCATCCGGCCGGAACACGCTGTCGAGAAACTCCGTCACCGGGTCTTCCGCCAATGCGGCGCGGGGCGCCAGAAATGCGGCCGCGCCGAGACTCAAGGCGATTGTGAAAATTCTACGGTTCATCATGACGCCCTCCCTTTAGAGCCGGTTTCGAAAAGGCCGATAGCTTTTTCGGCAAGAACCAGCTCCAACACCTTAAATTCGGGGCGATTTCTTATCGAGCGAACGACTCCATACGCCCGGAAAGCGCTCCAGCCATTCCCGATTTATTCGGGGATGGATGCTTCATGATATCCTTGGGCGCCAAAGAGTCGATACGTCATAAGGCTTTAGAAAAATATATGCGCCGGAGGGCTCGCGCGGGCTTGCCGGTTGCGGCATGCGCGCCATCTTCGACCATGGGGGTATCGCGGGCGCAAGACAGTGAAATGAAGGACGGAGGCGGCCATGTACCGCGCAACTTGTTCAGGACGCGCGTCGAAATCCCGATGGGCGCCCGAAGCGATCATTGCAGGTCTTCCCCTCTTGCGTGGCGACGAACGAGGTGAAGCCCTGTGGGAACCGCCAACCCCCGACGAATGGCGCAGAGCGATGAGGATCATCGCCATGCAGTTTGTGCTTCAGATCAGCGGAAGCGGGCGCGAGTTGGCGCGCCCCTCCGGCCATCGCGAACTGGTTTTCCTGCGTGAAGAGGCGTCCGACGACGACTAGCCGGAAGCTTGCAGGCCGCATTGTTCGCGGAACTTCTTCATGAGCCCCGGCGGGGATTCCCTGCGGCGATTCTCCCTTGAGCGTAACTTTTGGCGCCGTCGGGCCGTTCAGCCGTTTCCCGATCCGCGCGGGAGACGCCGTGCCTTCGAAAGATGGGATATGCAAACATTATCTTCAATTTGGGCGCCAAGATTTGCACAGCTAATAGGCGCCCGCCCCTTGCTGTCGCAAATACGTCATTGTAAATGGAATTCAACGGTCGGGGGGATAACTATTGTCTGGCGATTACCTGGAGCGACCTCCGATGAAAATTCTGGTGATGGGGTTGCCGGGAGCCGGCAAGTCCACGCTGTCGAGAGCTCTGGCGCCGATGCTGGGGGCCGTTTACTTCAACGCCGACGAAGTGCGGGCCAATCTGAACAAGGAGCTTGGCTTCTCGCTTGAGGACCGGATCGAGCAGGCCCGCCGCATGGGCTGGCTCTGCGATCGCGTCGTGGAGGCGGGAGGGGTGGCTCTGGCGGATTTCGTGTGTCCGACGCAGGAGACCCGCGCGGCCTTTGGCCCTGCTTTCGTGGTTTGGGTCGACAGGATAGCCGAAGGGCGTTTCCAGGACACCAACCGGCTGTTCTCGCCCCCCGAGGTGTTCCATGTTCGGATCACGCCCGAGGGCGATGCCGTCACCTGGGCGGAAAGGGTTCGCAAGGCTCTTCAACTGCCGAACAAAATCGCCGTGCGAGCCTGAGGGAGACCCGCACGGATGTTTTGCCGGACGACGCAGCCCCTTGCCGGGCGTGCCGGTCAGCCTTGAAGGCAGCGGTCGCGATGCCGGCATTCCGCGCAGCAATTCAGATCTTCATGAAGAATGGTCAAGCCTTCGCCATTCCTGTTCAGGCTCAGGCATGTCTCCTCCTCATAGCGCAGCGCATCCTCCAGCGAAGGCGCCAGATAGCGCATGATCGCTTGCTCGCCGCTCATCAAGATTATTTCTATTGATTTAGCCTGGCCCGAGTCGCAAATAGTGGTGCGCCGCATCCGCAATGCGCTGGCTTGTGCTTTCATGCGGCGGCGCTCCCTGACGGTTCTCATCGTGAATTTGTTTTTGAGACGATCTTTATAGCGGCCGTTATTTATGAAACCGTCCGAAACATATGGATAAGTTTACGCATCCGCGTTTAACCTCTTGCGCCTTCCAGACTATGTCGCTTGCCGCCGCCCGCGCCGGAGCGGGAAAGCATTAACAATATTTGGCGATCGCCGTAGTTTCATGACGTCTTTGTCCGGGCGCCTCCCCATGCCGCAACTTGCGGAAAATGGGAATAAAATTGTGGGGACAGACGCCGAGCGCCGTCATTCAGCCCTTCATTTGAAAGGATCATTAGGGAAATTCTCCAGGCGACATTTGGATTGGATTCATTTTTAGCCGCCAACGTCTCCCGAAATCCTGTTAGCAAGGAGACGAGGACATGAAGACGATTGGGCGAAGCGTTTTCCGGGGACGCGGACTGGCCGCGTTCCACGAGGATCGTGGCGGCGCGGTGCTGATGACTTTCGGCCTGCTCTTGCCGGTTGTTCTTGGACTTCTGGTCCTGGTGTTCAGCTATTCGCGCGCGTCGAGCTACAAGAGCGGCCTGCAGAGCGCCGCCGACAGCGCCGCGCTCGCCACCACCGCTGCGGTCATCGCCAACCCGTCGATGACCTCGGACCAGCAACAGGCGCTGGCGAACCTCTATTTCGCCAATAACGCGCCGGCGGGAGCGGCGAGTCTTGGATCGCTGACCGTTCCGACCGCGACGAACTTCAATTCGACCGTCACGACGACGGTGCAGTATCAGGGAAGCCTGCCGGCCTTGCTGAACGGGCTGCTCAGCACCAGCGTGAGCGTCAATTCCACGGCGCAGGGCGTCATTCCCAATACCTCGGGCGGCGCCTCGGGCAACACGACTTACGGCGGCTATGTCGCGGCCTGGGGCGATCCCCATATCAACGCAGCGAACGGCTCGACATATTACGTAAGTTGCGCGCAGCCGATCGGTAGCTGGTACAACATGCTCAGCGACTCCGGCATCGAGGTCAACGTCAGCTGCGAGCATGAGTCCTATTTTAACGAAGACGTGATGCGCCACTACTCGATCATCATTGGCGGACACGTGATCGCGCTCGATGCGCCTGCGCCGACGGAAACGATTGACCCCAACACCGGTTCGGTCGTGATTTCCTATGATCCCGCCACGGCGTGGTTCGGCCAGGTGACCATTGATGGCGTCCTTTATCCGGCCCAGATCGGAACGCAGACCTATCTCAACGGTGCGGTGTCGGTTAACACCACGGACGTGACGAACTTCTACCAGCAGGACAATTCGGTCACGTTCACGCCGCCGGGCGGCAATTACAGGATCGTCATCTCCTTCCAGCAGCTGGGGATGGGCGTGATCAACGTCTGGGCGACCAATGCGGGCCTGTGCGGCGTGCCGGGAGGCATTCTCGGCAGCACGATAGCCGGCATAAACGACGCCAACTCGCTGGACTTCCAGGTTTCCGGCCCGACGGCGACGTCGTTCCAGTACAGCTGGGGAAGCTGCGCCACGGCCGCCGTCGCGCCCGGCGCGGGAAGCGCGCATCTCATCAGGTAATCATCATCGCGAAACATGGCGCCGCCTCTCCGGGCGGCGCGTCATCGCCAAGGAGTTCAAGGATGTTTGTCCTGCCGAAAATGAAACACATGCGCGCCGCAAGCCTTTTGGCCGCCTCGCTGGCCTTCGCCGCCCCTAGCCTCGCTCACGCCGTCACCAGCACGCCGACATGCCAGGCGCTGGAGCAGCAATGCGAGAAGTTCGCCGAGAGAACCGCGAAGACCGTCGCCTCGACGCGCAAGGATCAGGTCGCCGCGCAGAAGGATGACGATCTGACCCAGAGCTACTGCTTCTCGGCTTACGATCAGGCCCTGAAGACCGGATTCTGGCCGGCCTGGAGATCTACGCCTCCGATCCCCTGCCACAAGTGACGCGGGGCCGGATTGGAGTATAAGCGTCGCGCGCCGTTTCACTGAAGCGGCGCGCGATGATTCATCTCACCGGCGAAACCGCACATGAGAATTGACGGCCGCGACTATAAAACCATCTGGCCCGACGCCGACGGGCGCCGCGTCCATGTCATCGACCAGACCGGCCTGCCGCACCGCTTCGAGACGCGGGCGCTGGGCTCGGCGACGGACGCCGCGCGCGCCATCGCGGACATGATCGTGCGCGGCGCGCCCTTGATCGGAGTCACCGGAGCCTATGGCCTCGCGCTCGCCGCCGCTGACGACGCAAGCGACGCCAATATCCACGCCGCCCATGCGCAATTGCTCGCGACGCGGCCCACCGCCGTCAATCTGCGCTGGGCGCTCGACCGCCTGCGCGAACTTCTGCTCGCCGCGCCACTGGCCGGGAGGCGCGCGCTTGCCTATGAAGAATCCGCACGCATCGCCAATGAAGACATCGCCAGTTGCGAGGCCATCGGCGCGCATGGCGCGGCGCTGATCCGCGCGGCCGCCGCGCGCAATCCCGGCCGTCCGGTGAACATACTCACCCATTGCAACGCCGGCTGGCTTTGCGCGGTGGACTGGGGCACGGCGCTCGCGCCGATCTACAAGGCCGCGCGCGGCGGCGTTTCGCTGCATGTCTATGTCGACGAGACGCGCCCGCGCAATCAGGGCGCGAGCCTTACCGCCTTCGAACTGCTCAACGAGGGCGTGCCGCATACGGTGATCGCGGACAACGCCGGCGGCCATCTGATGCAACATGGCGGGGTCGATCTCGTCATCGTCGGCACGGACCGCACGACGCGCGCAGGCGACGTCTGCAACAAGATCGGCACCTATCTCAAGGCGCTCGCCGCGCATGACAATGGCGTGCCCTTCTATGTCGCCCTGCCGGGCTCGACGGTCGATTGGCGCATCAGCGACGGGGTGGCGCAAATCCCGATCGAGGAGCGTTCGCCGCGCGAGGTGACGCATATCGCCGGACAGGCCGAGAGCGGCGAGATCGTCGAGGTGCGGCTGACGCCTAAGGGCTCGCCCGCGATCAACTTCGGCTTCGACGTCACCCCCGCGCGCCTCGTGACCGGGCTCATCACCGAGCGCGGCGTTTGCGCCGCGAGCGAGAGCGGGCTGAAGGGGCTTTATCCGGAGATGGGGTAAGGGGGGCGCGCGCCATCACCCCTCCTTCGGTCCGTAATTCCTGAACCGCTCCACGGTGCGCATGATTTCGTCGTCCGGCAATATCACCGGCGCGCCCGCGAGCGAGGCGAGGTAATAGACGCGGGCGAGCTGCTCCAGCTCCGCCGCGCGCCAGAGCGCCTTGCCGATGTCGCCCGCCGTGACGATGGCGCCGTGGTTGCCGAGCAGCACGCCATGCCCTTCGCCCAGCCCCGCAACGGCGAGCGCGGACAGCTCCGCCGTGCCATAGGGCGCGTAATCCGTGCAGCGCACCACGGGGCCGCCGAAGGCCGCGATCATGTAATGCACGGCGGGAATGTCGCGCCGCAAAGTCGCCAGCGTCGTAGCGTAGGGCGAGTGCATGTGGACGACCGCGCCGACGTCCGCCCGCGCGCGAAAAATGTCGCGATGGAAGCGCCATTCGCTGGAGGGGGGCAGGGGGCCGCCATAAACGCCGTCAGGCCCCTCCAGCGCCATGCGGGCGATGTCCTCCGCGCGCAGCCGGTCGCTGGGCACGCCGCTGGGCGTTATCAGCATGGCGTCGCCGTCGCGCAGCGAGATGTTGCCCGCCGAGCCCTGGTTGAGCCCAAGGCGCTCCAGCTCCCGCGCCGCCGCGACGATCGCCGCGCGCTTTTCCGTCTGTGTCATGGGTGGCCCTCCCGCGCCCGCGCCCCGCTTTACAGCCCGCGAGGCGCGGACAGCAAGCGGGGCATGCGGCGCAACGCCCCGCTCCCTTGAAGGACCGTGACCCGAGCCCCAACTGCGAAAGCATGTAGCCGCAAGCAGGGGAGGAAGTCGTGAGTGCGCGCGGAAAAGACTTGTTCGAGAGGTTCATTGCGAAGCGCGCGGCCCATCCCGATCTGCGCAACGCGCCGCCGGAAAGCCAGTTCGCGGATTTGCGCGACGCCGCCGAGGCCGAGGACGTGACCTTGGCCGAGATCGTCGAGGAGGTCGGCGAACTTCCCGACGCGATCGCGAGAGCGATCAGGGAAGGCTATCAGGGGATCAGATAGGCGCGCGCCCGCGCTCATACCAGCCGCGTGAGCGGCGGACGATCTGGACGACCGAGAGCATGACTGGCACTTCGACGAGCACGCCCACGACGGTGGCCAGCGCCGCGCCCGACTGAAAGCCGAACAGGGCGATGGCCGTCGCGACGGCGAGTTCGAAGAAATTGCTCGCGCCGATCAGCGCCGAAGGCCCCGCCACGCACCATTCAACCCCAAGACTCCTGTTGAGCCAATAGGCGAGGCCGGCGTTGAAATAGACCTGTATGAGGATCGGGACGGCGATCAGCGCGATAATGAGCGGCTGGCGCATGATCTCCTCGCCCTGCAGGCCGAACAAGAGCACAAGTGTCGCCAGCAGCGCC
>Ga0182013_10006285_pt1 | contig 13517 bp, 12 predicted proteins | sample 612S2MmetaG_FD_120487 | JGI IMG/M metagenome (GOLD analysis project Ga0182013, IMG submission 120487) | Permafrost microbial communities from Stordalen Mire, Sweden - 612S2M metaG | ecosystem: Environmental > Terrestrial > Soil > Wetlands > Permafrost | place: Sweden: Stordalen | collected... | reverse complement strand
CTGGCGGTTTGTCAAAGCCGAATATGTCGCGCCTGAGGTCAACCTCGCCAACAAGCGGGCCTGGGGCGATATGTCCACCGGCGGCAGCCGCGGCATCCGCGCCTCGGTCGATTACGTCCGCAAGGGCGGCGCGGTCGGCCGGGCGATGCTGATCGAGGCGGCCTCGAAACAATGGGGCGTTCCGGTTGGCGAATGTGCCGCGGCGATGAGCGTCGTGACGCATACGCCCAGTGGAAAGCGGCTGCGATATGGGGAGATCGCGGCGGAGGCGGCGAAGCTGACGCCGCCTTCGGACGTGAAGGTCAAGACGCCGGCGGAATGGACATTGATCGGACGCGGCGTGAAACGGCTCGACACTGTGGGCAAGCTATCGGGGCGGACGGTGTTCGCGATCGATGTGCAACTGCCCAACATGGTCAGCGCGGCGATCGCGCAATGCCCGGTGTTTGGCGGCAAGTTGAAATCTTTCGATGCGAGCAAGATCGCGTCCATGAAGGGCGTGCAAAAGGTGGTGCAGGTCGATGACAGCACCGTCGCCGTGGTGGCGGATAAATGGTTCCAGGCGAAGACCGCTTTGGCCGCACTGCCGATCGTCTGGGACGAAGGGCCGAACGCCAGCGTCAACAGTCAGCAGATCGATACGCTGCTGAAAGGTGGCCTGGACGCGAAAGAAGCCGCTCTGGGTCAGCAGCACGGCGATATCGCCGCGGCTCTGACCGGCGCGGCGACGAAGGTTGAAGCCGTCTACGGCACGCAGTTCCAAAGCCACGCGACGTTGGAGCCGATGAACTGCACGGCGAGGTGGGATGACGGCAAGATCGAAATCTGGGTGGGGAGTCAGAACGGCGACGCCTCGCTGGCCGCGGCGGCGGAGGCGGCGGGTGTTAAGCTCGACGCGGTCAAAGTACACAAGCACGATCTGGGCGGCGGCTTCGGGCGGCGCGGCAATCAGGATTACGTGCGCCAGGCCGTTCTCATCGCGAAACAGGTTCCCGGCCGGCCGGTCAAGCTGATGTGGAGCCGTGAAGAGGACATGCAGCACGGCTTCTACCGCCCCATCACCCAATGCAAGCTCACCGCTGGGCTGGATGCTCAGGGCAACGTGACGGGATTGCACGCGCGCATTTCCGGGCAATCGATTCTCGCTTATCTTGCGCCGCAACGCATGGAAAACGGTGTCGATCGCGTGGCGTTCCAGGGCTGGACAGCGGAAGAGTTCGGCTACATGGCGATCCCGAGCCTGCTGATCGATCATGCTGTGCGCAACACGTCCGTTCCGGTCGGCTTCTGGCGCGGGGTCAATACCAACCAGAACGCACTCTATATGGAATGCTTCATCGATGAGGTGGCGCACGCGGCGAAGCAGGATCCGCTCGACTTCCGCCGTTCGTTGATGACCAAAAATCCGAAGCATCTCGCGGTGATGAACGCGGTGGCGGAGCGGGCTGGCTGGGGTTCGCCGCTGCCCAAAGGCATTTACCGCGGGATCGCGCAGAACTGTGGGTTTGGGTCGTACACGGCGGCGGTGGCGGAGGTTTCAGTGTCGCCGAAAGGCGATCTGAAGATCCACCGGATCGTTTGCGCGTCGGACACCGGCTATGTCGTCAATCCGGATCAGGTCGCCGGCCAGATTGAGGGATCGTTCGTCTACGGATTGAGCTCGGTGTTGTTCAGCAAGATCACGATCGACAAAGGCCGTGTCATGCAAAGCAACTTCGACGACAACCAGGTGATGCGGCTGGCCGATATGCCGAAGGTGGAGTCGATTTTGGTGCCATCGGGCGGGTTCTGGGGCGGTGTCGGAGAGCCGACGATCGCGGTGTCCGGACCGGCGGTGTTGAACGCGATTTTCGCGGCGACCGGGAAGCGGATCCGCTCGTTGCCGTTGAACCCGGGGGATTTGCGCTCGGCATGACGGGACGTGCCGGTATTGCGTTGGTGATGATCCTGGCGGCGGCGGCCCCTGCCCCGCCAGGCGCGTCCTCCTGTTCCGGCTGTCACGGGGCGGGGGCGCCGATCGCCGGCCATGACGCGAAAGAGATGACCGAGTCGTTGATCGCGTATCGCTCCGGCGCGCGGCCTTCAACCGTGATGGGCCGCATCGCCAAGGGGTTCAGCGAGCCGGAACTGGACGCGATCGCGGCCTGGTGGGCGGCGCGGAAATGATCCGGCGGCGGCACGTTCTCACCTGCGGTCTGGCGCTGCCATTCGTGGCGAAAGCCCAGGCCGCGGCGAAGGTTGTCGTGGTGGGCGGCGGTTTTGGCGGCGCCACTGCGGCGCGGTTCCTGCACCGGAATGGTGTCGGCGTCACGTTGCTGGAACCCAACGACACCTTCGTCGCGTGCCCGTTCAGTAACGCGGTGATCTCTGGGGAGCGGTCGTTGGACGCGCAACGATTCGGCTATGCCGCGGTGCGCGCCGAGGGAGTGACGGTGGTTCACGCCGCCGCGATCTCCGTCGATGCCATCGGCAAGACCGTGACCGCGAGCGACGGCACGAAACTCCCCTATGATCGGCTGATCCTGTCGCCTGGCATCGACATCATCTGGGGTGGTCTCGAGGGATACGATGAAGCCGCGGCCGCGCGCATGCCGCATGCCTGGAAGGCCGGCGAACAAACCCTGCTGCTGCGCCGGCAACTGGAGGCGATGCCGGATGGCGGCCTCGTCGTCATGTCCGTCCCCCCCAATCCGTATCGCTGTCCTCCTGGGCCTTATGAGCGCGCCAGCCTGATCGCCTGGTACTTGAAGACCCATAAGCCGCGATCGAAAATCCTCGTGCTGGACGCGAAGGATGTGTTTTCGAAGCAGAAGCTGTTTCAGAACGCCTGGCAGCAACTTTATCCGGGTCTGTTGGAATGGGTCTCCTTGTCCGATGGCGGCAAGGTCGTTCGCGTCGATCCGGCGACACTGACGTTCGAAACCGAGTTCGGCTCCCACAAAGCGGATGTGGGGATTGTCGTGCCGCCGCAGCGCGCGGGCGCCATCGCCGCGACCGCCGGAGTCGCGGATCGTTCGGGGTGGTGTCCGATCGATCCGGTGACGCTTGAATCGCGGCTGGTGCCGGGCATTCACGTGCTCGGCGACGCGGCGATCGCCGGCGCCATGCCGAAATCCGCCTTCGCCGCGAACGCGCAGGCCAAGGTTTGCGCTGACGCCGTCTCGGCTTTGCTGCGCGGCGATAAACCCCAGGACCCGAGACTGATCAACACGTGCTACAGTGTCGCCGCGCCCGACTACGGTTTTTCGGTCGCCGGCGTTTATCGGCCGGTCAACGGCGTGCTGACCGATATTGAAGGCGCGGGCGGGATCAGCCCACTCGACGCGCCGGACACACAACGGGTTCAAGAGGCGCGCTACGGCGACCGATGGTTTCAGACGATCACGGCGGAAGTGTTTGGCTAAAGGCCGCGTTGCTCGCGGTGTCGATCGCCGGTCCCGTCTGGGCTGGGGACGCCGCGAACGGACGCAAAATCGTCGAGGACCGGACAGTCAGCGCGTGCCTGCTGTGTCACTCCGGGCCGTTCCCCGCGCCGCATCTACAGGGGACTATCGGGCCGAGCCTGGACGGCGTCGGCTCCAGGCTGACACAAGACGAAATCCGCGCGCACCTGGTGGATCCGGCGCGCTTCAACCCTGACACCGTGATGCCGGCTTATGCTAAGACAGAAGGCCTCAACCGCGTGGGAGCCGCATGGCGAGGACGGCCGATTTTAACGCCAGAGCAGATCGACGACGTGGTCGCGTTCCTGTCGATGTTGCGCGCGCCATGACGCTGCCGCGGCGGCGCTTCGTGCTGTTCGCCGCCTGTGTCGCGGTCCCTCCGGCGGGCGCGACACCGGCCGAGGTCGCGGCGCTGATCCAGGCGTTGGTGGGCGACGCGCCGTTGAAAGATGGGTTGATCCATCTCGATCTTCCGGTGATGGTGGAAAACGGCAACGCGGTGGCGATGAGCGTGTCCGTCGCCGATCCGCCGTCTCCTGTCGAAGCGATCCATGTGTTCGCGGAAGGCAATCCGTTGCCGAGGGTCGCGGTGTTTCGTTTCGGTCCGCGATCCGGCGCGCCGCGGGTGGCGACCCGGATGCGGCTGGCGACGTCGCAGACCGTCATCGCGATCGCGAAGTTGCGCGATGGCACATGCTGGCGGGACAGCGTCGATCTGCTGGTCACGCTGGCCGCTTGTATCGAATAGGCGCCGCGCATGGTCCGTGTCCTGATCAATGTTCCGAAACAGATCCACGCCAACGAACCATTCGAGGTGAAGGTGCTGATCTCGCATCCGATGGAAAGCGGGCAGCGGCGCGATCAGATGGGCCAGGCGATTCCTCGGGATATCATCAACCACTTCATCGCCACGCTGGATGGCGAGACGGTGCTCGACGCGGATTTCTTTCCGGCGATCGCGGCGAACCCGTTTCTGTCGTTCAGCGTCGTCGCGGAGAAAAGCGGGACTTTGGCACTGACCTTCGTCGATGATCACGGCGTGACGCAAACCGAACTGACGGCGATCACCGTGACATGAAACGCCTGGTGCTGCTGGCCGTCGCGGCGATGTCGCTGATGGGCGCGGGGGACCGGCGGTCCGGTTATGATGACGCCAGCGCGGATACGCGCGCCATGCAGGATGACGACGCGGCCAATCCGGCTTTCCTGTGGGTGCAACAGGGGGAATCGCTGTGGTCGGCGGCTGAGGGTGCCGCGGGGAAATCGTGTGCCGATTGTCATGGGGATGTCTCCGCGATGCGCGGGGTCGCGGCGCGTTACCCCGCGTTCGAGCCCAAACACGGCCGGCCCATCACGCTGGAAGAACGGATCAATCTTTGCCGCACCGACCACATGGGCGCCGCGGCGTTTGCCTGGAACGACGACAAACTCCTGAGCCTGTCAGCGCTGATCGGATTGCAGTCACGCGGGATGCCGGTGGCCGCCAAGGCCCAGGAACCGTTCCTGTCGGAGGGGGCGGCACTGTTTCGCGAGCGGATGGGACAACTCAATCTGTCCTGCGCGCAATGCCATGAGGAGCGCGCGGGACTGAAGCTGGCGGGCAGCCTCATTCCGCAAGGCCACCCAAATGGCTACCCGGAATATCGGCTGGAGTGGCAAGGAATGGGATCGTTCTACCGTAGGTTGCGAAATTGCATGATCGGCGTTCGGGCTGAGCCTTTCGCGCCGGACTCGCGGGAAGCGGCGGACCTCGCGCTGTTCCTGGCGGTGCGCGCCAACGGGATGAAAGTCGAGACGCCCGCCGTGCGACCTTGACGGGAGGGACGCCTTGACCGCGGCACGGCGCATGACCACACTCCGGCCAGTCTTGAGCCAAGATGTTTGGATGAGATAAAGGGAGAGCGCGATGCCTCAGGTCACCCTGACGGTCAACGGAAAACAGCATACGGTGGAGGTGGAAAACCGCACCCTGCTGGTGGAAGTGTTACGGGAAAAGCTGGCTCTGACGGGCACCCATGTCGGTTGCGATACGTCGCAATGCGGCGCGTGCGTGGTGCATGTCGATGGCGTTTCCGCCAAGTCGTGCACGATGCTGGCGGTGCAGGCCAATGGCACCAGTGTCCTCACGATCGAGGGCCTGGCCGCGGCGGACGGCACGTTGCACCCGATGCAGGAAATGTTCCGGGAACATCACGCTTTGCAGTGTGGGTTCTGCACGCCCGGGATGGTGATGTCCGCGATCGACCTGGTGAACAATTATCCCGGCGGCATCACGGAACAGGAAATCCGCGATGGCCTGGAAGGCAATCTGTGCCGCTGCACCGGTTATCATAACATTGTTAAAGCGATCGCGGCCGCGCATCCGTTGATGCACGGCAAAGCATAATCGCCAGAACAGGGAGATAACGCCATGGGCTTCGAAGGCATCGGTGCATCCGTTCGCCGCAAGGAAGACGCGCGCTTCCTCAATGGCCGCGGCAATTATACCGACGACATCAATCGTCCTGGCCAGTTGCATGCTTATGTGAAACGATCGGATCGGGCGCACGCGACGATCAACGGCATCGACACGGCGGCGGCGGCGGCGACGGCGGGCGTGGTCGCGGTGTTCACCGGGCCCGACATGGCGGCGGAGAACATCGGCGGTCTGCCCTGCGGTTGGCAGATTCATAACAAGGACGGCTCCCCAATGGCGGAGCCGCCGCATCCGGTCATCGCGGTCGGCAAGGTTCGTCACGTGGGCGATCCGGTCGCGGTGGTGATCGCGGAGACGAAGCAGCAAGCCAAAGACGCGGCCGAATTGTTGTCGATCGACTACACCGACCTGCCCGCCGTCGCGACCATGGCCGCGGCTTTGGCCTCGGGTGCCGCGACGGTGCACGACGATGCGCCCGGAAACGTTTGTTACGACTGGCACATCGGCGACAAAGCCATCGTCGATGGCGTGTTCGCCAACGCGAACAAGGTCGTACGTCTCGATCTGACCAACAACCGGCTGATCCCCAACGCGATGGAGCCGCGCGCGGCGGTTGGCGATTACGACGTCAACTCCGGCGATTACACGCTGTATACCACCAGCCAGAATCCGCATGTGATCCGGCTGCTGATGGGCGCCTTCGTGCTGCACATTCCGGAGAACAAGTTGCGCGTGGTGGCGCCGGATGTCGGCGGCGGGTTCGGTTCGAAAATCTACCATTACGCCGAAGAGGCCATCGTGACATGGGCCGCGGCGAAGGTGCGCCGGCCGGTGAAATGGACCGCCGAGCGGACCGAAAGCTTCATGTCCGACGCGCATGGCCGCGATCATGTCAGCACGGCGGAAATGGCGATCGACGCGCAAGGCACATTCCTCGGACTTCGGGTCGCGACGCAGGCCAACATGGGTGCGTATCTCTCGACATTCGCGCCCTGCGTGCCGACCTATCTTTACGCCACGCTGCTCGCCGGCACTTATAAAACCCCGGTAATTTACTGCGAGGTCAAGGCGGTGTTCACCAATACGGTCCCCGTCGATGCCTATCGCGGCGCCGGACGGCCGGAGGCGACGTTCCTGCTGGAGCGGCTGGTGGACGCGGTCGCTTACGACACCGGCATCGACCGGGTGGAAATCCGCCGGCGCAATTTCATCCCCGCCGATGCGTTCCCGTATCAGACTCCGGTGGCGTTGGAGTACGACAGCGGCGACTACCAGACCACCCTCGCGGTCGCGTTGACGAACGCCGATTGGGCTGGATTTGAAGCGCGCCGGACGGAAGCGAAAGCGCGAGGCAAGCTGCGCGGCATTGGGATTTCGACGTATCTCGAGGCGTGCGGGATCGCGCCCTCGGCGGTTGTCGGATCGCTCGGCGCGCGGGCGGGACTGTATGAGGTCGCCAACATTCGCGTGCACCCGACGGGCAGCGTGACGGTGTTCACCGGCACGCACAGTCACGGCCAGGGGCACGAAACGACGCTGGCTCAGCTTGTCGTGGAGCAGCTTGGCGTGCCGTTCGACCAGGTCGAGGTCGTGCACGGCGACACGGCGAAGATTCCGTTCGGCATGGGCACGTATGGCAGCCGCAGCCTCGCGGTCGGCGGTTCAGCGATGGTCAAGGCGATGGATAAGATCATCGCCAAGGGGAAAAAGATCGCCGCGCATATGATGGAAGCCTCAGTCGAGGACATCGAGTTCGCCAATAACACGTTTACCGTCGCGGGCACCGATAAGTCGAAAACACTGACGGATATCTCGCTTTGTGCCTATGTCCCGCACAACTATCCGATCGACGAACTGGAGCCCGGTCTGGAAGAAACCGCGTTCTACGATCCGAAGAACTTCACCTTTCCGGGCGGTTGCCATATCGGCGAGGTCGAGATCGATCCGGAAACCGGCGTCGTCCACGTGGTGAACTTCACCGCGGTCGATGACGTGGGGCGCGTGGTCAACCCGATGATCGTCGAGGGTCAGGTGCAGGGCGGCATCGCGCAAGGTATCGGCCAGGCCTTGCTGGAAGCGGCGATCTACGACGACAATGGACAATTGATGTCCGGCTCGATGATGGATTACACGATGCCGCGCGCGGACAACCTGCCCAACTTCAGCGTCGCGACGGAAAACACGATGTGCACGCATAATCCGCTCGGCTCCAAGGGCTGTGGCGAGGTTGGCGCGATCGGTTCGCCGCCCGCCGTCATCAACGCGATCTGCGATGCGTTGAAGGACTACGGCGTGCGGCACATGAACATGCCCGCCACGAGCGGAAAAATCTGGTCGATCATCCATGCCGGTTCGTCGAAAATGGCGGCGAACTGAGGCGGCGGCGAAAGGGAAACAACGATGTACGATTTCGCATATCAAAAACCCGGCAACCTCGCCGACGCGGTGAAGGCCCTGGATTCAGACGCCGACGCGAAGGCGCTGGCGGGCGGCATGACCTATATTCCGGTGTTGAAACAACGCCTGGCGAAGCCCTCGACCATCGTCGATTTGTCGGGACTGGGACTGACCGGAATTTCGGTCGCCAATGGCGTGGTGACGATCGGCGCGATGACGAAGCACGCGACGGTGGCCACCAGCGCCGAGGTGAAATCGGCGATCCCGGCTTTGGCTTACCTGGCCAGCATCATCGGCGACGAAGCCGTGCGCCACCGCGGCACCATCGGTGGCAGCATCGCCAACAACGATCCGGCGGCGGATTACCCTGCGGCGGCGTTGGCGTTGGGCGCGACGATCAAGACCGATCGCCGCTCGATCAAAGCGGACGACTTTTTCACGGGCATGTTCTCCACCGCGTTGGATCAAGGGGAGATCATCACGGCGATCGAATTCCCGGTTCCCACCAAGGCCGCGTATGAGAAGTTCCGCAACCCGGCATCTCGTTACGCGATCGTCGGTGTGTTCGTCGCGCGAACCGCCGGTGGCGCGCGGGTCGCGATAACCGGCGCGGGGCAGGGCGGCGTGTTCCGTCACGCGGAGATGGAGAAGGCGCTGTCAGCGAACTTCTCCGCCGACGCGATCAAGGGCATCAAAACGTCACCGGACGATCTGAACGGCGACATCCACGCCAGTTCCGAATATCGCGCGCATTTGGTCGGCGTCATCGCCGGACGGGCCGTGGCCAAAGCGGGATGACCGAAACGCCAGACCTTCGGGAATTGGTCGCCTTCCCCGGCGCCAATTCCCTGGGCTGGCACGACGCCGCCTTTCCGGATCAAACACTGTATCTGCATACCGCCCGTCCTCGGCATTACACGCCGCGTACGCCGGTGTTGTTCGTGCACCACGGCGTGGGCCGCAACGGTGCCGCGTACCGCGATTACTGGTTGCCTCTGGCGGAGGAAAACAACCTGCTCGCCATCGCGATCGAGTTCACGGAAGCTCACTTCCCCGACTATCTCCGCTATCATTTCGGCAACATGCACAATGAAGACGGCTCTCCGAATCCGCGGGAGCAATGGACCTACGGGATCGTGCCGCGGTTGTTCGACGCGTTGCGTGACTCCGGGGTGACGCAACGAGAGCGTTACGGGCTGTTCGGTCATTCCGCCGGCGGACAGTTCGTGCATCGCATGCTGTCGTTCGGGTTTCGCGACCGGGTCGCGTTCGCCGTCAGCGCCAACGCGGGCACCTACGCGATGCCGGACCTGGACGTCGCATGGCCGTTTGGCCTCGGAGAGACCGAGGTCACGCGTGGATCGTTGGCCGAGTGGCTGGCCTTCCCGATCACCGTGATGGCCGGCATCAACGATACCAAGACAACAGGCCGATACTTCCCCAAAGGCCCGCGCTCGATGCGCCAGGGCGAGACACGGTGGCATCGCGCGCATAACTACGTCCAGCTTGGCCGGGACGCGGCGCGGGCGTTGGGCGCGGAATGCGCGTGGGACGTGATCGACGTGCCGGGGGTCGGGCACGACGGGCACCGCATGTCGATCGCGGCGGCGCCGGTGATCGCCGCCGCGTTGCACGCATCCGAACCCTTCCACCCAACGGCGGATCGTGAGTAATCTCTCGGGACAACAAGGACCGGGAGCCTTCCGCATGAAACGACGTGATGTCCTGAAATCCGCCGCCGCCGCCGCCGCCTCGGTGGCGCTGGCGGCACCGAACATCGTCCAGGCGGAAGGCGCGAAGACGGTGAATTTCGTACCGCACGCGGACCTGGCATCGCTCGATCCCGTGTGGACGACGGCGGATATCACACGGAACTACTCACTCGCGGTGTTCGATACGCTGTTTGGCTACGACGCCCAGTTTAATGTGCAACCGCAAATGGTCGAGGGCGTGAAGACGGAGAGCGATGGCCTGACCTGGGAACTCACGCTGCGCGACGGATTGAAGTTTCATGACGGCGAGAAGGTGCTGGCGAAGGATTGCGTGGCCACCATCAACCGGTTTTCCAAACGCAACCCATTCGGTCAGGCCTTGATGACGCGGGTGGCGGAGCTATCCGCGCCGTCCGACAACATCATTAAATTCCGGCTGAACAAACCCTTCCCTTTGCTGTCGAACGCGTTGGCCGAGGTCTATTGCGCGATCATGCCGACAAGGTTGGCGGAGACCGATCCGCTGAAGCAAATCCCCGAGGCGATCGGCAGCGGGCCCTTCAAATTCCTCGCCGATGAGCGCGTTCCTGGGCAACGCGTCGTGTTCGCGAAGAACGCGGCTTATGTGCCCCGCTCCAGCGGCGTGGCGAGTTTCAACGCAGGTCCGAAAATCGTCAATATCGATCGCGCGGTGTGGAATTTCATTCCGGATCCGGCAACCAGCGCCGCGGCGCTGGCGCAGGGCGAGATCGACTGGTGGGAGAATCCGACCATCGATCTGGTCGGACAGATCAAGAAAGACTCCTCGATGGTCGTCACGGTCAAGGACCGGACGGGCGAAATCGGCTGTCTGCGCTTCAATCAGTTGCTGCCGCCGTTCAACAATCCCGCGATCAGGCGCGTCGTGCTGTCAGCGGTCGATCAGCGGGAAATCATCGAAGCCTACGCGGGCGCCGAACCGTCGCTGATCAAGACCGATGTCGGCATTTTCGTTCCGGGCACGCCGATGGCGAGCACCGTGGGGCTGGAGATCACACGCGGACCAAAAGACCTGAAGAAGATCAAAGCCGACCTCGCCGCCGCCGGCTACAACGGCGAAAAGATCGTGGTCCTGGCAGCCACCACGCTCCCGAACATCTGGGCTGAGGCACAGGTGGCGACCGATCTGCTGACGCGCATCGGCTTCAACGTCGATATGCAGTCTCTGGAATGGGGCACCGTCGTGCAGCGCCGCGCCAGCCGGGAACCGATCGACAAAGGCGGCTGGAATATTTTCTATACCTATCTGGGCGGCTTCGGAAATGTCTCGCCGGCGCCGAACATCGCGATCCGCGGCAACGGCACCTCGGCCTGGTTTGGTTGGCCGACCGATCCGAAAATGGAAGCGCTGTATGACTCGTGGTTCGAGGCGCCGGACGTCGCCGCGCAGAAAAAGATCTGTGAGGAAATGCAGGCGGAGTTCTGGCAAAGCCCGCCATACGTGACGTTGGGCATGTATGACCAGCCGACCGCCTACAACAAGCGGCTCACCGACGTGCCGGACGGCTGGCCGCAGTTCTATGGATTGAAGAAGGCCTGATGAGCCAACACATCGCGGTCATCGGCGCCGGCATTGTCGGCGCCGCCTGCGCGCTTGAGTTGTTACGTGACGGCAACCGCGTGACCATCATCGAACCGGGCGACCCGGGCGGGGAACAAGCGGCGAGTTACGGCAACGGCACGCTGCTGAACCCAAGCTCGGTCATTCCGATGTCGACGCCGGGCATCTGGAAGAAAGTGCCGGGATATTTGCGCGATCCGCTCGGTCCGCTGGCGATCCGATGGTCGTATTTGCCGCGGTTGCTGCCGTGGCTGCGGCGGTTCGTCGCGGCGGGCTCGACGCCGGAGAAAATCGCGATCACCGCCCATGCGTTGCAGCCGTTGCTGGCCGACGCGCCGGCGTTGCATCGCGCGCTGGCGGAGGAAGCCGGGGTTGGCGACCTGATCACGCGGCAGGGGGTGATGTTCGCTTATCCAAATCGCGCCGCGTTCGAGGCGGAGGCGTTGACATGGCGGATCCGGAAAGAAAACGGCACGCGCTGGCTGGAACTAAATGAAGACGAACTGCGGCAACGGGAACCGGCGTTGAGCCGCGAATATAAATTCGCGTTGTTGGTGGAGGAGAACGGTCAATGCCGCGATCCCGGCGCTTATGTCGCCGGACTGATCCAACACGCGGTGGACCTGGGTGCCAGCCTGCATCGGGCGCGCGCGACGGGATTTAAAATCGCCAACGGCGCGCTTCAGGCGGTCACGACCGACACTGGGGATGTCGTGGCGGACAAAGCGGTGATCGCGGCGGGTGCGTACTCGAAACAACTCGCCGCCATCGCCGGCGATCGCGTGCCGCTGGAGACGGAGCGCGGCTATCATGTCGTGATCAGCGATCCGGGCGTGGCGCCGCGCTATCCGGTGATGCCCTCCGACGGCAAAATGGCCTTCGCGATGACTCCCGCGGGATTGCGCGTCGCTGGGCAGGTGGAACTCGCCGGACTGGAAGCGGCGCCGAACTGGCAGCGGGCCGAGGTGCTGCTGGCGTTCGTGCGCAAGGTTTTTCCCAGCGTGCCGAAGGATCTTCCACCGGAACGAGTTAAAATGTGGATGGGGCATCGGCCGTCGATGCCGGACGGGTTGCCTTGCCTTGGTCCGGCGACCGCCACCGGCGATATCCTGCACGCCTTCGGGCATGGCCATGTCGGGCTGACGGCTGGCCCAACAACGGGCAAACTGGTCGCGGACATCATCGCGGGCCGGACGTCGCAGATCGATTTAACCCCTTATTCGGCGAGACGTTTCGCATGACGGACCTGAACGGGCGGATTGCTCTGGTGACCGGTGCCTCGCGCGGGATCGGCCGGGAAATCGCCATCGCATTGGCGCGAGCGGGCGCCGACGTGGCGGTGAATTACCGCGAACGTGCCAGCGAGGCGATCGACGTCGTCGAAACGATCACCGCCATGGGACGACGCGCGATCGCGGTACCCGCCGACGTGTCCCGTGGCGACGCGGTGTCTGAAATGTTCCGCGCCGTCGAGCATTCGCTTGGGCTTGTCGATGTGCTGATCAACAATGCCGGCATCGCCATCTTCCACGACATCGACGCGCTGACGGAAGAGGATTTCGACCACACCATCGCCGTCAACCTGAAGTCGGCCTTTTTGTGCATTCGCGCCGCGGTGCCACATATGCGGGAACGCGGTTGGGGACGGATCGTCAATATCTCCTCGGGCGCCGCGCGTGGGGCGGGCGGCATTGGGCCGCATTACAACGCCTCGAAAGCCGGGATGGAAGGCCTCGCACGAGGCTACGCCGCGCGCCTCGTCAAACACGGGATCACAGTCAATTCGGTGGCGCCGTCGCTGATCGCGACCGACATGGTGCAGGCCGGCCTCGCGTCGTCGTTGTCGCGCATTCCGGTCGGACGCTTCGGCACCAGTGAGGAAGTCGCCCAGGTGGTGTTGATGCTGATCGGCAACGCTTACATGACCGGGCAGACGGTGGCGCTGAGCG
>Ga0182013_10006273_pt1 | contig 13535 bp, 12 predicted proteins | sample 612S2MmetaG_FD_120487 | JGI IMG/M metagenome (GOLD analysis project Ga0182013, IMG submission 120487) | Permafrost microbial communities from Stordalen Mire, Sweden - 612S2M metaG | ecosystem: Environmental > Terrestrial > Soil > Wetlands > Permafrost | place: Sweden: Stordalen | collected... | reverse complement strand
CAGGTGCAGTGCGGCCTGCCCGTTCGGGCGTTCTTCGATCCAGGCAACGGTGCCGACTTGGACACCCAGCAGCTTGACCTTTGCCTGAGGATTCATCACCAGCCCGGCGCGCGGCGACAAGATCGTGATCGGAACCGTCCGTATGAAATCGCCGCGAAACATGAAGACGCACAACATAACCACACCAGCAATCGTCACCACCGTGACCAGCCCTGCCACCACCCGCACCGCCGACGGCCGCACCGGCGGTCGTGGCACCGCGGAAGTCGGCGCTGTTGCTGTCGAAACCCCCGCCCCTGCACTGGAGTCGGCTGATCCAGCCCCTGCCCTAGTGGTAATGAATGGCTCCCCTTCAGTCCGGTTACTGCGGGATCAGTGGAGCTAGCGGTGTGGTGGTCGTTGCGTGCACGAGCAGTTCGGCAAGCTCTGCAGGCCTGCTCAGAAACGGCGAATGCGAAGAGTCGATCGTGAGCGGTTCGACGCCGAGGCGTGTAGCGACGACATCGGAGAGCCACCGCGGCTTTGAGCGGTCTTGCAGGCAGCGGATGTAACTGCGGGGCAGATCGGCTGCCCAAAAACGTGGAACCGATACCGGCGTGATGGTCTCGTCGCCGAACCGTTCCGGGCACAAGCGCTCAAATGCCCATTGGGCCGTTTGCTCGTCACAGTCGTGATAGAAGTACTTCCACGCTCCCTCGAACGTCGCGAAGCTCATGCCGCCATCTTCGGCAAAATGCAAGTAAGACAGCATCTCCCCGACGTCGGCGTCAAAGGAGCCGTCTTCAGAGTTGTGCATCGTCAGCGCTTCGGCAAAGGTGCGCCCTTCTCGAGGCAGCGCGGCCGCCAGATAAATGACGTGGGTGACTTGATCGGCCGCTGCATCAGCGGCCAGGGTGATGTCAAAACCGCCGCCGGAGTGTCCGACCAGGACGTCTCCTGGCTGGACAACAGCAACGATGGCGTCGCGCCGGTTGGCAAGGGTGGACTCCTCGTGCGGACGGCCACCGTGCCCGGGAATATCGACCGCCACCGCGTCATGCCCCAGCCGGTTCAACTCGGGAATAGCCCGCTCCCAGCACCACGCAGCGTGAAAGCCGCCGTGCACGAGAACAAAACGCATAAGCATTCCTTTCATAACAAAGGCGTCCGGGCGGCCGTGCGAGCGGTGGTCGAGGATCCAAACCGCTGTTGCGCACAGCGCAGAACGCGGGTACCGCGTGATGGTCGGGTTTACTTGAACCCCAGCCGAACTCGTCGGAGCCCGCCGGACCCGCAGATGCGAAGACCACTCGCTGCGATGACCAAATCTGAAACGTGCGCGGCCAGACCCTTGCCGTATGTGACTCGACTCATAAGCCGCCACACTAACACCGTTTCTACGGATGTAGAAGAAATAATCTACTTTTGTAGAAAAATTTTGGCGGCGCTCGACCGCTTGGTCGGCGCTGATATCTGAGAGGCGGTGTGGTCAAACCTGGCTAGCGTGCACATGATGAGACGCTGCGATGCCGGCGACCAATGCATGCAGCAATCGAGTCAGTTCCTCGGCGGTTTCTAGGCGGGGGTCTCCAATCACCTGGCGGACCATCACACCATTGAGGAACGTCGTGACCGCGTAGGCCTGCTCCTCAACGAGCGCGGGGTCAACGGGGCCGTCGGGTTGCACCTGCGTGACTGCCTGTTCACTCAAGGCAACGAAACCAGCAATAGTGTCCTCGAGGGCGCGTCGTAGCACGGCATCGCGGTGGGAATGGAAAGCCAGTTCGTAGCGCGCCCGTGACCGATCCAGACCAGTCCCGGTCGCCGACCGCATCACCATTTGAGCCAGCAGCGACAACGTCGTCGTTGCGGTCTCAGACGGTGGCAGCTGTCTCGTCACCGCCTCGAACTCGGCGGCATCCAGTTCGGCGACGCGCTCGGCTGTTGCCTGCAGCAACGCGGAGCGGGTCCGAAAGTACGACGACGTAGTGCCGTCGGGAAGCCCCGCCCGTCGTTCCACCCTGCGGTGTGTCAGTCCCCTGGCACCTTCCAAGGCAAGGATCTCAATCGCGGCATCACACAGGACCCGCCGGCGCTCCTCGACGTTAGCTTTCCGCTTCATAGCAACGCGGGCAGTGTAACCCAGCCCATTTTCGCCGCTTGTCCACCACAAATCTGAGGAGCTTTTGCGACGGACTGCTTTTCTAAGTGGAGCTAAGGGTGGAGCTAAGGGGATTCGAACCCCGCACCGAACCTGGGGAAGCAGGCTCTGAACTGCGGGTTCTGTCTTCCTGCGTCGTTAGGCCCGCCCTCCGTGTGCTGCGGATATGCCCTGGCGTGTTACGCGACGTAACAGCTCTGGACCCTAATTGACACGTGGCCGAGTCGGCTACTCCGAAGCTCCCTCTGGATCACTCAGAACCGCCTCGTAATCGCGCCCGCCGTGGAAGACGCCGATGATCGCCACGGTCTGGTCCAACACAGCTAATGCAATAACGACCCGTCGCCTGAAGCCGATTGTGCGCAATCCAGACCTGATGTCGTCACGCGCACTGCCGCGATGCGGGAATGCGGCCAACTCCTCGCAGAACGCGACGATCGCCTCCGTGTAGCGCGCCGCGACTTCCGCCGACCCCGCGCCGGCGATATAGCGGTACAGCTCGACGAGCTGATCTTCCGCCTCGGGCGTGAAGACGACGCTGGGACTCACACGCTCCCGGCCTGCTGGGCGGCCAGCCGCGCCCGCACCCTCTGCCCTGTGACCGCGCGCGAAGGATCGGAGACCACGGCATCGTACGCGGCGACAACCTCGTCACGAAGCCAGGCTTCAACAGCCTGATCGCGGGCGAACAATGCCCGCAGGCCCTCGCGGATCACCTCACTCTCGCTGGCGTATTCCCCTGAGCGCACCCGCTCGCGAAGCGCATCAGCCATGTCGTTTGGGAGCGTGATGCTCAATTGCCGCGTCGTTCGCATGACCGACCTCCATGGGTGAGTAGGACTGAATCCTACTCCTACTGCGCGGCGCGGGCGCCTGGGTGCTCAGGCGGCGCTGCGAAATCCAGGCTAACGAGCGAAGGTGAGCACGCCGCGGCGCCGCGCGGAAGCCGCTACGTCCGTTTACCGAGGTCGTGACGCGTGGGGCAGATGTGCCACCGATGCCAGAAGGATGACACCAGCAGTCGTACCATGCCTCCGTGCAGAAGACGACGGCCTGCCTGCCGGACGAACTGGTTACGGACTGCTACGTAACAGTGGGCCGAGGGGAAAAACGCCCCTGAGCTGGGCTTTCCCTGGTGGAGCTAAGGGGATTCGAACCCCTCCTTGACCTGGCAAAATAGCGGCTGAACTGCAGTTTCGCTCCGTCTCGTTCCGATTCAGTCCCGCTCGTTACCTGCGGTTTCGTTTTCGGGTCTTGACGGCGTCAAGAGCAGCCACCAGGAGGCTCACCCAGCCGGTCCGCACGGTGCAGACACCCACGAGTTCAACTGGGGATGACGTATCCCGGATCAGTTTTGAGGTCCAACCACGTTCCATCGGCGCTGCCGCCCGCGCTGTGCACCTCAGCGCACACCTGGCTTGGGGTGGTCCCACCAGGCACAAACACGGCGTAGACCGGATTGCCTTCATCGGTTGCCGCTCGCAGTGGCGGACAGGTTTCGTCGGTACGGAGGTAGTACGAACCGGGGTGAGCGTCTAACAACCGTTGCACGCCAACGGCATACAGCTCCGGGGTTGTGACCGATCCCAACACCACGATGCCTTGGCCATTGCAGCTCGGTTTACTGATCGGTGTCGCTAAGCACAGATCGCCGGCTGGCCCTGCTTGCGGACTAGTTGTGCGGCGCGGGATGCCGACGGTTGGCGGCGCGCCGGGCTGAGTAACCGTAACCGGCGGCGCCGTATAGGTCGCGGTCTGGGACGGTTCAGTCGAACCCACTTGTGGCAAAGTTGCACTGGGCAGGGGCGGCGTCGACGCGGTTTGCGTTGGAGCAGGCTGGCCTAGACGGGCACCGATAAATGCTTCGCGGAGGAGCCTAGTTCGCCATAGTGTGAGATTGTTTTGAACCGGACATGACCGTGAGCAGAAAGGTCGTCGTGGCCACCGTTTCGGGCACACAACCCGGCCAGCGCCAGCTCAACGGCCCGCAGACCACGGGCCGGGACTACCGCAACCTGAGCGAACCACAACACCGCACGCGCCACGACGTCAACGTCGGCGTCAAGATGCGGGACGGCACCACCCTGCTCGCCGACGTGCACCGGCCCGATGAGGCGGGCCGGTTCCCTGCGCTGATCGCAGCATCACCGTATCCGCGGCAGATCCAGGACCTCGGCGCACCCGCCGGATTCATCGAGGCCGGTGCGACCGACTTCTGGGTGCCCCGCGGCTACGTCCACGTCATCGCGAACGTGCGCGGCACCGGTGGATCGGGTGGCAGCTTCGGGTTCTTCGACTCCGCCGAGCGCCGCGATATGTACGACCTGGTCGAGTGGGCGGCTGCCCAGCCGTGGTGCGACGGAAACGTCGGGATGATCGGCATCAGCTACTTCGCCATGACTCAACTCGAAGCCGCGGTCGAGCGGCCGCCCCATCTCAAGGCGATCTTCCCGGTGGCCGTCACCTCCGATCTGTACGAGGCCGCGGCGCACCATGGACTGAGCAGTGCGTCATTCGTGACGCCGTTCCTGTCGATGCTCGGCCTTACCGCCGAGCGCGGCGACCATGTGTGGCGCAGCCCGCTCATCGGGGCGGCCCGGCATCTACTGACCTCGCCCCGGATACACCACAAGTTCGCCACGATGAACGGCGAAGCCGCGGTCACGATGATGCATGCCGTCCTCAAACTGCCGCACGACCCGCACCCGTGGGACGATCTGTGGCTCGATGTGATGGTCAAGCATCCCACCCGCGACGAGTGGTGGGAGGAGCGCAGCCTGATGCCGCTGCTCGAAAACATCGACGTCCCGGTCTATCTCGGCTGCGACTGGGAGAATGCTCCATTGCACCTTCCTTCGACCTTCACCACATGGCAGGCATTGTCCAACAGCCCGGCCGTCCGGATAAGCATGCTCGGCGAGTACGGACTGACCTGGCCGTGGGAGAGCCTGCACGTCGAGGCGCTCGCCTGGTACGACCATTGGCTCAAGGGCCACGACACCGGCATCCTCGACGGCCCGGCGGTCCGCTACCACCTGCCGGGCGCCGACGAATGGCACACATCGGAGACCTGGCCGCCCCCCGGCGAGCATCTTGAATTGGCGCTGCGTGCCGACGGCGCACTCGATGAGGACGAAGACGCCCCGGGCGCCCTCGAGTTCATGGTTCTCGGCGCGGGTCTGGGCCGGGCCAGGACCAGCCCCATCGACCTGCCGCCGTCGCTGTCGTGGACCAGCGCGCCGCTGGACGCCGCGCTTGACGTCGTCGGCGATATCGAACTCCGCCTCGTCGCATCCGCGACCGCGGCCGACACCGCGTGGATCGTGACCCTGCAGGACATCGCACCCGACGGCGGCACCGAAGATGTCACCGCCGGCTGGCTGCGAGCCAGCCTGCGTGAAGTCGACGAAGCGGCCAGCCGGCCGGGCGCCCCTGTGCTGCCCTGCCGCGCACCGGTCGCCGTGCCCATCGGCGAGGACGTCACGTATCGAATACCCTTGGTGCCCAACGCTCGTCGCTTCAACACTGGCCATCGTATCCGGCTGGTGCTAACCAGCGACGACCAAGACCCAGACACACCGGCGATCATGAACTTCCGGCACGCGAGCGTGGGCACCAGCAGCCTGAACACCGTGCGATCGTCGTCACGGCTGCTGTTGCCGGTGCTGGCTGCACGCTGACTCCGGAACGCGCTTGAAGGATCTGATGCCAACCGAACAGAACCCAACCGATGCAGACGTTCTCGTCGTCGGTGCCGGGCTGACGGGGTTGACCGCTGCGGGGGACCTCGCACGCGTGGGCCGTTCGGTGACTGTTCTGGAACGCTGGCCGACAATCAACCCGTCAAGCCGCGTATTTGCCACCATGACCCGCGCACCTTGGAAGTCCTCGACTCCCGCGGGCTGGCCGAAGACTTGCTCACGCAGGGACAGAACCCGCCGGAGGTTGCTTCCATCTCGGGCGCTGTGTCCCATCCGTCGATGAACTTGCGGGTTCGGGCGAGATCGGAACGGTGGCGATCGCGGGCACGATGGTTCCCCGCGGCTACTACAAGGACCCCGAACGTAGTGCGCGCACGTTCCGGGTCATCGACGGTGTGCGGCACTCCCTTCCGGGTGATATGGCCACCGTTGAGTCGGACGGGTCCGTGCGGCTGATCGGGCGCGGAAACAGCTGCATCAACACCGGCGGCGAGTGTTCGAGTCGGCGAATGCGCGCTCGCACGGTGGCGTCACTGACCTCCAGGCGGCGCGCGATTTCCCGGTTGGATTCATGACCGGCAACGGCGAGTTGCCTGATCAGCGCGCAGTCGAGGTCATCCAGGGGCGGCTGCGGAGCCGGCAGCTGCTCGGGTGACCAAGGGCGAATCGGCAGCGTCAGGATGTTGACGTCGTAGGCGAGAGTGCCCGTCACGACATCGACCCCGAGCACCCGCACATTGTCGACGCCGCAGATGGCCGACCGCAGCGTTGCGCGCACGCCAGCGGGGTCGACTCCGAGAATGGCCACCACAAGGTCGCACGCGCCCACCGCCTCGGCAACGAACTGGGCAAACGGGGACGACGCGAACCGCTCTCTCAGCGTGTTTACGGCGCGCTGCGGAGCCTTCACTCGGACGACGGCACCCGCCGCGTACCCCGCGGTTTCGGCGTCGATCACCACGGTGGTCGCAAGCACGTTGGCCTCGCGTAGGCGCCGCAGTCGGGCCGTCACGGTTTCGTTCGTGACACCCACATGCGCGGCGAGATCACGCACACTCGTGCGTGGCTCACGCATCAATGCCCGGCACAACTCCAGGTCGACGTCGTCGAGATGCTGTCGCGGGCGGCGCGCCATGGCAGAAAGCTACCCGACCTCGTCAGGACAACCACCGGTGGCGCGCACGACGAGGCGGTGAATGCGCTCGCGCCCGGGCTCGTGGACACCGAGATGACGGCAGACCTCAGCCAGGAGTGGCTCGACCGAGCCCACCGGCGCCACCAGCAGACCCCACACGGGCATCCACTGTGATCCGCGCGCCGCCGTGTCGGTGACAGTCTTGGCCAGCTCTCCTTCGCATGCCGGTGGGCCGCCGCAGCGTGGCCCGAACCGGTGCGACCGCAAACGGATCAGGCGCGACGCGCAGCAGCATGCTGCCGGGTTGGCGTCAAGGGTTCTCGGCGTTGAACGGGTTGGTCGTCGTCTGGCCTATGCCGATTTCAGAAACGTCGACGGGCCGACGAATCGTTGCACCAGTTCGTACTCCGCGACTCGGTCCTTGAGCGGCCAGTACCACAGGGCCAGGGTGATGCGGATGAGCCACTGCGCCGCGAGCGGGTCCACGTGTCCGATGATCTCCTCGGCCAGATCGGCGACCCCGGGAGAATCGGTGAGCCATTCGCCGTCGTGATCGGGCTGGATCGAGCCCATGATCAACGGGCCTAACGGTTCGGCGCGGATGCGGGCCAAGGCGACCACGATGGCCGTCACCACGCGGTCGGTACCCTGCAGGTTCTCGATCGCCATACGCACCGCCTCGACGATGCGCGCCGACATGCGCATGGTGACCGCCTCCTGGATCGCCTTCTTGCCGCCGGCGTTGCGGTAGATGGTGGCCGGCGCGCAGTGCACCGCGGCCGCCAGCGCTTCGATCGAGAAGTTCTCGAATCCGGTGCGCGACACGAGATCCGTGGCGGCGGCATAAATCCGCTCCGCGGCCTCGCTGCGGCGGTCTCCGCCGATCAGCCAGTCGTTACGTGCCATGAGTACTCCTGTCGCGGGGACATAGCCGAAACCGTTTCTATCGCGATGAGAATTTAAGCAGACTGTCGAGTACTCTAACGTGCTGGTCACAAGCACCCAGTGCGAAATGGTCGGTCGCCGGCGTCCCAGGATGCCTCTCAACTTCGCATCCGCCCATTGACGGAGCAAACAGGTGCGTCCCACCGTGGGGGCATGACACCGTGCGGCGATCCCGTCGACTCACAGTGCCAGCTGTCAAGCTGCGCGATCGCGGTGCATCACCGTCACAGCGCGGGCCCGTGTCGCGCGACGCAACCCCCATTGTGCTACTCAACACCAGCCAGGAGCGCCCACGCGATCTCCTTCACCGCGCCTTGTCCCCCACCACCACGTCTGGAATAGCGAACCCGCTGTGCCCGTCAACCTGTTCACCCCACCGTTCTGTGGGCCGGAATACTCGCGATCTACCACACTAAGGAGTGTTGAATTGCCCCTCACCGAGGACGTGCGGTTTCTCGGCACGATGGCCCAGCCACTCGGTCACGCCGCCCGCGTCAACGCAGTCAGAGCCCTTCGAGGCCGTTGGCGTCAGTACCGGTTCTGGACCGGAGCTGAGATCACTGACTACGACCCGATCGACCCTGCAAATTTATCGCACCCGCACGAGGCATACCGGGCGCTGCATGCCGGGGGGCGGGTTCACTACAACCCGAAGCTGGGGCTCTGGATTTTGAGCCGGCTGCCAGACGTCCGGGCGGCGGCCCGTGCCGCCGAAACATTGTCTAGCGCCGACGGAGTCACACGACTACGGATGGCGGGACCGCTCTTGGTGACTATGGACGGCAAACGCCACAATGAGATGCGCCGTCACGTGCTGCCCGCGTTCACCAAGGCGGCGCTGGAAAGCTGGCAGGCGATGATCGATGAACTCGCTGCCAAGCTGGTCGGTGAGGTCCTGGACAACCCTGGCTGCGACATGGTGCAGCGGTTGGCGATACCGATGCCCATGTTGCTCATCGCACACATGCTGGGCATTCCCGACGGCGACGTCGACGACTTCCGGCGCTGGTCGGCGGCCGCCGTGCGGGCGGCCGATGTGGACATGAGCCGACGCGGCATCACGAGCCTCACGTCATCGATCGGTGGAATTCGCGACATCTACCGGTATTTCCGCCAGCAGTTCGCCGTTGGCGGTCTCAAGGGGTCAGACACCGTCCTTGGGAAGTTGCTGAGTGAAAACGCCAGCGGTTCGATCGACGATGACGAGCTGTTCTTCTTCGCCATGCTGCTGCTGATCGCGGGCAACGAAACCACGACGAACCTGCTGGGCGGCATGTTCGACGTCTTCGCTCAGCATCCGGAGAAGTTCGACATGGTCCGCGCCGACCAGTCCCTGATTCCGAAGGTGGTGGAGGAACAGTTGCGCTTCTCGTCACCAGTGCAGGGGCTCTACCGGACGGCGCGGACCGATTACGAGGTCGGTCCCGTGATCATTCCGGCCGGCGCCCGGGTGCTCTTGTCCCTCGGTGCGGCCAATCGCGACCCGCAGGTGTTCGACGAACCCGACGAATTCCGCGTAGATCGAAACCCGACCGAACACATCGCCTTCGGATACGGCGCACATTTATGCCTGGGGGCACAGCTCACGCGGATGGAGGCGCAGGCGGTACTTCGCGAGCTCGTGAGCCGAGTGCGGCGCATAGAGGCTATCGGTGAGACACAGTGGTCTGCCAACAGCACGCTGCGCGGCCCGGAGCGGATTAACGTGAGACTCACCCCCGCCGTCGTTGCGGGATGATGTCTGTGGAATCGGACCGGCCGGCGCGGTGGTCGTCTCGCGCGATGTCACCGCCGAAGTCGATACGCTGTTCGAGCACTTCACGCTGGCCTTGATCGCAGTAGAAGAACTCCTCACCCTGCTACATGCTGTTGAGAATTCCGCGCGGCCGCAGCTGTATTAGACCTCGATCCAGCAGTCAAGACTTTCGGGACGTGCGGCGACGGTGTGCAGCAAGCAGGTTCTCGAACGTGAGCGAGCGCCGACGGCCGTCGTGGCGCCACAGCACGCGGTAGTGATCCCGGCGCGGTTCTTCTGGGCGTGGATGGGCGTGGATGCTCGCCATGACCCCTGATGCCACGTCAATTGTTATTTGAAAGATACCCCTGAACTGCACTTTCCTGGTGGAGCTAAGGGGATTCGAACCCCAGCTTCTACCTGCGGAAATGCCGTCTGAGCTGCAGGTTCGTTACGTCTCGTTCCCGTTCAGTCCCGCTCGTTACCAGCGGTTTCGTTTTCGGGTCTTGACGGCGTCAAGAGCTGAGAGGACGGCGACAGCTCTCCTGCTGTCTAACCACGGGCATTCGCCCGCAATGCCTCGACTGCCCAAGCGATCACGCCCGTTGCTTCGTCGGTGGACATGTTCCACGAATCAACAAGCAACCCGTGAGAGGCCGTGTTCCATAGAATGTCCACCGTCGCCGCAAACCTCGTCTGTTCTGATCCGGCGAGATCGGGGAACTCGGCATCGACAGCCCTGAGTAACGCCTCGCGGCGCTGCCGACCAATCTCTTGAACGACGTCTGCCGCCGACGGCGAAGTTGATTGGGCGAGAAAAAGTCCTAGGGACCGAAACACTCGGTCGGCGGTGTCGGCGACGTTGTCAAGGCCGACCGTCGAATACCTAACAGCCGGGACGCTAAGCGTCGAACAGTCACACGTCGAGGTCGACGGGCGCGAGCACGCGGTAGACGAACCCAAAACGGCCCGGTCCCGGCGCACGTTGCCGCTGCCTACCGATGTGGCTACCGCGCTGCGGGAACTCAAGACTAGGCAGAAGCGCGGACGCCTAGCGGTCGGCGTCGCGTTCGATGAGTCCTCGCACGTCTGCTCTCACGAGGATGGCACGCCGGTGCTCCCCCGGACCTTTACCGGGTGGTTCCACCGCATCCGCGTCGAGGCACAGCTTCCCCGGATCACGCTACGCAACCTGCGCCACAGCTCGGTCTCGGTGATGCTGCACGCAGGTATCCCGGCGTCGACGGTGGCAGCCTGGCACGGCCACGACATCCGCATGACGATGGCCGTCTACAACCGCGTCTATGACGAGGGTCTGACCGTCGCCGCGTCGGCCATGTTCGGCACCGCCGCGGCGACCGGATAGCTGCCCGTCGCCGCCATAGTCGCTGTCTCAGGACTCAGTCGAGAACCGCCCGGACGTAGTCGACTCTGCCCTTCACCGCAGCCCGGAAAGCGTCACCGGTCGCAGTGGCCAAGGGCTCCTGATAGCTGACTCGACCGTTAGCGCCGACCTTTGTCGTGATGAACCAGCCGGCCTGGTAAATGTTCTCGCCGGAATGGCAACCAGGTTGGGGTGGTCGAGTTGGCGGCTAGCTTTCCGGCGGAAACCCAATGTTTTCGCGGGCATCGTCGTAGCATCCCTGACGTAGCGGATTGCTCGATTATGAACGACCCGGTGTCGCTGTCTGAAGAGCGCGAACGCCGTTTGGAACCGCACACAGTCGGGCATCGATCGCCACGGTGGCGGCCGGTGGAAACGGTAGGAGGTCGACCGTGGTGAATTTTGCGGTGTTAGCGCCGGAGATCAATTCTTTGCTGATATTCACCGGTGCGGGTTCGGCGCCGATGCTGGATGCGGCGGCGGCCTGGGAGGGGTTGGCTTCGGAGTTGGGGTCGGCGGCGTCGTCGTTTTCGTCGGTGACCTCAGGATTGACGGGTCAGGCATGGCAGGGTCCTGCGTCGGCGGCGATGGCGGCTGCGGCCGCCCCGTATGCGGGGTTTCTGAGCGCGGCGTCAGCCCAGGCCCAGGGGGCTGCTGGGCAGGCTCGGGCGGTGGCCGGTGTGTTTGAGGCTGCGCGGGCGGCGACGGTGCATCCGTTGGCGGTGGCGGCCAACCGCAACGCGTTTGTGCAGTTAATCCGGTCCAATTTCCTTGGACTTAATGCGCCGGCGATCATGGCAGCCGAAGGCCAGTACGAGGAGATGTGGGCTGCGGACGTCTCGGCGATGGTGGGCTATCACGGCGGGGCGTCGACGGCGGCAGCGTCATTGATTCCCATACCGGCTAGCCTGCAGCAGTTCCTGAACAGCCTGCCCAACTTGGGAATCGGCAACAAAGGCAACGCGAACGTGGGCAGCGGCAACACCGGCAGCGGCAATGTCGGCAACGGAAACCGCGGCAGCTCCAACTTGGGCGGCGGCAACGTCGGCAACAACAACACCGGCAGCGGAAACCGCGGCAGCGACAACGTCGGCGCCGGAAACGTCTTCAACGCAAACATCGGCTTTGGAAATACGGGTAACGGCGTCACCAGCTCCGCTCCGGGCCACAACGTGGGCATGGGCAACCGCGGCAACAACAACTTCGGCTTCGGGAACGTCGGCGACGGAAACATTGGCGGCGGAAACTCGGGTACCGGACCCGGGTTCTCGGGCAACAACAACATCGGTGGCGGGAACTTCGGCAACGGTAACTTCGGCTTCGGAAATACCGGCAACAACAACATCGGGATCGGGCTGACCGGCGACAATCAGATGGGCATCAACCTGGCCGGGCTGCTGAACTCGGGCAGTGGCAACATCGGCTTCGGGAATTCGGGCACCAACAACATCGGCTTCTTCAACTCGGGCCACGGAAACATCGGCTTTTTCAACTCGAGCAACGCAAACGTCGGAATAGGAAACTCCGGCAGCGGCCCGACCTTCCCCTTCGGGCATAACTTCGGTTTCGGGAACTCGGGCGATCTCAACACCGGCTTCGGGAACTCGGGTCAGGCAGACACCGGCTTCGGGAACTACGGCGCCCAGGACACCGGCTTCGGGAACGTGGGCAGCGAGAACACGGGCTTCTGGAATTCGGGCAGCGTGAACACGGGCAATGGGAATTCGGGCAACGTGAACACGGGCTTTTGGAATTCGGGCAACGCGAATACGGGTTTGGGGTTCATTACTAACAGCGGCCTGACTCAATCGGGCTTCAACAACACGGGTGCCAATATCTCGGGCTTCTTCAACACGGCCAGCGGCGGCACCAATAACAACAGTATCTCGGGCTTTTTCAACACGGCCACCGGTGGCACGGTGTTGGACGGCTTTAGCTCGGGCATTGGAAACACCGGCATCCCGGGCGTCCCAGGCCCCACCAGAAGCGGCTTCAACTCGGGCGTTTTCAACATGGGCACCCTTGTATCGGGCTTCTTTAACCTTAGTCGGCTGTTTTCGTAACTGATCAGGTTAGTTAGGCGGACGTCCAGGGCTGGCCGCCGGCAAGCATTCTGATGGCGATTCGTGATGACTCAGCCATCTATCTGGCGGACCATTCCCAGGTCGGGTGCTGCGCGACAACTCGGTCACGAGTGCTGGTTTGATACCGAGATCACTTCCCCAGTGAGGTAGCTGGAGCAGCATGCACAGACACAACAACACCTCCGGGGCGCGGTCCCGGCATCGCGAAACGACCGGATAGCGGCCCACTCACCGGCCCACTCACCGCTCGTTGGGACACTCGTGGCCCACTGGCCCCTGCCAACACGCCAGGCCCGGTAGGAATACTGGGCCTGAACTGCTGTTTTTCGGTGGAGCTAAGGGGATTCGAACCCCTGACCTTCTCGATGCGAACGAGACGCGCTACCAACTGCGCCATAGCCCCTGATCGCT
>Ga0182013_10006266_pt1 | contig 13542 bp, 12 predicted proteins | sample 612S2MmetaG_FD_120487 | JGI IMG/M metagenome (GOLD analysis project Ga0182013, IMG submission 120487) | Permafrost microbial communities from Stordalen Mire, Sweden - 612S2M metaG | ecosystem: Environmental > Terrestrial > Soil > Wetlands > Permafrost | place: Sweden: Stordalen | collected... | reverse complement strand
TGCCGACTCCAGCGTTCTCCACCGCGCTGGCATTCTATGACGGATACAGAACCGAGCGACTGCCCGCAAACCTTCTCCAGGCGCAACGAGACTTCTTCGGGGCTCATACATATGAGCGCGTCGACAAGCCGCGCGGCGAGTTCTTCCACACCAACTGGACAGGTCGCGGTGGACGCGTTTCTTCGTCAACGTACAACGCTTAGAATCACCTTGCTACAACACAAAGCCAGCTTCGCTACCCTGCGAAGCTGGCTTTTTTCAGTCTTAGGCTCAATTCGCCGAGCCGTAGTTAGTGGTTGATCTTCTGCCACGCATCCCAGGTGTAGATGGCGATGATAACTACGGTCATGACGGCAGCAAGTGTGCCCAGCCCGCGAATAAATGGCATCATCTTGTTCACCTTGCGCACGATCGAGGATTGCCGCTGTTCCTCGCTGGCGTTGGTGTCGGCGAGGAACAGATGGTTCTCCTCGTAACGGGTGATGGTTCCGTTGTAAGCCAGCAAGGCCAGAAACAAACCCGTCAGGATGGCCCAAATGACGATCAATACCGGTAGCGCATTCATCATAGGAAGCCTCCCTCTCTGGGTACACGATTATTTGGTGCGTTCAGGCGTCGCGACTTGGAAACGCGTACCCGACCATCACATCGCCGCTCCACATGATACTCCGCGGTCATATGGATGCTCCAGAATTCTTTGTGACGGAATCAAAAGGGAATAACCATCCGGGAGCCCTCAGCGGGTAAAGGCGTCGCGCAGTCCCCACGCGACCGCGCCCAGCGCAAGCAGCACGGCGATCAGCATCAGCAGGATGAAACGCCCCGCTCTGGCCTCGCCTTCGGGCGCTGGCTGGGTGATGCCAAATGTGTTGACGAACAGCCGCAGGATAAAAGTAAGCGGATTCACAACCATTGGACGCCGCGTACAGACGGTGAGATTCGCGGTGTGCATCCGGTGCGGTGCTCCGGCATCCTATAGTTGCACGCAGGTTTGCTTGCCGCCGACCGGATTGGTCGCATATACTGGAGAAGCAAGAGTCCAAAGGAGATTTCCCATGTCCACCGCAGCCGTTACCCCTGAAGTTGTCACCGGTACCCCAGAAGTCGTCACCGGCGCGCCCAAATCGCAACCGGTTAAGTTGACCCCGGCGGCGATCGCCAAGGTGAAGGAGATCATGGCCACACAGGACCCGGTTCCCGCGGGATTGCGGATCGGCGTGGTTGGCGGCGGATGTTCGGGCTTCCAGTACTCGATGTCGTTCGAGAACCAGAGCGGCATGATGGACAAGGTATTCAAGTTCGACGACCTCAAGGTCTTCCTCGACGCGACCTCCGCGATGTACCTGAAGGACTGCACCGTCGACTACGTGGAGACGCTCGAAGCAGCCGGCTTCAAGTTCGAGAATGCCGCGGTGAAGAGCACCTGCGGCTGCGGATCGAGCTTCAGCGTATAGTCTGGGCTGGTTTTGTGCGGTGAGAGGCGCCCTTTCGAGGGCGCCTTTTCTGTTGGCGCGCGGGCGCATAGTGGAGGATACTGAGGCATGGCGACTCTCCCGACATTTCGAGAGCTGGTTTCGGCGGACCCTCCAGCTCCGGCAACGATGACGGTCGATCAATATCTGAGCACGATGTTCCATCCGGATTGCGACTTTGTGGATGGGCGGATCGAGGAACGGAACGTGGGCGAGTACGATCACAGCAACGTGCAAAAGATGCTTCTGCGCGTGTTCATGAATCACGAAGACAAGTGGGGAGTCGAGGTACTGCCGGAATGCAGGATGCAGGTAACCCCGACCCGGTTCCGGGTTCCCGATGTCATGGTCCTGCGGCGCGAACAGAAGGTCCATCGGATCGTGCGTGAAGCCCCGCTTATCTGTATTGAGGTGATGTCGCCGGAAGACACATGGAAGCGCCTGCGTGGCGTATTGGGTGACTACCTGACCATGGGGGTCGAGAATATCTGGGCCTTCGACCCCGAGACGAGGACTGCGCACCGCTTCGATGGGGCAGGGTTGCATGTAGTCACGGACGCTGAACTCGCAGTGGCTGGGACGGAGATTCGAGTCAGTATTGCCGAGGTATTCTCGCTGCTGCAGGCCGTCTAGACTCATGGTTTGGCCCCTTGCGGAGCGGGTTTGAGGGCGTCGGGGTGGAGGATGCCGATGCGGTCGTGAGGGCCGACAACGAAGGGCAGCGAGAGCGCGTTCCAGTGCTGGTCTGCATCTGCAGCGTCGGTTGGGCTTGGCTTCAAGGCGCGCCAGTTGCGACCGTCGTCGGTGGAGATGTCGGTGCCGTTGGGGCCACCGGTGATCCAGGTTTTGGTGGCGGCATCGTGGGCTACTGCGGAGCGGTAGCCGTGAGGTGGAGTATCCGATAGCTTCCACAAGTAGCCCGCGTCGCTGGTGTAGGCGGCGGTTCTCGTGTAGATATCCGGCTTCATATAATCTCCACCGACGGCTACACCTGCAAGGTCAGTGCTAAAGCCGAACGAGAACGTCCCGACGGTCGGGCTGTCATTCGCCAGAGGCATTTTTACGCGCTTCGTTTCCATGATGCAGGGTTCGCAAGTGTCCGTCCGCTCCGCGCGAACAATCCACATGTACGCCTCTTGAGCTGTTCCAGATACCCAGCGGAGTCGATATTTCCATGTCTTGTCGATCTGCGGCGTCTTCACGACCTGTAGCACCGAGTTGCTTGCGGCGAACGATGCTTCCTGTACTTCTGCCTTGAACTCGGTCATGTCCATCGGCTCAAGTTCCCGATCACCCCAGCCGTCTTTCCATTCCCAAACGCGCTGCCTTCCACCAACTGAATCTCCGAGGACGACGGCCCGCTCATCGCTGTCGGGGTCATCGTCTCCCCAAAATGCACCTTCCCTCTGTACAGCGTCCCAAAACCCATCCTTGTCAGGATTCTTGGCGATCAGCTCCCAGGTTTGGCAGGCGTCGGTGGTTTTGTAGAGGCGGCTTAGCGGGCCTTTGCCGGTGGACATGACGATGGCGGTGTTGGCGTCGAAGGCCTGAATGCCGCGGAAGTCAAGGTGCTCGGCGCCGGACGGAGTGGCGCAGCGCTGCCAGTGGCCGCCGTCGTCGGTGGTGCGCAGGACGGTGCCTTCGGAGCCCGAGGCCCAGACAATTCCTTTGCCGACGTTGCCGATGCCACGCAGGTCGGCCTTGCTCCCGGAGGACAAAATCTCCCATTGGGCGTGTGCTGTCGTGATGGCCAAGAGGAGTGTGAGCGCCAATCTCAATCCCGACATGAACCCACAATACGCTTGACATGGCTGATAAAATACAACTATGCACAACTCTCACAAAACAGGAGGCTTATTGCCCTCAAAGGCACCCGTAACCCCTTTGTTTTAGAGATCTTGCACGATCCGACGCCGTAACTCCTTTGTTTCCAGGATCCTGTCAAATAGAGAAGGAGCTAACCGATTTATTTACAAGATTATACGATTTAGGTATGGGGGGAGGGGGGGTGGCCTTTTCTCCTCACCGCTGGCCTCACCGCATCGCAGGCACCAACTCCCACATGTGGCGATCCGTCCACAGTTGAAATTATTCTCGCTCGCCCCCCTGCCGCGAATCGCAAGAGGACGGTATGCTGGTCGCGCCGCAAAATCGACGAGGAGAAGGCATGCGAACAATGAGGTCGGAATTCATTTGGGCAGCTATGCTCGTGGTAGCAACGTCAGCACTGGCGCAGACCGCGCCGCCAGCCGGATCGCCGTCAACCGCCGGGCAAGGGCGGCCGCAGATGGCGGCAGTGGGTGTGCCGGTGGTGGGAATGCCGTTTGTGCACGACCCTTCGACCGTGGTGCGATTCAAGGGCAAGTATTACGTGTTCTCGACGGGCCGCGGCGCGCCGTTCTACTCGTCGCCCGACCTGGTGACCTGGACGCGCGAGGGCAGCGTGTTTACCCAGATTCCCGACGATGTCCATGTGGGAGTGCCGAAGAACAATGGGATGGACGTGTGGGCGCCGGACATTATCCGCATGAATAACCAGTTTTACCTCTACTACGCGGTGTCAAGTTGGGGATCGTTCCAGTCGGCGATTGGGCTGGCAACGAATCCGGTGCTCGATCCGAAGGACCCGGCGTACAAGTGGACGAGCCAGGGTCTGGTAGTGAGTTCGGACGGCAACGAGGATCTGAACGCGATCGATCCCGGGGTAATTCATGCGCCGGACGGGACGCTGTGGATCTGCTATGGCTCGTACCATGGCAGCATCCGCATCACCCAGTTGGACCCGAAGACCGGGCTGGCGCTGAAGCCGAAGGAATTGGGCGCTCCGATTGCGACGGCGCGCGAGTCCGAAGCGTCGGACCTGATCTCTCACGATGGCTACTACTACCTGTTCGTGAACCACAATAGCTGCTGCAAGCGTCAAGATAGCGAGTACAACATCCGCGTGGGCCGCTCGCGGGCAATCACTGGACCCTATCTCGACAAGCATGGCGAGACGATGGATAAGGGCGGCGGATCGCTGTTTCTGGCGGCGCACGATCATCGAATCGGTCCGGGACACTTCGGCCGGATATTGGATTATGACGCCAGTCCAGACGGAAACGAGGGCGGACCGGAGCGGTTCAGCATCCACTACGAAGCGGACGCCACGCGCGGCAATCGTTCGGTGCTGGACGTACGGCCATTGCTTTGGTCGCTGGATGACTGGCCGGTCGCCGGAGACAACCCGACGGATGGGACGTACCAGATTGTGTCGCGGCAGAGCGAGAATACGCTGGAGTCGCACGTGCCGACAGCTCCGCCGCCTCCAAGACCCGCGGGATCGCCAGCGCCCACCGGGCCGGTTAGAGAAGTCCCCGGTGCGCCGATTGGGCCGCCTGCTCCGCGTCTGGCGCGATATCTGACGCTGGACAACCAGAAGTGGACGATTGCGCCGACCGGAAGCGGATTTTACAAAATCGTGAACGCTGGAAGTGGCAATGCGCTCGGAGCGGTGGAAGGCGGGTCCGCCGGACTGGCGGTTTACACAGGCTCAGACGCGCAGATGTGGGGACTCGATCAGTTTCCCGATGGCGGGTGGCGGATCCGCAACAAAGGCACCGGGCTTTGCCTGGCGGCTTCGAAAACCGGGTTGACGGTAAGCGCGTTTCTCCGCGACGACTTGCACCTTTGGACGATTACAACGCCGTAGCCGGTCAGTGTACCCTGCGATCATGCGGATACGGCTGGCAGCGGCGTTGATGTTGGCGATGACAGTCTGGCCGGTCGGGATAAAGGCGGAAGACCTGTCCGGCGAGGTGCGCAGGGCGCTGGAGCGCAGCACTCTGGACCAGCCGGGAACGAAGCCGTTTCACCTGAAAGCGGAACTCGCTCCGACCCACGAGGAAGACCGTGATTCGGGGCGAACCGGCGAAGTTGAGATTTGGTGGGTCAATCCGGGGAGATGGCGATGGGAGGTGCGATCGCCCGAGTTTCACGAGATCGAGATCGTCGACGGCAGACACGACTGGCAGAAGAACGAGGGCGACTACTTCCCGGAGTGGCTGCGCGAGCTTGGCATTGCCCTGGTGAGACCCGTGCCGGATGCGCTGGGCTTACTGCGGCGAGTGAAGGACGCCGACGTGAAGCGGCTCGCTGGAGCAACATACCTGAGCTGGATGACGATGGGCAGCGACGGGACGGTGACGAAGGGGATCGGCGAAAGCTTTGCGATCACGGATGCGACCGGCCTGGAGTTCTACGGCGCGGATGTGGGGTGGGGCGGCGAGTTTCAGGACTACCAGGATTTTCATGGGCGGATCGTCGCGCGCACGGTGAGGGGTGGCGGATCGCCCGAGGTGACGGCGCAGGTGACGGTGCTGGAGGACCTGGGCGCGACGTCAGCGGGCTTCTTCGATGCGGAGGCTCCCGGAGGCGATGCGGTGCGGGTGAAGACGCTGGTGGTGGACGAGGCGGAGCTGAGGAAGAACCTGCTACCCGCGGCCGAGCCTGTGGCGTGGCCCGCGGTCGCAGATGGGCCTCTTGAGGGCGCGTCGATCGCCAAAGTTGTTGTAGACCGTGACGGCACAGTGCGCGAAGGCGGTTCGGTAGTGACGGATAATCCGGAGGTGAAGGACGCGGCAGACGCGTCGATTCGGGCCGCGCGCTTCAAGCCATATGTGGTGGATGGCGCGGCGGTGCAGGTGGTGTCGACCATTACGCTGCCGTTCAAGACGGTGCGGCCTGCGGGGATGGAAAGCTTCGAGAGCGCGAAGACGTACTTCGATCGCGCGCGCACGCTGGGGTTTCCAGCGGCAGGTGGTGGTTCGCCGTATGAGTTGAGAGCCGAGTTCACGACACGCGGAAGTTCGGGGGCGGTCGAGACGGGCAGCTACACCGACACATGGTTAAGCGACAGCCAATGGCGGCGGGAGGCGGTGCTGGGCAAGAGCCGGGTAGTACGCAGCCGGAACGGCGAGAAGCGGTATCTGCTGGTGGAGGGTCCGGACTCGGCGGTGCTGCGGCTTGTGCTGTTTGTGATGGAGCCGATTCCGGCAACGGACGTGTTTGCGGAGTCGGATTGCAGGATCAAGCGTGACCGCATGGACGGGTTGCCGGTGATCCGCGTGGCACGTGGGCCCGAAGACCCCGATGGCACGCCCGATCCCAAGGGGTTCGATGGCTTCTGGTTCGACGGTACGGGGCAGTTGCTAAAGACCTATGCGGACGGCATGGAGACGCGGCGCCGGAATTTCAGCGACTTCGCGGGAATGAAAATAGCGCGCCAGGTGGACGTCATGGTCGCGGGTAGCGTGGGGATGCGAATCGATGTGAAGCAACTGGGGCCGACGGGCACCGTCGACGCGAAGATGTTTACGCTGAAGGGGCACGGCTGGGTGAGGCAGTTTACTTCCGAGGTACGCTGAAAATCCGCTTAAGTGCTCTCCTGCCGGATGGCGCTCTGCGCGGGCAGCGGTCACTTCGTGACGTGTATTGGGCTTCGCGTGGTGCTCTCGAAGGTCTCAAGCCGGATTCCATGCCTGCAGGTGGTTATGCGGGGATGGTGGCGAGGTGGCGCTCCAAGTCGTCGACGACCCGGTCGATGTGGCCGAAGTCGCGGGGGCGGCGGAAGGCAAAAGCACGGGCCTGGGACATGATGCGGCTGCAGAGCAGGAAGCTTCCCGTCTGGCGTCCGGTGGGCTTCATCAGGTAGTCGTGGTGGGTGAACTCCATGAGCCGGGCGATGGCGTGGACGCCTTCGATACGGGTGAATGAGGTCTCTAGAGCAGGATCATTGTCCCGGCCGGCGTCAATCGCATCGGCGTCTTGCGGTCCGTCCGCGGTTTTCGGCTCGGCCCATTCGAGGAAGAGCACTTCGCGCAGAGGGAGGCGCGCATCAACGCTGGTGGAGGGTGAAATCCTGATGCGGTACTTGTCGTCGAGGCTGAAGACACGGGGGTGATCCTCGGGAGAGCCGCCAAGCTGCTCCAGCGCGCTGCGCCAGAGCTTCAGGGCTGGTGCCACGGGGACGACCAGGGCGGGGCCGGTTTCGGAACGGGGATCGCCCACCCGGGTGTCAAGCAGGCAGAAATCGTCGGAGATGATGGGGTATCCCCGGTGACGAAGGTAAGCGGCAAGAGTCGATTTTCCTGCGCCCGAGTCTCCCACGAACGCCACCACACTGTCTCCTACGCGGATGGCGCTGGCGTGCAGCGAGTACATCCCGGACTGATAGCAAAGGGTAGAGAAGATGGGCGAAAGCAGGTAGGCCCGAACGTCCCCGGGGAGCGAGCCGGGAGCGGGCTGGACGGTGACCTCGCGGCCATGACGGACGAAGAACGTGGCCACGTTCGGGACTTTGAGGAGATACTCTTCGCGCGAGGCCCACCATCGGCTCTCGTTGGCCACAACATTTTCGATGCGCTCAGGCGCAATTCCCAGGCGGATAGTTACGTCGGGTGGACCGGCTTCATCGTCCAGCTGCTGGAGCTCGGAGAGAGGGATTTCAGACGCCAGCAGGAATGGACCGAGGCGATAGTTCCCAACTCCTGAGGGCATGGGTGCATCATACCAATCATGCGCCCCGGCGAGTGGGAAGATTGCAGATCAGGCCATCGAATAAGTTAGTAAGCGCTTAGACAAATTACGATAGGATGTAACTGAAAGCAGAATGGTTCGTCTGCATCTTTGAGACAGCCCTCCAGGTTGAATCGAAGCGGCGAGTGCGTCAAGGCAATACCTGTCGCTACAAAGATTTAGTTGACTTGTCTACCCTCGACCAAATACCATGGAGTTGTTACACGAGTGTATCCCAACAGTCCAAATTCAACCCCTGACCAGGAGATCTACATGGAAACTGCGACCGTATCAATGACCCCATTCTCGGCCAAAGCGGGCAAGAAGTCCTGGACTGTGCCAGTGATTCAAGTACTGGATATTCGTTCGGCTCAGGGCTCCAAGGCAGGCACTCACAACGACGCTTTTGGCTCTCTGTCCAAGACGTAGTACTTTCTTCCTATGAACGTCGGTGATTGCATGCGGCTGAGGTGGGTTGCATGCAGCTGCCGCGTTGGTCACAATGACATTTCCTGAGCAAGGTGCGGGTTGAGCGCAATCTGCGGTTTCTGGCTGCTGAAAGGCATCGGTGACCCAAGATCAGTGTGTGCCGCCATGTCGGAATCGCTGGCGGCAGACGGCCCGGACGGCAGTTTCGCGCCTTCCGATCAAGCCGGACACCACGGACAGCCAGGCGATGCCTCGCACAGCCCTCCGCTTTCGGGGCAGGTTGCGCTTTGCCATCGCCTGCTGACGATTACTGCCGAAGATGAGCTGGAAGCGCAACCCGCAGCTGTCCGCGCTTCGCAGGGCGGTTTGGGCGGTTCCGTCGCTGGATGGCTGGTGGCAGATGCACGCATCGACAATCGCGCGGAACTGGCTGGGAAGCTGGGACTTAGTTCCGGCGATGTCGCCACGATGCCCGATTCGGCTTTCATTGGGCAGGCTTGGCAGCGCTGGGGCCAGGATTGTGTGCAGCACCTGATCGGCTCGTTCGCATTCGCAGTCTGGGATGCGAGCGCTGAGCAGTTCTTCCTGGCGCGAGATCACTCCGGCGACCGCCCACTTTACTATCGCAGGACTCCTGAGTATTTCGCCTTCGCCACCACCGGGAGGGCTATCCGTGCATGTCCCGGTGTTTCCTGCGAACTCGACGACCGGCAGCTTGCTCGCGACCTGATCGGTCTGCCGCCGGAGTACCCGAAGACGCGGTTTCGCGACGTTCTCCAACTCGCGCCCGGGCATTCGCTGGTGGTCCGACGGGATGACGCCGTCCATCGCCGTTATTGGCAGATCGATTCCCTCGCTCCAGTCCGCTTTGCGCGCGACGACGAGTATGTCGAAGCCTTCCGGGAGATCTTCGACGAAGCCGTGCGCTGCCGGCTGCGCACTCGCGGAGCCGTGGCGGCGGAGCTAAGCGCGGGGCTCGACAGCGGCTCGGTGGCGGCCACGGCGGCGCGCCTGCTGACGCCCAGCCGAACGACACTTCCGGTCTACACCGCGGTTCCCTGCCCTGGGTTCTCCGGGATTGTACGGCCACACCTGATCGCCGATGAGGGCCGTTACGCGGCTGACGTCGCCGCCATGTACCCCAACATGGTGCATCACCGGATCGATGCGATGGGCTCGGACATGCTGCGCGAACTGGCACGTATCTACCCGCTGCTCGACATTCCTCACACGGCCGCGCTTAACGCAGTGTGGAGCAACCTGATCTTCGACCACGCGGCCGCTGGTGGAGTCAACGTGATGCTCACTGGCTCGCTGGGCAACTTCGCCTTCAGCTACTCGGGAGACGAGATGCTGAGCCAGAGCTTCCGGCGCGGGCACTGGCTCAAGACGCTGATGCAGGCGTGGCGTTTGCGGCGCGCTGGTCTGTCGTCAGGCCGCAACGCCGCGTCGCTGACTCTCTTCAGCATGCTTCCATGGGCGCTACGCCGTCGGATCGATCCTCTGATCCGCGACACAGGCATCGAGGGCAGCGCACTCCGCTTCGACCGCGCTCGTTACTTCGATGCCGTGGACCAATTTCGCCGCCATAGCTTTGTCAGCCAGGGCTCACTGCCGCATGTGATGGGAGTTGCCTTCCAACTGAACCAGTACGGCGACTACAACGCCTCGGCGCGGGCTACCTGGGGAATCGATACGCGCGATCCCACGGCGGACAAGCGGGTCTTCGAATTCTGCGCAGCCATTCCACAGGAACAGTTTGCGGTCGGCGGGCAGGGCCGGTCGCTGGCACGGCGGGCGATGCACGGACGCCTGCCCGAATCAACGCTCCAACGCAAACAAAAGGGCACACAGGCGGCCGACTGGTACGAGTCTCTGAGCAGTATCCACGGAGAGCTGTCACAGGAGCTCGCGCTTCAGGAGCGAAGTCCCGGGGCGCGCCGGTTACTCGACCTTGAGCGCATGCGGGCCGCCCTCGACCATTGGCCGGAGACCGCGCAGGAAGCGATCCGCAACGAAGACGTCTACCAGGCGGTGATTCCACGCGGCATCGCGGTTGGCTACTTCATTCGCAGGGTCGAGCAGGAAGCTGCCGGCCGGCCCCGATGAGACGGAGTGGTAACGTAGCAACCATGCCTCCGCCTGCCTCTCCGAACGTCGATTCTTCTTTCGAGGGCGGGACTGTGGCGAGCCCGGTGCAGGCGTTCGGCCGGACCGGCTCGACATGGAGAACCGCGCTGCGGCTGGTGAAGTTCGCCGTCGGCGTCGACCCTAAGGCCTTCGCGCTGACCGCTGCCACCGCGTTGGCGGGATCGCTTGCCGAGGGCGCGGGCCTAGTGCTGTTGCTGCCTTTGCTCTCGGCGGCGGGGATGAACTTCTCCGGCTCTTCCGCGGCGAGCCGCCTGGGCGCTGAATCGCAGCGGCTATTGGCCGGCGCCGGGGTTCCGCACTGGCTCTGGCTACCAGTTGTGCTGGGCATCTTTCTGGCGATGGGCGCATTGCGGTCGATGCTGCGGCGCTCGCAGTCGATCCTGGTCTACACCACGACCACCAAAGTGCAACTGACGCTCAGCCAGCAGGTCTACGAGGCGGTGGTGAAGGCGCAGTGGGCCTTCCTGGTTCGCCAGCGTGCCGGCCAATGGACCCATGTGCTGACCCTGGAGTTGCGCAACGTCGCGGATGCGGTCACCCTCTCGCTGTCGCTGATCAACCTGGGCTGCCTCACAGTCTTGTATCTGGCGATTGCGATTAGGCTCTCCGCGGCCATGACGCTTCTGGTGCTGGCGATGGGAGTCGTTCTGATGCTGCTGCAACGGCACTCGCTGCGACTGGTGCGGGAGAGTGGCGCAGATCTGTCGCAGAGTATGGGCGAGGTTTACTCGGCAACCGAAGAGCACCTGCTGAACCTGAAGAGCGTGAAAACCTATAATGCGGAGGATCGGGACGTGCGGCTCTTCGGCGATCTGTGTGGCGAAGTCGCGCGCCATGCGGTCAGCAACACCAGGCATCAGGCCAGCGCGGCATTCTGGTTCGAAGTCGGGTCGCTGATTGCACTGGGATTGGCAATCTACCTTGCGCTTGGCGTGCTGCACGTACAAGCTGCGACCCTGCTGCTGCTACTCGCCATCTTCACCCGGCTGATGCCTCAACTGGCCAGCGTGCAGAGCCAGACACATCAGCTTGCGGGCATTCTGCCATCGTTCGACCATGTGCGGGCAATCGAGGAGGATTGCGCGGCCCATCGCGAGGCGAAGGTACTGGAAGCCGGACTTTCCGGCTCTCAACCGCGGCTACGGTTGGAGCGCGAGTTCCGGCTGGAGGGAATCTGGTTCGCGTATCAAAACTCCGCTGGCCAACCCGGTTCGGAGTTTGTGCTGCGCGGAATCGACCTGCCGATTGAGGCCGGCAAGCTCACCGTGCTGGTCGGCCCGTCGGGCGCGGGCAAGAGCACCGTCGCCGACCTCACCAACGGGCTGCTGCAACCTACGCGCGGGCGGTTGCTGCTGGATGAACAGGCGCTTGACCCGGCAGGAATTCAGCAGTGGCGCCATCAGGTTGGCTACGTAGGCCAGGAGACAGTGCTGTTCCATCAGAGCGTGCGGGAGAACCTGCTGTGGGCGCAGCCGGATGCGACGGAAGACGAACTGCGCGAGACGCTGATGCTTGCATCGGCAGGGTTCGTGTATGAACTGCCGGGAGGGCTGGAGACAGTCGTGGGCGACCGTGGAATTCTGCTGTCGAGCGGCCAACGCCAGCGCATCTCGCTGGCCCGTGCGCTGTTACGGAAGCCGACGCTGCTGATCCTGGACGAGGCGACCAATGCGCTTGACGGAGAGAACGAGGCTCGCATTCTCGATTCGATTCGCGAAGCAATTCGGAACTCTACGGGTAGCGCGCGCGGGGTGCTCACCGTGCTGATGATCGCGCACCGGGCGAGCGCGATCCGCCGCGCTGACCGCATCTTCGAACTGGAAGACGGGAGGATTGCTGGTGCCGGTACGTGGGAAGAGCTCTACTCCGGGACGCATCGATGAGCGTGGCGACCAGATGAGCGTGCTGACCAGGATCGTTCAACGCAGGCCGGCAGACCTGCTGATGGCGGCAGAGGCGCTGCTGCTGCTCTCCTTCTTTCGCGCGAGCCTGGCGCTGATGCCGGTGCGCCGGATCATCCGTGCGGTCACCCACGGCAAGGCCTCACCTGGTGCAACACCTGAGGACGCGATTGCGCAGCCAGCTTTATCGACGGCGTTGCGCATCCGTTGGGCGATCGAGGCGATTATCCGACACTCGCCTGCGGAGTTTGTGTGCTTTCCACAGACGCTGGCGGGATATACCATGCTGCGCTGGCGTGGAGTTTCCAGCGCGATGGTGTACGGTGTGGCGCGGTCGCCGGAGGGTAAGTTGATTGCGCACACCTGGCTGATGTTGGGAGACCGGACGGTGCTTGGCGGCGAGGGCGCAGGTGCCTTCTCCGAGGTAGAGCGCTGGAATTGAGATAAGGCTCTCTGGGTCGTCCACAGCCATCAGGTAATCGGTCGCTGTCTCCAAAGCCTGCAGTTGCATTGCCGAGAACATTCCGTACGGGAAACATTTCCAATCCATATATCGGCTCTGCTAGGATGACGGGCGATATGAACACTTTTGACTCCGCCCGTCGCGATCTTTTGAGACTCAGCAGCATGGGTCTTGCCGCCTCCGCCGTATCTGCCATTCCAACGCTGGCTGGTGCGAAGAAAACGTCTGCACCGCCGATGTCGCCTATGCAGTTCGATGTCCGCGCATTTGGCGCGACCGGCGATGGCAAGACGATCGACTCGCCCGCCATTAACAAGGCGATTGAAGCGGCAGCGGCAGCCGGCGGAGGCACGGTGGTCTTTCCCGCGGGGACCTACATCTCGTTCTCCATACGGCTAAAGAGCAAGGTTGGGCTGTATCTTGCCGACGGGGCGGCCATCATCGCGGCGGAATCGCCGAAACCCGGTGAGACGACTGGCTACATGGGCGGGACCTACGACGCAGCCGAGCCGAAGACGGCGTGGGACGCGTATCAGGATTACGGCCACAACCACTGGCACAACTCGCTGAT
>Ga0182013_10006265_pt1 | contig 13543 bp, 9 predicted proteins | sample 612S2MmetaG_FD_120487 | JGI IMG/M metagenome (GOLD analysis project Ga0182013, IMG submission 120487) | Permafrost microbial communities from Stordalen Mire, Sweden - 612S2M metaG | ecosystem: Environmental > Terrestrial > Soil > Wetlands > Permafrost | place: Sweden: Stordalen | collected... | reverse complement strand
GTCGGCGAACTCGATATGATCCTCGGACGCATCGACGACGACTTCGATTTCGAGCGCTTCGTTTTCGAGAGCCACGTCGCCAGCCGTGACGATGAGGAGTTCATCGCGCGGGTCGAAGTGCTGGGCGAAGATCTCGCGCGGGCTCGCGGCGCGTACGCGGAAAGCCGCGCTGCCACCGATGCGCTCGTCGCTTCGGACGCCGGCGAATGATCCGCGATCCCGCGATGCGCTTCTGGGTCGAGTATGCTGAGGCCGAGGGTGCGTTGTGCGAAGCCGAAGCGGAGACGGCGGAGCTGATCCTGCCGTCGGCCTTGCAGCGCGCGTTCGCTCTGCCCGAAACCATAACCGTGACGAGCGACCCCGACGTTGCCGAGGAGGGCGCGCTGCTTCTGACGATCGGCCACCCCGCGCTTGATGCCGCAGCGGCGCGCGTGCTGGCCCGGGGCGATGTCGGCCGCGCGTTCCTCCCCTGGCCGCCGCCGTCTTCGCGAGCATCGCGTGAGACGCTCCTTGCGAACGCGCGAGCCGCGATCGGAATCGATCACGGCCGCATCGACGCCGAGCGCGATCCGCTCCCCGTCTACTATCCGCTGCTGCGCGTCGGCGCGCTCGTGACCTATACGCTCGACGATCGATTTCAAGAGTGCGAGGACGTTTGGGTCGACGGATGCTCCGGGCACGTCGTGTCGCGCGGAATCGTGAATGCCGCGCGGTCGCACGCTGTTTTGAGCCAACGCGAGGCCGGCGTTGCGCTCGTGCCGGCCGACCTTTCCCGTGCGGTCGGCGCGGCGCATGCGGCGATCGACGAACGCGCTGCGCGACGAGCGTCGGCGCTCGAACGCCAGGCACAGCTCGGGCTGCGTGACGAGCAGCAGCGCGCCGAAAGCTACTACGACGAGGTTCTCGCGGCACTCGAGCATCGGCGCACGGCCGCGCCGCCGGAGCGGCGCCCGTTGCTCGAAGCACGGGCGCAAGCAACCGAACTCGAACGGCGCCGGCGACTGCGGGAAATCGCGGCGAAATTCGAGTCGTCGCGTTCGATCGCGCCGTATCGTCTCAATCTGTTGTTTGCGCCGGCGCTTGCGTTAGCGGTTGACGTGCGGCGCGGTGAGCGCCGGTATCCCATTACGCTGCACTGGCTCGTTGCCGCCGGCTGTTTCGCTCCGCTCCGCTGTCCGCGCTGCGATGCTCTCGAAACGTTGGTGGCCGGACGATCGCAACTGGGCTGCCGCCGTTGTGCGACGAGCGCCCAGGGCTAGCTCTTCCCGCGAAAGGCTCTGCCATCTGCGGGATTCTCGATCAGTTGTAACACGCAAACGCTGCTCCGGGCGAACACGGGAGTTGTACCTTGGACGGTAGCGGGATGCGAACAAGCCGTGCGCGAGCATAGCGGGGATGACGCTGCGAAGCAGCGCACCGCGTGCGCGGTGAAGCCACACGCTAGCGAAACGTTGAGAAGGCTCTGCGCGTCAAACGAGGCGAAGTGCGTTTCGAACGAACGAATCGCCAGTCCCGACGATCGCCTGTGCGCGGGATCGAAACTCGTCGGTCCGCCCAAGGCTTTCGGCGGCACGCAGTCCGTGACCGTAGGCATCGGCGATATCGAGTGAAGTAACGTCGAACCCATAGCCTTGGCCGAACCAATACAGCGCGCAAAGTGACGCTTCGAGCGCGAACTCGGGATGCTCGCCGATGTGATCGCGCGCGGCGCGGGTAAGCGTTTTCGGATCGGTGGGGCCGGTGTTGGCGAGCGCGATTGCCTGCTCGAACAGTCCCGCCGATTTCGCGGCGGCAAACCACTTTCCGGCGTCGCCCGGTGTCGCCGCAACAAGGTCGGCGAGCAGCGTCGACGGTTCCTTCGTCGGATAACGTTTCGCCAGCGATCGAAAGGTCGCAATATAGGTCGATTCGCTCAGCCTTGCCGCGATTGCATACCGGCGATACGCTTCTTCCGCCATGCCGGATTGCAGCAGCAGCTCTTCGCACGCTCGCGCGATCGCAACGTTCGCATCTTCGGTCGGACTGCGGGATGCTTCGGCGTAGCGTAGGGCGTCCGCGCGTTTTCCTTGCGCGACGAGCGCGCGAAAACCCCATTGGCGGTAGGTCCACCAGACGAACGGTGCCGTCTCGAGCAGATCGAGCAATTCCCCGTACCGCTCGGCTTTGAGCAGGACGCTCAGGCACGCCGTCGTCCCGCTAAAGTACGACCCGCGCTCGCGAAAGCTCCTCTGAACGATCGGCAGAAGCCGGTCGACCCACGCCGCCGCGACAGCCGGCGTGACGCACAACTCACCCCAAAAGTCACCGAGGGCGTCGATATAAGCCATGCCGTCATCGTTTTGTGCTTCCCATAAGCGTTCGAGCCATGCGCTTCGGGTCGGCTCGTCGACTGGTGCTGCCGCGATGATGGGGACGAGCTTCTCGATCGCACGATTGACGGCGTCGCCGATCGCGCCCGATGAGCTGTCGATATTTTCGAGGGCGGGAGAGAGACGCGACAGCAGGACGACGGCGCCCTGCGCTGCGAGGGCCGGATCGGTGCGCGCAGCCTTGCGAATCTCCGCGAGCGCCTCGTCGATCCGTTTCTTCGCGAGAGCCGTTCCGCGCCAGCCGAATGCTCCGCGTCGAAAGCGCGCTTGGAACTCCCATTTGTGCGCGGGTGGCTTAGGCACGCTGACCACGTTTCCGTACGCGGGGCGCCGGTTCCGTTCTCCGGCTGGGATTCAGGCTCGAAGGGGGCGCTGTACTAAGCGCCGGTAAAGGCGGGCTAGCGGCGGAGACGCCTGGCCCGCTTTTCTTGTTGCATTCACCGCGGTTCGTATGAATGTGCCGCGCGACACGTGGTCGTTCGACATGCCGCACAGCGCGAAGCTGCACCAACGTCGTGGCTCGCCTGATCTTTCATCACGCTAATCCAAACCAGAGGAGGTGTTTTCTAATGAAACTCGGCGAAGCGCTTCGCTTCCGCTCCGACAATTACAAGAATATCGAAGAATTGCGGGCGCGCGCCGTTGCGAGCGCGCAGATTCAAGAGGGTGCCGAAGCACCGGATTCCCCGCGGAGCTTCTCACGGAAATCGAACGGCTCGCCGAAGAGACGCTGCAGATGCTGCAGCGGATCAATCGGACGAACGTTGGGACGAAGCTCGCATCGGGTCAGCTTCTGGTCGACGCGCTTGCCGAACGCGAACACTACCTCAAGCTGCGCGCACCGTTCGACGGTGTCGCTCAGGCGGCTAGCGGTTTGCATCAGCGATACATGCGCTCGGAGATCCGGGTCGTGCGGACGGTCGATCCGACCGAACTGCGGATGACCGTGATTTCTTGCCGTGACAGTATCAACATATCAACCAGGGTATGATACTGTCACGGTGAAGTTCAGAGAGCTACGGCGGATCGTGAAGACCGACGGCTGGATCAAGGTAAACCAAGAGGGCAGTCACGAGCAGTATAAGCACGCGTCGAAACCCGGGCGCGTTACGATCGCTGGTAAAGACGGCGACGATGTACCGCCGTTCATTCTGAATAGCATTCTGCGACAAGCCAAGATTCCGAAGTGAGGAACATGACGATCCAATATTATGTGGTATATGAGCGTGCAGAAGATGGCGGTTGGGGAGCCTACGTACCGGATTTGCCGGGCGTCGGCGTCGTCGGTTACAGCACCCGCGATGAAGCGCGCGAGTCAATCCGTCAAGCTATCCGAATGCAGATTGCAGGACTGCGCGAAGACGGGTTACCGATCCCGACTCCAAGCGGTGAGTTCATCGAGGTCGACGCGGCTTGACTTCAGCCGCGAAACGAAAGCGGCAGCAACGTGAACGTGCGATAAAAAGCGGGCATTGCATCGCGTGCTGCATTCGGCCGGCGCGCGTGCCGCTCAAGACGTGTGCCGAATGTTCTGCCGCCGCCTATGAACGGGTCAAGGCGCGGCGAACTGCTACGTAGGCCGGGCGCACGATGCTAGGGCGACCGCACTCGTTTGAGCGAAGTTTGGGACAACGCCGCTTTTGATACGCTTCACCGCGGCTGAGTGACACCTTTAGGCGCAGGGTTGATGTGGCGAGCAAGCGCGGACTTCGACCGCGTCTGGACCATTCAATTCTCGCCGACGCCGTAACCGCCGAAGCGCACTGCATTCCGATTCGTTACGCTTGCTGTGAATCAAAGAGGCCAAGAGCCGTCCGGGTGGTGAGCCGCGGACCGGCGGAGAACTATCGCTCTTGATTCGGGGATGAAGCACGCGCCAGTTCGAGGATCTGGCGTTCATCGAGTTGGACCGGCATGATGCACGGCAAGGCTGCGTTGAAGCGTCGCGCGCCATGCTCATCGACGCAGTAGAAATTACCGACTTTCAACGCAGGCAGTTCGTCGGCCAGCCGTCCGCGCTCGCCGAAGATCGGCCTGAGCTTCTCGATGGCGAGCTTCACGTTCACGCGGCCGGCAAGCCAGGTCGTGATGTTCTCGCGCGACTTGTAGTCCAGGTCACCAGGGCTCTGCGTGGCTAAGAAGACACCGATGCCGGCTGAGCGGCCGCGCCGAATGAGGTTCTCCAAGGGTCCCTTCGTTGCAGGCTTGGCAATTGCGGGCAAATAGAGATCCGCCTCATCCATGAACAGGATCGCTTGCAGCGTCGGCCTGGGATTCCGGCTGGCATAGCGGTAAATCTCGCTAAGCAGACGCGCGATCCAGAATTGTTGCGTCAGCACTGCGCCGAGAAACTTCGTGCTGATGATCGTCAGCGGCACCTTGCCGGCAGGCGAGCGCGCAGCGTCGAGCATACCATCGACGTCGAGTGTCGCCGCCGTTCCATCGAGCAGGCGGCCCTGATTGATGCGCAGCGTCTCGAGATCCTCGACGACCCGGTCGAGAAGTTTGCGGTCAAGCTTCCCGATCGCCGCCAGCAGTTCGGGGGGAGCTTCGCTGATGAACTCCACGAGCGTAGCGATATTCGTGCGCCCACCTGAACGCAACGAACCGAGCGTCGTGATGGACTGTCTGAGAATCGCTAGGCGATTGTTTTTTGCCGTGCCCCACTCGAGCATCGCCGCGAGGCCATCGGCGGCGTCGCGGACTTCTTGCTCGGAATCCGCGGCGCTAAGACCGTCGAGATCCGCCGGCAGCGTCGGAATCGAAAGATCGCGACCCTCAGGGGCGCCGGGAGTGTAGAGGCGGACATCGAGTCGATCGCGCAGCCATCGGCGGCGACGTGCCGTGTCTTCATCGACCTCGCGATGCCACGCGGACGGGTCGGCGAAGGCCGCGAGATCGCCCTTGCGGTCGACGAGAACCGCCGCAACACCACGCGCCAATAGTTGTTCGATCAAGTTGAAGGCAAGGGTCGTCTTGCCGCTCCCAGCGCCGCCGAGGATTGCCGCGTGGCGAATGAGGTCGTGCGCGCTGAGGGTCAGGGGGCAGTCGTTGGCGAGCCTGCCCAGTTCGATCGGATCGCTTAATTTTGGCGCGGCGGTTTGAGTGGGTGCGGTTTCGGCGGGCTTTTCGATGCACGGCGGCACCTCTGTGACTACGCTAGGCTTTCCATTGCGCCGCGGCGGCGGCTCCGGACCGCCCTCGATACGCAGTAACTCCGCAATTCCCGGCAGCGAGGACAGTGGGAGCGCCTCGGTGCGCCAGGCTTCAAACTGCGGCCGCTTCGCATGCAGCTCGATAAATGCAAAATAGGCGAGAATCGCGTGAAGTTCGTTCTCGCGCAGAACGACGGTGCGACCGCCTTGCTTGACCAGCGCGCCGTGAATCTGCGCGAACTTCGTTTTTGTCCCTTTGGGAAATTCGTCGTTTCGAACCACAATCGCGGCCAAACCACGTGCCGATGCACGACCTCCGATTCGCTCGACCGCCTTGCCGAGATGCCCGAACTGCGACCGCTCATTGGCGACGGCCATGAGCGCCGTTTCAATTGCACCCTCGCGCGTGAGGTACATGACCCAGCCGTCCGTGCACGCCTCGACCGACACCACTCGCGCAGGCGCAACCTCGGGGCCCACGACCTGCAGCGCGCGTGCCAGCAACTCACCAACCGACCTCGAATCTTCCGGAAGCGTAGCGGTGAACGTCGATTGGAAATCATTCCAGGCTTGTTCGAGATTGACAACATCCGGCGAGACGGGCTGTTCACGTAGCGTCTCGAGGACCGCGGGCCGCTCGATCGAGGGCGGTTTGCCCGATGCGAAGCTACGTTCACGAGCCTCCGCGGCCACCCGCACGATCGTTCGGATCCGCAGGCCCGCGAGTGATGAGGCGACGTTTTCGTCGAACGGGTACAACGGTTCGCGCTCATCGTAGCGCGCTTCCACCGACTCGAACAGGTAGCGCAGCCGGCATCCGAGTAAGGCGCGCACTTCATTTTCGTTGGCCGACGACCGCAAGGTGACCGGGGCGAGACCTGACTCAAGACGATCGGTCAGGGGCAAGGAAAGCATTCCGCGCACTGCTGCGTAGAAATCGGTAAGCGATGAAATGACGACGACCGTGTTTCCCGTTTCCGTCAGCGCTCGCAAATTCGAAAGTGCCGAACCAAAACGTCTCGGCGCGTCATCGCCCGTCTCGTACGAGTCCTCGAGCTGATCGATGCAAATCGCGAGCGGCATGTCGTAGAGCTCGCGGACGATCACGGCGAGCGCTTCGATGACGCCGGCGAAGCGATCCGGTCCCTCGCGCGAGCCGATGCCTCCGAGCAGCCTGCTATCGAATTCGGACAGCCGCTCGCCACGGAGGTACTTCAGTACACGCTTCGTGATCGCTGGGTCGCGGAGCTGCAGCCGCAGCAACGCGAGCAGCACGTCGGAGGGCACCTGCTCGAACCGGTGCAGCCGCTCAAGGCCGTTCGCGACCTCTTCGGGCGATACGAGTTGACCTTCCGGATCGATTCCCGGAAGCTCCGCGATGATCGCTTCCTGAAGTATTCCCTGCGAGAGCCGAGAGAGCGACGACTCCTGGGAAAAGTCGACGTCGTGCGGCCGTTGCAACGAGTCCAGCACCTTGAGCAAGACGTACTGCGTGTAGTCTTCGATGCCGGTCGTAAGTTGCATATACGTAAAGAAGGCGCCGGCTCTCATCGCCGTGCTGCGGAACGCACGCATGAGGTGCGTCTTGCCCGACCCGGAGTCACCCTTCACCAACAGAATTCGGTCTTCCAGGCGCGAGCTTACCGAACCTAATGCTCCGGCGTTGCGGCTGAGCAACAAGTCGAATGCTGCACGCGCGTCCTGGTGGATCTCGACAACGTCGAGCGGATCCGCCCGCCACACGTCCTCGCCACCCAGCACGTGCCGAAAAACGTCCGGCGCGGATGATGACAGAAAAGCCTCGAGGCGAGGATCGACCGGCGGTAGCATCGTGCTCACTCTCTATGGCTGGATGAAGTGAAACACGTCGCCGAATGACGGGATTTCGGATTCGCGTACGTCTTCGGGCGGCATGGCGGACACGAGATCGGCTCGGCTTAAGCGAAGAAGTCCGCGCCGGTTGGCCTCGAGCAGATGAGCCTTGAACGAATCAAGGTCCAGCCCCCCGCCGTTCCCCTCGGCCAACAACTGCCGCCACACCTGGTTGACGAAAACCTTTGCGCCGTCCCAGCGGCCCGCAGTTGCGTGCGTCGCCGCGGACCGCACGTCGTGCACGAATTGTTCGAGACTGAACGGCGCGGATAATTGCGCTTCCGGCTGGCTCGTCGGTTGTGCCGGCGGTTGTAACCACCTGCGCACGACTGCCGTCCGGATGGCCGACGCATCGCTGCGGGCCGCGCCGGAGGCCTTTGCGGCAATGCGGTTGAGCGCCGCGGCTACAGTGGTGCGCGGCCGGTACTCGAGTCCGACCGCTTCCAGCGCGAGCGCGTTGCGCAACGCGGGGAATGACTTGAGCTCGGCGATGATGCTTTGGCCTGGCCGTGAGACGCAACGGGGAATGAGAAAACGATCGCGCAGTTCCGTCCATGACGCCTTGGGAAGGGGCCCGAACTCGGCCTCGAGCCGTTGTTGGCCGCCAGGCGTCAGCCGAAACCGCGGCGTCCGCTTCCCTTCCGCCTCGATGGTACCGGCGGAGACACCGGATTCAAGCGCGGATGCGAGCGCAGTTTTCGCGCCCGCCGCGCCCAGGTGGGCGAGCAACGTCTTGAGCGCTTTGCCAACTTCGCTCGACGTCGGCGGTTGTTTCGTACCGTGAACGAACATTAGGACGAGCAATTCGAGTTTTTCGTTGCGATCAGCCATTGTGTGTCTCCGTTCCGCCCCGACGTCGCCGTTCCAAAACGAGATCGACGATGCGTGCGACGAGCTCGTCGAGTGCTTCAACCGCGTCGCAGGCGAGCGCACGCACCACGAGCAATCCGTTGCGTTGCATGAGAAGGTCCTTTGCACGATCGCGACGGTACGCTTCCGGATCCCGGAAGTGATAGTATCCGTCGATTTCGAGCGCAACTCCGCCTGCGCGGTCGAGAAGATCAACCTCGAGCCGCCTCGACCCGAAAAAGACATCGAGCGTACCGTTGAGCTGGAAGCGGTCCCGCGTGTACGGGTTCGTTTGGAGCGCTTCGTACACGAGTTGCTCGACGGCACTTCGCGCGCGCGAATCAGCCTCGCGATCGCGCGGATGCGACTTCGCTTCGGCTAGCGTGGCGCGCGCATGTTGGCGAAGCGGCTCGTGTTCACGCTGTGCGGGTTCCGATGCCCGAACGACGAGACCCGCCGATAGGACGTCCTTTGCGTGGCTCTGCGTGCCATCGCGTTCGTACGCGCTCCAAGTGGAGGCGTCGACGCAAAGAGACACCGGCAACAGCGGCGCGGCCTCGACTAGAGTAACAACTGCAGTCGCGCTGCGCTCCAGCCGCTGCGGCGGAGCTAGTTCGGCGCTGCTCACGCTGAGGGCTATCGATGGAACGCCGGACCAGCCGGTGAGCTCTCCGAGCACGCTGAGAATGGACGCGGTATTCGAGCCGAGGGAGCGCGCGAGTTCACGTAGCGTTCCCCACAATTCGTGGAAGCCGGCATGCTCGGCGGACAAAAGTTCGCAGACGCCTTGGAAGAGTGGCCCACGCGACCCGAGCGTGTCGAGAAGGTCGGTTGCGCCGACTCGCCGCTCTTCTCGAAGCCGAAATGCCGCCACCGCGGACGATATACCCGTCGCGCGCGATACCTCGGATGCTGCCAGTGCGACGAGCTCCCTGCCATCGAGCGCCGCCGCCGCCCAGTGGTGTGGAATTGCAGATAGGTCGTCGTCTTTGATGCAGACTGTTGTGCGCCCCGATATGGCACACCAACGCCTCCAGACTGCGAGACTCACCGCCGGCGCACCGACCAACGTCGTAACGGTCGGAGCACCTGACTCTCGCCGCGCGCGATGCCGTTCAAGCGCGGCTTCGGTCCCGCCATCGGTCAGATAGTCGCTCATGGCTGTCCGCTCACGAGGTGTATTTTCGGAACGGAAAACGAGGGCCTCTAGTGTCGGCGGGCAAGCACCGAGCCTCGTTGGGAAATCGCACTTGTTGCCCGGAACATGTGTGTGAAGTTCAAAGCGGCTCGGCTGAGTTTGGGAGAAAAACGGCGCGCTTCAACCAATCGCGAAGGATATCAACCGAAATGGTTCTCGCCAACATCCCGCGCAAAGCGCTAGTTCTGACGATTGGCAGTGCCTCCGCCCGGCAGTCCAGCGCGAATGAAAGACGGATCTGTGTCTTTTGATCTCCGCGACCAGGCGCTCGCGCGGCTAAGGATTGCGCTCGACGCTCCGACCGCTGAGTTTCGCGATGCCCAATGGGAGGCGATCGACGCCCTTGTTCGAGAGCGGGAGAGACTGTTGCTCGTGCAACGAACGGGGTGGGGCAAAAGCATCGTCTACTTCATCGCGGCCTCGCTCTTGCGCTCCGCGGGAGCGGGTCCGACGCTCATCGTCTCGCCGCTTATCGCTCTGATGCGCAATCAGCTCGAGGCTGCGTGCCGCCTTGGGCTGCGCGCCGAGCGTATTGATTCGTCGAATAAGCCGGAATGGCCAAGCATTTTCAAAGTGATTCAGAGCGATCAAGTCGATGTGCTGCTCGTCTCGCCCGAACGCTTTGACAACCCCGAGTTCCAAGAACTGGCCGGCCCGGCGCTTTTCATGCGACTCGGCCTGTTGGTTGTCGATGAAGCGCACTGCATTTCCGATTGGGGACACGATTTCCGGCGGCATTACCGGCTCATCCGCAACGTCGTTCGGTTCTTGCCGCCCAATGTGCCGATGCTTTCGACGACGGCGACCGCCGATGGCCCGGTCATCGACGATGTGGTGGAACAACTGGGCGGGCGCGTGCGTCTGATCCGTGGACCGCTCGGGCGAGAGTCGCTTCGCCTCGATACCGTCACGGATCTTTCATACACCGAGCGACTCGCTTGGCTCGCTAGCGTACTCCCGACGTTTGCCGGCAGCGGCATCATCTACGTTCTTACGCAGAGAGACACCGAGACGGTTGCGGGCTGGTTGCGCCAAGAAGGTATCGCAGCCCAGGCGTATCACGGCGATCTCGACGACGAATTGCGTGAACGGCTCGAGCAGCAATTGCTCGACAATGAAGTCAAAGCGCTCGTTTCAACGTCCGCACTCGGCATGGGATTCGACAAGCCGGATCTGGGTTTCGTCGTGCACTTTCAGAGCACGCAGTCGATCGTTCACTATTATCAACAGGTCGGTCGTGCCGGTCGCGCGATCGAGGCTGTCGGCGTGCTGCTCGGAGGAAGCGAAGACGACGATATTTTCGGTTACTTTGTCAAGCACGCCTTGCCCTCCGAAGATCTCGTCGACGCCGTGCTCTCGGCCTTGCGCGAGAGTGAGAACGGTCTTTCGGTTGCCGCGCTCATGGCGCTCATGAACGTGCCGCAAGGCCGCATCATGTCGGCGATGGATTTTCTGAAATTAGAGACGCCGGCGCCGGTCGCGAAGGTTGGTTCACGTTGGGTGCGGACCGCGGTGCAATACGCCTATCCCGCCGAGAAAGCGCGAAATCTCGCCGCTCGGCGGCTGGCTGACCGGACTGCGATGATCGACTACGCGCGAGCTCAACGCTGCCTCATGCAGTCCTTGGCCCGAAGCTTGGGAGACAATTCCGTCATATCGTGTGGACGATGCTTCGCATGCACCGGCGAACACGTCTTCGAGGCGGGCGATCTTGGTGCGCTTGCCGCTCGTGCCGCCGACTTTTTGCGGCGTCAAGTCATTCGGCTCGAGCGCAAGAAGAAGTGGCCGCATGGAGGACTTCCCGTCTTCGGCTTTCCCTCGAACGGATCGATCGTGCCGGCCCTGCAAGCGGAGGAAGGCCGCGCGCTGGCTGTTTTCCAGGTCGGGCCCGTAGGCCGACGCGTGCGAGCGGAAAAGTACGAGCACGCGCACTTCTCGGATCTGAGCGTGGCTCAAGCGGCCGATGCGATTCGGGAATGGGCGCCACAGCCGAAGCCCGAATGGATCGCCGGCATGGTTTCCGACCGGCGCCCACACCTCGTTCCGAACTTTGCGCGGAGGCTTGCCGCGACGCTTGGCATCCCGTACGTCGATGCTTTGATCAAGATTCGTGCGAGTCAGGAGCAGAAGGCCATGCAGAACGCGCCCTTTCGGGCGAAGAATCTCGACGGAACCCTGCAGATCGCGCCGTTCGAAGGGATGGAGCGGCCGGGATTGTTCGTCGACGATATGCACGATTCGGGTTGGACCGCGACCGTCGCCATTGCGCTCTTGCGCCAGGCGGGCGCGGGCGTGGTTTTCCCGTTCGCGCTGGCGAAAGTTTCGGGCAACGGATGACCTTGATCGCCGAAGCCACGATCTCTGACGATACGCAAAGTGCGCTCCTGCTGTCGGCTCCGTTCCGTAGTCGTTCGAAGGATGGCCCGGCACCGTTGACGTCACTTGAATACAACGAGTTGGCGGCTGCATTGCATGCCGAGAGTATGCGTCCGGGTGATCTGCTCCGTGGGACGGCCTCGGCCTCACTGTCGAAGCTTGCCGCGCGATGCGCGGAACAGACCCGCGGCCGCGTGACGCCTGAACGTCTGCTGCGCCTTCTCGAGCGGGGCGGGCAGTTGGCTCTCGCCCTGTCGTCTTGGACATCGGCTGGGATCTGGATCGTCAGTCGTGCGGACGACCGCTATCCGACGCGATACAAGCGCAAACTGGGCCGATCCGCACCACCGATCGTCTATGGCATCGGGCCGGCGGCGTTGTTGGAATGCGGCGGTCTCGCGGTGGTTGGATCGCGCCAGCCGGACTCGTCGAGTCAAGCGTACACCGAACGGCTCGGCCGCTGGGCCGGTTCAACGAACGTCCAGATCGTGTCCGGCGCAGCTCGCGGTGTGGATGAGACGGCGATGTTGTCGAGCATCAACGCGGGCGGAACGGCGCTCGGCGTCGTTGCGGATAGCCTCCTGAAGCTTTCGATGCGGCGCGAGTTTCGCGAGGGTATTCTGGCCGAACGTTTGACGCTGGTTTCATCATTCGATCCCGATGCTGGGTTCACGGTCGGCAATGCGATGGGTCGCAATCGCTGGGTTTACGCACTTGCGGACCGGGCGCTGGTCGTGGCCTGCAGCGAAGGTCGCGGCGGCACGTGGGCCGGTGCGGTCGAGGCGCTCAAGCGGCACGAACGTGTCTATGTTCGGACGGGAAATCCGGAGCGGCCTGGGAACGACGCCCTCGTGGGACACGGAGCGCTGCCGGCACCCGCCGACTTTGCCGAGTTGTTCTCGGGCGCCGTCGTTGCCGAGCCTGCGGAAGCCGCTCTTCCGCTGGTACCGACCGAACACGAGGATCTCTTTGCTTTCGTCGCGCCGGAATTGATCCGGCGGCTACAGAAGCCGATGAAGGTCAAAGAGTTTGCGGAAAGCATTGGGCTCGTTCAATCGCAAGCCGACGCGTGGCTCAAGCGGCTACTCGCAGAAGGTCGCGTAACGAAAACAAAGTCGACATACCGCGCGGCAAAACCATCCAGCGATAACCCAACGTTATTTTGACGTGGACTTATTTCGACGTGCACTTACGTCCTGTGCGTCACACGGATACCGCATCACGCCGGCGCGACCGCGATCCCACGTTGATCCAAAAAGCTGCGCGGCTGCGCGTCCGCTCACCGCTGCAACCTGCAGCGAAACTTTCACTCGTCACCGCTCGCCGGCTGGCGATCGCCAAGCGTCCCGAAACGAAACGCACCTAGTTGGCGAACTCGTGGCGGTCAGTCCTGCAAATTTTTGAATCAACGTTTCCGATGACGGCTTATCTGTTAGGCAAAGAAAAAATCGCGACTCGAACCCGTCAACGTCGTGACCGGCCCGTATCCAAAGTGTTTTCGCCCGCATCAACGGCCACGCGACGGGTTGGTCGACGAGAGCGCTTTCGAGGCCTGAGCGGATCGGTGACCGAGCGAGTTGATTCGCGCCGGCGCACTTGACCCTAGCCTGGATTTCCACGGCACGGGTCTGACCTAACGGCCAGCTGGCTCGAATGTACCGCTTTTCCCCTGGGAGGCGTTAGGCACTTTGGTGCGCCTAAACGGGCTTTCTGTCATGCTTGTG
>Ga0182013_10006264_pt1 | contig 13543 bp, 12 predicted proteins | sample 612S2MmetaG_FD_120487 | JGI IMG/M metagenome (GOLD analysis project Ga0182013, IMG submission 120487) | Permafrost microbial communities from Stordalen Mire, Sweden - 612S2M metaG | ecosystem: Environmental > Terrestrial > Soil > Wetlands > Permafrost | place: Sweden: Stordalen | collected... | reverse complement strand
TGTCTCAGTTTGACGAACTGAGTTTTCACGCTTGCGCGCGAGCGTTGACGTCGGCGGGGCGCTTCTCGCCTTTAGGGCCTCTAGGTATCGGCGGTTACTTCACGAACGAGATTTCCGTCTTGGCTCTTAATCAGACAGAGATTCGCCCTTCCAAATGGGAAGATGACGCTCTGCAACATGGACTTGGCTTGAGCGATCGCCTGTTCGATCGACGGCGATCCATCCGTGACCTTGTCCCCGCCAATACGCGCTCCGTCTGATTCAACGTGATAGAACGCAAAGTGCCAGAGCATGTCGCGTCACCTGCTTTCCGCCAAGCATAGCAGGGAGATCGGAACCGCGCGAGCGTGCGTCAACGGCGGAATTTTTTCAAACTGAAACACTACCGGGTTAGAGGTCGTGCCTCAATTTGGATGATCCTGAACGACGCAACTAACGCCGCCGAGAGACGGACCGAACAAGCCGTTAGCAACGCAAAGCTCAAGCGTCACACGAAAGGGCCCCCCGATGACCGCACCGACGCCCGGTAGTAAAGTCAGCAGCAAATCCGGAGGGGGTACATGCGCTTGAATCTGACCGCGGCCCTGGGGCTGGCGTTTGCAGTCGGCGGGTGCGTCACGACTTCGATGCAAGGCTACGCCGACAAGGATCTGCCCTCGCAGCCAATCTCCCACGTCGCCGCGCTTGTCACAGCCTCATTGCCGCTCGCGCAGTCGATGCAGGCAAGTCTGGCCGACGAAGGCGCAAAATTACACGTGGCAGTAGACGACGCGCTTACGATTTTTCCGCCAACGCGGCAATACTCTGACGCCGAGGTCAAACACGAATTGAAAGAACGCGGCATAGACGGCGTCCTGGTCGTAAATGTCGGCGACTCCGGCGTGATGCAGCAATACGCCGGGACCATCCTAAGCGGCAGTTACAACGGCTCGACCAGCGGCATGGCGACCATAAACACATACGGCGGGATGTCGACCGCTTCCTACCAAGGCATCTCGACCGGCAATTTCATCGGTTCGGCGACGCCGATCTATCGATCAAGCCGCCAAACGACCTTTTCGGCAAAGCTAGTCGACGCGCTCACCGGCCGCATCCTCTGGGTTGGAAACGGCCAAATCGACGCCAGCGGGAAGCTGTTCGTCGGCGTCGACACAAGCGCCTCGAAGGCGGTCGGGGCGATTCTGACGGATTGGCAAACCAAAGGGATTGTCGTTCCACCGACCTAGAGGGACCAACCTCGGTGAGCCCCCCGGCGGCACCCGCCCCGCTCACCCCTCCGGCGGCCGCTTGTCCGACACCCTGGGTCAACTGCGCGCCGAACGAGGCGTTCGGGCCGGCGACGCCGAACTTAATCTGGGCCTCTGCGCCGTCGCTGAGCAGCAGCGCGCCGGCCAGCGATAGACAAGTGAGAAGGGATCGTTTCATTTTAACCTCCTAATCCGCTATTAGCGGTTAGAGTCGGGAGGCTAGCGTCGCCTCCTAAGTTGTAAAGACGGTTATGATGGTTATTTCTTCGCCCCTGCCCCCTTCGCGCGCCGGCGCTGTCGCACTGATCGCCGGCGATCTCGCGTTGAATTTTGCCAACAGCGAATCCGGGCGCGGCTTTCCTTCGCGCCAGGACCATCTGCAGGCGCCCGAACACGTCGCCGATTGGCTCGAGCATGCCGGCGCGCTCGACGCCGCGGCGACGGCGAAGCTGCGCGCGCGGCTCGCCGCCGACCCCGCATTCGCCGAAACGCTGCTCGGCGAAGCCCGCCGCTTGCGCGACGACGTGCACGCGGTCGCCGCGGCGATCGCCCATCGCACGAACCCGCCGCCCGCGCCGCTCGATGACCTCGCGGCGCTGCACGCGCGTTGGCTGGCGGCCGCGAAGCTCGCGCCCGACGGCGAGCGGCGGGGCTGGCGCTGGCGCGTCGACGACGCGCCGCTGGCCTCGGCATTGGGGCCGATCGCGCTCGCCGCGGTGGCGCTGGTCACCCAACGCGATCCGACGCGGGTCAAGGAATGCGGAGGGGTCGCCTGCGGCTGGCTGTTTTACGACGAGACCAAGAACAACCGTCGCCGCTGGTGCGAAATGGAGGTCTGCGGCAACCGCGCCAAGCAGCGGCGGCGTGCGGCGCGCGGGCGCGAAGCGTGAAGCGGCGCGGCGCCGCCCTGCTGTGCGCCGCGCTGGCGCTGACGCTGGCCGGATGCTCGCGCCTGGTCGAGACCGACCAGGCGCGCCTCTGCCGCATGGCGTTGCCCGCCATCTCGGCGCCCGACGCAAACATCGCCATCCTCAGCCAGGACGAATTCCCCGACGGCCGCGGCCTGCGGGTCGTCTACCGTCTCGACGCGGCCGGCGCGGCGACCTCTCATTTCGTCGACTGCCGTTTCCGCCAACCCGGCCGGCCGCTGCGTTCCGACGAACTCGTCGGGCTCGCCCTCGACGGTCGCCCGCTCAGCGACGTCAGCCTCTTCTTCCTCACCCGCTTCTGGCTGGCGACCCAGGACGCGCGCGACGCCGACCCGGCGCCGCTCGGCGACGTCGCCGATCTGCCGCGCCTGCCGCGCGGGGCGGCCTATGGACTGCAGCAGGTCGTCAACGCCCTGCCGCTGACGGCAATCTACGCGCTGCTGGCGGCCGCCTATTCGCTGGTCTACGGCCTCGTCGGCCGCATCAATCTCGCCTTCGGCGAGTTCGCCGCCGCCGGCGGCTACGCGGCGGCGCTCGGCGCGCTCGTGGCCGCCGGCCAGACGCCGGCGACGATCGTCTTGACAGCTCTGGCGCTCGGCGGCGCCTCCGCGGCGATCTGGGGAATCGCCGCGAGTGGGTGGGTGTTCCATCCGCTGCGCGGCGCCACCGGTCAACAGGCCCTGGTGGCGACGGTCGGCCTGGCGCTGGCCCTCGACGAATTCCTGCGGCTCGCCCAGGGCAATCGCCAGCTTTGGACGAGCCCGATGTTCAACGCGCCGTTCGGCCTGGCGCGAGCCGGCGGCTTCATCGTCACTTCGGCGCTCGACACGCTGCTTGCCGGCGGCTTCGCCGTGGCAAGCGGGGTCACGCTGCTCGCCGTGATGCGATGGAGCCGCTTCGGCCGACGCTGGCGCGCCTACGCCGACGACCCGCTCGCCGCGGAGCTCATGGGCGTCAGCCCGCGCGCGATCCTCGCCCAGACCTTCGCCCTCGCCGCCGCCTGCGCCGGGCTCTCCGGCTTCGTCATGACGATGTACTACGGGTCGGTCGGCTACGCCGCCGCGACCAGCCTCGGCCTCAAGGCCCTGGTGGCGGCGATTCTCGGAGGGGTCGGCTCGGTTCCCGGCGCCCTGCTCGGCGGTCTTCTCGTCGGCGGCTTCGAGGCGGCGTGGCAGACCTGCTTCTCGGTCGACTATCGCGACGTCGCCGTATACAGCATGCTCGCGGTCACGCTGACGCTGCGTCCCGGCGGCCTTCTCGGCGTGCGCCCTTGACACGCGCCGCCCGCCCCCCAGATTTTCTGGGATCGGCCGCCCCGGCCGTCGGAGGCTCCCTTGGCCCATTACGCGAGCGCCACGACGCTCCGCCTCGACCCGCTCGCCGGCGTGCGCACGCGGCGCATCTTCGCCCTGGCGCTCGATCTGATCCTGGTCTCGATTCTCGCCGGAATCATCTGGATCGCGCTGCTGATCCTGACGCTCGGCCTGTCGCTGTTCCTCTTGCCGCCGCTCTTTCCGCTGGTCGCCTTCTTCTACAATGGTCTCACGGTCTCGGGACGGAAGATGGCGACGCCGGGGATGCGGGCGACCGGGGTGGAGATGCGGATGCACGACGACGGCGCCCGCGTCCCGTTCGTCAATGCGGCCGCTCATGCGCTGCTGTTCTATGTGAGCTGGTTCTTTCCGCCGATTTTCCTGGTTTCCCTGGTCGACGCCGAGAAGCGCTGCCTGCACGATATGCTGGCCGGCGTCACCATTGTTCGGCGCATGTGAATATCGGCGGCGAAAATTCGGTTGAGCATATTCCTCTGCGACGCAATCCGTTCTAGCCTCGCTGCGTCGTGCGACGCTTCCAGGAGGGCGACAGCGTGACTCGCGAGATGCGGGACGCCCCCCAGTTCTATCTCACCGCCCCTTCGCCCTGCCCCTATCTGCCGGGCATGCAGGAGCGGAAGGTGTTCACCCATCTGGTCGGCCGTCGCGCGGTGGGCTTGAACGACGCGCTGACCCAGACCGGCTTCCGTCGCTCGCAGACCATCGCCTATCGGCCGGCTTGCGAAAACTGCCGCGCCTGCGTCTCGGTCCGGGTGCTGGCCGACGACTTCCGCCCCAGCGCCAGCCAGCAGCGTGTGCTGCGCGCCAACGCCGACTTGGTCCGCGACGCGGCGCCGAACAAGCCGTCGGGCGAACAATATGCGCTGTTCCGCCGCTACCTCGACGCGCGCCATCCGGACGGCGGCATGGCCGACATGTCGATGCTCGATTATTCGATGATGATCGAGGACAGCCACATCGACACCTCGCTGACCGAATACCGCGTCGGCGGGGCCGCCGGGCGACTGGTCGCCGCCTGCCTGACCGACACGCTCGCCGACGGCCTGTCGCTCGTCTACTCGTTCTACGCGCCGAGCGAATCGAAGCGCTCGCTTGGCGCGTTCATGATTCTCGACTCGATCGCGCGGGCGCGCGCGCTCCGCCTGCCGCATGTCTATCTCGGCTATTGGGTCGAGGGCTCGCGCAAGATGGCCTACAAGGCCGCCTACCTGCCGCAGGAGCGGCTGGGACTGAGCGGCTGGGTCAGGATCGAGCGGGAGTGAGCGTCCGTCTCAGCACTCGACGAAGTTCACCGCCAGCCCCCCGAGCGACGTCTCCTTGTATTTCGACTGCATGTCGGCGCCGGTCTGGCGCATCGTCGCGATCACGCTGTCGAGCGAAACCTTGTGGCGGCCGTCGCCGCGCAAGGCGAGCGAAGCGGCGGCGATCGCCTTGATCGCGCCGAAGGCGTTGCGCTCGATGCAGGGAATCTGCACCAGGCCGCCGATCGGATCGCAGGTCATGCCGAGGTGATGCTCCATCGCGATCTCGGCGGCGTTCTCGGTCTGCGCATTGGCGCCGCCGAGCGCCGCGCAAAGCGCCGCCGCCGCCATTGACGAGGCGACGCCGACCTCCCCCTGGCAGCCGACCTCGGCGCCGGAGATCGACGCATTCATCTTGAACAGCGCGCCGACCGCCGCCGCCGTCAGCAGCATGACGCGCAGGCCTTCGGGCGTCGCCCCGGCGCAATGGTCGCGGTAGTAGCGCAGCACGGCCGGCAACACCCCCGCGGCGCCGTTGGTCGGCGCCGTGACGACGCGGCCGCCGGCGGCGTTCTCCTCGTTGACCGCCATCGCATAGACCGCGACATAGTCCATGATCTCGTGCGCCGCGCGCGCGTTGCGGCCGGCGTCGGCGATCAGCTTGTCATGGATCGCCTTGGCGCGCCGGGGGACGGCGAGGCCGCCCGGCAGCGGCCCCTCGCGCTCGAGGCCGCGATCGATCGCGCCGAGCATCGCGGCGAGGATCGCATCGAGACGCGGGTCGAGATTGACCGCGCCGCTCGCCGCGCGCTCGTTGGCGCGCATCAGTTCGGCGATCGTCATGCCGGCGCCGGCGGCGCGCTTCACCAGTTCGGCCGCGTTGGCGAACGGATAAGGGGCGGCGACCTCGCTCGCCACGACGGCCGCCTCTTCGTCCTCCCTCTGGATAAAACCGCCGCCGATCGACAGCCAGCGCTCCTCGGCGACGATCGCGCCCGCTGCGTCGCGCGCGGCCAGGGCGAGCGTGTTGGGATGGCGCTTCGGCGCGTCGACGACGTCGAAGACGATGTCGGCGGCCGGATCGAAGGCGATCGGCTTGCGGCCGGCGAGCCGCAGCGTCTTCCTCGCGGCGACGTCGGCGACCAGCGCCTCGGCGCGGTCGGGATTGACGCTCTCCGGCCGCTCGCCCGAGAGCCCGAGGATCGTCGCCTTGTCGGTCGCGTGCCCCTTGCCGGTGAAGGCGAGCGAGCCGTAGAGCGTGACGCGCACGCCCTCGACGCGCTCCAGGGCGCCGCCCCCCGCCAGCGCGTCGGCGAAGGCCGCCGCCGCCTTCATCGGCCCGACGGTGTGCGACGACGACGGCCCGAGGCCGATCTTGAAGAGGTCGAAGACGCTGATCAAAGGCCGCCCCGGCGATTTGCCGCCGCGACGACATTGCCGCCGGCGGGCCCGGCGCGCAACCGCCGTCTGACGCTCAGGCCGCCGCCTGGTCGCGCGCCGAGGCGGTGAGGACCGCGGCGACGTAAGGCGCAAACGAACGTCCGACCTCGAGGCGGAAACGTTCCGCCTCGCGCCGCCACAGCGTGATCTCGGCCTTCAGCAGCAGCGTGCGCGCCGCCATGCCGACGGGAAACGCCTCGGGATCGAGGTCGAGCGGGACGCCGGCGTTGATGAGCCGCTGGGCGCCGGGGCCGGCGAGCTCGATCGCGCATTGGCGGTGCGAGACGTCGACCAAGGCGTGCGGAATTCCGGCGAGCGCCGCTTCGAGCGCGCCGGCGAGTTCGGTCGCGTCGTCCTCGGCGATCAGCAGCCATTCGTCGGGGCCGAGCCACATGGCGGCGCGCGGCCCCTGCTCCGCCGCGCGCAGCGGTTCGAGCGGCGGCGCCGCGCCGAAGACGGCCCCCACCGCCAGACTGGCCTCCGGCCCGCCCCGCAAGATCCAGCGCGCGGCGAAAGGCGCGACCGTCGCGCGGACGCGGTCGTTGTCGGGAAGCGCGCGGTCGGCGAGGATCGAGCGCCGTTCGGCGAGGCTCGCGTCAGAGTTCAAGGCGGCGCCCCTCCTTGTCATAGAAGACCGGATCGACCAGCTTCACCGGCTTCGCCGCCGCCGCCATCGTCGTCGCGAACAGGATCTCGCCGATGCGATTGCGGCCGTCGGCGACCAGCGCGAGCGCGAAGCTGCGCTGAAGCGTCGGGCTGAAATAGGCCGAGCTCACCCAGCCGAGCGCCGACGCGCCCTTCGCCGGCGCCGCGTCGGCCACGATCTGCGCGCCCTCGTCGGGAACGAAGGTCGGGTCTTCCGGCAGCAGCCCGACCAGCTGGCGCCGGCCGGGGCGCGCGAGATCGGCCAGCGACAGCGAGCGCTTGCCGATGAAATCGGGCTTGCTCATCGCCGCCATCCGCCCCAGGCCGAGATCGTCGGGCGTGACGGAGCCGTCGGTGTCCTGGCCGACGATCGCGTAGCCCTTCTCCGCGCGCAGGAGATGCAGCGCGTCGAGCCCATAGGCGACGGCGCCGACCGTTTCGCCGCGGGCCCAGATCGCCTCCAGCACAGCTTCGCCGAAATCGGCCGGAACGTTGACCTCGAAGCCGAGCTCGCCGGTGAAGCTCACCCGCGCCAGTCGCGCCGGTGCCCCTGCGATCCTTCCCTCGCGCACGCTCATATGCGGGAAGGCGACGGGCGAAAGGTCGATCCCTTCGACGAGCGGGGCGAGGATGTCGCGCGCCTTCGGGCCGTTGATCGCGATCGTCGCATATTGCTCGGTGATCGAGGTCGCCCAGACCTTCAGATTCGGCCATTCCGTCTGGCGATAGTCCTCGATGATCGCCGCCACGCGCGCGGCGGCGCCGGTGGTGGTCGTGACATGGAAGCGATCCTCGGCGAGCCGCATGACGACGCCGTCGTCGATCACGTAGCCGTCCTCGCCGAGCATCAGCGCGTAACGGCAGCGGCCGATCGCGAGCTTGGCGAACGCATTGACGTAGAGCCGTTCGAGCAACGCGACCGCGTCGGGGCCGACGATTTCGATCTTGCCGAGGGTCGAGGCGTCCTGGAGGCCGGCGGCGGCGCGCGTCGCCAGGCATTCGCGCTTCAGCGTCGCTTCCTGGGACTCGCCCGGCTGCGGGAAGCGCGATGCGCGCTTCCATTGCCCGGCGTCCTCGAAGACCGCGCCCCTGCGCGCCGTCCAGCCGTGCAGCGGCGTCTCGCGGATCGGTTCGAACAGGTCGCCGCGCGCAAGCCCGGCCAAGGCGCCGAAGCTCACCGGCGCATAAGGCGGCCGGAAGGTCGTCAGGCCGACTTCGGCGACCGGCTTGCCGAGCGCGCCCGCGACGACGGCGAGCGCGTTGAGATTGGTCGCCTTGCCCTGGTCGGCGCCCATGCCGGCTGTGGTGTAGCGCTTGATGTGCTCGATCGAATGCAGGCCTTCGCGCGCGGCGATCGCGAGGTCGCGCGCGGTCACGTCGCTGGCGAAATCGACGAAGGCCTTGCCCGGCCGCTTGGCCGCGCCGCCGACCACGAGCGCCAGCGCGCCGCCCGAACCCGCCGGCGCGCCTTCGACCCGCGGCGGTTGCGGCGGCGCCTCGCCGACCGCCTCCGCGCCGGCGGCCAGGCCGTCGGCGAGCGCATCGGCGAGCGCGAAGGCGCCGCGACAGGCCCCGGCCGACCGGCGTCCCTCGGCCCGGTGGGCCGGCAGGAAACCCTGCGCCGACTCGTCGAAGGCGATGCGGCCGCGCGCCTGCGCGTGCAGCGCGACATTGGCCGTCCAGCCGCCGCTCATCGCGACCAGATCGCAGGCGATCGGCTCGCCGGCGCTCGGCGCCCCGTCGGCCCAGCGCTTGGCGATCACAGCGTGCGTCACGCGCTTGCCGCCGTAGGCGCCGACGATCGCGGAATTGGTCTCGACGCGCAGCCCAGCCAGCCGCGCCGCCTGCGGCAGCGCGCCGTCGGCGCTCGGCCTCAAGTCGGCGATCATCGCGATCTCGACGCCCGCCGCGGCCAGATCGAGCGCGGCGCGATAGGCGGAATCCTGCACGGTCGCGACGACGACGCGCGTCCCCGGCCGGACGCCGTAACGCGTCGCGAGCGTGCGCGCCGCTTCGGCCAGCATGATCCCCGGCCGATCGTTGTCGGGAAACACCAGCGGCCGCTCGAAGGCGCCGGCGGCGAGCACGATCCGCTTGGCGCGCACCTGCCACAGCCGCTCGCGCGGGCGCTGCGGATCGGGCGCGGCGAGATGGTCGGTCAGCCGCTCGACCGCGCCGATGAAGTTCTGCGCATAGAGGCCGAAGGCCTGGGAGCGCGAGAGCAGCCGGACGCGCGGCGCGGCGGCAAGTTCGGCCACCGCCGCGGCGAGCCACACCGAGGCGGCGGCGCCGTCGATGCGCGCCTTCGCCTCGGCGAGCAGCGAGCCGCCGAGCTCGGCCTGGTCGTCGAAGACGATGACCCGCGCTCCGGCGCGCGCGGCGGCCAGCGCCGCGCCGAGGCCCGCCGGACCGCCGCCGATCACCGCGACGTCGCAATGGGCGTATTCGAAGGCGTAATGGTCGGGATCGGGGTCCTTGGGCGCGACGCCGAGCCCGGCCGCCCGCCGAATCGCCGGCTCGTAGAGCCTGGCCCAGGCGCCCTGCGGCTGCATGAAGGTCTTGTAGTAGAAGCCGGCCGGCATGAAATCGGCGGCAAGGCCGACGAGCGACAGCGCGTCCCACTCGCGCGACGGCCAGGCGTTCTGGCTCGACGCTTTCAACCCCTCGTAGAGTTCGATCTGCGCCGCGCGCAGATTGGGGGTGACGCGGCCCTTGCCGGCGTCGAGCGACACGATCGCGTTGGGCTCCTCGGGCCCGAGCGACAGCAGCCCGCGCGGCCGATGCAGCTTGAACGAACGGCCGAAGAGATGGACGCCGTTGGCGATCAGCGCCGAGGCGAGCGTGTCGCCGGCGCAGCCGACATAGGACGCGCCGTCAAACGCAAAGCGCAGCGGCCGGGCGCGATCGATCCGCCCGCCTTCGGCAAGCCGGAAAGCGCCCGTCATCGCCGCGCGGCCGCTTCGACGCGCTTGGCTTCGGCCATGGCATTCTCCGCTTTGGCGCGTTCTCATCTAACTCAACGCCCCCGCGAGGGAAATCCGGATTCGCCGCTTGCGGCGCATCGCCGCGCGGCGGAGCTTGCGCCAAGCTCCCGGCGCGCCTATCTGACGGATAGCCAACCCCGCTTCCCAGGAGCCGGTCCGTTGTTCATCCAGACCGAGGCGACGCCCAATCCGGCGACCCTCAAGTTCCTCCCAGGCCGCCCGGTGCTCGAATCGGGCACGTTCGAGGCGCGCGACGCGGCCGAGGCGGAGGCTTCGCCGCTCGCCAAGGCGCTGCTCGAGCTGCCCGGCGTCGGCGGCGTGTTCTTCGCGCCCGAATTCATTTCGGTGACCAAGCGCGACGGCGAGTGGAGCCAGCTCAAGCCGGCGGTGCTCGGGGTCGTCACCGAGTTCTTCCTTTCCGGCGCGCCGGTGCTCACGGGCGCCCGCGCAGCCGCCGAGGACGAATTCTTCCACGCCGAGGATTCCGAGACGGTCGCGACCATCAAGGAGCTGATCGAGACGCGCGTGCGGCCGGCGGTCGCGGGCGACGGCGGCGACATCGTCTTCAAGGGCTTCCGCGACGGGATCGTCTACCTGACGATGAAGGGCGCCTGCTCCGGCTGCCCGTCCTCGACCGCGACCCTCAGGCACGGCATCGAGAACCTGCTCAAGCACTTCCTCCCCGAGCAGGTGAAGTCGGTCGAGCCGGCGTAAGCCGCTGCGCTCATCCTTCCCCGCGTAGCGGGGAAGGATATTCACCCCATCTCCTCCAGCCGCCCGTCCCTCAGCGTCACCCGCCGGTCCATCCGCGCCGCCAATTCCAGATTGTGGGTGGCGACCAGCGCCGCCACGCGGCTCGCCTTGACCAGTTCCGCCAAGGTCCCGAACACGTGGTCGGCGGTCTTGGGATCGAGGTTTCCGGTCGGCTCGTCGGCGAGCAGAACGCGCGGCGCGTTGGCGACCGCGCGGGCGATGGCGACCCGCTGCTGCTCGCCCCCCGACAGCTCCGCAGGGCGATGGCCCTCGCGCGCGCCGAGGCCGAGGAAGCCGAGCAGCTCGCGCGCGCGCGACGCCGCTTCGGCGCGCTTCAGTCCGGCGATCATCTGCGGAATGACGACGTTCTCCAGCGCCGAGAATTCCGGCAGCAGGTGATGGAACTGATAGACGAAGCCGATCTCGGAGCGGCGCAGCGCGGTGCGTCGGTCGTCGTTCATGTTCGAGGTCGCCTGGCCGCTGATGCGGACCTCGCCGCCGTCGGCCCGCTCCAGCAGCCCGGCGATATGCAGCAGCGTCGACTTGCCCGCGCCGGAGGGGGCGATCAGCGCCACCGACTCGCCCGCCATCAGCGCCAGGTCGACCCCGCCCAGCACCTCGATCGTCGTCTCGCCGCGGCCGTAGCGCCGCTCGATCGCCTCGAGCCGCAGCACCGCCTCCTCACTCATAGCGCAGCGCCTCGACCGGATCGAGCCGCGCCGCCCGCCACGACGGATAGATCGTCGCCGCCAGCGACAGGATCAGCGCCATGGCGGCGACCGCGATCACGTCGCGCGCGTCGAGGCGAGAGGGCAGTTGCGACAGGTAGTAGAACTCGGCGGGGAACAGATTGCGGCCGGTGAGCCAGCTCAGCCCCTTGCGGATCGGCTCGACGTTTTCGGCGACCGCCACCCCGAGGATCAGGCCGCAGGCGGTGCCGACGAAGCCGATCGTCGCGCCGGTGATGAGGAAGATGCGCATGATCGCGCCGCGCGTCGCGCCCATCGTGCGCAAGACCGCGATCGCGCTCGCCTTGTCCTGCACCAGCATGATCAGGCCGGAGATGATGTTGAGCGCGGCGACCAGCACGATCAGCGTCAGGATGGCGAACATCACGTTCGCTTCGACCTGCAGCACGTCGAAAAAACTCTTGTTGAGCTGGCGCCAGTCGGTGTCGATCATCGGCCGCTGCTCGGCGGCGTCGATGCGCGCGCGCATCGCGTCGATCCGGTCGGGATCGTCGAGATAGACTTCGATGACGTTGGCCTGGCCGTCGAGATTGAAAAAGGCCTGCGCTTCGGCGAGCGGCATGAACACGAACGTGTTGTCGAAGGTCGCCATGCCGATCTGGAAGATCGCCGCGACCACGTAGCTCTTGACCCGCGGCGTGACGCCGAACGGAGTCTGCGCGCCGCGCGGCGCGATCAGGGTGATCTTGTCGCCGATCCTGAGGCTGAGATGCTCGGCGAGCCGCGCGCCGACCGCGACGCCCTGCCCGCCGTCGAAGCCGTCGAGCGTCCCCTGGGTGACGTGGCCCTCGATGCCCGGCAGCCGCTCGAGGTCGGCCTCGCGGATGCCGCGCACCAGCGCCGGGCCGGAATTATACGGCGAGGTGGCGAACGCCTGGCCCTCGACCAGCGGCGCGGCCAGCGCGACCCCGGGCACTTTGGCGACCCGCTCGGCCACCGCATTGTAGTCGGTCAGCGGCTTCTCGACCCCCTGGAGGAAGATGTGGCCGTTGAGGCCGATCATCTTCTCCATCAGGTCGTGGTGGAAGCCGTTCATCACCGACATCACGACGATCAGCGCCATCACGCCGAGCACGATGCCGGCAAAGGAGAAGCCGGCGATCACCGACACCGAGCCGTGCGCGCGACGCGCCCGCAGGTAGCGGAACGCGACCATCCACTCGAACGCCGAGAACGGACGGGTCGCCGACGTCGGCGGCGGCGCGGCGGGCGCGGCTTCGAGCGCCGAGGCGGTGGTCATGCGCGCGCTCCCCCTTCCCCCCTTGCGGGGGAAGGTGTCGCGCGCAGCGCGACGGATGAGGGGTCGCGCCGCAAGGCGCGCGCCGAGGTCAAATCGGCGCCGAAGAGCGCAGCGACGGCGCTGACTGGCAGACTGGTTGTGCGACTTGAACAACGCGCCTGACGGCGCGACCCCTCATCCGTCGCGGCTTCGCCGCGCCACCTTCCCCCACAAAGGGGGAAGGGACGCAGCGCACGCCTCGCGGCCAATTTGTTCTTCACGCCTTCCTGCCCAGCTTGTCGATCGCCGCGTCGAGACCGACGAGTTCGCGCTCGCCGCTGCGGCGGTCCTTGAGCTCGACCTTGCCTTCGGCGAGCCCCCTCGGGCCGACAAGAACCTGATGCGGCAGGCCGATCAGGTCGAGCGTCGCGAACTTCGCGCCCGGCCGCTCGTCGCGATCGTCGTAGAGCACGTCGACGCCGCGCGCGCCGAGCTCGGCGTAGAGCCGCGCGCAGGCGGCGTCGCACGCCGAGTCGCCGACCTTGAGATTGGCGAGGCCGACCGCGAACGGCGCCGCGGCTTCGGGCCAGATCATCCCGGCGTCGTCATGGCTGGCTTCGATCAGCGCCGCGGCGAGGCGGCTCGGGCCGATGCCGTAGGACCCCATATGCACGCTGCGCTCCTTGCCGTCCGGGCCGTTGACCACCGCCTTCATCGGCCCGGAATACTTGGTTCCGAAGTAGAAAATATGGCCGACCTCGATGCCGCGCGCCGAAATCCGCGCCTCCGCCGGCAGCGCTGCGAAGGCCGCCGCGTCGTGCTTCTCCGAGGTCGCCGCATAGAGCGACGTCCACTTGTCGAACACGCCCTGCATCGCGCCGACGTCGTCGAAATCGATCGTCGCCGGCGGGGGCGCAAAGCCGAGATAATCCTTGTGGCAAAACACCTCGCTCTCGCCGGTGTCGGCCAGGACGATGAATTCGTGACAGGTCGCCGCCGATC
>Ga0182013_10006263_pt1 | contig 13546 bp, 10 predicted proteins | sample 612S2MmetaG_FD_120487 | JGI IMG/M metagenome (GOLD analysis project Ga0182013, IMG submission 120487) | Permafrost microbial communities from Stordalen Mire, Sweden - 612S2M metaG | ecosystem: Environmental > Terrestrial > Soil > Wetlands > Permafrost | place: Sweden: Stordalen | collected... | reverse complement strand
CTGCGGACGCCCCCGACGACACGATCGGCACTCGCCGCACACGGCCCGCCAGTTGAGCACCACGAAGTCGCCCGGGACCACGGAGGTCACGTCCGGGCCCACGGCTTCCACCACCCCCGCCGCCTCGTGCCCGAGGAGGAACGGGAAGTCGTCGTTGATCCCGCCCTCCCGGTAGTGCAGGTCGGTGTGGCAGACCCCACAGGCCTGGACCCGGACGACGGCCTCACCCGGCCCCGGATCGGGGACCACGATGGTCACCACCTCGACCGGCTCCCCCTTGGCCATCGCCACGACTCCACGGACCTCTGCTGCCATCGTCTGCTCCTGTCTGGTGGGCCTCTTCGACGGGGCCAGTGTGGCATCCGCCCTTGCCGGACCCCGGAGGGGATCATAGGATCGGTTGTATGGCTGTTCAATCGAAGCGCGAGCCCTCCCCCATCCCCGTCGAGGAGTTGGAGGCGACGCTGCGCCCGTTCGGTAGGAGCCGGATGCTCCCGCGGGCCGCCTACGTCGACGAAGGTGTGTTCGCCTGGGAGCAGCGGAACTTCTTCGAGGGCGGGTGGCTCTGCGTGGGACGGTCCGAACAGGTGGCGGAGCCCGGTGACCAGCGGGCCGAGTCGCTGGGCAAGGCGGGGGTCGTCCTCGTCCGTGCCCAGGACGGCGTGCTGCGGGCGTTCGCCAACGTCTGCAGCCACCGCGGTCACGAGCTGCTGCCCTGCGGCGAGTCGTCGAGGCACGGCCGGATCATCTGTCCCTACCACTCCTGGTCCTACGGACTGGACGGGTCGGTGTGGACGGCCCCCGGCTTCAAGGAGCTCCCGGACTGGGACCCGTCGGAGCACGGCCTGGCCGAATTGCCCTGCGAGGAGTGGCACGGGCTCGTGTTCGTGGACGGCTCGGGCACGGCGCCGTCGCTCGCCGAGTCGCTGGCCGACCTCGAGCCGTTCATCGCCCCCTACGAGCCCGAACGCCTGCGGCTCGGTGGCCTGCACGACTACGTGGTCGAGGCCAACTGGAAGGTGCTGACCGAGAACTACCACGAGTGCTACCACTGCCCGATGATCCACCCCGAGCTGTGCCAGGTGAGCCCCCCGACCTCGGGCATCACCCGCGAGACGCACGGTGCCTGGGTGGGCGGCAACATGGACCTGGCGGACCACGCCGTCACCATGTCCCTCGACGGCTCGAGCACCGCCGTGCCGCTGCGGGGTCTGCAGGGCGACCAGCTCCGCACGGTCGAGTACTTCAACATCTTCCCGAACGTGCTCATCAGCCTGCACCCGGACTTCGTGATGGTGCACCGGCTGACCCCGCTCTCGGCCGGCTCCACCCGGATCGAGTGCACCTGGTGGTTCGCCCCCGAGTCCTTCGACCAGCCCGGCTTCGATCCCGGGTTCGCCGTCAACTTCTGGGACATCACCAACGAGCAGGACTGGAGGGCCTGCGCGTCGGTGCAGCGGGGGCTCTCGTCCGTCCACGCCCGTCCCGGCCCGCTCTCGGGGCAGGAGGACAACGTCTACATGTTCGTGACGATGGTGGCGCGTGGCTACCTGGGTGAGCCCGTGCTGGCCCGTCCCGTCCCCGAGACGTCGCCCGGCTGAACCGCGGTCCCCGGGCTCAGACGACCCCGGGCCCAGACGAACGGGCTCAGGCGAAGAGGTCCGGCCCGCGCTTCACCATCTGGCCCGCGATGATCGACCGCTGGACCTCACTCGTGCCCTCCCAGATGCGCTCCACCCGGAGCTCACGGAAGAAGCGCTCGGCGACGTTCTCCCGCATGTAGCCGCGTCCGCCGTAGACCTGGACGCACCGGTCGGCCACCCGGTTGGCCATCTCCGAGGCGTAGAGCTTGGCCATGGAGCACTGCGTGTGCTGGACCTTCACGTCGGCTCCGGCGTCGACGTTCCGGGCCGTCTCGTAGACGAGGGCGCGGGCGGCGAACAGCTCGGTGAGGCAGTCGGCCAGCATGATCTGCACGGCGCCGAAGTCGGTGATCGGACCGCCGTTGACGATGCGGTGCTTGGCGAATTCGGTGGTCTCGTCGACGAGTCGCGCCGCGGCGCCGAGGCAGCGCGACGCCACCATGATCCGCTCGAAGCGGAACCACTCGTACGCGAAGGACATGCCGTCGCCCTCCGCTCCCACCATCTGGGCCGCGGGGACCCGGACGTCCGTGAAGGCCACGAAGGGATGGTGGTGGCTGATGGTGTGGGTGTAGGCGGGGTCACGCACCACCGTCACGCCCGGGTCGGGGAGGTCGACGATGAACATGGCGTGCTCGCCGGCGTGGGGGGTGTCGACGAGTTTGGCCTGGAAGAACGCGTACTGGCTGTGGTTGTAGGACGTGACGTGCATCTTGACGCCGTTGAGGACGTACCCGTCACCGTCGCGCCGGGCCGTGGACACGATGGCGTCGACGTCGGACCCGGCTCCCTCCTCGGTGATGGCGTAGCACTCCTCCTTCTCGGCCCGGATGCCGGGGATCACGTACTTCTCGATCTGCTCGGGCGTGGCCACCGGGGGGAACCAGGACGGTGGCGTGGTCAGGTGCCAACCCAGGGCGTTGGTCGCGCGACCGCCCTGCTCCTGGATGAGCACCTGCTGCAGCATCGTGCAACCACCACCGCCGTACTCGGCCGGCATGTTGGTGGCCTGCAGCCGTAGCTCGGCGGCCCGGGCCTCGAACCGGGACACCACCTCGGGGGGGAGCTCGCCCGAGTTGGCCTCGGCCTCCTCCTCGAAGGGGATGACCTCGTCGATGAAGGTGCGGGCCCGGGCCTGGACCTCCAGGTCCTCGGCGCTGAGGTTGTACACGGGTGCCTCCTGGCATCTTGACTGGCGGTTCAGCTTATGGCACCGTCGGACCGGTGGGAAACGACCGGACGCCGGTTCCCCACCCGTGCCGGCCCGGCGCCGGCCGGGCCCGGCCGGCGCCAACCCCGAAAGGACACCCGAACCCATGAGTGAGACCACGGCCGCCACGCCGTTCATCCATCTGGCCCAGAACATCGCCGATCTCGAGGACTGGGGCCCGCTCCCCGAGGCGACGGGCCCCGAGATGACGACGTCCGGCCAGACGCTGTGGAAGGGCGAGGGGGACCAGGAGGTCGGTGTCTGGGAGTGCACGCCCGGGCCGTCCCGCTGGCTGCTCGAGACCCACGAGTTCATCCAGGTGGTTGCCGGGAGCATGACGTGCCGGGCCGATGGCGGCGACACCGTCACGCTCGGCGTCGGCGACTCCGCGGTGTTCCCCAAGGGCTGGTCCGGCACGTGGGACATCGACCAGACCCTGCGCAAGGTCTACGTGATCTTCTAGGGGGCCGCGGAGGACGGGCGCCTCCGGGCCCACGCGCCCGACGTTCAGACGACCTCGATCAGCACGTCGAGGGCCAGGCAACCCCACGGCCCGCACCGCAGCGGATTGACGTCCAGGGCCTGGAGGTGATCGCCCAGTTCGACGGCCAGGCGGGACAGGCCGACCACGGCGGCGGCCAGGGCGTCCCGGTCGCAGGCCGGCGCCCCCCGGGCGCCGTCGAGGACCGCGGCGACCCGCAGGCGGTCCACCGCCGCGAGGGCCCGGCCGTCGTCGAGCGGTGGCAGCCGTACCGACCGGTCTCCTAGCAGCTCGACCAGGGTGCCGCCGGCGCCGATCACGACGAGCGGACCGAGGTGGGGGTCGCGGACCAGTCCGAGCGACAGCTCGACACCGTCGGGGGCCTGCCCGGACACCACCGCCCTCGGGCCGATGCGACCGGCCACGGCCCGGTAGGCGGCGGCGACCGCGGCGGGGTCCGCCAGACCCAGGGCGACACCGCCGACGTCGGACTTGTGGGCGATGCCGGCCTCGTCCGTCTTGAGCACCACCGGGAAGCCGAGCTCGCGGGCGGCGGCCACGGCCGAGTCCTCGGATGCCACCGCGATCGTGCGGAGCACGGGGATCCCGTACGCCGACAGCAGGGTGAACCCCTCCGTGCCGTCGAGCGGCCCGGCGAGCAGGCGCTCGGACCACCGGGCCCGACGCTCCTCGTCGAGCGGCCCCGTGACCGGTGGCCGAGGGGGCGCGGCGGCGCGACCGAGCAGATGGCCCAGAGCCGAGAGCCCCGACCTCGTCCCCTCCAGGACGGGGACGCCGGCGGTCCTCAGCCGGTCGGCGGCGGCCACGTCGATGGCGCTGCCCAGGTTGGACAGGACGGCCACGGGCTTGGTGGTGGCGGCCTGGGCGGCCAGGACGGCGGCCGGGTAGGCCTCGTCCCCGTCGTACTCCTCCACGAGGTCGACGGCCAGGGCCACGGCCCGCACGGCATCGTCGGTGGCGAGCGTGGTGAGGCAGCCGGTGAAGAGACCCTCGGTGTCACCGCCGGTACCCCACACGTCCAGGGGGTTCTCGGCCGTCAGACCGGGATCGAGGAGTTCGCCGAGCGCGGACCGGGTGGCCTCGCCGATGGACGCGAACGGGATGTCGAGCCGCTCGGCCAGGTCGACCACGAGCGCCCGCTCGGCACCGGAGTCGTGGACGGTCGCGATGCCGCCGCCCGGCAAGGCGGGCGCGGCCCGGCGGCCCGCGGCGAAGAGCTCCACGGTGTCGGCCAGTTCGTCCAGATCGTGGACGCGGACGACGCCGTAGGCATCGAACAGGGCCTCCCACGCCCCGTCGGCGCCGGCCAGGGCCCCGGAGTGGGCGGCCACCATGGCCCGACCGGCCCGGGAGGCCCCGACCGTCAGGGCCACCACGGGGACGTCCTGCACGGCGGCCCGGTGGAGGGCGGCCCGTAGCTCGTCGGGCTGGCGGAGCGTCTCCAGCACCAGGCCGATCACCCCGGTCCCCTCCTGGTCGAGGGCGTAGTCCATGTAGGAGGCGGCCCCGGTCACGAGCTCCTGCCCGGCCGACACCACCAGGGTGAAGCCGAGGTGCCGGCGGGTGCGCAACATGGCCGAGAAGACCGAGCCGGAGTGGGTGACCAGGGCCACGGGCCCCGCCGGCAACGGGTCGCGCTCGAGGTAGCCGATGGCCCGAACGCCGTGGGCGACGTTGACGAACCCCATGCAACCGCCACCGCAGAGGGCCATTCCGGCGTCGGACGCCGTGGCCGCCACGCGGTCCCGGATCGCCGTCGAGGTCGGGTCACCGGGCTCGAAGAGACTCCCGTAGACGACGGCGGAACGGTCGCCCCGGGCCGCGGCCCGACCGATCTGCTCCTCGACGGCGTGATCGCCGACGCCCAGCAGGACCAGGTCGACCGGACCGTCGATGTCATCCAGCGAGTCGAGGCACGGCCGGCCGAGGACTTCGTCGTAGCGCGGGTTGACCAGGAGGACCTCGGGGACCGACGGGCTGGCGGTGGCCTCGGACACCACGCGCCATCCGAAGCTCCCGGGTCGCCCACTGGCCCCCACCACGGCGATGCGGCGGGCTTCCAGCATGGCCCGCACGGCCGGCTCGGCCACGGGGGCTACCGGGCGCGCAGCTTGCCCGCCACGCCCTCGTTCGACTTCTTGTCCGCCAGGGCGGCCCGCACGGCCTGCCAGCCCGGGATGCCGCACACCCCGCCGCCGGCGTGTGTGGCGGAGCTGCCGTTGTAGAGGCCCTTGATGGGGGTGCGGTAGTCGGCGTAGCCGGGCGCCGGGCGCATGGTGAACAGCTGCTCGAGCGACAGCTCGCCGTGGAAGATGTTTCCCCCGATGAGTCCGTACTCCTGCTCCATCTCGTAGGGGCCCACCACATCACGGTGGAGGATCGACTTCTTGAAGTTGGGCGCCACCTCGTCGTAGCAGTCGACCATCCGGTCGGCGTAGGCCTCGAGTTCCTCGGTGTGGGGCTCCTCGGCCCACGACTCGGGCACCCACTGCGAGAACAGCGACATGATGTGCGTGCCCTCGGGGGCCAGCGTCTTGTCCCATGTCGTGGGGATCACGCCGTCGCTGAACGGGCGGGTTGCCGGTCGACCCGCCCGGGCCTCCAGGAAGGCCTCCTCCATGTACTCGATGGACGGTGCCATCTCGACCGAGCCCGTGTGGTGCTCGCCCATCCCCTCACACGGGTCGGCGGTGAAGTTGGGGAGCTCGGACAGGGCGAGGTTGATCTTGACCACCCCGCTGCGTGTCTTCCACCGCTTGATGTCGGTGACGAAGTCGTCGGGCAGCTCGCGCTCGTCGAGCTGGTCCAGGAAGGCCGTCTTCGGATGCAGGGTCGTGACCACGATGGGGGCGTCGATCTGCTCGCCGTCCTCCAGCACCACGCCGGTCACCCGACCGTTGCGCACCACCGTCCGGGCTACACGGGCGTCGACCCGGATGTCGGCCCCGAAGTGGCGGGCCGAGCGCTCCATGGCGTCGGCGACCGCCCCCATCCCGCCCTCGGGAAAGCCCCAGTTGCCGAGGTGGCCGTCACCGATGTCGCCGATGGAGTGGTGGGCCATGACGTACGCGGTGCCGGGCTCCATGGGGCCGGCCCAGGTGCCGATGACCCCGTTCACCGCGATCGGGGCCTTGACCTGCCAGGACTCGAACCAGTCGTCCAGGAGGTCGGAGATGGACATCGTGAAGAGGCGCACGACGTCGGCGATGGTGCGGACGTCGAGTCCGCGGTGCCGCCACGCCAGACGGAGCGTCTCGGCCAGGTCCCCCGGCCTGCGGGAGCCGATGTTGGGCGGCACGGTCAGCAGCAGCGGGCCGAGCACGTCGGCCAGGCCACCGAGCCAGGCGTCCCACTTGGGCATGGCCTCGGCGTCCTTCTTGGACCACTGGGCGATCGAGTCGTAGTTCTTCCTGGCATCGTCGGCGTAGATCTTGATCGATCCGCCCTCGGGGAAGGCCTGGTAGTAGGGGCCCATCGGGTACACCTTGTAGCCGAACCGCTCGAGCTGCAGGTCCTGCATGATCGTCGGCGGCAGGAGGCTCATCACGTACGACAGGCGCGTCACCTTGAACTCCGGTGCGTCGGGCCACGGTGCCTCGGTCGTGGCCGCACCCCCCGTCTTGTACCGGCTCTCGAGGACGAGCGTGCGGAGACCGGCGCGGGACAGGTAGGCCCCGGCGACCAGGCCGTTGTGTCCGCCGCCGATCACGACCGCGTCGTACGTGGAGGTCATTGCATCCCCTTCGGTGTCATCGGGCTCGTCCCGAGCGACTATTGACTGATCATTCAGCCTAACCGGGGGACCTGGGCGCGACAAGGCCGGTTGCCCGGCTCCGTGGCGCCGGGGCACTACGGTGCACGTTGACGGCGGGACGACGGAAGGTTGGAGATGACAGACGATCCGGCGACCCCGACGGCCGCCCCGGCCACCGCCGACAAGCGTCGGGACGAGATGATCCGAGCCGCCCTCGACGTGATCGTCGAGCGGGGCTACCCGGACACCCGCATCGCCGACGTGGCCGAGCGGGCGGGCACCAGTCCGGCGCTCGTCATCTACTACTTCACCACCAAGGACAACCTCCTGACCGAGGCCGTGCGGCTCGCCGAGGACAACTGGTACGACAACGGCGCCGCCCGGATGGAGGCGATCGAGGAGGCCGCCGGACGGCTCGAATGGATCGTGGCCGCCACCTGCCTCCCCCAGGCCGACGAGGAACTGCCCGAGCCGTGGGCACTGTGGCTGGACCTGTGGGCCCAGGCCGTCCGTCACCCCGAGGTCGCCGAGGTCCGCAAGGACTTCGACGCCCGGTGGCGCTCGACCATCGCCGAGGTGGTCGACCGGGGCCAGCGGTCGGGGGAGTTCGGACCCGTCGACCCCACCGAGTTCGCCGTCACCCTGTCGGCGCTACTGGACGGGCTCGCGGTGCAGATCGCCCTCGACGACCCGGTGGTCAGCCCCGAGGTGGCCTTCACCTGTGCCATGACCTACGCCTCCGAGAAGCTGGGATTCCCGTGGAAGGCGTCCGGGGACGCGAGAGCCCGCAAGCGCCGCTGACGGGGTGGGCTGGATCGCCCGGCCCGCGGTCCCTACACTGAGTGACCATTCAATGGGTGGCTGCCCCGTCGCTGGCCGGTGGGGTGGCCCGTCCGGACGGCGGGGGAGAGGAGGGTCGGATGGCTGGAGGCGAAGTACAGCTGGTGGCCCTGACCAAGCGGTTCGACGACGTCGAGGCCGTGGCCGGCATCGACCTCCACATCCCCTGTGGCGAGTTCTTCTCGATCCTCGGGCCCTCGGGGTGCGGCAAGACGACGACGCTGCGGCTGGTGGCCGGCTTCGAGGAGCCGACGAGCGGGTCCATCCTGCTCGACGGCGAGGACGTGGCCCGCAAGCCCCCGCACAAGCGCAACGTGAACACGGTGTTCCAGAGCTACGCCCTCTTCCCGTTCCTGACCGTCGCCGACAACGTCGCCTTCGGCCTGCGTTACCAGGAGGCCTCCAAGGCCGAACGGGTCCGGCGGGTCGGGGCGGCCCTCGAGCTGGTCCAGCTCCAGGGCTACGAGCGCCGTCGACCCGGCCAACTGTCCGGTGGCCAGCAGCAGCGGGTGGCACTGGCCCGCGCCCTCGTGCTCAATCCGTCCGTACTCCTCCTCGACGAGCCGCTCGGGGCCCTCGACGCCAAGCTGCGGCGCACCCTGCAGGTCGAGCTCAAGTCGCTCCAGGAGCACGTGGGCATCACCTTCCTCTACGTCACCCACGACCAGGAGGAGGCGCTCACCATGTCCGACCGCCTGGCGGTGATGGAAGCGGGGAAGGTGGCCCAGGTGGGGCCGCCCGGGGAGGTCTACGAGCAACCGGCCAACGCCTACGTGGCGGACTTCCTGGGGGTGTCGAATCTCATGCAGGCCCGCGCCACCGGCCGCGGATCCGGTGACCACTGCCGGCTGCGCCTCGGCGACTTCGACCTGGCGGCCGCCCAGGGCGCGACCGAGACCTCGGGGGAGGTGCTGCTGGCCGTCCGGCCCGAGCGGGTGGTCATCGAGCCCTACGACACCGTGGGGGCGAACCGCGTGCCCGGCATGGTCGAGCGCCTCGTCTTCCTCGGTTCGGCCACCCAGGTCATCGTCCGGTTGGCCGAAGGATCCCAGATCCAGGCCCTCGTCCAGAACACCGGAGACCACACCGAGTACGCCCAGGGCGATGCGGTGCGGGTGCACCTGCCGGTTGACGCCCTCCGGGTCCTGCCGCTCGGACACGAGCCGGTGGTCGAGGACCCGGCCCTGTCGGCACCGACGGTGCCCACCACCCAGCCGGTGGCGTAGACCCGGGTCCCCGCCCGCCGGCGACTACATGCCGGCGATCGAGGTCATCGCCTCCTGGCTGTTCGCCCCGCGTTCGCCCCGGGTCATCCAGCGGTAGGCGACGAGGCCGATGGTGGCGACGGCGAAGCTCATGACCAGCATGATGGTGGCCAGCGCGTTGAGGGCCGGACCGCCGTTGCCGCCGTGGCTGGTCGAGTAGATGATCACCGACATCGGCTGGGTGTCGGCCGAGCCCGACAGCAGGTCCACCACGACGAAGTCGTCGACGACGCTGGCGAACACCAGCACGGCGCTGGCGAAGATGGCGGGCATCAGCAGGGGGAGCAGGACCCGGCGGATGGCCTGCAGCCGTGAGGCACCGAGGTCGGCGGCCGCCTCTTCGTAGGAGCTGCCGATCGATGCCAGCCGGGCCAGCACGATGATCGCCGGCCAGGAGAAGTTCCACGTCACGAGGCCGAGCACCTCGGCTCCGGTGCCCAGGTGGATGGCGGTGAAGAGCTGGGTGAACAGGAAGAACATGGCGACGCCGAAGATGAGCTCGGGTATCACGTAGGAGAACACCATCACGAAGTTGAACGTGGTCGAGGTCCGGGTGTGCCAACGCTGGATCCCGATGGCGAACGCCACCCCGATGGGCACGGCGATGATCGTGACCAGCACCGACAGCCGCACGGTCTGGACCACGGCACTGCGCAGGGCGGGATTGTGGGCGACCGAGTTCACCGGGTCCCCCCAGTACCACCGGGTCGAGAAGCCCTGCCAGACGCTCTGGGACTTGCCGTTGTTGAACGAGAACAGGACGGCGATGGCGATGGGCACGATCGACCAGATCAGGTAGGCCCAGGTGAACGTCTCGAGAACCCAGGGTCGGCGCCAGGGGTTGCGCCAGGGTGGCCGCCGGCGGGAGACACGGGGGGCGGTGGGCGGCGGGGTGGGCGGTGTCTCGTCCACGGGCTCGCCCCCGTCGTCGGCGACCGGGCGGTCGACGGCATCACTGGTCAACGTCATCAGAACGCCTCCTCGGAGGCCTGCCGGGTCTTGCGGACGTAGTAGAGCATGGGCGCGAGCAGGAAGGCGAGGAGGAGGAGGGACAGCGCCGCGCCCTGGGCCTCCTGCGTGGAGTTGTTGAGCTGGCTGTCGATGACATTGCCGATCATCGACGTTGACTGGGCCCCCGAGAGTAGTTGGTTGGTGAAGTAGTCCCCCATCATGGGGAGGACGGTGATCAGCATCCCGGTGAGGATGGCCTGGCGGCTGAGCGGGAGCGTCACCCGCCAGAAGGTCCGCACCCGGTTGAGGCCGAGGTCGCGTCCCGCCTCGAGCAGACGCTGGTCGATGCGGTCGAGGCCGGCGTAGAGGACGAGGATCAGGTAGGGGATGTAGCCATAGACCAGCCCGAGGATCACCGTGGTGGACTTGCCCCCCAGCCAGTCGACGGGCTGGGAGATGAGGTGGAGGTCGACGAGGGCGCGGTTGATGTAGCCGTCCGTCTGGAGCAGGTCGATCCAGGCCAGCATCCGCATCATGTAGCTGATCCAGAACGGGGCGATCAGCAGAGCCAGGAACAGGCCCTTGCGCCGGCCGGCGAACCGCGCCACGAAGTAGGCCGCCGGATACGCCACGACGAGGGAGATCAGCGAGGCGACCGCGACGTACCAGACGGTGCGCAGGAAGATGGGCCACACGAACGACCCCGACCCGAAGAAGAGGTGGTAGACGGCGGCGTAGGACGTGCCCGTCCAGCGGAGCGGGTTCCACACCGGGACGGGTGTCGAGAAGATGGCGTTGAGGGTGCCCCCGGCGATGGCCAGCACGGTGTAGAAGGGCACGAGGAACAGGACGACCAGCCAGATGATCCCCGGCATGGCGAACCCCGCCCAGAGCCACCGCCCGCGACCCGTCCGGCCGGCGTCCCCCGTCTGGCCTCCGGCCAACGTCAGTCGCCTCTCACACGCCGCCGCTGACGCGCAACCAGGCGGCCTGGTACTCGGCGTCGACGGCCGGTGGGAGTTCGAGTTGGAACGTACCGGCGCGGAACATCGCCTCCGTGACGACGGTGGAGGTGAGGCTGGCGGGGAGGATTCCCTGCTGGACCAGCACCTGCTCGGTCACCCCGTTGTTCGGCTGCATGTACCCGTTGTAGGAGATGTTCTCCAACACGTTGGGAAGGTCGTTGAGGTAGTTGAGGAACAGGTGGGCGAGCACGGGGTTCTTGCCGGACGACAGCACGGTCATGGTGTCGTTGGCCACCGGCCCGACGCCGCTCGCCGGGAACCAGTAGCCGACCACCTCGACCGGGGTGCCCTTGGGCATGTAGTTGGCCGCCGCCGCCATGTCGCCCGACCACGCCTGGTGGATCCAGGTCTGACCGGTGGGGATCGACGTGTAGTCGTTGTTGTCGATGTGCAGGCCGACGAGGGAGTCGAGGTCCAGCAGCGACTGGGTGGCCGCGTTCAGCACGGAACTGTCGCTCGTGTTGGGGTCGTAGTCGCCGTTCTTCATCATCCCGAGGGTGAGTCCCTCGCGGTAGTCGTCGAGGATCGCCACCTTGCCCTTGTACTTCGACTGCCACGGAAAGGCCCAGCCGTTGGTCAGGTCGTCCGGGCTGCCCGACACGTGGTCCTTCCGCCAGGAGATGCCCGTGGTGTAGATCGTGTACGGCACCGTGTACTGCCAGCTCTGGTCGTAGAACGGGTCGGTGAACTCAGTCCAGGTCTGCGAGATGTTGGGGATGTAGGAGTGGTTGAGCGGCCGGATCAGCCGGGCCCCCACCAGCTGCCCGAGCACGTCCACGGTCGGGAAGAACACGTCGAAGTCGAACTGACCGGACCGGAGCTTGGCGATGGCCTCGGTCATGGTGTTGAACGTCGTGAGTTCGATCTTGCAGTCGTACTTCTTCTCGAAGTTGTCGAGCACCTGCTGATTGACGTACGCCACCCAGTTGTAGAGCTTCAGGGTGGCGTTCTTCTCGGGCTGCAGCCCGTCGGCGATCGCCGCGTTGTCCGAGTAGAGGGGCCACGTCACCGGGGCGTTCGGCCGGGGCAGGGCGATCGACTTGAGCGGGGCGGACGTGGTCGTCGTTCCCGACGAACTGCTCGAGCCGCACGCCGCCAGGAAGGCGGCCATGCCCGCGGTGGTGGCTCCCGCCAGGAACGACCGGCGGGAGATGCCGGGGCGCTCGCCCCCGGGCCCCGACCGACCTTCACGCGGATGGAATGTCATTGCATGACCTCCGGGTTGGGGCAGGGCCGGACCGGTCCGGTTCGGCCATCCACTGAATGGTCGTTCATCTAAGCACCGGAGTGGGTCGCCCGCAACAGCCCGTGCACCTCCGGTCCAATGCCGGTCAGTCGCCGAGGGCGGCGGCGAGCGTCGCGAAATTGGCCAGGAACCGGTCGACGTCAGCGTCGTCGTGCTGCGTGGAGATCAGCCACTGCTCCATCTTCCCCCAGGGCGGAAGGAACACCCCCCCGTTGTGCTGCACCAGCCAGTGGGCGTGGTTGTAGCGGTCGTCGAGGGCGTCGAAGCCCCGGTAGTCGCGCACCGGATCCTGCTGGAACACGATGCAGCCCTTGGCCCCGACAGCCACGACATGGGCGTCGAGGCCGTGGTCGGCGACGGACCGCTCGACGCCCTGCACCATCCGACCGGCCAGGCGGTCCATGCGGTCGTAGGCCTCGTCCGTGGCCACCTCGGTGAGCATGGCGCGGGTCGCGGCCATGGCCATCGGATTGCCGTTGAAGGTTCCCACCATCTCGTAGTGGCCGTCGGCCACGTGCTCCATCACCTCGACGGTGCCGCCCACCGCCGCCGAGGCGATGCCGCCACCGATCGCCTTGGCCAGGCACACGATGTCGGGCGTCACCCCGGTCACGCCGATGGCGCCCGACGGGCCGGCCGTCAGCCCGGTCTTCACCTCGTCGAAGGTGAGGAGGGCACCGTGGGCGTGCAGGAGGTCGGCGAGCCCGGCGAGATACCCCGGCTCGGGGGTGATGATCCCCGCGTTCATCATGATGGGCTCGAGGATCATGCCGGCGACCTGGCCCGGGTGCGCCTCGAGGACCCGCCGGACGGAGTCCAGGTCGTTGTAGCCGACGACGAGGGTGAGGTCGGTCATGGCCTTCGGGATGCCGCTGGAAGACGGGACGCTGCGGGGGGCGTCGGCCGGCCCCGCCTCGTCGAGTTCGGGGGCGACGGAGACCTGCACCGAGTCGTGGTGGCCGTGGTAGCACCCCTCGACCTTGATGATGAGGTCACGACCGGTGAAGGAGCGCATCAGGTGGATGGCGTCCATGGTGGCCTCGGTGCCCGAGTTGTTGACCCGCCGGTTCGGCCTTCCCCAGTGGCGGTTCAACAACTCGGGCACCGAGG
>Ga0182013_10006262_pt1 | contig 13547 bp, 11 predicted proteins | sample 612S2MmetaG_FD_120487 | JGI IMG/M metagenome (GOLD analysis project Ga0182013, IMG submission 120487) | Permafrost microbial communities from Stordalen Mire, Sweden - 612S2M metaG | ecosystem: Environmental > Terrestrial > Soil > Wetlands > Permafrost | place: Sweden: Stordalen | collected... | reverse complement strand
GTGGTTCACCGAGACCGCCCGGCCGGGGGCGCCGCAGGGAGCGGACCTCGATCGCGCGATCGGTGAATGGGAGGCGCTGCGCAGCGACCATGACGCGCGCTTCGACGCCGAGCACCGAATCGACGCCGGCGCAATCACGCCGCAGGTCACCTGGGGCACGAACCCGGGCATGGTCCGACCCGTGACGGCAGCGATCCCGAACCCCGACGAGTTCGAGACCGAGGCCGAGCGCGACGGGGCCCGCCGCGCGCTCGCCTACATGGATCTCGCGCCGGGGACGCCGATCGAGCAGATCAAGCTCGACCGCGTGTTCATCGGCTCATGCACGAACTCGCGGATCGGCGACCTGCGCGCCGCGGCGGGCATCGTCGAGGGCCGCAAGGTCGCCGGCAGCGTCAACGCGATGGTCGTGCCCGGCTCGCAGCAGGTCAAGTCCCAGGCCGAGGCCGAGGGGCTCGACGAGGTCTTCCGCGCCGCGGGCTTCGACTGGCGCGAGGCAGGTTGTTCGATGTGCCTCGGGATGAACCCCGACACGCTCTCGCCCGGCGAGCGCTGCGCGTCGACCTCGAACCGCAACTTCGAGGGGCGCCAGGGGCGGGGCGGACGCACGCACCTCGTTTCGCCGCAGATGGCCGCGGCCGCCGCGATCGCGGGCCACTTCGTCGACATCCGGGCCTGGTCGTGAGCGACGGGGAACATACCTCTGCCTGGCAGCACGAGCACGTCGCGGGCTCCTTCGCCGAGCGCCGCCGGCGGCTGATACCGCTGCTCGACGTCCAGGAGGAGCTCGTCAGGACCTTGCTGCGCAGGGGCGCCAGAAGCGTCGAGCGCTTCGTGGACCTGGGCTGCGGCGACGGCGCGATGGGCGCCGTCGTCTTCGAGGTCTTCCCGGCCGCCCACGGCGTGCTTGTCGACTTCTCGGAACCGATGCTCGAGCGGGCGCATGCCCGCTTCGCGCAGGCGGACTGCTCGGTCGAGTTCCGGGTCGCGGATCTTGCGACGTCGGCGTGGGCCGCGGAGCTCGGCGACGGCGGGTTCGACGCGATCGTCTCGGGCTTCGCGATCCACCACCTGACGGGCGCCGCGAAGCGGGCGCTGTTCGACGAGGTCGCGCTGCTGCTCGCACCCGGCGGCCAGTTCGTGAACGTCGACATCGTCGAGACCGAGGGGCCGCTGGACGGCCTGTTTTTCGAGTACATGGAAACCCAGGCACAGCAGGCCGGGGAGTCGATCGAGTTCGACGGTGACGAGGACCTGCCGGACCCCGTCGGCGATCAGCTTGCGTGGCTCGAGGCCGCCGGGCTCGAGCAGGTCGAAGTGCACTTCAAATGGGCCGAGGCGGCGGTCCTCGGCGCAGTCAAGCCACTCTGAAGGAGAGCGAAGCGATGGAAGCGATCGGAACCATCAGCGGACCGGTGAGTCACCTCGACCGGGCCAACGTCGACACCGACCAGATCATGCCCAAGCAGTTCCTCAAGCGGGTCGAGCGGACCGGCTTCGGCGAGTTCCTGTTCTACGACTGGGCCAAGGAGCCGGGGTGGGATCTGGCGGCGAACCCGATCCTGGTGGCCGGCGAGAACTTCGGCTGTGGCTCTTCGCGTGAGCACGCGCCGTGGGGCCTTCAGGACTACGGCTTCCAGGCGATCGTCGCGCCGAGCTTCGCCGACATCTTCTACTCGAACTGCACGAAGATCGGGCTGCTCCCGGTCGAGCTTGCGGCCGAGGACTGCGCGGCGCTCGCGGCGGCCGGCGAGGGCGAGATCGACCTCGAGCACCAGGAGGTGCGCTTCGCCGGCCGCGCGGTGCCGTTCGCAATCGACGAGGAGATCCGCCGAAGGCTGCTCGCCGGACTCGACGACATCGGCGTGACGCTCTCCGAGGAGCAGCGGATAGCCGACTATGAAGCAACGCGTGAACGTCGCGGGCCGGTGACAACAGCGCTGTGAACGACAGCCCGACAGACTGGGACGCCGGTACCTACGACGCGACGAGCGCTCCGCAGCAGGCGTGGGCCGACGACGTCCTCGCGCGGCTCGACGGGCTCGCGAGCGGCGCCCGGGTCCTGGACGTCGGCTGCGGCACCGGGCGCGTGACCGCGCGGATCTGCGAGCTCGTCCCCGACGGCGAAGTGGTCGCCCTGGACGCCTCGCCCGCGATGGCGGAGCTGGCGCGCGAACACCTCGCCGGCCGAGCCACGGTGATCGAGGGTGACGTGCTCGCCCTGTACCCCGACGCGCCATTCGACCTGATCGTCTCGACGGCGACGCTGCACTGGGTCAAGGACCACGACCGGCTCTGGGGCGTTCTCGCGGCGGCGCTGCGGCCCGGTGGCCGCCTCGAGGTCCAGTGCGGCGGGGCCGGCAACATCGCCCGCGTCCATTCGGTGATCGAAGCGGTCAGCGGCGAACGAGCCCCGCAGCTCGTCGGCTGGCAGCCGTGGAACTTCGCCGGACCCCAGGAGACCGAGCGGCGACTCACCGCGAGCGGCTTCGAGCAGGTCCGCTGCTGGCTAGCCGATCGCCCGACCGTCCCCGAGGACCCCGCGAAGTTCATTCGCACGTCGATCCTCCCGGCGCACCTCGATCGGCTCGCGCCCGAGGAACGCGAACCTTACGCCGCCGCGGTCGTCGGGCGCGTCGAGCTGCCGCTGGACTACGTGCGCCTGAACGTCTCGGCCGTGCGCGGCGGCGCCGACGGCGCGTGCTAGCTTCGCGCGCATGACAAAGCGCATCGTCACGCTTCCCGGCGACGGGATCGGCCCGGAGATCATGGCGCCGACGATCGAGCTGCTGACGCGGCTCGGCGACTTCGAGTTCGAGCAGCAGCTGTTCGGCGGCGCGTCGATCGACGCCAACGGGGTCGCGCTCACCGATGCGGTGACGGCCGCGTGCCGCGATGCGGACGCCGTGTTGCTAGCGGCGGTCGGTGGCCCGAAGTGGGACACGACGGACCCCGACAAGCCCCGCCCGGAGCAGGGACTGCTCGGTCTGCGCAAGGCACTGGGACTGTTCGCGAACCTGCGGCCGGTCAAGGCGATTCCGGCACTGCTCGATGTCTCGCCGCTGCGGCGCGAGCGGATCGAGGGCACCGACGTGATCGTCGTGCGCGAGCTGACCGGCGGCATCTACTTCGGCGAGAAGACCCGCACCGCAGACAGCGCGAGCGACTTGTGTCTCTACACCCGCGAGGAGATCGAGCGGATCGCGCGCGTAGCGTTCACCGCCTCGCGCGGCGCGGTCGCGTCGGTCGACAAGGCGAACGTGCTCGAGACCTCCCGCCTCTGGCGCCAGGTCGTCAGCGAGCTGCACGGCCTCGAGTTCCCCGAGGTCGAACTCGAGCACGTGCTCGTCGACAACGCGGCGATGCAGCTAGTTTCACAGCCGAACCGCTTCGACGTGATCCTCACGGAGAACATGTTCGGCGACATCCTCTCGGACGAGGCCGCGATGATCACCGGCTCGATCGGCATGCTGCCGAGCGCGTCGCTCGGCGGGGACGGGCCGGGACTGTTCGAGCCGGTCCACGGTTCCGCGCCGGACATCGCCGGTCGCGGGATCGCCAATCCGCTCGCGATGTTCCTCTCGGCGGCACTGATGCTGCGCCACGGCGTCGATATGCCGCAGGCCGCGACGGCTGTAGAATCGGCGGTTGAAGCGGCCCTCGCCGACGGGCTGCGTACACCCGACCTTGGGGGCGCTGCGACGACGCGCGAGGCGTTCGACGCGGTGCTCGCCAACCTCGAGTAAAGGCAGGAGTTGAAGTGGAGCCGACCGAGCAGATCTGGATGAACGGCGAGTTCATCGCGTGGGAGGACGCGAAAGTCCACGTCCTGACGCACGGTCTTCACTACGGCACGGGCGTCTTCGAGGGCGTGCGCTGCTACGACACGGAGCTCGGTCCCGCGGTCTTTCGCAACGTCGAGCACGTCGAGCGCCTGCTGCGGTCGGCCGAGCTGTACTACATGCCCGTGCCGTTCGACGCGCAGACGATCCGCACGGCGACGCTCGAGCTCGTCGCGCGCAACAACCTGCGTTCGTGCTACATCCGGCCGCTGATCTTCCGCGGCTACGGCCAGATGGGCCTGAACCCGCTCGAGGCGCCGGTCGAGGTCACGATCGCCTGCTGGGAGTGGGGCGCCTACCTCGGCGAGGAGGCAAAGCACAGCGGCGTGCGCGCCAAGGTCTCCTCCTGGAGGCGGATCGGCGGGCAGTCGCTGATTCCCCAGGCCAAGGCCTCCGGCCAATACCTCAACAGCGTCCTCGCGAAGATCGAGTCCGTCAAGACGGGCTACGAAGAGGCGATCCTGCTCGACGACCAGGGATTCGTCTGCGAGGGCACCGGCGAGAACATCTACGTCGTCCGCGACGGCGTGATCCACACGCCCGGAATGCACAACTCGATTCTCGAGGGAATCTCCCGCAACTCGGTGCTGCAGATCGCCGGCGACCTCGGTTTCGAGGTCCACGAACGCTCGATCGCGCGCTCGGAGCTCTACGTCGCCGACGAGGTGTTCCTCTCGGGCACGGCCGCGGAGCTCGCGCCGGTCAGCGAGATCGACGACCACACGATCGGCAGCGGCCGGCGCGGCGAGGTCACTGCCGCGATCCAGCAGGCCTTCGAGGACGCGCTGTACGGTCGCAGCGAGCGCTATCGCGAGTGGCTCGACCCGGTGCCGGCGACCAGCGCCACCGGCGGCGACGCCGCCGCCGCGACGGCCGGCTAGGAGCCTCGTGGCCGACATACAGCTATATGACGCGACGCTGCGCGACGGCCTCGGGGGCGGCGGCATGTCGCTGACCGCCCACGAGCAGCTTCGCGTAGTGCGGGCCCTGGACCGCCTCGGCGTCGACATCGTCGAGGCCGGCTTCCCGTCGAGCAACCCGAAGGAGCAGGAACTCTTCGAGATGCTCGCCGAGGAGTCCTACGAGCACGTCGAGATCGCGGCCTTCGGAATGACGCGTCGCCGCGACGCGAGCGCCGACGCGGACGAGGGGCTCGCGATTCTCGCGGCGTCCTTCGCGCCGATCTGCACGATCGTCGGGAAGGCCTCGATACTGCACGTCGAGAAGGTCGTGCGCGCGAGCCGCGAGGAGAACCTCGCGATGATCGCCGACTCGGTCGCATTCCTCGTGCGCGCCGGCAAGCGCGTCCTGTTCGACGCCGAGCACTACTTCGACGGCCTGGCGCTCGACCGCGATTACGCGCTCGAATGCCTGCGCGCGGCAAGCGCGGCGGGCGCCGAGCGGATCGTCCTGTGCGACACCAACGGCGGTTCGCTGCCGCGAGAAGTGATCGACGGCGTGCAGGCGGCAGCAGGCGCGCTCGGCGCCGCGGCGCTGGGCATCCACACGCACAACGACAGCGGCTGTGCGGTCGCCAACTCGCTCGTCGCCGTCGAAGCCGGCGCGACGCAGGTGCAGGGCACGGTCAACGGGATCGGTGAGCGCACCGGCAACGCGAACCTGATCACGATCATCGCCGACCTGCAGCTGAAAATGGGCCACGAGGTACTCGCCGGAGGCCACCTCGAGCGGCTCACCGAGACGGCCCATCTCGTCGACGAGCTGCTCAACCGCGCGCCGAACCCGGCGCAGCCCTACGTCGGGCGGCTCGCCTTCGCGCACAAGGCGGGACTGCACGCGGCCGGCGTGCGCGCCGACCCGGGAACCTTCGAGCACGTCGAGCCCGGCGTCGTCGGCAACGACCGCGAGGTCCTGATCTCCGAGCTCGCCGGTCGGGGCGCGATCGTCGAGAAGGCCACCGCCGCCGGAATCTCCGTTGACGGCGACTTCGCCGAGCGGGTCGTCCAGCGCGTCAAGGAGCTTGAGCACCGCGGCTTCCAGTTCGAGGCCGCCGACGGCTCCTTCGAGCTGCTGATGCGGCGCGAGAGCGGGGCGCTCGAGGCGCTCTTCAGGCTCGAGTCCTGGCGCGTGATCGTCGAACAGCGGGCGGATGGCCAGGTCGAGACCGAAGCGACGGTGAAGATCCACGTCGACGGTCGTCGCTACGTCTCCAGTGCCGAGGGCAACGGGCCGGTCAACGCACTCGACGCGGCGCTGCGCGGGGCTATCGGCGAGATCTACCCGCAGCTTCGGGACATCGAGCTGACCAACTTCAAGGTCCGGATCCTCGACGAGGCCAAGGGCACCGACGCCGTGACCAGGGTCCTGATCGAGGCCTCCGACGGCGAGCGCGAGTGGGGCACGATCGGCGTTTCGGAGAACCTGATCGCGGCCTCCTGGGATGCGCTGGTGGACTCCCTGGAGTACGGCATGCAGGCCGCCGACTCGCCAAGCCAAGAGCCGCTTCGCGGCCTCTCGTGAGCGACGCGGAGATCCCGCTCGCCCAGCCCGTGATCGGCGAGGCGGAGCGCGCGGCGGTGCTCGACGTGCTCGCGGGCGGGCGGCTGTCGCTGGGGCCGTATCTCGCGCGCTTCGAGCGTGATTTCGCGCGCTTCGTCGGTGCACCGCACGCCAGCGCCGTCTCGAGCGGCACCACGGGCCTGCACCTCGCGCTGCGCGCGGTCGGGGTGCAGCCGGGCGATGAGGTCGTGACAAGCCCGTTTTCGTTCGTCGCGTCAGCGAACGCCGTGGTCTACCAGGACGCCCGTCCCGTCTTCGCGGACATCGATCCGACGACGCTGAACCTCGACCCGCAGGCCGCGGCTGCCGCCGTGACAGAGCGCACCAGCGCCCTGCTCCCGGTGCACATCTTCGGCTATCCCGCCGACCTGCCGGCCTTCGAGGAGCTCGCCCGGGCTGGCGGGCTGGCGATCGTCGAGGACGCCTGCGAGGCTCTCGGTGCACGCCACCGCGACGGCGTCGCGGTCGGCGCGCGCGGCCACCCGGCGGTCTTCGCCTTCTACGCCAACAAGCAGCTGACCACCGGCGAGGGCGGGATGATCACACTCGCCGACGAGACCCTGAAGGAGCGCATCGACTCCGAGCGCAACCAGGGCCGCGCCGCCGACATGGACTGGCTGGACCACGACCGGCTCGGCTTCAACTACCGCCTTTCGGAGCTCGCCTGCGCAATGGGCGTCGCGCAGCTCGGTCACCTCGAGCAGATGCTCGCCGACCGCGCGCGCGTCGCCGGGCTCTACCGGCAGGCGCTCGCCGGGCTCGACGAGCTGACGCTGCCCTGCCCCGACGCCGGCGGCGACGAGCGAAGCTGGTTCGTGTTCGTCGTCCAGCTGCCGGCACGGCTGGACCGTGACACGGTGATCGCGGCGCTCGGCGCGCGCGGAGTCCAGAGCAAGCCATACCTGCCCGCGATCCACCTGATGAGCTTCTATCGCGAGCGCTTCGGGCATCGGGAGGGCGAGTTCCCGGTCTGCGAGCGCGTCGCCGCCAGTTCGCTGGCGCTGCCGTTCTTCCCGGCGATGAGCGAGGAGCAGGTGGCGCGCGTCGCGCAGGAGCTCACCGCCGTGCTCGACGCCTAGACTGCGCCGCGATGTCGCGCTTCTCCGAACCGCAGGATCCGCTCTTCGCGCAGATGAACGTCTCGCTGCCCGTCGACCGGCGGCTGTGGCCGCAGGACGTGGCCCAGTCGCGGGCGCACGCCAAGATGCTGGCAGCGCAGGGGATCATCGCCGACGCCGACCGTGACGCGATCGATGCGGCGCTCGACGCCGTCGAGACCGAGCTGCTCGAGGGCCGCTTCCCGTTCGAGCCGGCCGACGAAGACATCCACATGGCGATCGAGCGGCGCGTCAGCGAGATCGCAGGTCCGGCGGGGCGCCGCCTGCACACGGCACGCTCGCGCAACGACCAGGTTGTCACCGATCTCGCGATGTTCACGCGAGGAGCCGCCGAGAGGGCCCACGAGCTGCTGACCGAGCTGATGCGCGTGATCGTGCGCCGGGCCCGTGAGCACGCCGGCGATCCGCTGCCCGGCTACACCCACCTGCAGCGTGCCCAGCCCGTGTATCTCGGCCACCACCTGCTCGCGTACTTCTGGATGGCCGACCGCGACCGCACGCGGTTCGCTGCGGCCCGCGAGGCCTGCGCCGTGCTGCCGCTCGGCGCCGGCGCGCTCGCGGGGGTCAACTTCGCGACCGACCGCGAGCTCGTCGCCCGCGAGCTCGGCTTCACCAGCGTGGCTCCCAATTCGGTGGACGCCGTGGCCGGGCGCGACTTCGCGCTCGACTACCTCGCCGCGGCCGCGACAGCCGCGACGCACCTCTCGCGGCTCGGCGCCGAGCTGGTGCTCTGGTCGAGCACCGAGTTCGGCTTCTGCGAGCTACCGGATGCCTGGACTTCGGGGAGCTCGATCATGCCGCAGAAGAAGAACCCCGACGCAGCCGAGCTGCTGCGTGCCAAGGCCCCCCGCGTCGTCTCGCGCCTGGGTGCCCTGCACGGAGTGATCCACGCGCTCCCGCTGACCTACAACAAGGATCTGCAGGAGGACAAGGAGTACCTGTTCGATGGCGTCGACACGATCGAGCTCGCCTTGCAGGCCGCCGCTGGAATGCTCGCCGGCGCGCGCTTTGATACGACGCGAATGGCCGGCGCCGCCGCTGACGAGATGATCGCCGCAACCGACATCGCCGACCTGCTCGTCGAGCTCGGCGTGCCGTTCCGCGACGCGCACGGCGTCGTCGCGGGCCTCGTGCGAACAGCCGTCGAGCGCGGCGCCGAGCTCTCGCAGCTCACCGACGCGGAGATCGCGGCCGCGAGCCCGCAGCTGGCCGACGATCCCGCGCGGCTGCGCGCCGTGCTCAGCCCCGAGCGCTGGCTGGAATCGAAGATCTCGCAGGGCGGCACCGCGGCGGTGCGACTGGCGGAGCAGCTCTCGCTGGCCGAAGCGGTCCTCGATGGCGGTCCTGCCGCCTGAGTTCTACGACCGTCCGGTCGTCGAGGTGGCGGCGGACCTGCTCGGCTGCTCGCTGCGCCACGGCGTCTGCGAGGGAGTGATCGTCGAGACCGAGGCCTACCACGAGAGTGAGCCCGCAAGCCATGCCTACCGCGGCCTGCGCCCGCACATCCGCAACCTCTTCGGCGCGCCCGGAACCGCGTACGTGTATCGCTCATACGGGATCCACGCCCTCGTGAACGCCGTGTGCGAGGCGCCGGGCGTCGGCGCGGCCGTGTTGATACGCGCGCTCCAGCCGATCGCCGGCATCGAGCTGATGCGCCGCAGGCGCGGCCGCGCGGATGCTGAGCTGTGCGCGGGTCCCGGGCGGCTGACGGCGGCCCTTGGCATCGGCCTGGAGCTCGACGGGGCGCCGCTGCAGGGGCCGGAGCTAGAGATCCACGCGCGGCCTGCGGGCATGCCGCACAGCGTCGCGGCGAAGCGCGTCGGGATCACCCGCGCCACCGAGCTGCCCTGGCGCTTCGCAGTAGCGGACTCCGCCTGGGTCTCGCGCCCGCGACCCTGACCGCGGCCGGCCGGCGTCAGCCGGCGCCGACGCCGCCGCTCGACGTGCCGCCGCCGCCACCGCCGCTCGGCTGCGTTGGCGGGGGTGCAGGTGTCGGCGTTGCGGCGGGTTGTTCGGCCGCCGGCGCTTTCGTCGCCGGCGCCGGGGTGGCCGTCGCCGGCGCTTTGGTTTCGGTGTGCGTTTCGCTGTGCGGGCTGCCGGTCGTCGTCGTTGTCGTTGTCGCCGGCGACGAGTAGGTGCTGGTCGAAGACGGCTGAACGGTGGTTGCGTGCCCGTGGTTTTCTTCCAGCGCGATCGCGGCGAGCATGAAGTTCTTCCAGATCAGCGCCGGGTAGGTCCCGCCGTAGACGGGGCCGCCGTTGAAGTCGGTCGTCATCGGGACCAGCTTGTTGGGGTAGCCGACCCAGACGGCGACCGTGTACTTCGAGTCAAAGCCGACGAACCACGCGTCACCGTAATTGGTCGTGGTGCCGGTCTTGCCGGCGGCGAACTGGCCGATCGAGGCGGCCGTGCCGGTACCCGAGGTGATCACCGTCTCCAGTGCTTCTGTCTCCTCTTTGGTGATCCATTCGGGAAGTACCCGGCGGCTTTCGACGCGGTTCACTTCTACGTGCGAGCCGTCCGGCAGCGTTGCGTCAGGGCTGCGCACTTCCTGGATTCCGACCGGCGTGCCCGCGGCCGCGAGCGAACCGCTCGTCCGCCGCCCGCCCTGCGCGATCGTCTCGTACGCGTGGGCCATGTCGAGTGGCGTGACGCCGATCTTCAGGCCGCCGATCGTCATCGCGGCGTTTGTCGAGAGTGGGGTGGTGATGCCCATTTCGTGGGCCAGCTGCGCGATCTTCACGGTGCCGACCTTGAGCCCGACTTCCGCATAGATCGAGTTGTCGGAGAGCGTCGTCGCCCCGAGCAGCGTGTTCGTGCCGGTGTAGGAGCCCTCGTCGTTGTGCACGACGAATCGTTCGAGGCCGTTTTCGCCACGCGTGTAGAGCACCTTTTCCGCGGACGGCCAACTCGAATAGAGCGAGATCCCGCTTTTGAGCGCAGCGGCGAGATCGAAGGCCTTGAAGGAGGAGCCGGGCTGCCGCTCTCCCTCGGTCGCGAGGTTGAACGGCGATTCGTTGTAGTTGCGCCCACCGACCATCGCGCGCACCTCGCCTGTCGAGTTTTCGATCACGACCATCGAGGCGGACGGCCCCGCGGTGTTCGCGAGATATGCGTTGACGGCGTTTTCGGCCGAGCGCTGCAGGTTCAGGTCGAGCGTCGTCTTGACCTGCAGGCCGCCGGCGTAGGCACGCGGTGCGCCGTAGCGTTCGACGACCTGCTGCTGCACCCAGCTCGTGAAGTATCCGGAGTCGACGCCTTCGGCGGTCTGCAGCTGAGGCGGCTGGATCTCCGTCGGCGCCGGGAGCGCCTGGTGCAATGAGAGTTCGTACACGGACTTCGTGATGTATCCCTGCTGGTACATCTGTTCGAGCACGGTGTCCCGGCGTTCCTTGGCCTGGACGGGGAAGTAGACCGGGTTGTAGGCGGTCGGGTCCTGGATGATGCCGGCGAGCAGCGCCGCCTCCCAGGGCTCGAGTTCTTCGACGCACAGACGGTGGCCGACGGTCCCGCATCCCTGGTGGTTGACTTCGTGGCCGAAATAGGTCTGTGCCGCGGCCTCGATGCCATACGCGCCGTTGCCGAAATAGATCGTGTTCAGGTATGCCGCGAGGATCTTCTGCTTCGGCCAGCGCGCGGAGAGCTGGTAGGCGAGCGCGGCCTCGCGAAGCTTCTCGAGGATCGTCCGGTGCGACTGCGCCGAGAGCGCATTCTTGATGAACTGCTCCTCGATCGTCGAGGCGCCCTGGAGGTTGCTGCCGTGCGTGAGGTCGGCGAGCACTGCGCGGGCGATGCCGCGGGGGTCGACCCCGCTGTTGCTCCAGAAACGCTTGTCCTCGATCGAGATCACCGCCTCCTTCTGGATCGCGGGGATCTGGGCGGGCGTGACGATCACGCGGCTGGACGGGCTGAGCACGCCGATCTGGTGTCCATGGTCGTCGAGGAGCACGGAGCTGCGCTCTTCCTTGAACAGCGCGAAGCGCGTCAGCGACGGAAGTTCGGCAGTGATCTCGACGAACAGGCCGAACGCGAAGGAGACCCCGCCAAGCGCGAGCACGGCGAGCACGACCGCGAGCAGGCGTAGCCGCCTGAGCCGCGTTTTCGTCTGCGGCTGGGGCATGCTGATCGTGTTGCTGTCGATCGGTTCGGCGACGCTCATTGGCGCATGGGGAGGGACATCGGGTCCTTCCAGGGGTGGGCTGCGTCGCATCAGTAACACAGCCAAGCGGCAACCGTTGCGGGTGCCCCAAGGCCGAGAGACTAGCATTGGCGCGCGATGCCGAGCGACGGTTACGACGCCGCCACGGCGGCCAGCGAGCTCGAACGCAACGCCGTCGACAGCCTGCCCAAGGGCGCCCTCGGGGCGAAGCTCGCGCGCGCGCGCAGCGAGGGACGCCAGCTGCGGGTGAAGCTGGGGATCGATCCGACCGCCCCGGACATCCACCTCGGCCACGCAGTGGTGCTCGGCAAGCTGCGCGAGTTTCAGGACGCGGGGCACCGGGTCGTGCTGATCATCGGCGACTACACGGCGCGCGTCGGGGACCCCTCGGGACGCTCGACGCTGCGCCCGATCTTGAGCGATCAGGAGATCGAGGCCAACGCCGCGACGTTCCAGCAGCAGGCCCTGCGGATCCTGCGCGAGGACCCCGAGCTGCTCGAGGTCCGGCGTAACGGCGAGTGGCTCGACATGCCGATGACCGAGATGTTGGCGCTCGCGCGCACGACGACCGTCGCGCAGCTGCTCGAGCGCGAAGACTTCGCTAAGCGCATGGCGGCCGGCCGGCCCGTCTCGATGCTCGAGTTGCTCTATCCGCTGCTCCAAGGTTTCGACTCGGTGGCGATCGACGCCGACGTCGAGCTCGGCGGCACGGACCAGACCTTCAATCTGCTGCTCGGACGTGACATCCAGCGGGCCTACGGACGCGACGAGCAGGCGATTCTCACGATGCCGCTGCTCGTCGGGATCGACGGCGAGCAGAAGATGTCCAAGTCGCTCGGCAACCACATCGGGATCACGGAACCCCCCGAGGAGATCTACGGGCGCACGATGAGCATTCCCGACCGGGCGCTGCCCGACTACTACCGCCTGCTGCTCAGACGTGAGCCACCGCAGCAAGCGCCACGCGACGCCAAGCGACGGCTCGCACGCGAACTGGTTGCGTGGCTCTACGACGACGCTGCAGCCGAGCGCGCCGAGGCCCACTTCGACCGCGTGATCGTCGCCAAAGAGCAGCCGCAGGAGATACCCGATGTCGAGGTCGCCGCCGAGAACGGAACGGTTCACGTGCCGGGGGCCCTGGCTGCGGCATTCGGCGTTTCGCGGTCCGAGGCCCGTCGCCTGATCGACCAGGGCGCCGTCAGCCTCGGGGGCGAGCTGCTCGCGGCGAGCGAACATGACGTCCCGTCGGCGCGGATCGACGGCGCGGTACTGCGCGCCGGCAAGCGCCGCTTCGCCCGCGTTCGCCTGGTCAGTTAGCGGTTGGCGCCGGGGGCGCTGCTAGCCTCCTTCGGGACGGCTCCTGTGAGCCGCCTGCGGCATCGATAAAGCCCCGGAAGGGGAGTTTTGCGGTGCTATACTCCGTGGTCGCCTCAAAAACGCCCTCGGGCGTGGCGATGAGGCCTGAAACGCCGGGAGACCCCCGGCAGGACGGTCTGGCGGTCTTTGAAAACTCAACAGCATGCGCACCGGCGATCTAAGAGATCGCGGTGTGCGTCCAGGTTCGACCCGGTGCGGTCGTGCGTTCGCGCACCCGTATCGGAACAAGAGTCAAGTAGGAGAAGTACCCCGTCATGGAGTTGGGGCCACGTGTATAGGCCCCGGCAGCCGGCGTTCGCGCCGGCAACTGTGACAGCTTTTCGTGAAGTTCTTCACGGAGAGTTTGATCCTGGCTCAGGACGAACGCTGGCGGCGTGCCTAACACATGCAAGTGGAGCGACGAACCGGGGCTTGCCCCGGGGCCAAGCCGCGAACGGGTGAGTAACACGTGGGTTACCTGCCTCGATGACCGGGACAACCCGAGGAAACTCGGGCTAATACCGGATGTGCCCGCAAGGGGAAAGGAAGCTT
>Ga0182013_10006260_pt1 | contig 13552 bp, 9 predicted proteins | sample 612S2MmetaG_FD_120487 | JGI IMG/M metagenome (GOLD analysis project Ga0182013, IMG submission 120487) | Permafrost microbial communities from Stordalen Mire, Sweden - 612S2M metaG | ecosystem: Environmental > Terrestrial > Soil > Wetlands > Permafrost | place: Sweden: Stordalen | collected... | reverse complement strand
CCGGAGGAATACCCGACCGCCGTGGCCGCCGCCGGTCGGGACATCCCGTTGGACGCCGAGAAGATCGCCACCGTCTACTCCGCATACGAGGCGCTGAAGGTCCGTGACGAGGCAGTCGCACTGCTCGACTTCGACGACTTGCTGCTGCATACGGCGGCTGCGATCGAGAACGACGCAGCTGTGGCCGAGGAGTTCCGGGATCGCTACCGCTGTTTTGTGGTCGACGAGTATCAGGACGTCACCCCGCTGCAACAGCGGGTGCTTTCGGCGTGGTTGGGGGATCGCGACGACCTGACAGTGGTCGGCGATGCCAACCAGACCATCTACTCGTTCACCGGGGCCTCGCCTCGTTTCTTGCTTGACTTTTCGCGGCGGTTTCCCGACGCGGCGGTGGTGCGTCTTGAGCGCGACTATCGCTCCACACCGCAGGTGGTGTCGTTGGCCAACCAGGTGATCGCCGCGGCCCGGGGCAGGGTCTCGGGCAGCAAGCTTCAATTGATCGGCCAGCGTGAGCCCGGCCCCGCCCCGTCGTTCCACGAACATCCCGACGAGCCTGCCGAGGCCGCCGCGGTGGCCGCCTCGATAGCCCGGTTGATCCAGTCCGGCACTCCGCCGTCCGAGGTCGCCGTGCTCTACCGGGTCAACGCACAGTCCGAAATCTACGAGGAGGCGTTGACCGAGGCGGGTATCGCCTATCAGGTCCGCGGTGGCGAAGGTTTTTTCAACCGTCAAGAGATCAAACAGGCGCTGCTGGCGCTACACCGCGCAGCCGGGCGAGGCGTCGAAGGCCCATTGCCGGAGGTGGTCCGCGGTGTTCTGGAACCGTTGGGGCTCACCGCCGAGGAGCCGGTCGGTACCCGAGCCCGGGACCGCTGGGAGGCGCTGACCGCGCTGGCCGAACTGGTCGACGACGAAGTGGCGCAACGCCCGCAGCTGGAATTTCCGGAGCTGGTGGCCGAGCTACGGATCCGGGCCGATTCGCGGCACCCACCGGTTGTGCAGGGCGTCACGCTGGCATCACTGCACGCCGCCAAGGGACTTGAGTGGGACGCGGTGTTTCTAGTCGGGCTCGCCGACGGCACGCTGCCGATCTCGCACGCGCTGGCGCATGGGCCTGAAAGCGAGCGTGTCGAGGAAGAGCGCCGACTGTTCTACGTCGGAATCACCAGAGCCCGAGTGCATTTGGCGCTCAGCTGGGCGCTGTCGCGCTCCCCGGGCGGACGTCAGAGCCGCAAGCCGTCGCGGTTCCTCAACGGCATTGCGCCACAGACGCGTGCCGAGTCGGCGCCCAGCAAGTCCCGACGCAACCGGGGCGCGGCGACCCGTTGCCGGATATGCAACAACGAGTTGAGGACTCCGGCAGCCGTCTTGCTGCGCCGATGTGAGACATGCGCCGCCGACATCGACGAGGAGTTGCTGCTGCAACTCAAGGCCTGGCGGCTCGATACCGCCAAGGAACAGAATGTGCCCGCGTATGTCGTCTTCAGCGACAACACACTGATCGCGATCGCCGAGATGCTGCCGGCTGACGATGCGGCGTTGATCGCAATCCCAGGTGTCGGCGCACGCAAGCTCGAGCAGTACGGGCCTGATGTCCTGGAGTTGATTCGCCGCCGCTGAGTGGTAAACCTGCAGGTCAGAAAATCGTTTGTGGCCGGCTGCTGGTACCCTCTACCCTCAAGAAGAAGATTGCTGAGAGGAGGGCGACCATGATGACCTACGACGTGCTTGCTGCACGCGCAGCTGACGTTGTTCCGGCCGCGCCAACCTCTCATGCCGCCCATGCCGCCGCACAGGCGGTGGCGGCCAAGCACGACGCCGCCGCTGCGACCGACGCGTCCGTAGGAACTATGTAACGAGCCCAGCTCTCGCCAATTGGCCACGGACCCGAAGTCACAAGGATCCGTGGCCATAGTTTTAGGGTCAACACCCCGCAACCTGGTCCGGATCACCGCAAAAGGACAGTCACCAGACCAGGAAGCAGGTGAAAGGACATGTCGGCACCGACGGTTCCGAAACAGAAGCTGCCGGTGTTGCCGTGTCACGTCGGCGATCCCGACCTGTGGTTCGCCGACAACCCAGCCAACCTGGAGCGGGCAAAGACGCTCTGCGCGAGCTGCCCGATCCGTCGCTATTGCCTGGCCGCAGCCCTGGAACGAGCCGAACCCTGGGGGGTATGGGGCGGTGAGATTTTGGAGCGAGGCGCGATCGTGGACTACAAACGTCCGCGTGGACGTCCGCGTTTATGCCGCGAGACTGCAGGTAGCAACACGTTTCTCGAGAGACGACGTCGGTAGCAGCAGTCTCGCGGTAGCTAAACAACGAAGCCGGGGACCAGCTCCTCCGTCAGCGCTTTGATTGGCACATGCGCATCGAGCTGGCAGAGAATCGCGGTCACCGACGCGATCACCCGCATCGGGATCGCCAGCTTGGGCGGCAGGTCCATCTGCCGGGCCGTCTTGATCTGCGACACCGACCGGTCCAGCTGGCTGTAGGTCATCCTCTGCAGCCACTTGCGGGTGTAGTGGAAGACCTCGACCTCGATGGGCTCGACGTACTGGCGCAGCATCTCATCGATGTCGCGCACCGACACCTGCTGTCCCTTCTGGATGAAGCCGACCTTCTCCATCGTCGGCAACAGCAGGTCATAGTTCTTATCGCGGGCCAGCCGAATGGTCATCCCTAGCTCGACCGGCAAGCCGCCAGGCAGGGGCGCGACGGCGCCGAAGTCGATGACACCCATCCGACCGTCGGGCAGCAGCATGAAGTTGCCCGGGTGGGCGTCGCCATGCTGCATCTCCAACCGGCGCGGCGCGTCGAAAGTGAGTTCCAGAAGCCGGGTGCCGATCAGATCGCGCTGTTCGGGGGTTCCGTCGCGGATGATTTCCGCCAACGGCACGCCCTGGATCCACTCTTGGATCACCACCTTGGGCGCGCTGGCTACGACGCGTGGCACCGCGAAATGCGGGTGGTCCGCATATGCCTTGGCGAACTTGCGCTGGTTGTCGGCCTCCAGCCGGTAGTCGAGCTCCATCTCGGTGCGCTCGATCAGCTCGTCCACGACGCCCTCGATGTCGGCGCCGGGGGAAAGCTGTTTGAAAACCCCAACCATGCGTTGCATGGTCTTGAGGTCGGCCCGCAGGGCCTCGTCGGCGCCCGGGTATTGGATCTTGACCGCAACGTCGCGGCCATCGGACCACACCGCCCTGTGCACCTGCCCGATGCTGGCCGAAGCCACCGGGCTGTCGTCGAACGAAGCAAACCTGCCCCGCCATTTGGTGCCCAGCTGGGCGTCGAGCACCCGGTGCACCCTGTCCGCGGGCATTGGCGGGGCGTCTTTCTGCAGCTTGGTCAGCGCGTCGCGGTAGGGCTCACCGAACTCCTCGGGAATCGCGGCTTCCATCACGGACAATGCCTGGCCGACCTTCATCGCGCCACCCTTGAGCTCGCCCAGGACGGTGAACAACTGGTTGGCGGCCTTCTCCAGCAGCTCGGCCTGGACGTCGTCTTTTGACTTGCCGGTCAGCCGTTTCCCGAATCCGAGCGCTGCCCGGCCGGCGAACCCGACGGGAATGCTGGCCAGTTTTGCGTTGCGCGCAGCTCGACCACGCTTGATGTCTGACACATATCCATCATCCACGACGTTTCGGCCTTGACCACGTCAACATGAGCACAAGGGGTGCCTGGTCCACTGACGCGCGACGATGGCGCCGGCGTTGAGATCGAACTCCAGGGTTGCGTTCAGCGCCTGAGGGGGCCCGAGGTCCGGTACCAGTTCATGCCCGTGCACCGCGGCGATCACCCGATTCACCTGGCTGAGCGCCAGCGCCGCCGTTGCCAGCAAGGTGGCCCGGTCGGCCACCCCGATGGTGTCCCGCAGCTGGGCAGCGATAGCCGGCCACGCTGCGTCTCGGTCGCTTCGGTGCCGGTCCGCGCAGCTCAGGCAGCTGGTTACGCCGGGGATCACCAGCGGTCCCACCAGCCCGGTGCCGTCTCGCACGCGAACCGCGAGATGGGCAACGCGCCGGGTGTGCAGGTCGCGCACCATGCGTGGGTCGGCGACCAGGTAGTCGGTGAGCACAACGAGATCCACGGCGGTGGGTGACACTGCGGCGTGCGGCTGGCTGCTGTGCGCAATCCGGGCACCCGAGCAGCGCAACGCCTCGACAAGCAGGTCCGACAGCGGCCCGCGGCCGTGGATCCGGATGGAGGCGGCCCGGCCGCGGGACGGACGGCGTCCGCGGGTCGCGACGCCAGCACTGACCAGTTGCGCGACGAGGTTCGCCAGGCCACCAGCGTCCGCCAACCCACGGTCGACGGCCTGCCGCTGCAATTCGACGATCGGTATCGGCGAACGCATGGATCGCAGTAGCGCGGCCAACTCTGCCGCCGTCAGGCCGCATGGTGGGCGAACCAGCACGGCTCGGCAGGGATCCCAGCCCACCTGCACGGCGCCATCGGGTCGCAGCAACACCGGCATCGCCGGGTCCAGGGCATACAGAGAAGGCGCGGCCCGCGGCATGAGTTGAGACTGTGCCACGAGCGGGGCGGTCGCCTCGCTCAGTTATCCACAGCACCGCCGTCGCGACCGTCGCCGTCCTGTTTGAGGCGGGCGATCGCTTCGTCGATACCGCCGGTGTCGCCGCCGAGGTTAGTCGGTGCTAGCCGCCGTTACCGCCGTTGCCGCCATTGGCGACGGCGGTGGTGCTTTCACCCGCGCCGCCGCCACCACCACCCCCGCCGATGCCGGCGCCGCCGCCGTTACCGCCGAAGGCGCCGCTGCCGACGCCGTTGGCGCCGGGGTTGCCGCCGGTGCCGCCGGTGCCGGCGCCGACGCTGACACCGCCGCCACTTTCGGCGCCGGCAGTGCCGCCGTTGCCGCCGGTGCCGCCGAAACCGCCGTTGATACCGCCGCCGCCGCCACCACCCCCGCCGGCGGCGGCGGCGTCGCCGGTGGAGCCGGCGGAGACGGAGCCGGCGGCGGCACCTTGGCCGCCACCGGTGCCGGCACCGTTGCCGCCGTTGCCGCCGGTGATCCCGCTTCCGGTGAAACCGAGGCTGGCGGCACCACCGCCGCCGCCACCACCACCGGGGCCGCCCGCGGCGCCGGCGGCCCCGCCGCCGTCGCCGCCGCCGCTGCTGAAGGCGGTGGCGCTGTCACCGCCACCGGCGATCTGGGTCGAACCGCCGGCGCCGCCGTTGCCGCCGTGGCCGCCGGCACCGCCGGCGGTACTGTCGCCACCGGCACCCCCGCCGCCGCCGCCACCACCGCCGATGGTGCCCTGGGCGCTGCTGGTGGTGAGCATTTCGCTGCCGCCGGCACCGCCGTTGCCGCCGTTGCCGCCGGTAAGGCCGTTGCCGCCGTTGCCGCCGGTGCCGCCGTTACCGCCGACCTCGCCGCTGGTGTTGAAGTTGCCGCCGTCGCCGCCGTTGCCGCCGGTGCCGCCGTTACCGCTGACGCCCGCGATGGCGCCGGTGCCGCCGGCGCTGCCACCCAGGCCGGCGGCACCGCCGTTGCCGCCGTGGCCGCCCTGGCCGACGAAAAGGGGGGTGCCGCCCTGGCCGCCCTGGCCGCCGTCGCCGCCAGCGCCGCCGTTACCGTTGGCGCCCGCATGGCCGCCGAACATCGCCGAGCCTTGGCCGCCGGCCCCGCCGGTGCCGCCGGTGCCGCCTTGGCCTCCGTCTGTGCCGTTGACCGAGATCAGCCCGCCGTTGCCGCCGGCCCCGCCGAGCCCGCCAACACCGCCAACACCCCCGCCACCGCCATTGCCAAAGATCAGCCCGCCGGTGCCGCCGGCCCCGCCGACCCCACCGACCCCACCGGCGGTGTGGCTGGCCCCCGAGCCCGTGGTGCCGGTGATGCCCGCCCCACCGGCACCGCCCTGGCCGCCGTTGCCGAACAGGAAGGCGCTACCGCCGGCACCGCCGGCCTGCCCGGGCGCACCGGACCCGCCGTTGCCGCCATCTCCCCACAGCCAGCCCCCGGCCCCGCCGGCCTGCCCCGTTCCGGCCGCCCCACTAGTACCGGTGCCAAACAGCGGGCGACCGGTCAGATCCAGCACCGGCGAGAACGGATTCGCCGCAAGCGCCTGTAGATCCTGTTGCAACGCCGCCAACGGCGAGGCGCTGGCGGCCTCAGTTGCCGCATACGCGCCGCCCGCGTTATTCAGGGCCTGCACAAACTGGTCATGAAACGCCGCCGCCTGCGCGCTGAGTGCTTGATAGTCCCGGGCGTGGCTGGAGAACAGCAATGCGATCGCCGCCGACACCTCATCCTCGGCGGCGGCTAGCACCCCCGCAGTGTGAGCCGCCGCGGCCGCGTTAGCCACGCTGAGCGACGAACCGATGGCCGCCACATCCGCCGCCGCTGTCGTCAGCATGTCCGGTGTTGCGATCAGATATGACATCGCTGCCTCCGACCGGGCCATCATCGACCGTGGGCTATATGCGGATCGACATAAGTGTATCGCGATCCCGGCCCAAATTTTTTGCGTTTTCGCTGAAATTTCCCCCCGCCGCGCCGGATACCCGGATGCCTGCAATTCGACTATCGGTACCGGCGAACGCATGGACCTCAGCAGGGCGGCCAACTCTGCCGCTTACAGAGAAGACGCGGCCCGCGGCATGAGTTGCGACTGTCCCACGAGCGGGGCGGGCGCCTCGCTCAGTTATCCACAGCACCGCCGTCGCGATCGTCGCCGTCCTGTTCGAGGCGGGCGATCGCTTCGTCGATACCGCTGGTGTCGCCACCGATGACTCGGTCGATGAAGCCGGCCGGTTCGTCGAGATCGTCCGCGCCAGGCAGTAGATCCGGGTGCTGCCAGATGGCGTCGCGGGCGTCTGAACCGGCGGCCTCCGTTAGCCGCTCCCACAGCGCGGCGGCCTCCCTCAGCTTGCGCGGCCGCAGTTCGAGGCCGACGAGCGTCGCGAAGGTCTGTTCGGCCGGGCCGCCGCTGGCCCGGCGCCGGCGTAGTGTCTCGCCCAGCGCGGCCGCTCCCGGAATCCGGTCGCCCAGGGCAGCGGTCACCACTACCTGCACCCAACCCTCGATGAGTGCGAGCAGTGTCTCGAGCCGGTCCAGCGCCTGCATCTGCGCCGGGGTCGCCTTGGGCTCGAATACTCCCTGACCGAGCAGGTTTTCGATGGCCGCGGGATCGGACAGCGACTCCGGATTGAAATCGCGGGCCAGCTCCTCGATTCCGCTCATGTCGATCTTCATGCCCGTGGCGTAGGCCTCCACGGCCCCCAACAATTGGCTGGACAGCCACGGCACGTGGCTGAACAGTCGGTGGTGTGCGGCTTCACGCGCGGCCAGAAATGTCAGGATCTCGCTGCGGGGCAGCTCGAGTCCGGCGGCGAAGGCTTCGACGGCATCCGGAAGTATCGCGGCCACGCCCTTGGGCCCCAGCGGCAGACCGATATCCGTGGAGGTCAGCACCTCGCGAGACAACCTGCCCAGCGCCTGGCCCAGCTGCGAGCCGAACGCCATGCCACCCATCTGCGACATCATCGAAAGCAGCGGGCCGGCCATGGTCTTGGCCTCTTCGGGCAGCGCCGACGCCCACACCGTCGAGATCTGCTGGGCCATCGGATCGCACAGCCGCTTCCAGATCTCCAGGGTGTTGTCCACCCAGTCACTGGGGCTCCAGCCGACTGTTTTGCTGGTGCCCGCGGGCAGCGCGGTGGCCCCGTCCAGCCAGGTGTTGGCGAGATGGACCGCGTCGACAATCGCCGCGGTGGTGGTGGCCGGGATAGGCGCCACAAACCCGATGGAACTCGATGCCACGCGCCGCGCCAGCTCGTAATTGACCGGGCCCGACTCTTTGCCGCCGGCCATCACAGAGCTTGAGTTGCTGAACATCTGACCCAGCTGGGTAAAAATCTGCCCCAAGTCACCCATGCCGAAGTCGCCACCGATGCCGAACGCGCCCAGCGGGTCTGAGGCCCCGGAACTGGCCTCGCGATCCTTCTTCCCGTGCTGGTCGCGATCGGGGTCGTCGTCTCCGGGGGAGAAGCCGAAAGGCAGGTCAGCCATAGCGTCAACGGTACTCATAGCACGGGGAGAACGCGCTACCCACGGTCAAGCTTGTAGCTGAACGAGTCCTGGCCGGGCCCCGTCTAGTGTTATCGGCGTGAACAGGCGGATTCTGACGTTGCTGGTCGCGCTCGTGCCGATCCTGGTATTTGGCGTGTCGCTCGCCGTGGTGACGGTGCCGTTTGTGTCGCTGGGTCCGGGTCCCACCTTCGACACACTCGGTGAGGTCGACGGCAAGCAGGTGGTACAGATCGAGGGCACCCAGACTCACCCGACGACGGGCCACCTGAACATGACGACGGTGTCCCAGCGCGACGATCTGACCTTGGGCGAGGCCTTGGGCTTGTGGCTCTCCGGGCAAGAACAGTTGGTGCCGCGCGACCTCGTTTACCCGCCGGGGAAATCGCGGGAGGACGTTGACAAGGCCAACAACGCCGATTTCAAACAGTCCGAGGACAGCGCCGCGTACGCGGCCCTGGGATACCTGAAATATCCGGCGGCAGTGACGGTCGCGACGGTCACCGATCCCGGTCCGTCAGCGGGGAAGCTGAAATCCGGGGACGCGCTAGACGCGGTCAACGGCAAGCCGGTGGCCAGTGTCGAGCAGTTCACAGGTTTGCTCAAGGCCACGAAGCCAGGCGACGTGGTGACGATCGATTTTCGCCGCAAGAACGAACCGGCCGGCGTTACCCAGATCACATTAGGCACAAATAAAGACCGCGATTACGGCTTTCTGGGTGTCGCTGTGCTTGATGCGCCGTGGGCGCCGTTCGCGGTGGACTTCAACCTTGCCAACGTGGGTGGGCCTTCCGCGGGACTGATGTTCAGCTTGGCGGTCGTCGACAAGCTGACCACCGGTGACTTGGCCGGGTCGACGTTCATTGCGGGGACCGGCACGATCTCCGCTGACGGCAAAGTAGGCCAGATCGGTGGCATCACACACAAGATGGCCGCCGCGCACGGGGCAGGCGCCACGGTCTTTCTGGTGCCCGCCAAGAACTGCTACGAGGCGAGCTCGGACAACCCGTCCGGCTTGCGTCTGGTGAAGGTCGAGACGCTCAACCAAGCGGTGGATGCGCTGCACGCGGTTACGTCGGGGGGACAGGCCCCAAGTTGCTAGCGGGCAATCGGACCGCGATGCGTAGAGTTGTGACCGTCGTCGGCTAAGACCCGCCAGGTCCAGGCCAACCAATCGATCAGGGAGCGTAGCCAGTGGGGATGCGGCCCACCGCAAGAATGCCGAGACTGACTCGGCGCAGCCGGACCCTGATCATGATTGCGCTGGGTTTGCTCGTTGTGCTCCTTGCCGGTCCGCGGCTGATCGACGCTTACGTCGACTGGCTATGGTTCGGTGAGCTCGGCTACCGCTCGGTGTTCACCACTGTGTTGGTCACCCGCATCGTGGTGTTCGCAGTGGCGGGTCTGCTGGTCGGCGGCGTCGTGTTCGCGGGGCTTGCGATCGCCTACCGCACCCGCCCCGTCTTCGTCCCGAGTAACGAAGCCGATCCGGTCGCGCGCTATCGCACCGCCGTGCTGGCACGACTACAACTGGTGGGCTTTGGAATCCCGGCCGCGATCGGCCTGCTGGCCGGTACGGTCGCGCAGAGCTACTGGGTGCGGATCCAGCTGTTCTTGCATGGTGCAGACTTCGGGATCAAGGATCCCCAGTTCGGCAAAGACCTCGGATTCTACGCATTTGAGCTGCCGTTCTACCGGCTGGTGCTCAGCTACATGTTCGTCGCGGTGTTTCTGGCATTTGTAGCGAACCTGTTGGCGCATTACATCTTTGGCGGAATTCGGCTGTCGGGCCGGGCGGGCGCGGTCAGTCGCTCAGCGCGGATTCAGCTGGTCACCCTGGTGGGTGTGCTGGTGCTGCTCAAAGCCGCCGCCTATTGGGTGGACCGCTATGAGCTGCTGTCCCATACGCGTGGCGGCAAGCCGTTCACCGGAGCCGGATACACCGACATCAACGCCGTGCTACCGGCGAAGCTGATCCTGATGGCGATCGCGGTGATTTGCGCCGCCGCGGTGTTCTCCGCGATCGTCTTGCGGGACTTGCGGATTCCGGCCATCGGTCTGGTCTTGTTGCTGTTGTCGTCGTTGATCGTCGGTGCCGGCTGGCCGTTGGTCGTCGAGCAGATCAGCGTGAGACCCAATGCCGCGCAAAAGGAAAGCGAATACATCCTGCGAAGCATCACCGCGACGCGGCAAGCGTACGGCCTGACCACCGATGTGGTGACCTATCGCAATTACACCGGTGACGGGCAGGCCACCGCGCAACAGGTCGCGGCGGACCGCGCGACCACATCCAACATCCGGCTGCTCGACCCGACAATCATCAGCCCGGCATTCACCCAGTTCGAGCAGGGTAAGAACTTCTACTACTTCCCCGATCAGCTGTCCATCGACCGCTACCTCGACCACAACGGGTCGTTGCGCGACTACGTCGTCGCGGCCCGCGAACTCAACCCGGACCGGCTGATCGACAACCAGCGTGACTGGATCAACCGCCACACCGTGTACACCCACGGCAACGGATTTATCGCGTCGCCGGCTAACACCGTGCGTGGCATCGCCAACGACCCCAACCAGAATGGCGGGTACCCGGAGTTCCTGGTCAACGTGGTCGGAGCCAACGGCGGCGTGGTGTCCGACGGGCCTGCGCCGCTGGACCAGCCGCGCATCTACTACGGGCCGGTCATCTCGAACACCCCCGCCGACTACGCCATCGTCGGACGCAATGGTGCCGATCGTGAATACGACTACGAGACGAACACCGAAACCAAGAATTACACTTACACCGGCACGGGCGGAGTTCCCGTCGGCAGCTGGATATCCCGAAGCGTCTTCGCCGCCAAATTCGCTGAGCGAAACTTTTTATTCTCCAACGTGATTGGCTCTAACAGCAGAATTTTGTTCAATCGTGATCCGGCGCAGCGGGTCGAGGCGGTGGCGCCGTGGCTGACAACCGACAGTGCCGTGTACCCCGCGATAGTCAACAAACGACTGGTGTGGATCATCGACGGCTACACCACGTTGGACAATTACCCGTATTCCGAACTCACCTCCCTGGAGTCGGCGACCGCCGACTCGACCGAGGTGGCGTTCAATCATTTGGGGCCAGACAAGCAGGTTTCCTACATCCGCAATTCGGTGAAGGCCACCGTGGACGCCTACGACGGCACCGTCGCGCTCTACCAGCAGGACGAACAGGATCCGGTGCTCAAAGCCTGGATGCAGGTTTTCCCGGGGACCGTAAAGCCCAAGAGCGACATCACACCCGAGCTCGCGGAGCATCTTCGGTATCCCGAAGACCTGTTCAAGGTGCAGCGGATGCTGCTGGCCAAATATCACGTCAACGACCCGGTGACCTTCTTCTCCACATCGGACTTCTGGGACGTGCCGCTGGACCCGAATCCGACCGCCAGCAGCTATCAGCCGCCGTACTATATCGTCGCGAAAAACATTGCTAAGCAAGACAACTCGTCCTCATACCAGTTGACCACCGCGATGAACAGGTTCAAGCGTGACTATCTGGCTGCTTTCATCAGCGCCAGTTCTGATCCCGCGACGTACGGCAAGATCACGGTGCTGACCATTCCGGGCCAGGTCAACGGTCCGAAGCTGGCGAATAACGCGATCACCACCGATCCGGCGGTGTCCCAGGATCTTGGCGTGATCGGACGCGACAACCAGAACCGGATTCGTTGGGGCAACTTGCTGACGCTGCCGGTGGCCCAGGGCGGCCTTCTCTACGTCGAACCCGTCTTTGCCTCCCCGGGAGCCAGCGACGCCGCCTCGTCCTACCCGCGCCTGATCCGGGTGGCGATGATGTACAACGACAAGATCGGCTACGGACCCACTGTCGGCGACGCGCTCACTGGGCTTTTCGGGCCTGGCGCCGGTGCTGCCGCCACGGGGATTGAACCCGCCGAGGCCGGTGCCGCGCCGGTCCCGCCGGCTCCGGCAGCAACCCAGGGATCGCCGCCCGCGCCGGTCGCGGCGCCGCCGGCTCCCGAGGGATCGGCCGCGTTGTCGCCCGCCAAGGCCGCGGCGCTGCAGGATATTCAGACGGCGATCGGCGCGGCGCGTGACGCGCAAAAGCGCGGCGATTTCGCCGCGTACGGTTCGGCGCTGCAGAGGCTTGACGACGCCATCACCAAGTTCAACAATGCCAAGTAGGTAGCCGCTTTGGCCTGTATAGGTTGACCTAGATCGCCCGACCAAGGAGACGAGATCATGGTCACCCAGTCGACTGACACCATTGCCGGCATCGCCATACCCGACACCCCACTGGTACGTGAGATCACCGAGTTCATTCGCGCTTCCGAAAGCGACTTGCTCTTCAATCATTCCCGCCGGGTGTTCCTCTTCGGTGCGCTGCAGGGGCACCGCCGCGGGTTGCAACCGAATCTGGAGTTGCTCTACGCCGGGGCGATGTTTCACGATCTGGGCCTCACCGAGCGCTACCGGACGTCCATGGTGCGCTTCGAGGTCGACGGCGCCAACGCGGCGCGCGATTTCCTGCAGGAGCGTGGCGTCGATCGAGGAGCCGCCGGCAAAGTGTGGCTGAGCATCGCGTTGCACACCACTCCCGGCGTGCCCGAATTCCTGGAACCCGAAATAGCCTGTTTGACTGCGGGTGTCGAAACCGACGTGCTCGGCATCGGCCGCGACGATCTCTCTCCCGAAGCGCTTGCCGCAGTCACCGCTGCGCACCCGCGTCCCGACTTCAAGCAGCGCATCCTGAGCGCTTTCAACGACGGTATGAAGCATCGTCCGCAGACCACATCCGGCACATGCAACGACGACGTGCTCGAGCGCTTCGACCCGGCATTCGTCCGCGACAACTTCGTCGACACCATCCTCAACAACACCTGGCCCGAATAGCAGCACTCGGGTGAACCCGCCTTCACAGTGACGAACTGTCGGCGCTGGATGACTGGCGATTTGGTGACCTTCGTACATGTTCGGTAACCTGGTATTTACCAACGCGGGGTGGAGCAGCTCGGTAGCTCGCTGGGCTCATAACCCAGAGGTCGCAGGTTCGAATCCTGTCCCCGCTACCATGTGATGTCCCGAGACACCGTTGACAGGTGTCTCGGGACATCGTTGCATTTTCAGGGGTTTTTCGTGGGTGGTCCGGGTCTGACGCCGCGTGGTTGGTAGTCGCGGGTGGGGTCGAGGGTGAGTTCGCGGATCAGTGTTCCGGTGTCTCGGTGCAGGACCCGGATGTGGAGTTCGTCGATGAGTACGGTGACTTTGGTGCCGGTGAGTAGCTTGCCGAGTCCGATGTGGTGGAGTCGGCTGTTGTGGCGGATGGTGATGGTTCCGGCTTTGTCGATGCGGTCGGTGCGTACCCGATAGTGCGGGGGGATGCGGTAGCCGGTGGGGAAGGCTTTGGGTCGTGCGGTGTAGGTCTTCATGGGAGTGGCGCGGTTGAGTGCGCGGTGTGGCCGGGTGTGGTTGTAGTAGTCGCGGAATTCGTCGAGGAGTTTTTGCAGGTCGGATAGTGTT
>Ga0182013_10006258_pt1 | contig 13557 bp, 12 predicted proteins | sample 612S2MmetaG_FD_120487 | JGI IMG/M metagenome (GOLD analysis project Ga0182013, IMG submission 120487) | Permafrost microbial communities from Stordalen Mire, Sweden - 612S2M metaG | ecosystem: Environmental > Terrestrial > Soil > Wetlands > Permafrost | place: Sweden: Stordalen | collected... | reverse complement strand
TCCCTTGCGCCAAACCTTTCTGGGATTTTCGAGAGCCACGCTGCGAAAAGCGGTGTGAACAAAATTAATCCGAGCGTCGCAAGCGCCGAGAGTTGGAAGCTCGGGTCGAAGCAGAGCGTCCACGGGTTCCATGCGATCATTGCGAGCGAAACGAACGCGAGCACGCGTTCGCCGAGGTAGGTGCGGTGCGTCGCGCGCGCGAGCGTCGCGACGAGCGCCATAAGCCCGGCGCGACTTGCGCTCGAAGCGCCGCCGGCCATGAAAATAAAAAATATGACGACGAAAATACTACCGCTGAACTGCGCAAAACGCGGCGCCCACGTTAAGAGTCGCGCGACCGCATTCAAGACGACCGTGATGTTGTAGCCAGAAAGTACGATCATGTGCACCAAGGAATCGCGCTGGAAATCATTCGTGAGCTGCGGCCCGACAGAGCGCTTATCGCCTACGGTGATGCCGCCTGCGAGCGCGGCTTCGGGATCGGGCAACACGAAGTTGAGGCTGCGCAAGAAATTCTCTTTCGTGCCGATCGCGAATGCCTGCAACGGGTCGCCCGAATTGCCGGTTATTGAATCAACACGCGCGTAGCCTAGCTGGTACGCGATGCCTTGTGCCGCCAAGAATTGTGGGTAATCGAATTCACGCCCGCTGCCGGTGTCGAATTGTTGTGGCAACTCAAGCGTGCCGCTCACCTGCACATGGTCGCCGTACGCGATCCGCGCATGTGCGGGCATTTCCGCAAGCACTCCCGCATGCACTGGCATATTCGAATCACCGATGATAAGTTCGCTCGCGCCTATTGAAACGAGCGTCGCCGTGTCGCGAGAATCGGGCTCCTGCGAAACGACACCTTCGATCGAAACGCCCTTGCCAATATTCGCAGTAAGGCTTGGGTCCCCTGTCACGACAGCAGTCTGCATTCGCGCTATTCCCGCGGCACAGGCGAAGAGCGCGATAGCAACGACCATGTATGTTTTTCTCTTTCCTTGAACAACAAATATGAAAGTTAAAGTCGCAAAACCTAGCAACGTGAGCAATCCAACAAAACTCCAACCTATCAGCAAGAGCGAGCGCGCAAAAACACCAGATAGAAATCCAAAAACGACCGCCCAAAAGACGTGTGACCCCATGTCGGATCAATGCTACCAAAAAATCGATCCCCCGGCGGACAAGCCACCGGGGGAAAGAGGTATTTTACAGATCAGGCGGATCAATCAGCCGGTGGCGCGCTGGCCGTCGACGTGGGTCTCGAGGACGCCGGTGTGCGAACGAATGGCCGGGCCTTCCTTGACCTTGAGCGTCGGCTCGGTCGCTTGCTTGATGCCGACGAACGCGGTGACATTGTTGTCCGCGAACGCAAGCAGCGGAACGACGTGGCCATTTTCGAACCCAAGCGCATCACCCTCGTGCCAATCGCGCTCGATGAACTCGGCGACGGCCATTGCATCGATGCCGAACTTAGCTTGAAGGTTCGCGCCGATGTTGCTGATCGTCAACTTCGTACCGTCCTGGACGCACATGACACAGTTCGCGATCGCTTCGCCAGGCCGGTGGAAACCGCCGACCACGTCGATCTTCTTGCCCTTGCCGTTGTCAATGCCGACTGAGGCAATCCCGAGGGTCGCGCCTTGTTCCGCATCATCCCAATCCTTCGCGAGTTTGCTCGCTCCGCACATGATCTAAACTCCTCAGCTGTTTGTTGGATCCAAGAGTGTTCGCCCATGATCCTATGTAGAGAACACTCCGTCTCTAACGGTACTCATTTTTCTTTCTAATGCAAATCCGCTACGCACTCGCCTCGTCGATGGCTTCGTTCACGAGCCTGTCGGCTTCTTTGTTCTGTGCGCGAGGGACGTAGAGGAATTTGTGCGAGGGGAAATCGATAAGAAGCGTGCGGACCTTTGCGGCCTGGGTCTTGAGCGCCGGTTCTTTTATTTTCCAATTGCCGGAGAGTTGTTCGACGACGAGCTGGCTATCCATGCGCACTTCGAGCGCGCGGCGTGCGAGTCCTTTCTCTTTTGCTTCGGTAAGCGCGAGCGCGACGGCTTCGTATTCGGCCCAGTTATTGGTCTGGCGTTCGCCGAGATATTTTTTTAGTTCGAACGTCGTTTCGCCGTCGATGATAACGGCGCCCGCGCCGGCAGGCCCTGGATTGCCACGGGCGCCGCCGTCGGTGTAGATAACTATCTTCGGCATGCTATGCAACGGAACGGGCCTGTAACTGACGGAACGCGTGCGCCGACGCGAGGATGACGACCGGGTACGCGATGAGAAGGCCTACCAAGAGGCAGACTACGCCCAAGAGCGCGATGAGTATCGAGAGGATAGAGAGCCAAAAGAGTTCAAGCTTGTAGCCGTAGGTGATGCGTTTGCTTTCTTTGAGCGCTTCGATCGGCCACATCTTTTTGTCGACAACGAAATATCCAGCGAAGCCGAACATGATCCCCCAGATGATGCCGGGAATGATGACCAGGATGAGCCCGACGGCGCAGATAAGGCCAAAAAGGATGGTCGTTCCGGCATATTTCCAGAATGGGAACGGGTGCCAGAAATCCATGACCGAGACGTGTTCAACATCATCATGGGCTTTCAGTGCGAACGCGATCGAGCCCATCCCTGAAAGTATCTCGACAGCAAAGCGCGCGACCCCTGCGACGAACGCGATCGCGGTACCGGAATTGTTCAATTGGTTGAGCGCGCCGAGGACAATGCCGACCACGATAATGAACAGCAAATAAGCCCCAATAAAGAACCAGGGGCGCTTTTTGAACGTCTCCCATCCGAAACGGATGCAGGACCCCGCAGAGAAATTATTCATGGGAATATGCTAGCACGATTTACACGGGAAGCACGTCGACGATACGGAGCGTCAAGCCGCCGCGGAATGTGTCGCGCTCTACCGTTGCGATGACACTGGCTACGCTTCCTTTTTGCGGTACGAACGAAAATTGGTCGGGCCGCCTGAAAAAATCGAATGCCCGCACGGGCGCGAAGCAATCGCCATCGAGCATCAATTCGACATGGTTCTGTTCTTTGCCGAATTTCTTTATCGCCGTAATGGTCGCCCGCTCGATGAGGAAAATCGGCTTCGGGTTTTCCATGCCGAATGGCGCAAGGCGGGAAATGTCATTGAAAAGCGCGCGCGAGACTTCTGAAAGCTTGATGCGAGTATCGTACTGCTTCGTTTCGACGACCGGAGCCGCAGGCGTTGCCAGCAACAGCGCGGCCGCTGCGCCCGCAAGCGACTCTTGCAACCCGTGCACGCGTTCGTGCGAGACGGAAAACCCGCCGGAGCGTGCGTGGCCGCCGAATTCCTCGACGGCGCCGTTCGTATTAGAAAAAAGTTCGACGACCGAGAACGAGCCGTCGGAACGGCACGAGCCCTTGAGCCTTCCGAGCGCGTCGCGTCCCCACAAGCACACGACGCCGCCGCGTTCTTCGACGACCGAGTTCGCCGCAAGCCCCAAGAGCGCCGGTTTCCAATCCGTATTTCCGAGCACGACGACTTGCTCTTCGGCGCTGAAACGGTCTTTCGCTCGGCGCTTTGCTTCGCGAACGATCGCGCCAGCTTGCCCTTTGCGCTTGGTATTGAGCGATTCGAGCTGCGACGCGAGCGAGTCGGCTTCGGCCTGGTCGTGCGTCGTCAAAAGCTTGAGCGCGAGGTCCGGCTCGTCCATGCGAGAGGCGGCATTGATACGCGGCGCAATGGAAAAGCCGATGTCGTCCTCCGTGATCTCGAATTTACGCAACCGTACTTTGGCGCAAAGCGCAGCAATGCCGAGCCGCGGCGATTTGCGCAGGACCTTCAAGCCCCAGAAGGCGAGCGTGCGATTTTCTCCGGTGAGCGGCACCATGTCGGCGACCGTCGCGATCGCGACGAGGTCCAAGAGCCACTTTTCCCAACCGTCCGGGATCGAGGTGAATGCGTGCAACCCTTGGCGTTTCCCTTCCTGTAAGGTCGCGCAGACCAACTTGAATGCCATCGCGGCGCCGCAAAGTCCGCCAAAAGGATACGGTGCGCGTTTTGGGTTCAGGACGGCGATTGCATCGGGAAGTTCGCCGGTTATTTCGTGGTGGTCGGTGACGATGGTGTCGATCCCCTTTTCTTTGGCGTGCGCGACAGCCGCAATTGCCGTCGTGCCAACATCGACAGTGATGATAAGCCTTACGCCGCGAGCTGCGAGCGCGTCGATGGCGTCGAAATGGAACCCGTACCCTTCGCGGTCGCGGTGCGGCAGGTACACCTCGAAATTCGTATAGCCAATGCGTTCAAAAAAATCCGAGAGGACCGACGCACCCGGGATCCCGTCGCAATCGAAGTCTGCATATACCGCTATGCGCTCGTTCGAAGCGATTGCGCCCAGCAACCGAGCCACGGCAACGTCCATATCTTTGAGCAAAAACGGGTCGTGAGTGTGCAAATCGTAATCCGGGTCGAGAAAATCCTTGATATCCGCGTCACTTTGCACGCCGCGACTGGAAAGAAGCGAGCGGACAAGTTCGGATACGGAAGCTTCCATTCGGCGAATTGTATCACCCTGGCCAGTCGGGCTATACTTCTGTCATGCCTGATTGCATTTTCTGCAAAATAGTTCGCGGTGAGCTACCGAGTTACAAAGTCCATGAAGACGATTCGTCGTTCGCCTTTCTTGATATCCACCCGGTCAGCCCCGGCCACGTGCTCGTGATCCCGAAAACGCATGCGGCAAATGTTTTTGAGATATCAGCGGAGGATTGGGCAAGCGTCCAAGAAACGGTACGCGAGGTCGCGATAGAGGTTGAAAAAGCGACCGATGCCGACGGGATCAATTTGATGATGAATAACCGGGAACATGCTGGGCAAGTCGTTGACCACGCGCACGTGCACATCATTCCGCGTTTCAAAGGCGACGGCTTGAAACCCTGGCCGCACAAAGCATACAAAGATGGCGAAGCAGAAGCTGTCCTGGAAAAGATCCGCGCCGCGCTGAAATAAGAAAAGCGGCGCTTTCGGCGCCGCTTCTTCATTCCACACGTCCGGGTAACTCATCCGAGCGGCCAAAGAATGGGCGCTCCCGAATGAAGTATCCATAGGTCCCAAACCGCGATGACACCGGCGAACACTGCCCCGATACGCAGGCCGAGTTCATCAATGCCTTTTCTCAGCTCGACAAATTCTGGATATCTGACTTCCTCTGTCATGATCGAATCTTTCATCGTTGGATCGACAGACAATATCTAACACTTTTTTCGACGCGAATGCAATTTAGTTGAGCGCCTCGAGGCCAGGCAATGTTCCCTGCAATAAATACTCGAGCATAGCTCCCCCGCCGGTCGAAAGGAACCCTATTTTTGTTTCATCAATTCCCGACTCCTCTATAGCAGCGATGGTGTCGCCGCCGCCGATCACGGCTTTTGCGCCTCGTGCGACTGCGTGGGAAATAAGTTCAGCGATCGCGTGCGTGTATTGCGTGTAGCCATTCTCATACAAACCAGTCGGGCCATTCCAGAGGATAAAATTCGCTTGTTCAATATATGGCGCGATAAGTGCGATCGAATCCGGCCCGATATCGACGATCTTTTCATCAGCAGCGACGTCTGTCGCTTTTTTCGTGCGTGCCTGTTTGCTTGGCTCTTCGACCGTAACGTCGACCGGTGCGAGAAAGTGCGGATGGTCGAGGACGTCGGCAGCTGGCACCTCTTTTGAGACAAGCGATGTTCCCACTTGCAGCCCGCGGGCTTTGAAAACGTCGTTCGCAAGCGCGCCGGTGATGAAAAAGTGGTCGTAGGTCGTAAGCAGCGAGCGGATAAGCGGAGCCTTGGTCTCAAACTTTGCGCCGCCCAAGATCGAGAAAGACGGCGCCTGCGGCGTGCGCGCAGCGCTGAGCGCGGCTACCTCATCGCGCATAAGGAGCCCGCAGTAATGCGGCAAGAATTTCGGGATGCCGACGATCGACGCGTGCGCGCGGTGCGCCGCAGCGAATGCGTCATCGACGTATAGCTCGCCATACGCGGCGAGTTCTTTGGCGAAGTCCTCTCCGTTGTCTGTCTCGCGCGGGTCGCGACGAAGGTTCTCTAGTAGCAAAACATCGCCATCTTTCATTGCAGCGACAGCGCCTTGCGCCATTGGCCCAAGTAGGTCGGGAACATACACGACGGTGCCGAGTTGCTTAAGCGCTTCTGCGACCGGCGCGAGCGTTTCTTCTGGGTCGCGGCCGATGTGCGAAAGCGCGATGACCTTCGCGCCGGCTTTTACGAGAAAGTCGATCGTCGCCCAACCTTTTTTGAGGCGGAAAATATCGGATGCCTTGCCGCTATTGTCGAGCGGGATATTGAAATCAGCGCGCACGATGACGCGTTTTCCTTTCAGCTCGCTCTGCGGGACTTCGTCGATGCATTTCATGCGAGCGTTTTGATCAAGATAGGAAACCTTTGCACATCGGTCGAAGCGCGTCCGATCAAAAGCCCTTGTACGTCGCCCTCCGTGACCATTTCACGCGCGTTGGTTTCGTCGATCGAACCACCATACAGTATTTTCGCTTTCAATCCTTTTTCTCCGTGCATGCCGACAAGCGACTTGCGGATGAAAATGGCCATTTCGTGCATTTGTCGAGGCGACATTGCCTCGCTTGCGCCGATCGCCCAAACTGGTTCGTACGCGACGAGTAGCTTGCTGATATTTGCCGGGACGACATCCTGCAATCCTGCGCGGAGCTGCTCTTTTACGAAAAGGAAATGCTCACCGGAGCCTGAGCGCTTATGCTCGCCGACGCAAAAAATCGGCACGAGCTTCTGCGCGAGCGCCGCGTTCACTTTTGCCCGTGTTTCCTCGTTGGTTTCGCCCATCGCTCGGCGTTCGGCGTGGCCAATAATGACCGCGGAAGCTTTGGAATCCTTCACTTGGTGCATTGAAATTTCTCCCGTGTACGCGCCATCTTTCTGGAAATGCGCGTTCTGCGCGGCGAACGCGAGCTTTTTGCCTTTGTACGCGGTCGCGAGCTCGCGCAAGAAGATCGAAGGCGGCGCAATGACGATGGAAACATTTTTTGCGCTTTCGGCAGCCTTTCTCGTCGCCTCAAAAAGGCTTTTCGCGTCGCGCATCGTCTGCGGATTCATCTTCCAATTCGCAACGACGATGGATTTCATGGCGAAATTGTAACACGGGGAGCATGAGGGCTGCATTTGCGGCGGAACCAGAGGCACTCGCTTCTGCGAACACTGTACTCATCTCTGTTTCTTTGTATATCACCACTGCTAAAAATACCCCGGGTGACCCGAACGTGTCGCGCGCGAGGTTCGCCAAAGCGAGTGCCTCTGGCTCCGCCGCCCGCAAGTATCAAAACGATCTCCAAAGCCACGCCGCGCCTGCGGCTATAAGTACAGCAATAATGAGCGCGACCCAAAGCGCGATCGAATCCGAGGAGGAACCTGGCGCGAACGCCGTTACCGGCAACACGCCGTTGTTCGTCGTCCCCGGAACGGAAGTATTTTGCTGCGCAGTTTGCGCTTGTTGGATCGTTTGGATATCGGCCTGCGTCGCGGTCCGCTGCACACTTTGCGACACGGCCGGCTGCACGTCGGGCGGAAGCGGTTGCAGCGTATTTTGAGGCGGAGCGAGTTTCATATCAATTAGAATACCAGCTCAATTGTTTGTAACCCGAGGTCGAAAGCGGGAACGACGGCGGGGGCGAATACATGAGGTTGCTGTCGTAGGTGTCGTTGGTCGTCGCATAACCGGAGACATCGTTGTTGTTGGTGTCGACCCATGTCCACGTCCACTGCCCATACGTCATGATGGAACCCAATACATTGATGGTGGTTTTGACTGCCGCGTCGCTCTGGTAATAGAGGAACTCGACGCTGCCGTTCTGCGCGACCATCGCCGCGTCGATCGAAAGTGTCTGCGGGGCGCCGTAGGTAACGATGACGTTCTGCTGCGCAAGAAGCCCGAGGGAATCCGAACCGTTCGTCGTCGCGTACGTAATGTTGTTCGGGATGTAGATATTCGGCGCGGTCGAAGAGTTGTATGGCAAGTTGGCTGCGACGACCATGGCGCGGCCGTTCACGACTCCCTCGACCCACACCTTGTCCTCGATATAAAAAATGCCGGATGAAGGAATATTTTCGGTAAAGAGGAGCGTGCGGTTCTTGTAGTCGGTGCTCGTGTTCACCGCAACATCGTTCACGTCCCAGCCGGTGGGCTCTGTCTGCAAGCTCGTGACCTTATAAATGCTTACCGTTCCATTTGAATTAAACACGAGCGAATAGCCGTCGGCGTTCGAGGGCGAGAGGAAATACGTGCCGCCGGTCTCGCTTTGTGCGGTCGATTGCAATGTCGCGAGGTTCGCCGTGAGCGACGAAAAATCCACTGCGGGGACAGGGTATTGCCAGAACGCCTGAACGCTCTTCGATGCGCCGCCCCACACGCCGTTCTCGGTCGCGGGGCACGGGGTTCCCTGTGTTGCAGAACACGTGTAGGTCGATTCGGCCGACATGACCGGCGCGTTGGTCGTGCCGTCGAAGCGCACGCCGTTGTTGGATTGCATCTCCCCACTGACGTTCTCATCGCTGCCGATCCAGATCGGCCCGTTGCTCAAAAATGAGTAGACTGCGAGCGACGGAATGCCGTATTTCGCGATGACGGTGCGCGTTACAGCCGGGTTGTCGGTCGTCCAACCGGTCGACTGGATCGTGACAATAGTAGAGCCGGTCGACGGCGGCGTGATCGTAAGGCTGTAGTAACCGACGATCTGCTGCGTTGTCAGGTCGGTGAACGGCACGACATACGGCCCCGCGTGGCCGGTGCCATCTTGGTAGTCGGTCGGGAAAAGCGCGAGGTGCCATTGGTAATAATCGACGCCGGATTCCGCGATCTGCAGCGCCTCTTCGCGGTCGATACGCGTCTTCGCGACGCTCAATTCTTTGGCGATGACGCCGAAAAACGGGATGAGGATGAGCGAGACGATCGTTATGAGAAGCAGAACCAGGATCATCACTTCGCCGCGCGTACGTTGTAGGTTTCTTTTCATATCAATTTCCGAGGTTCGTTTTCAGGTTGCGTATCGTGGCTCCCGTCGAGATCACAGAAGTCGTCGTTGCGCCGATCACTTCCTGCAGTTGCACTGCAAGCGTCATCCCGACGTAGGTAACTTGGTTCACATTGACCGGCTGCGAAAGCGGCGAAGAGGTACCCGCGTAGGTGCCGCCATAGTAGAAAAACACCGTTGATGTGCCGTTGCCGGAAACGTGCGGCAAGATCGCGCTCACCTTTTCATTTGCAAGGTTGTACGAAGCGGGCGAACCGCTCGGCACGGTAATGCCTTCGTACAAAGTCGAGCTCGCTAGAAAATAGCGGATACGGTCCACCGTCGTCGAGCCTGAACTTCCATACGGCGAGAAGAAAATAATTTCCGTTGTCGACGCTTCCCCGAGAGGAGACGAGCCGTCGTTACCGTACGCGGCGTCGCGGATCTGGTTGACGAAATTCGAAGTCGCGCCTTCGGCTTGGTCGACCGCGTTCAACGCGTTCGGGCTCGTAGTGGAGTTACTGAATATTGTCAGCAAGAGATTCGAGGTTATGACCATGACCGACCCGAAGATCGCGATGGTCACGAGCATTTCGATCAAGGTGAATCCGCGTTTGGTCGGGGCGAAACGAGAGATGTTTTTTCGAACTCCGTACTTATCGCTGTTCGCACGTGTATAACCACTACTAAAAATACCCTCGGTAGTTTTAAAAGTGTCACGCGCGAGGTTCGTTAAAACATCTCTCGTTTCGCCCCGACCTTCAGTTGTATTTCTTTTTGCGGACATATTATTCGCTCAATTGCACCTGTAAGGTGTTGTATCCGCTGATGTTTATGCCCGTTATCGTTTGCGTCGTGTAGCCCGGCATCGAGACGATGAGTTCGTAATTGGAACCGCTCGAAAGCCCGGCGAACATCGCCTGCCCCGGAGACGCGCAGCCGGAAACATAATTCACCGTCACGTTGGAAACGACCGGCGTCGTCGAAGTGCTGACCGTCGAAAGGTACGCTTCATAGCGCAGGTACCGGGCGTTGCTTTGCGCAGAGTTGATCGTCGTCCCCGGCGTCGTGTAGTAGGTCGAAGCGGTGCCGTCGGGCCCGACGAAATTCCACGTGAGGTCGTCGTTATTCGTCGCGACCTGGAACTTTACGGTCGTCGATGCGCCCTGTGAGGTTGGGTTCCAGAAAAGTGTCGTGTAGGAACTCGATGCGGTACCGGTGTCGTAGGAAGATGAGATGAGAGAACCCGATAACGCATATGAGCCCCCGACTTTTTCTAGGCGCACGCCTGTGGGAAGTGTTTGTGTATCAACGGTTCCGCTATCCGAATAATATTCAGTGCTGGTCGAAAAATTATATTGCCCTGCACCTCCAGACCAATTGTTCTGGTAGAGGATGCTGCCGGCTGTGAGCAGCGATTGGTTGTACGAAGGGGACGTGCTTTCAAGTTGGACCGTCGCGCCCTGTATCGGGTTGCCGGTCGAAGAATCTTTGACGATGACGAGCAAGCTGTTCGTCGTCGACGGGCCGAGGATCAGCGTGGATTGCTGCGCCGTGTTGGGCAAAAGGTTGATCTGCTGGATGGGCGAAGAGCCATAGATCATGTACGAAGACGTAGTGATCGATGGCGTGTATGTATCCCATTCGATCGGGTTCAGCGCGACCTGTCCGGAAGAATTACTCGTGTATGTGTTGCTGAACTTGTACACATTAGGCGATGTGCCGATCAATTTCGTTCCCTGCAATTGTAGGCCGACGCCCGAGATCGGCTGGCAGGTCTGGTTGACGGTGTTGACCGTGAGCGAACTTTCTTGGTCGATGGCAAAGCTCACTTGCGTGACTTGGCCGTTGGCGATCGTCGCGTTCGGCTTCGTCGGGTTGGGATTGGTCTGGCTGCTCGCGTAGGTTTGGTCGGTCGAATACCCGCTCTTGGTCGCAACGACGTGGTAAGAATTCGCGCTGTTCTGGAGCCCAACCTCGACCCAATCCCCGTTCGAGTTCGCGGTCCTTGTCACGTTGATATTCGGAGTGACCGCTGTATCAGTGATCGTGAGAGATGCGTCGGGCACTGGCTGCCCGTCGGCGTTGATGACCTGTAAAGAAAGCGCGCCGCCGCTCACGCCGCCTATACCGAGCGGGACAATGTTTGTTTCAAATGGCACTGTCAGACCATCCTGCGGGTTTTGTATGTAGACTTTCACTTGCTTGTAATCCTCATCTCCCGAGTCGGTGGTGGAAGCTGCAGGGTCGCTCACGTAACTAACGAAATAGTAGAGTTCGTATTTTGTGCCGTCATACGTGAGGCTGAGTTCGTTCGGTTGGTCCGGCAATACTCCATGCGGGTTGCCGCTCAACGTGCCGACTTCCGAATACGGCAAGTTACGCGCGATCTCGATGTATTGGTCCGCGAGCGCGGCGACGTCTTCTTTTTCCCGGTACGCGCGCAATGCTTTCGTCGAAGCGACCTCGAGGTTGTAGGCCGCCACGCCGAGCATCGCGAATATCGCGACGGCGATCATCGTAGTGATGAGACTGAATCCTGCGCGCTGGCTGCGAAAAAGCATGCTTAGCTCCCGATGTCGTTCGAGAGCGAATAGATAGGAGTGATCATCGATACCGCAAAAAACCCGACGGCCGCGCCGATCACGAGCATGAGGATAGGTTCGATGATGGTCGACATGTCTTTGGTCGCGCTGTCGACCTCATCCTCGTAAAAAACGGCTAACCTCTTGAGCATTTCGGCGAGCTGGCCTGTTTCCTCGCCGACCGACATCATCTCGCCGACGAATGGAGGGTACAGGTCTTCACGGCGGACGAACGCGGCCGAGAGCGGCTCACCCGCGCCGACCGATTTCTTCGCGTCTGCGATGACCGCGCGGAAATATGGGTTCTGCACGACTTCTCCGGCGATATCGAGCGAGCCGATGACGTCGACGCCTGAAGAAAGGAGCGACGAAAGCGTGCGTGCGGTGCGCGCGGCATTGGTCTCACGCACGAGAGTGCCGATGACAGGCATTTTGAGGAGCGCGAAGCTGCCTGTTTTCTTGCCAACGTCCGTCCTGAAAAAAAGATAGATGAGCGCGACTGCCGCAAAAAATATTATCCCGGCCAATACCGTGTACTGAACGAGGAAGTTGCTGGTGTCGATGATGATCTGGGTCGAAACGGGAAGCGGCACTTTCATCTGCGCGAATGTCGCCGCGAGCGACGGGACAACGTCGATCATCATAAATGTCCCGATGCCGGCGATCGCGCAAAGGATGACACAGGGATAAATGAGCGCGCCGCGGATCTTCCGTTTCAACGTGTACGTGCGTTCCATTTGGTCGGCGATCGTCTGTAGGGCTTCGGCAAGGTTGCCGCCCTCTTCACCCGCGCGCACCATCGCCACGAAAAGGTGCGAGAAAACGCGCGGATATTTTGCGAGCGCCGCGTGCAACGTATCGCCGCGACGCACGTCGCCCCCAACTTGCGCGAGCGTGCTGCTGAGTTTCGGGTTTTTTGTCTGTCGCTCAAGGATGGTCAGCGCCCGCGCGAGCGAAAGGCCCGCGCCGAGCATTGCGCCGAGGTTTCGCGCGGTCAGCACTTTGTCGTATTCCTTTATAGTAGAGAAAACGCTGTTCCAGTACGCGAAGCTCCAGACGTTGCCCGTTTGGTCCTGCCCTACCGAAACGATCTTGCCGCCTTCGCGGCGCACGACAGCGTAGAGTTCGAAACGATCTGCCGCCTCCGCAGTACCTTTGTATACTTCGCCGTCATTTTTCTCGGCGGTGTACGTAAAACGCATCGTTCAATTATATGTTGCGCAGCCGCTCGCGGAGCACGACATCGCGCTGAATTGGGGACGCAGACTATTCCGCGACCACTCGTAACACTTCCTCAATAGTCGTGACTCCCTGCGCGGCGCGGAAAATGCCGTCTTCGCTCATGGTAAGCATGCCTTCGGCCTTTGCCTGTTTTTCAATATCGTCGCCGGTCGCATTCTTTATGACCAGCTCCTTGATCGTTTGCGTAACCGGCAATACTTCGTAGATACCAAGACGACCAGAATAACCGGAAGGCGCTTCCGTCGATTCTTTCGCGGAGTAGAACGGGATCTTGTTCCAGGTCATGTCTTTTGCGACTGCTTGTTCTTCTTTGAGAGAACGGAGCACTGCGCCCGCGTCGACGAACTTTTCGAGCTGCGACTGTTCGTCGCGCGTAAGTTCGTGCTTGTCTTTGTCGGCGGCAAGCTTGCGCACCAAGCGCTGGCCGATGATCACGCGAAGCGTTGAAACGAGGAGGAACGGCTCGACGCCCATATCGAGCAAGCGCGCGATCGCGCCAGAAGCGGAGTTCGTGTGCAAAGTCGAAAGTACCAAGTGCCCCGTGAGCGCCGCATTGATCGCGAGCGATGCCGTTTCTTTGTCGCGGATCTCGCCGACCATGATGATGTCGGGGTCTTGGCGCACGAGCGAGCGCAAGCCGTTGGCGAACGTAAACCCTATCTCAGGACGGACCTGCGTCTGGTTGACGCGCTTCATCTGGTATTCGATCGGGTCTTCGATGGTAG
>Ga0182013_10006254_pt1 | contig 13568 bp, 10 predicted proteins | sample 612S2MmetaG_FD_120487 | JGI IMG/M metagenome (GOLD analysis project Ga0182013, IMG submission 120487) | Permafrost microbial communities from Stordalen Mire, Sweden - 612S2M metaG | ecosystem: Environmental > Terrestrial > Soil > Wetlands > Permafrost | place: Sweden: Stordalen | collected... | reverse complement strand
TCGGCCGGCCTCTTCCGCAGAGTGATCTCGGAGAGTGGACCGCCCTTCGGTATGGGGCCCATGCACACTCGCGCCGAAGACGAAGCTGCCGGAACAGCAGTAGCCAGGGCGCTAACAGGCAATTCCCCCTCGCCGTTGGCAGCCCTCCGCAAAATGCCCGCCATGGAGTTGGCACAGCGCGCCAACCAGGTTTTGAAGGATCAGCTCAAGGGATTCAACTTTAGCGGCGGGGATGTCGATGGTTGGGTGCTGCCTCAAACGCCGTCCCACGCCTTCGCTTCCGGCGCCATTCAGAAGGTCGATCTACTGGTCGGCCTGAACGGGCGCGAGGTCAGCGCTTTCCGCCTCGCCTCCGCCGCGGCGGCCAGCCAGTCAAAGAAGCAGGAAGGCGGAGGCGGCGCGGGGGCGGTCCTGAAACAGCTTGCGAACACCGTCCACCCGCTTTACGGTGGCTGGACGGATGCGGCAATTTCTCTCTACCTCGCCAAAGCGATCTTTCATCGCGACGAAGCCATCGACCAGGCTTCAAACGACATGCTGGCAGCCTGCCCGCTGGGCGCCATGGCCACCTTCAACACCGCTTCGGGGGGCAGAACCTACCTTTACCGGTTCGATCGCTCCATTCCCGGCAAAGGCCAGGCGACTCTGGGCGCCTTTCACGCACTTGAAGTTCCCTACGTCTTCAATGCGTTTCAGGTCCGCAGTTGGCTATGGCTCCCCTTTACCGATGTGGACCGCAAACTCTCCGCATCCATCGAAACCTATTGGACGAACTTTGCCAAAACCGGCGATCCAAACTCTCCCGGCCTGCCCGTCTGGCCGGCTTGGCGCAATGGGGATGAGACTTATCTCGCATTCAGCCAGAACGGAGAACCCGCTCCGCAGAAGAGTTTTTCACCAGCATTTTGCCACCTTGCGCCCGAACGGCTCAAAAAGCAGCTCCTCGGTAACTGACCGGCAGCTTTCCAGCAGCGTTTACGCTGCCTTCCCCACTGCCGCAGCCTCGCTCGGTCTGGTCGCCGGCCGCCACGCAGCCCATACCACCAGCGCCAGGCCCACCACCACCGAGCCCAGGCTGGCCAGTTGCGCATTGGACAAGCCCCAAACAACCTTCGGATTGCGCCGTATGAACTCCACCAGAAAACGGGCGATTCCGCTGAGCATCAGGTACTCGCCCACAATCGCGCCCGTGCCTCTCTGCTTGCCGCCGCGCCACCACAGCCAGGCGCCGATCATCAAACCCGCTCCCAGTTCATAGAGCGGCGTGGGATGTACGCGGACCCCCAGCGGCGTGGGCTCAATGCCATTCGGGAAACTCATGCCCCAGGGCAGTTTGGTCGCGATCCCGTAGCAGCCATCGCCCGACAGGAAACAGCCGATGCGGCCGATCCCATAACCGATCGCCGCTGCCGGCGCGGCCAGATCCAGCGTCCGCAGCCCGCCGATCTTCGCCCACCAGCCTTGAAAGACCAGCGCCGAAATACCGAAGACCAGCCCGCCAAACCAGGCAAACCCGGCCGTATCCCACAGCACGCTCCAGCCCTGCTCGCGAAACTCTATCGGCGTATCGATCACGTGCCATAGCTTGGCGCCCACAATGCCCGCCACCACCGCCACCGCCACCATCCCCACGGCGTCCGCCGTAATGCCCGAGCGGCGGAATCCGCGGTCCATCACAATAGCTGCGGCGACGGCGGCCAGCCAAAGCATCAGGCCGAAGGTCGGTATACTCAGGTGCCAAATGTGCAGAAAAGGAATCATAGCCTTTCAAGTATAGACGGGGGACGACAGGAAATCGGGCCTCCCGCCTGGGATGCCTGGCTTCGATTCACGTCATCCCGGGCTTGAAAGGATCGGAATTTGCACAGAGGCACTTGCCTTACCGCAAGGTCTTCGCGCGATACTGTTCCTATGGCTACCGTGACCTACCAGGGGCTCGAAGTCCTCTATACCCGCCAGCAGATTGCCGAGCGCGTCGCTGAAATGGGCGCTCAGATTACCCGTGACCTGAAAGGCGAAAAGCTGGTGATGGTCGGCGTGCTCAAGGGCGCTGCCCCCTTCCTCGCCGATCTGGCCCGCTCCGTCCAGGCCGACGCCACCTTCGACTTTGTCGCCGTTTCCAGCTATGGCCGCGGCCAACGCTCTTCCGGCGCGGTCAAAATGATCAAGGATCTGGACGAGCCAATCGAGGGCAAAAACGTTCTGGTTGTTGAAGATATACTCGACACGGGCCTTACCCTCGCCTACCTGCGCAAGCTCTTTCTGCAACAGAAGCCCAAATCCCTGCGCATTGCCACGCTGCTCGACAAGCCCTCGCGCCGCCTGGAGAAAATCGATGCCGACTATGTGGGCTTCTCCATTCCCAACCTCTTCGTCATCGGCTACGGAATGGACTACGCCGAGCGTTATCGCAATTTGCCCGACATTTGCCTCATGACTCCCGACCATCCGGAATAATACGTTCGCAGTTCCATCAAACCAAAGGACATGCACAACAGGATTGAGTCGCCCAAACCGGACTGAAATGTCCAATCTGATACGGCGTGCAACCGGAGACCTCCGGCCTGCGTCCATTCATTTGGAACTGCGCACCGGAGGACACTATACTCACCTCCGGTAGCGTGCCCGGCGAACCGTGGCCCAAAGAACGGCAATCGACCGGCAAGGAGCACTGCACATGACTGGGACCGTCCCTCTTCTGGATCAGGATCTGGACTTCGACAACGGCTTTTTTGATTCTGCCGCCTTTGCCGCGCAAACGCTGGAGAATTGGCAGATGCTGGCCAACGTCATCGACCACACGCTGCTCAAGCCCGACGCGACCCGCGACCAGGTTGAGAACCTCTGCGACGAAGCCATCCGTTATCGCTTTGCCTGCGCCATGGTCAACCCCATATGGGTTTCCACCGCGGTTTCCGTACTCAGCGGCACCGGCATTCCTGTGGGTGTGGTCATCGGCTTTCCCCTCGGCGCTTCGCTCGTTTCCACCCTTTGCCAGGAGGCTACGACCCTGATTCGCCTGGGCGCGCGCGAGTTGGACATGGTCATCCCCATCGGCCTGCTGAAGAGCGGCAACCATGAGGGCGTATATAACTCCATCCACACCACGTCCCTCATTGCCCACGACCACAACGCCCTGCTCAAGGTGATTCTGGAGAACTGCCTTCTGACGGTGGAAGAGAAACTGCGCGCCTCTGAAATCGCCATCCGGGCCGGCGCCGACTTCATCAAGACCTCTACTGGATTCTCTACCGGGGGCGCCACCGCCGCCGATGTGTCGCTCATGCGCGGCGTGGCCGGCGCGCGCTGCGGCGTCAAGGCCGCGGGCAGCATCCGCACCCTGGCCACCGTGAAATCCCTTCTCGAAGCCGGCGCCAACCGCATCGGCGCTTCCGCCTCCGTCTCCATCGTCCGCGAACTCGGAGCGAAGTAGAGACCGCCGCCAGTGAACAGTGATCAGTGGACATCCGCCAGTAGACAGGGTTCAGATTCCGATCATCGGCGAAAAATAATCAGAGACGAAAGGCCCGGATGCGAAAGCGTCCTTCGTCCCCGGCTCTGAACGCGTTCATTTCTGCGAATTCTTCTGTCTGCAGTCCACTCTCCTACGACTGCACCACTCACTGTCGACTGTTCACTGTTGACTGGTCCCTGCCCACTGTTCCCTGCATCAGCTATCATTTCCATCGACGCCCATGGCCTCCACTCCTCCATCTCCGCCGGAACCGCACGATCTCGAAGGCGACTACCGCCCCGCAGACCCCGCGACTCCTGGGGCCCATCTTGACCCCATGAACATTCGCGTCGAACTGGCGGATGTCTCCTACCTGATGGAGTTGGCCGAAACCCTCAACACCACGCTCGATCTCGAAACCCTTCTCCGCCGCACCTCCGACCTCGTCCGGGCGGTCATTCCCTATCGCATCTTCGCCATTCTGCTGCTCAACGACCGCACCCATGAGCTGCGCGTGCGCTTTCAGATTGGCCACACCTCCCATGTCGAGCGTTTGCACATTCCCATGGGCCGCGGCGTGGTCGGGCAGGTTGCCCTCACCCGCCTGCCGGTGCTGCTCAACGACGTTTCGACTTCCGAATCCTACGTCGAGGTCAACCCCGACGTCCGCTCCGAGCTGGCGGTGCCCCTGATAGCGAAAAACCGCCTCATCGGCGTCATGGACATTGAGAGCGAACAGGCCGGCTACTTCCGTCCCGAGCACCTCCGCCTGCTTACCCTCACCGCCTCCCGCATCGCCCAGGCCATTGAGAACGCCCGTCTCTACGCCCGCATCTCCCGCCAGGCTCAGACGCTCGCGGTGCTCAACGAAATCGCCACCGAGCTGATCTCGATTCTCGACTTGACTCCGCTCCTCGAGCGCGTCGGACAACTCCTGCGCCGTCTCATCGACTACCAGATGTTCTCCATCCTGCTGCTCGACGAGAAGGGCGAGACGCTCATCACGTGCTACTCCTGGCGATTCGGCTCTTCAGAGGCGCCCATGCGCCGCATCTCCATCTCCAGCGGCCTGGTCGGCGCCGCGGTGCGCGAGTGGCGTCTTATCAACGTCCACGACGTGCGCAAGGACGCGCGCTATTTGCCCCTGAATCCCGAAACCCGCTCCGAGCTGGTTGTGCCACTCTTCTACAAGGGCCGTATCATCGGCGTCCTTGACCTCGAGCACACCCGCGCCAACTTCTTCAATGAAGAGCACGAGCGCATGTTGACCACCCTCGCCGCCCAGGTGGCCATCTCCATTGAGAACGCCCGTCTCTACCAGGCCGTTCGCACCCAGGAACGGCAACTGGAGCGCGACATCGCCATGGCCCGCGAAGTCCAACTCCGCCTGCTGCCGCCCAACGCGCCTGAAATGGCCAACGCCGAAATGGCGGTGCGTTTCCTGCCCGCCCGCGGCGTTGGCGGCGACCTCTACGACTTTGTCGACTACGGCCCCGGCCGCACTGCCATCGTGCTGGGCGATGTGAGTGGCAAGGCCGCGCCCGCGGCGCTCTTTGCGGCCCTGGTCAGCGGCATCATGCGCTCTGCCGCGCAACTGCGCCCGCAACCCGCCGAGTTGCTCGCCTCGCTCAACGATGCCCTTCAGGAGCGCAAGCTCGAGTCGCAGTATGTCACCATGCTCTTCGCCTTGTGGAACGACGACGACCGCACCCTCCAGGTCGCCAACTCCGGCGCCGTGCAGCCCATCTTCTGCCGCGCCGGCCAATCGGAAACGGTGCGCGCCGAGGGCTTTCCCCTCGGCCTCTTTGCCAACGTCGCCTATGAGGAACTCTCCCTGGCCACTGAGCCCGGCGACGCCATCGTCTTTGTCTCCGACGGCATCCTTGACGCCGAGAACGCCGCAGAAGAAATGTACGGCCAGGATCGCCTCTCCAGCCTCCTCTGCAGCCATCGGGACGCGCCCGCGAAGGAGATCGCCGACGCTATACTCTCCGACGTCTCCCGCTTTCAGGGCAACCACGACCGCTTCGACGACGAAACCATCATTGTCCTCAAAGTCCGCTGACTTCCCTTCCCGCACGCCATCACCGGTTTGCTGACTTGCGGACTCGCTCCAGGGCTTCCGGAAAACTTCTGCACCCCCGCCGCCCCCGCGTGAATCCAAAGCGGCACAGGAGAAGCTTCCCTCATGCCTCAGAAAATTGCCTTTATTACCGGTGGAAACCGCGGTCTCGGTTTCCAGACAGCCCTCCAACTCAAAGATGCCGGCGTAAAAGTCGTCATCGGCTCGCGCGACCTCGCCCAGGGCGAGAAGGCTCTTGAAAAGCTCCGCGCCGCGGGCGTCGATGCCGCCGTGCTCGAATTCGACATCACCAAGCCAGCCGATTACCTGCACGCTTACGACTACTTCAACTCCCATTACGGCCGTCTCGACATTCTGATCAACAACGCCGGAATCGCCGCCGGCGTCTTTCCCGGCGATGGTCCCGAGCACTCCGTCGCCCAGGTCCCGGCCGACCTGCTGCACAAGGTCTTCGAGACCAACTTCTTCGCTCAGGTGGCGCTCACCCAGGCTCTCTTGCCCCTCCTGAAGAAGAGCCCCTCCGGTCGCATCGTCAACCTCTCCAGCATCCTCGGATCGCTCACCCTGCACGCCGACCCCGCATCCCCCCTCTATCACGCCAAATCCTTCGTTTACGACGCCTCCAAGACCGCTCTCAACGCCTTCACCATTCATCTGGCTTACGAGCTGCGCGACACCAAGATCAAGGTCAACTCCGCCCATCCTGGCTGGGTCAAAACCGACATGGGCGGCCCGCAAGCCACATTGGAGCTTAGCGAGGGAGGCAAAACCAGCGCCGCCCTGGCACTTCTCCCCGACGACGGCCCCACCGGCGGGTTCTTCCACCTCGGTCAGTCTCTGCCCTGGTAAGTGCTTTGTCTCGGCTGGATGGTTTCTTCCCGCAAGTTAAGCAGCCGGATACGGGCTCCAGTCCGTACCTGGAGCCCACCCATCCCCCGCTACGGCGCGCTCTGCGCATGGATGCGCAAAACCACAAACTCCTTGCCCACCCCCATCCATTTCCGATGCATCTCCGCAACACTCACAGAGGCCCTGAGCAGGCCGTTATAAAGCGCCTTCGAACCCGCGTAAACAACATTCCTCTCCGGTTGCTGCGCATCGAGCTTCGGACACGTTTCCGCATTCAGAGAATCCGCATTGGAGACTTTTACCTCCACAGGGTCCGGCGGCCAGGGGCTCTGCGTTACCAGCGCGGCTCCATACGAACACGTAACGCCGTTGCCCTCATCCACCATAAGTCTCGTCGATGCATCCTTTGGCGCGTCCGGCCCCAACGTCAGAAAGGTATCGCCCCCCGCGGTCGCCTCCTGGCTCGGTTCAGCCTTGGGCTGTAGAACCAACTTCTCAGCAGATGTTGTGGATGTGGAGGTTACCTCGACCGATAGCTTGGAAGGTATGTTGATCGTCGGAGCCGGAACGTTGATGATCGCTGGATCACTCTTCGGCGGAGTGATGTTGATGGCGGCAGGCGTGGGACAGACCGCCTGCTCGGGCGTCGCCTTGCAGCTTTCGACCATCATCTTGAAAATCGCGTCTCGGAGGTCTTTTATGTTCTCGTTGAGTTCCGCATGTTCCTGGTGATCTGCCTTGTCAGGTTCCGATGGTCCCCGCGTTGCCCAACCCTCCAGGCTCATAATCACCAGAACCACAAGCGCGACGTTGGCAATCCCCTGAATATCCGCCCCGTGCGCCGTCCCCTTTTCTCCCTGCTTTCCAAACAGTTCCTTTGCCTTGGCAAAATCGATCGTCGCCAACCACTTGATCCACCCCCGGTGCCACTGGGCCATTCCATCGCAGATGTAGAGCAGATCCGGGTCGGCAGCCACCTTCTCGAACAGCATCCTGCGCGTGGTGTGAATCAATTGGCGGGTGATGGTTTGGTCGATCGGATGCAATTCGACGACGCTGGAGCTTGGCGTGGCCTGGTGGGCTTGAAGTAGCTCCAGAATCCCCTCATCGTATCTGAGCGCTTCGGCTAGTCGCTGCACATACGGATTCCAGCGCGAGCTCTGTTCCGACTCGGGCAGTGTCCGTTCCAGCGCTCGCTCGAGCACCGCCGTAAATCGATGGTCCTGAAGAACGCGCAGGATCAACTGGTTTGAAAACGGCTTCGGTTCCTTCATTCCCTCCTGAAGCAGCTGACCGAACAAAGGGTCCGGAGGGTTTCCTGGAGCCTTGAACAACAGCGGGCCCACATAGATGCACGCGCTCATCACCACGCAGAAAACGATCAGCCATTGCCACCACGAGAGAGGTTGCAGGGTTGGCGTGTGCAAGCCCAGTCTTCCGGAAAATTCAAGTGCATGTTGAAAGGAATGGCCCAGATAGCCGCTGATCAAGTAGAGAAGAATGAAAATTCCCAATCCCGCCAGTAAAGACCACGGCCACTTCGTTCTCTCTTGCCTGGCTTCCTCCAGCGAGATGAATTTCCGGGTCTCCGGATTGGAGAAAGGCTCCTTCCAGAGTGCGAGGACGCGCTCGTGGAATTTTGGATTGGCTGCAAACTTCCTGAGCAGGCCTTTCAGTTCGCCGAACTTGTCGTCGTCGAGCGCCATGAACTCCATCCTGGCCCTGCCCCACGTTGCTGGTTGCCCGTCAATCCGCGCAGACGGCAGGCCTTCCTCGGTCAGAAGCTATTTGATTGTCCCTGGGTGCGGATCGGGAATCCGCTTGTGGCTTGTGGCTAGTGTGCAATATAACCCGGGTTTTCTCCCGATGGAACCTTTTTTCGCGGATTCTCGACCCTTCCTCGTACTGTCTTCTTTCGCTGCCCGTGAGGTCTCTTTGATTTACTGTTTATGTATTCTCTTTTTATTCGCCTTTCGACTATAATCTCCCCATGGACTTTCAACTGGTCTCGAGCTACAAGCCGAAGGGTGACCAACCACGGGCTATCGACGAGCTGCTTGAGGGCCTGGCCGCTGGCGAAAAGCACCAGGTGCTGCTTGGCGTTACCGGCTCTGGCAAGACCTTCACCATGGCCAAGGTCATTGAGGCATCCAACCGCCCCGCCCTCATCCTGGCGCATAACAAGACCCTCGCCGCCCAGCTCTATCACGAGTTCAAGCAGTTCTTCCCCTCGAACGCCGTCGAGTACTTCGTCAGCTACTACGACTACTACCAGCCCGAAGCCTACATCCCCGCCGGCGACCTCTACATCGAGAAGGAAGCCACCATCAACGAGGAGTTGGACAAGCTGCGCCTCTCCGCCACCCGCTCCCTCTTCGAGCGCCGCGACTCCATCATCGTCAGCTCCGTCAGTTGCATCTACGGCCTCGGCTCGCCTGAGGCCTATTACGGCATGTTGCTCCTGCTCGAGAAGGGCCAGCACATCAGCCGCAAGGACATTACCCGGCGCCTGGTTGAAATTCTCTACGAGCGCAACGACGCCGACTTCCGCCGCGGCACCTTTCGCGTCCGCGGCGACGTAATCGAGATTTTCCCCACCTATGACGAGTTGGCCTACCGCATTGAAATGTTCGGCGACGAAATCGAGTCGCTCGCGCAGATCGATCCCCTCTTCGGCACCGTCAAGCAGAAGTACGCGCGCCTGCCCATCTACCCCAAAAGCCACTACGTCGTGCAGCCCGAACGCAAGGCCGAGGCCGTCGATTCGATTGTTTCCGAATTGAATACATGGGTCGGCGAACTCGAATCTCAGGGCCGCATGGTCGAAGCGCAAAGGATCCATCAGCGCACCCGCTTTGACCTGGAAATGATCAAATCCATGGGCTACTGCCACGGCATCGAGAACTATTCGCGCCACTTCTCCGGCCGCCTGCCCGGCGAGGCCCCTCCCACCCTGCTCGATTACTTCCCCCGCGACTTTCTGCTCTTCGTCGACGAGAGCCACGCCACCATCCCCCAGGTCCACGGCATGTGGTTCGGCGACCGCAGCCGCAAGCAGAACCTGGTGGACTACGGCTTCCGTCTTCCTTCCGCCATGGACAACCGCCCGCTCAAGTTCGACGAGTTCGAAAACCGCGTGCAGCAGGCCATCTATGTCTCCGCCACGCCGGGACCCTATGAACTCACGCGTTCTGCCGGCGTGGTGGTCGAACAGGTGATCCGCCCCACCGGCCTCATCGACCCCGAGGTTGAGATTCGCCCCGTCAAGGGCCAGATCGACGATCTCCTCGCCGAAATTCGCGACCGCGCCCAGCGCAACGAGCGCGTCCTTGTCACCACCCTCACCAAGCGCATGTCCGAGGACCTGGCCGGCTACTACACCGAAGTGGGCGTCCGTTGCCGCTACCTGCACTCCGAAATCGAAACCCTGGAGCGCGTCAAGTTGCTGGCCGGCCTGCGCAAGGGCGAGTACGACGCCCTCATCGGCATCAACCTCCTGCGCGAAGGCCTTGACCTGCCGGAGGTTTCCCTGGTGGCGATTCTCGACGCGGACAAGGAAGGCTTTCTGCGCTCCGCCGGCTCACTGATCCAGACCATGGGCCGCGCCGCGCGCCACCTGGAAGGCAAGGCCATCCTTTACGCCGACCGCATCACCGATTCGATGCGCCGCGCCATGGACGAGACCGACCGCCGCCGTACCATCCAGCGCGCCTACAACGAAGAACACGACATCACGCCGCAATCGATCATCAGCCATGTAGACATGGGACTGGCCCAGATTCTCAAGGCCGAGTACGGCGATGTCTCCGAAGAGGAGACGGCCGGAATTCCGGAGTTCGCCTCGCAAACCGAGTTGGGAGCATACATCGAAAAGCTGGAAGCACAAATGCGCGAGGCCGCCAAGAAGTTCGAGTTCGAGCAGGCTGCCCGGCTGCGCGACACCATCAAGGATCTGCGCGACAAAGAGTTTCTCTTCGGTTAGACGGAGATTCAGGCCTGTCTCATAAGCCGGGACGCTTCCATCCTTGCTGCGCCCAGGACCCGCCACGGAAAGTGCCGCCCCCCTGTCCATCTCCCCGATTTGGACGGATCTTCCGGCATCTGTCGGAGAATTCTGCGTTTGTCTCCAGAGATACCGGTTGTTCCGGCGCCTCATTCGAACGACTGGAGTTGAGGCGAAGATTGCCGATAATAAGAGAACAGAAAACTGTTTGCTTAACGCGCATCCAAATCAGGCGGATGCCCGAGCGCAACAGTTAAGATAAGCTTGTCTTCGGGCCTTCTGCAGGGGGCAAAGAATTTTGGGGGATGGGGCTTGGCATCGAATTTGATAGAACCGGAAGCACCGAATCCCGCATTGAATCAGTCCGCTCTCGTGGAGGGACACGTGCGCGGTTGGCCGCGCAGGACCCCGCGCATTTTGGTGGTGGATGACGAGCCCCACGTCCGGTCCATGATCGCCGCCACGCTGGAGCGGCAGGGCTACGACGTGCAGATAGCCGGTGGAGGGCACGAGGCAAGCGAGATGCTGGACCGCAATGCCTTCGATCTGGTGCTTACCGACATCGTGATGCAGGATGGAGGCGGCATTGCGCTGTTGGAACGGATGCACGCCCAGCAGCCCAACCTTCCCGTGGTCATGGTGACGGCCATTCACGACATCGGCGTGGCTATTGATTCCATGCGCCGGGGCGCCTACGACTACCTGCTGAAGCCCTTCGAGCGCGAACATCTGCTCAGCACCGTGCTGCGCGCCCTGGAGCACCGCCAGGCGCTTGAGGAGAGCCAAAACTACCAGCAGAATCTGGAGCAGGTGGTTCGCGCCAGAACCGAGATGCTGCGCCAGGCGATGGAAGACCTGGAGCACTCGTACGACGTAACCCTCGAGGCACTGGGAGACGCGCTCGACCTCAAGGATTCGGAGACGGAGGGCCACTCCAAGCGCGTCACTGCCTACACCATCGCACTAGCGCGCGCCATGGGCATCAGCCCCGCCGAGATCAAAACCATTGCGCGCGGCGCCTTCTTGCACGACATTGGCAAAATGGCCATTCCCGATGAAATCCTGCGCAAGCCCGGCAAACTGACCGCGGGAGAGCAGGAACTGATGCGCGAGCATTGCACCCGCGGTTACCAAATGCTGCGCAAAATTCACTTTCTCAGCAAGGCGGCTGAGATCGTCTTTACCCATCAGGAGCACTACGACGGCAGCGGCTATCCAAGCGCCACCAAAGGGAACGATATTCCCATCGGGGCGCGCATCTTCGCCGTGGCCGACACCATGGACGCCATCACCAGCGACCGCCCCTACCGCGTAGCCCGCACCTTTGACGTGGCGCGTGAGGAGATTCTCCGCTGCTCTGGAACCCAGTTCGATCCCAGGGTCGTGGAGACCTTCCTGAAAATTCCCAACGAACTGTGGCACGAACTGCGTTCTGAGATCAACGGCCAAAACATCCGCTACTCGACCTTCGATCTTACCCACTCCCCGGTTCCGCACGTTTCTTCAAAATCACTTCTGGAGTAGATCCGATGGACCGTCTTTCCACAGAAGAAGCTGCTTCCCGTCTGAATGCCCTGCCCCTCTGGCGCATCGAGAAGGGGGAGTTGACGCGGACCTTCGATTTCAAGGATTTCAAGGCCGCTCTCGCCTTCGTCAATCTCGTGGGGGAACGTGCTGAGGAGGCCGCTCACCACCCGGACATCGACATTCGCTACAACCGCGTGCGCCTGGCTCTGGTGACCCACGACGCGGGTGGCTTGACGGCGAACGACTTCGATTTGGCGGCCGGCCTGGACCCCCTCGCCTGATCGCTCCCGCAAATTCTCTTCCTCGCGTCAGATCTCCTCGGGTGAATCGTCCCTGAAAATCCTGAAATCTGGATTTTCGGAGTTTCCATCGGCCTCGTGGAGCTTTGAGATGGTCTTCCGGTACCACCAGGCTGCCGCTAATCCTCCAACCAGCACCGAGGCGGCCGCTACCACCCCCACTCCGAGCCACCGGAACGGCTGTGTTTCTGTCGGATTTTGTTGCTCGTAAGTTGATGATTCCAAATAAGTTGTCATTTTTTCTCGCTCGTTTCTGAAATCGACTTGTGGCTTGCTTCCCAAAGACTTCTAGCTTGCTTCCCGAATTTGCTCATCCATTAGATGCTGAAGGTCCGAAAGGGTTCGCTCACCTCCAGACGAAAAAATAATTTCGATTATTGTATTTGAATTCGACCAATTCTATGTTACGTTGTATATATTCCAGTGATGGAGGGGGCATATCCTGTCCCGCCAGAGTTGGAAGTAGTTTGCGTCACTGGCCTCCCGGCACGAACAGCAAGACCGTTCGTGCCGCCTTTTTTTTGTGCCGGACCTCCCGTAGCCCTCTCTCCCACTTGCCTCTCACTTCCGATTTCCCCGCTTCCGTTCTAAGATCAACAAGAGGGTCGCGATGATTCATTGGAAAAGCCCCCGCTGGGTTTTGGGTCTGGGTATTTGTGCGCTTACGATCGCCAGTTACGCGCAGTGGTCTATTCCGGCAGACGATATTCCCGCCTACCACCCCTCCGCTCCGCTCAAAGTGGTCGCCTTGCCGCCCATCCTGTCGGGCGCCAAGTTGACGGGCGAGAACTTCCGCTACCCCTGGCAACTGCACGTCTACCAGCAAGCCGCCAAGATCGGCAGCGTGATCTACCAGCTTCCCTGCTATTGCCGCTGTGACCGCGCGCTCGGTCACACCAGTCTGCGCAGTTGCTACGAGGGATTGCATGGGACCGAGTGCTCCACCTGCGCCAAGGAGGCTTTCTTCGCCTATCGGCTGACCAGCCAGGGAAAAACGCCTTCCGAGATTCGCGCCGCCATCAACCGCCGCGAGTACGAGAGCATCGATCTCGAAAGACAATAGGCGGAAACCACCAGGACGGCAGCCAAACCTGAATTGACGTAGAATGATGGCTAGCAGCACGAGCCAGTTGGCCCGGCTCGCACCTGGGGCACCTTCCCGAAGTCTTGGGCAAGCTGCCGGCACCATGGGGGCGTCACGGTTTCGACGGGATCGATTGCGGCTTAGGAGTCATGTCGGGGTGTGGGCACCCGTAATCGCCTGCAAAAACAAAGTTGCCAACGATAATCTGGCACTTGCAGCTTAATTAAATAAGCTGCCGTCTTCCACGGCTTTGCCTACGGGCTGTGAGC
>Ga0182013_10006252_pt1 | contig 13569 bp, 11 predicted proteins | sample 612S2MmetaG_FD_120487 | JGI IMG/M metagenome (GOLD analysis project Ga0182013, IMG submission 120487) | Permafrost microbial communities from Stordalen Mire, Sweden - 612S2M metaG | ecosystem: Environmental > Terrestrial > Soil > Wetlands > Permafrost | place: Sweden: Stordalen | collected... | reverse complement strand
CTCGGCAACACCCTGCACCTGCGCGAAGAGGCCCGCGACGCCTGGGGTTGGACGTGGATCGACCGCTTCGGGCAGGACCTTCGTTACGCCATGCGGACGCTACGAAAATCGCCCGGCTTCACCGTCATGGCGGTGCTCATGCTCGCCCTCGGCACCGGTGTCAACATCGCCGCATTCGGCTTCTTCGACTTCATGGTATTGCGGCCGCTCAACGTTCGCAATCCGGCCACGCTCCTGCGCTTTCATCGACGTTCTCCGCAGGCCTACTCGTTCGTTTTGCCATACCCGGAAATAGCTTTCTTCCGCGAGTACAGCAAGACGCTCTCGGCCGTGCTGGCGTTGGACTATACCAACCTGGCGGTGGACGGAGAAGAAAGGCCGCTGAAGGCGCACTTCGTATCTGAGAATTGGTTCCAGGAACTGGGTGCCTCGGCCGCGCTGGGCAGGCTGCTGGAGCCCGCTCTCGATGGAGCGGTCCATGCCGAACCGGTAGTGGTTCTGGGTTACGGATTCTGGCGGCGCCACTTCGGCGGCGATCCGTCGGCGGTCGGCAGGGTCGTCCTCTTCAACAACAAGCCGGCCACCGTCGTCGGCGTCGCCTCGCGCGAATTTTCGGGCCTGAGCCTGGCGCAGCCGGATATCTGGGCGCCGATCGCGCAACAACCGTATTTCTCGCCCGGAAGCCGCCTGCTGACGGACTTCTCCATCGATATTGGCTGGGTGCAGATGTGGGGCCGATTGCAGCCCGGCGTGACACCGCAGGCGGCCCAGGAGGAGTTGAAGTCGCTGGCGGCGGAGTTGCACCGGCAGCATCCCAACGACATTTGGGAGCATGAGAGCATTCCCGGCGAGCCCAGCGGATACGCGCAGAGCCTGCTCACCGGCGGCAGGCGCGGCACAGGCGCGGAGGCGCGCGACAATATCTACCCGGTCGCCGCGCTCGTCGGCACTCTGACGCTTCTGATTTTGGCGGTGGCGTGCGCCAACCTGGGCAGCCTCCTATTGGCGCGCGGCGTCGCGCGCAGCCGGGAGATCGCCATCCGCATCGCCGTGGGGGCCGGCCGCGCCCGCCTGGTCCGCCAGTTCTTGACCGAAAGCTTCATGCTGGCCGTGCTGGGAACAGCCGTGGGCTTGCTATTGGGCCACTTTCTTCTACGGATGTTGATGGTGTCGAGCGGATCTCCTTTGTGGCTCGATCCCACGCCCGATTGGCGCGTGATCGCCTTCGCCATCGGGGTCGCCGGCGCCACAGCCTTGCTGTTCGGACTGGCGCCCGCGCTGCAGATCGCCCGGCAGCGCCATCGCGTAACCGCCGTGCGGCAAATCCTCATCGGAGCACAGGTAGCCGCGAGCAGCGTGCTGCTGATTGTCGCGGCACTTCTGGTTCGCGCGCTCGACAACGCCACCGCCGCCCAGCCCGGCTTCGCATACCGCAGCATCGTCGCCGTCGAGCCGGAACTCAATATGCACGGCTACACGCCAACCCGCGCACGGACGTATTTCGACACCCTGCAGGAACGCCTCCGCCATCTTCCCGGCGTGGAATCCGTGTCGCTCACCAACACTCCTCCCTTCGGCAATGTGATCAGGACGGAGCGGATCGAAATCGACGGTCGCGCGGTCTGGGCCCTCAGCGATAACGTTGAACCCGAGTTTTTCCGCACCATGAAGATTCCCCTTCTGCGCGGGCGAACGTTCATGGCCGGTGAGAGCAATGCCGTCATCGTCAGCGAATCGTTGGCGCGCCGTTTCTGGCCGCAGTCCGACCCGCTGCAGCAACAGCTCCCGGTAGGCGAAGACGCGAGCAACACGGTGAAATGCACGGTCGTCGGCGTGTCCGGCGATGCCCGGGTTGCCATGCTCGAAGATCCCGATGTGTCGGAGATCTACTTTCCCGCCGCCCCCGACCAACTAACCGGCATGACCGCGGTGATCCGCACAGCCGGCGCACCGGAGAGCGTGGTCACGGCCGCGGCATCGATCGCCAAGACGATCGACCCGCAGGTGCTGCCATCGGTCCAGATGCTGCAGCCGGCGCTGCGCCGCAAGCTGCAAACGGCCCGATACGGCGCCCTCGCTGTAACGGTGCTGGGTATTGCCGCGCTTGGCCTGGCGTGCCTCGGCATCGTTGGGGTCGTGGCCTACACGGTCTCGCAACGGATTCAGGAGATCGGCATCCGAGTGGCCCTCGGCGCCAATCCGCGGCATGTCCTGTCAGCCATTCTGCGCCAGTTCTCGCTTCCCGTCGCGGTAGGACTGTCGTTCGGCGTTTGCGCTGCCGCCGGCCTGTCGCTCGTTCTCCGACGCGTCCTCTACGGAATCAGCGGCCTCGATCCGGCCGCCTATCTTTCCGCCATCGTGCTGTTCGCCCTCGCCGCCGCTCTGGCCGCATGGTTGCCGGCCCGGCGGGCGCTCCGCCTCGATCCCATGCGCGCGCTCCGTTGCGACTGACACGGGCGGTGGCAATATGGGGGTATATTAGTTCGTCGCCGCAGAAAAGAAACGCGAAGCACGATGCAGGACAAGATCGCTTCCCGTATGCCGCGTGGCCTGTCTCCGCGGCCGCGAACCTGGCACTGTGGACCGCAGGTGTGTTCGCCGCCCTGGTGCTCCGGATGCACTTCCGCCGTTCTGACAGCAAATTAAGCGAGTAGTCAACCCCGTTGTAAGCGATTGTGCCCCGTGATACCTTCGGATTCGGACGAAAACGTCTTGAAAGCGAGGCCACGACGGATGAACAGCAATACACGCGTTTTCTGTTTTCTCGCACTCACGATCGCTGCATTGAGCGGCTGCTCCAGCGGACCACCGGCCAAAGATTCCAAGAAGGCCGCGGTCGTGCTGGACAAAATCGAGGGAAAAGCCCAGGTTATGGCGGGATCGAACGGCGCGGCCGATGCCGCTCTGAACGCCGGTGGACCCTCCTTGTACGTTTGGGAAGGCACGCAGCGCTACCGCCTGTTCCTGAGGACGGCCGTTGAGCTGATCCACGGGCAGCGGTATATTGCCGAGGGCATCTATGCCCAAAAAGCCATCGACGAGATTGGCGATCCGGACCAGGGCAAGAACGGCTATCCACTCCAAGCAAGCTGCCAGGAAGTCGTCAGGAAGGTCTGGCACAACCTGGCGATGGATGAACTGGAGTCGGATGCCACGGCTTTGCGCACCATGGTGCAACGCTATCCCGCCAGGCCGATATTTCTGGTTTCGCGGATACAGCTCCTTACATCTAAGGAGGGCAGCGGCGCTTCCGCGGAATCGAAGAGTGATACCGCAGCCGAGGGGAAAAACATCCCTGAAGTCGAGGTTGCGGCGGAGAAACAACAAGCTTCCCTGATTGAGGGTCCCACCGTGCAAGCCGCACCCCTTTGGCAACCCGCCGGGGGAACGGCTCATTGCAAAGTTCTCATCGACCAGGAAGGGAAAATCTCCGGCCTCGAAACCGGCATGCAGCTCTGTGAGAGTGTGCCGTGGTCTAAGTTTCGTTATCAGCCGCTAGTCAAGGCCGGCCACCCCGTCAAGGTGAGAACCGAGGTTGAAGTGCGCTTCGACCCGCGAAAGTGAAAGGCTCCGAACTCCTGAGGTCGCCTCCGGGGTTTCGGCGCGCCCGGGAAATTGACGTGAGCCAGCGCCGGAATAGGAGGATCGTCTGGGATTTGCCTTGATCCGCGATCTTAAAGTCGCTGGCGGTCAAATCCGTCACCGGCTGCCCTTTGGAGTCCAATATGACCGGGTACAAATGAACCAGAGGCGGCGGCGCGCTAACTTGTCCGTACAGTCCGGCCGCAGCTATGAAAAGCGCGGCACAGAATCTTCCCATGCGCCCTATAAACGCCGTCCACATTGTAGAGGCCTCGTCCTCTTCAGCATCGCCGATCCATCCTTCGCCGCAGCCCGGCCGGTGCTGGAAGCTAATTCGCTCGTTTGCTATCGAGCCGAAGGAAGCGTGCCGCATTGTTGTACAGGATGTCGCGTTTTTGTTGGACTGTCAGGTAATCGGCGTTCTGAATGATGCCGATCGAATAGCTCATCAGCTTGGGCCAGATCAGCTGGTCGGTACCGAACATAACGCGGTCTTCGAATCCCGCGTCCACCAGTCGCTCGATATAACGATTGACTTCCTTGATCGGATAGCTCCAGATGAGTCCCGCAACGTCCACGTAAACGTGCGAGTTCGCCTGCAACAAGGTGAGCATATTGTCGATCATGGGATAGCCGGCGTGCATCGCTTGAACCCGCAGTTTCGGGTGGCGCGCCAGGAGTTCCTCGAGCAGGAGCGGATTCCCCATGGAGCCGCGAAATTTCGGCGTTGTCAGATTTGCCCGGCCCGAGCCGCCTGTGCCCATGTGGATAGCCACCGGAACATCCAGCTCCTCGGCGAGAGCGAAGTAGGCATCCACCGAGAGGTCGCTCGGTGAGATGCCCTCATATTGGAGGCCGATCTCGCCCATTACTTTGAAGCCGCCGCGGGTGAAATCTTTTCGCAACTCGTCGAGCGCCACCCGCTGGCCGGGAGCCATCCCGTCTTCAAAGGATGTGCCGGGGATGATCCTCGCGGGCGCCGCGTCTTTCCATTTCTGCACGCTCTTCGGATCGCCAAAAACAACCGCTGTAACGTTGAGCCGCTCCATCTCCGCCAGAACGTCCTTCATATACTCGCCCGGAGCCGACGGGTAGAGCGCCGGCGTGCATGGCTCTTTCACCCAGCCGAATGGGTCCTCCTTCCCTTTGGGGTCGGAAGCCATGAAGCCGGAAGTGTTGGGACACATGGGTGCAACGCCCGGAAAGCTTCCGTCCATGGCATGGACGTGAACATCGATTACCGGCGGAGCTTTGGCCTCGGTATTTTGCGCAAGAGAGACCCTTGAGCAGGCTGAAAGCGCTACGGCGCAACGCAAAAACCTCCACCAGGGGCCCGAGGACATTCAAAATCTCCTTTTTTGAAGACACACGTAGCTTCGATCCGCCATACGTATATCACATCTCTCCCGGCCGTGCGGGGCCGCGGCTAATCGATCGTTCGGATCGCCAGATACAGTCTGCCGAATACCAGGATCGAAAGGGCTGTAATGGCCAGAATCTTTACGATGCTCTCGGTGCGAGAGATTTCGATATGTTCGTCGAGCTTGATCCGATCCTCAAGGCTGTCAAACATAGTTTCCCGCTCCACATTCGTACCTTCGGTAAGGTCCTTACTCCGCAACTGGAGGTTCTTTTTCACCTTGGCTCCTGAGCATGCTTTCCGCCAGAAACCAATCTTCCCGATCCGATCCGATCGGGCACCCTCTAGCCAACCACAACTGGTAGGCCAGTGCCGCAATACTAGCCTCCTCGGGCTGGGCGACAGATCTCGCGGCTTCGCGCGCGCTGCCACCGCTCCCGGCAGACGATTTCATTTGCTTTGCCATACTTCTCTCCCTCCTCCGGCGAAGTGCCGGAGTTCTCGGAGACGGCATGCCGATTCCAGTTGCCTTTACTGGCCAGGGTCAAACGGCCGACGATTCACTCCGGAGTTTGGCGGTCTTGGACTCCCATTCTTTCAGGAGTTCCGTACGGCGCTTCAGGACGTATGCCTTGGCGTCTTCAAAGCTGCCAAACGTGCGGTGGCCCTTGATGACGTTGCAGGGCTGGCACGCGGTAACCAGGTTGTCGGCGACCTTCTTCCCTTTGCGCGCCCGCGGATGAAGAAAATCGACTGTCATGATGAGCGAATTCTCGAAACTCGCCAGACCGTCCAGCCCGCAGTACTGGCAGCGATACCGATCGCGCTCCAGAATCCGATTACCTTCCGCAGATGTCAAAGGCTTAGCCAGCCGGGTCAATCCGAGAAGTTCCGGAATCGGCATGAGACACCTCCAAGAATGGTCTCGTACGGCATAATTATGCGCCCACTCCGCGGAAAAGAGAAGATGCCTTTTCCGTTCGGATTCACACCATTTTGGAGCTCGTTTAGCCCCGCGATGGGAGGAGTATGACAACAGTCGCGGATCGTCTAGGAAGGCCGTGGACCGGCACGTCTCCCCACTGGCGGGAAAACGGGCTTCCGGAAACTACACCGCGGCGGTCCGCTTTGATTTTACGACGTCGCCGCGTGCCCGGAAGAGTCTTAGGACACTTCAGACTCCGCGGACCATCGGAAAAAGGGATACCCCCTCCTTCCGGCGGCGTAAAAAGCGTCGGTCAGTTACTGCGATACTCCGTGCGGAAATACGCCCGGATCCCCAACCGGGCGACCGTGATTTTGATCGCGCGCCACCGGCCGCTTCGGCCATTGTCAATGGGAACATATCCGATGGTGTATCGATTCCGAAGCGCTTGACGGATGTGGGCGGCGGCGGCGCCAATATCCTCCCGGCTACGCACCGCAAAACTCAATCCACCAGTCTTGGCCGAGAGTTCATCCAGGAAAAGGCGTCCCCGGTCTTCTTCCGTCCGTTCCATGGGTTTGGCATACTGCTTCGCCGGGTCGCTGACTACGATGGTGTAGATCTGTGCGTCGGATTCCATTGCCAGCTGCAGCAGTTCCCCTTTGGAGCGCCGGCTGTGGTTGTCCATTCCGTCGGAAATTACCAGCAGCGCCCTTCTCGTATTCACGCCCGTGCGTAGCTCCTGCAAGCTCGCGTAGAGGGTATCCACCAGCGCCGTGTTCCCGCTGGCGTCCTCGAATGCAACCAGGCGCAGAAGATCGTCAAACCTCGTCGTGAAACTGGAGTATGGCCGCGGGCTCGAGGACACCGCGTTGAGGAATGCTTCGTCTTCGGGATTGGCGTCCCTCGTCAAAGCCTGCAGCGACTCCTTGGCGCCGCCGAGGACACTTTTCATGCTACCGCTCAAATCCAGTACAATTCCCAAAGAGACGGGCGCTTCCTCCTCGCTAAACGAGCGTATCTGCTGCCGCACCCCGTCCTCGGTTACGTTGAATACTTCACTCGAAAGTCCCCGCACAGTTGCCCCGCGGCGGTCCACCACGGTGACCGGAACTACGACCAGCTTGGAATCGACGCGGAAGGCCGCCACTTTCGGCAGCATCCGGCTCTGACCGGCCGCGTGACCCGCGGCCGCTATCATAGCTACGGCAACGGCGACGATTTTAGAATCTTTCTCCCAAGATGACCGCATGAGAAACGCGCCCATCGCCCCCTCGCGGGCGATTCAGACGGAAAACCGCTGCCAACATCGAGAGCCATTTCGGTTTCCATCCAGGGTGAGCACAAGAGAGTATAGATCGCCGGACATGAAAATCGCATAAAGATCCGGCAAGTAAACCCAACTTGTTCCGGTAGCGCTAGCCTATTCAATAATCCACGAGACCGGTCAACTGATGGGCCTGGAGCATCGCCAAAGCGGCATCGTGAAGGCGGCATTGGTTGTGGCCGGACCTCCTGGAGGCTGCGCGAGGCGGGTCGTGCTTTGCTGCGGATCAAGCGGAAAGACTCCGCGGCGCTGTCCTTGGCAGTTCAGCCCGCCGGAACGTAAGGCGCACACTGAGAATGGTTCTGGACGAACGGGCTTTCGGTAACTACCCCCGGTCCAAAGCCCCTCCTCCAAAGCGATGCTCGATGCAGGCCGTCGTTTTGAATGCCGCGACTACGTCTCCGTACAATCGAGCGGAAGGCGACGCACGCGCCAGGAAGCCCCGGAACCAATCGCGGCGCCCGGCCGTATCGTGCGGTTCTCCAAATCGCACAGACCCAGCCCACCGCGGCGCTTCGTCAGACTTCGATTCCCGCCTTGCGCATGATCGCCCGGGCGGACTGCAAACCGAGCCTGGCTCCCTCCTCCGCCGACATCTCCTTCGGTATCCGGCCGAGCGGCTCGGGACTCACGCTCCCTTCCCAGCCCATCTTCTTCAACGTCGTGAATATCCCTACCAGGTCGATCGCTCCTTCGCCCGCCAACAGCCGCGCGTTGTCCCGTACGTCCTCTGCCGGCATCTTGGCCGCGTCCGACAGATGCACCAACACGATCCGCGACTTCCCCGCGTTGCGAATGTCGTCCAGCGTCGAACCGGAATGATACCAGTGCCACACGTCCAGCACGACTCCGAAGCCCGGCCCGCAGTCCTTGGCAAATTCCACCATCTCGTTCATCTGCCAGATGAACGGGTACGGCACTCCCTGCCGGAAATGTAATGGCCCCAGAAACTCGAACGCGCATCGCACCTTGTGCTCGGCCAGCACCGGCGCCATGGTTCGAAAACGCGCCAGCAGCGTCTTCCGCAATTCCTCTTTCGGCGTCTGGCTCGCCGGGGGTATGACCACCATCATGCGGGTGCAACCGGCCCCGGCGGCGAACTTCACATGGTCATCGAACGTTTCCATCCCCTTCTTGAAGGCATCCTCATCCCCGCGCGTAGGGTTTACCGGCAGATTCGCAAACGATACCTTCAGCTTCAATTCCGCCAATAGGTCCTTGGTAGTGTCCAGCCCTTCCTTTTCCGCCGCGGGAAGGTTGAAGTCCGTACCTCCGTACCCTACCTTCGCCGCCAGGCGCGCGAACTCCGGCCACTGGACTTTGCCGCCCACCAGCGAGGTGTTCAGCGCCACAAACATGCCCGAGCCGGCGCCCTCCGCGCCGCGGGCCAAGCCCCACGCCGCACTCACAGCGCCCGACGCCGTTAAGAATTCTCTTCGGTTCATGCTCTCTCCCTGTGCATCGCGCCGCCTTGCCGCCCCTCAACTCCGCTTCAGGATGGCCGCCAACGCGCGCATCCGGCTTGCATCGGCTGTGGACTTCGCCTTGGCAGCATCTTTATCGAGAGTTTCGCCCATCGCCTTGAGGTCCGCCGAGTCTTTGCGGCTGGCGCCCGGTCTCTCCACCTTGGCGATCGCCGACTTCAGAGACGCAATCCGCTGTGCGGCCAGCGCGCCGCTGCGTTCCAGTTGAGCGACGTACGCCTTGCCGACAATCAGATTCTGCGGCCACACGATCTTCGGCTGGCTCTGCACGTTGAGGATATCAAAGTGCACCTGGTTCGAGGCATCGATCTCTTCCTCGGTGAGGAACTTACTCGGCGTCAAGCGGAAAACATCGACGCCGCGCGCGATTTCCGAGCCATAGATGTAGCCGTTGTACCAATAGACCGACCAGAAACCGCCCAGGCCGCGCTTGACGGCGTCGAGCGGTCCGCGGTCGAAGTAGGCAATTTCAAACGGGTGCGAGGGGTCGGTGAAATCGACCATCGAGACGCCGCCCTGATACCAGGCCTGGACGAAGACGTCGCGCCCGGGAATCGGCACCAGCGAGCCGTTGTGCGCCACGCAGTTCTCCAGGTCGCTCTGCTGCGCCGGCATCTTGTAATAGGACGACAACGTCAGCTTGCGGTTGGAGAGCGAGAAGATGGCGTCCGCGCCCCAGTGCATCGGGTCGGTGGCGCGGCAACGAGGCTGGGCCCCGCCGCCCCATTCATCCGTGTAGAGCACCTTGGAGCCGTCGTTGCTGAAGGTGGCGGAGTGCCAGTAGGCGTAGTTGGGATCGCTCACCGCGTCGATGCGCTTGGGGTTCACCGGGTCGGAAACATCCAGCAGGATGCCGTTACCGGAGCAGGCGCCGGCGGCGAGGCCGATGTCGGAATAGATGGTGATGTCGTGGCACTGGTTGGTGGTGGAGGTCGATTGCGTGCCCTCGCCGTGAGTGCCGCCCTTCCAGAGACCGTCCACGTCGCCGGTCTGCGTGTCGGTGAAGATGCGCGGGCTGGACACGATCTTGGCCTGCTCGGGGTGAGCCAGCGGCACCTTGATGATGTCGATGCGGAAGAGCGCGGTCTCCGGGTTGGCCTTCGGGTCCCCGCCGGAGCAGCCCGCGAGTTCCTCGGCTTGACGGACCGGGCCGGTGCCGGAGATGTAGACGTAGATGTTGTCCTTGTCTTTGGGGTCGATCAGCAGCGTGTGGGTGTGAGAGCCGCGGCAGCTCTGCACGGCGGCCACCTGCTTGGGGTTTTTGAGATCGCCGATATCGAAAATGCGCACGCCGCGGAAACGGTCGGGGCTCGGCGGCGTGGGACGGCGGCCGCCGCCTGCTGCCGGTATGCCGGGCGCTGCCGCGGCGGGTGGCGGTTCGGGAGGAGGAGGCGGAGTTGCACTGGCGGGAACCGGGATCCCCTGCGTACCGCAATCGATGCGTCCGTTAAAGGCCTCGGCCGACATGAAGAGCAGATGGCCGTAAACCGAGACGTCGCCCTGTCCGCCGGGGCAGACGAGCGAAGTGCCCAATTTGATCTGCGCCGGGTTGTCGATGTCGTAAAAGTTGATGCCGTAGTAATTGCCGACGAAGAGGTGGTTGCCGCTGAAGGCGAGGTCGGAGTTTATCGATCCGGTGTTGATGGTGGGACCACGGCCGGCGCGGCCGCCTGCGGGCGGGGCAGGCTGCGAAGGAGGTTCGGGCGCGTTGGGATCGGGCGCGAATCCCGGTGGCTTCTGCATGCTCGCGACCTTCTGCAATCCGAAGATCGCCTCGCCGGCGTCGTAGAGGCCCGGCTTGAGGCCGATGCGCGGATCGTCGGGGCCGGAGCGCGGATTGGAATAGACCTTCGGGGGCGCGGCCTTGGACGGGTCGACCGGATTCGGGGGCGGGGCCGGGGCCGGGGTCTGCGCCATGCAGAGGGCGGGAACCGCGAGGGATGCTGCCAATGCGAAGCCGGCGCGCAAACGGCCGGAGTGTGGTCTTGCGATCAAGGCTTCTCCTTTAACATTCCGCGCATGATTTTAATTTCCGCGCTCTGTGTGGCATCGATATCGATGGCGAAGTCGAACAGGGCGGGGTCCTGAGCCGCGCCGGGAGTCTTGAAAAGTTCATCCACCATGGTAAGGGCGCCGCCATGATGCTGGATCATTCCGGTAAGGAAGAGGTGGTCGAACTGCGCGCCGCGCGCCTTGGCCAGGGTAGCCATCTGCTCGGGCGTCAGCATTCCGGGCATGAGCATGTTCATGTTTTTCATGTCCGCCGCGCTCATGTGGCTATGGTCCATTTCCATGGTGGTGGGCTTGCCGCGGCTTTCCAGCCATTGTTTCATGAAACGGATCTCGTCGCTTTGCGAGATGGAGATCTTCGCCCCGAAGGATTGCAGGATGGGGCTCTTGCCGCGCGTGCGCAGGAGCGCCACCATGTCGACCGCCTGCTGGTGGTGCATGATCATGCCCTGCATGAATTCCACGTCGGCGTTGAAGGGGGCTTTGGACGGCGCCCGGACGGTTGCTTCGGTAAGGAGTCTGCCGGGCTGGCCAGGGGCGCCGGGCTGCACAATGGGAGCGGATTGCTGTGCAGGGGCCGCGATCGCGCCCAGTAAGAAAAGCCCGGCGATCGGAAATCGACTGCAAAGAGCCATGCGTTACTATACAATTCGCGTTTTCGGGCAGTCAAATCCGGCGGAGCCGTCAATGCGGCGGAGCGGTCAGCGCGGCGGAGTGGTCCGGATGTCCGTTCGGCAGTTTGCGAACGGCTACCTCAAGGGGCAAAGGCGTCTGCGCCTCCGCACTAACGCCCGCTCCACGAGGAACGGCGATTCACGCGATTTTCGACCTTCGAAGACCGGAGAAGCCTATAACCAAAAGACCTGCCGCGAGCACCAACATGGCCCATGCGGAAAGAGCCGGCGCAGCCGCTGTGAGCGGGACAGGAGCGGCCAGGAAGGCAACCAGGTTTTCGGCGAAGGGCACCGTGTTCACGCCTCCGCTCGCAGTGGCCAGGAAGTTCACATCCAGGACCGCAATTAACGTCCCCGTTGCTGCTTGGCTGAGTGTCCCCGGAGCGAAGACGGCCGATCCGGCTATATGGCTCGAATCGAGGGTGACGGCCGTTCCGGAGCCGAGGGTCGAAAATCCCCCGATCGCTTGAAACGTGACTGTGGCCACCGAATTCGGACGGTAAAAGGCGGTTGGACGGTTTGCAGGTTGGCTGAGCCATTGCCCACGCTCGACAGGGTCAGCGAGCCGCCTCCCGCCGCGGCGATCAACGCGACAATCGAATTGTCCCGCGCCTGGAAACTGAAGCCGTCATTCTCACTTATGACAAACAGCGAACCGCCCCCGGCGAGGTAGGCGACATAAGCGGTAATATCCGTTCAGCATTATCGATAACAAGGACATCCATAGCCGCAGTCGTCGTTTCCAGTCGCAGCCCTAACTGTTGTATAAGTGCAGAGGGATAATCGATCTTGAGCCGAATCCCGGACGTTTTCGGGTCCTTCTCTCCACTAAACACGAGACGAATTCTATACAAACCTCGCAGACCAGTGCGATCCACCACAGGCCGGCCGAGCGCCGATTGACCTCTCTGGGAGTTCAGGTAACCGACTAATTCTTGTATGGAGCTACCGATCAAAAAGGCGGGCCGGTCGGCAGACGAATCGGAGTCCGTCCAGTCTTCATCCCTGCCAAGCGGCGCCAGCTTAGGCCCACTCTTATCCACCGTTAGCGCAAACGCGGGCACTATCCTTGATTCGTGATGCACTCTAAGCTGGAATATCTTGGCCAGGAGGGTGCGGAGCATCGTCAACATCTCCGCGCCATCGACAAGTCCTTCCGATTCCGCCGTGATCGCATAGGTATCGGATTCCATCCACCCGGAAATTCCAGACAGTTGGTAGTCCTCGACTCCAAATGCCTGCGTAATGAGATGGCGCAAGGATATGCAAGGAGCGTGAACAACGGCAGAATGTACCTCCAAACGTGGGGCTGGAGGGATTCCTTCCGGACCACGCTTAATAAGCGCCGCATGAAAGGAATCTCGGCCCTGAGCCTTGGCGGGGATGAGGCGCAAACAGAAGCCAGCGCAATCCCGACAAGCACACGCGTTCTGGCATGGGCGAACACTATGGCACTGAGCATCGTGCATAGAACCTTTCTTTGTCTCGACTCCTCACGCCTTTGGAGAGGTAATCACTTTCACGGCCGACGCTACTTCCTCATCAGTCAATTCCCCCACGTGTTCCCATAGCAAGGCGCCGTCGCCGCCGAATATCATGGTGGTTGGCGTTGCCATCGGGGGCGCAACCGCTACCCACCCCATACCGACAAAGTCGAGCTGAAACGCGGCGCCGATGCCGTAGGCCGATCGAGGAAGTACCGACGCCGCAGTGGGCACCACTCCAACCAGTGAACATCCCAAGTCAGATGCCCGAGATGCCAGGGAATTCCATTCTGACTTTTCCCTCAGGCAATACGGACAGTCCGACTTCACATACCGTACTACCGTACATTTGCTCGGGCCGCTAGGTTGCACATGGACGGCACCAGTGGCTAGATGCCTTACGGGAATTCCGGACGCGGGGCTGAACGCAAGGGCGGGTTGGGAGGCCAGATGGATCTGTTTCTCAAGAAACAGACAGCCAGTCGAAACGACAACATTCCCGGCAGCCAGTACGATGAGCGTTACTGTTAGAACGGAATCGGTTCTCATTGATCATTCAGTAAACGGGTCGCAGTCGCGGCGGCTGGCTCGCCACGCCACCGAACGGCGCCCTTAATCTTCCCGAGGTGGTTTACGATCAGCGCGTCACCGAGCTTGTCGGCGCTAACCATTCGCTCCAGCGCAGTGACTTGGCCGAACGCCAGGACGGGGAAAAGCCCCACT
>Ga0182013_10006251_pt1 | contig 13569 bp, 9 predicted proteins | sample 612S2MmetaG_FD_120487 | JGI IMG/M metagenome (GOLD analysis project Ga0182013, IMG submission 120487) | Permafrost microbial communities from Stordalen Mire, Sweden - 612S2M metaG | ecosystem: Environmental > Terrestrial > Soil > Wetlands > Permafrost | place: Sweden: Stordalen | collected... | reverse complement strand
CTCATGGCTCTTTCCAGCGCCAAGGTCAGCCAAGGATCTCGAAAATACAATCGCCATCGCCGATCTTACCGCTCCCGATCCCAAGGACGCCTCGAAGAGGGCGTCCATCTGGCCGGCGGCCGCTTTCGAGCAGTTCATCGCCAATGCGAACGGGCCGGCGACACAGATTGGCTCGCATCGCATAAAGCTGCCGCCCGAGGCCCAGGACATCAAGGCATGGCGGGTTGCTGGTCTGCGCATTGATCCGGGCGCGCCGGGGCTGAGCCCGGAAGTCATCGCGCAATTCGGCCAGCAGCCGCAGCTGCGTTTCATTCTGCAACCCGTGACCACGCTTCCCGGCGGCGGCGTCAAGGTGGATGATGTGGCCGCGCATGTGATTTTCAGCTTTGACCTCGGCGGCGAGGCGCCCGCGCACGCCGGCTGTTTGCCGAGAACCAAACCCGACGTAGAAACGTTCCGAAAAGTCGCGCGGGATTTCGCAGCGCTCCGCGACGATCTTGCGAACGGCAAATTCGGCGGAAAGAAAATCAAGACCGCCGGCCGATTGCTGGGGGTGCATCCGGGCCTGGAGGACAAGCTCGCCGCGAAGCCTTTGCGCGACGCGCTCGTCGCCGTGCTCGAACGCAACCTCGCCGGAGCGAAACTGACCGCAATGGCGGTGATGGGACTAGCCGACGGCGGTCCGGAGCCATGGGAGTTCATGGCGATGGCTCCGGTTGGTCCCGGCGTCATTCCCAATCTGCCGAATGGCGGTTTCATTCCCGTGCATGGACCGGCGCTCGACGGAACGCAATTCGCGGAAGCGCTTGCCGTGCTCGAAACCCCGCATCAGGTAGTCCCGACGCCCGCGCCCAACAACCTCAATCCCATCACCTGCAATAACGCCGCCCTGCCTGCGGGGCCGGCGGCTCTCCCTGTCGCGGATCGAAAGGGAGTCGCCACCGCGGAATTGTTCGACCTTGGCGACAAGCCACTGACCAGCGCAAGGGCGATCGCAACCGTGAAGGAAACAGTCGACGTTATCGCCGATCCGACGCGTAGCCATTTTTTCAACACCGACTGCGTCAGCTGTCACACCGACACTCGCCGCACGCTTGACCTGATAAAGCATGCGAAGATCCCGGGCGTGGACCCCGCCGTTCTGCCAAAGGAAAAATGGAATGTGCGGAATTTCGGCTGGTTCCCGTCCTTCTTGCGCAATACGCTGGAAGCCACCGCGACAAGACGCGCGGCGAGCGAGACGGGCGCCGTGGTGAATTTCATCAACGCCAACGGACTTGCAAAGCCCTGACGCGCGCGATCCCGGCGAACAGAGCCGCGAGTTGAACGCATGCGGAGAGTCCTCCGCAAAGACATGAAAAAAGATGCGGCGCCAGAGGAACTACTTCCTGTGGCGCCGTCCATTTATAGTCTCGAATATCCGGCGAAGGCGATTACCTCGTGAGGCCGGGAACGCCCGCAACCAGGCTTTCCTTGAACGCCATCCACAGATCGTGGACATGCGCGTCTGGCGTCATATGCCGGCACAAAGAGCCGTGTCCATGATCCGGATCGCTGTCGAGCTGGATGTGCCCAACCAGGAAATGCTTGAACGCGTGAAGCAAATCCGTGTCCCAGTGCTGGGCTTTCAGTACCGAACGGAAGACCCGTTCAAGACCGCCATCCTCGTAGCTTGAGAGACTCGATGCCCGCGATAGATCACCAGTCGCGCGAACCTTTTCAAGATAGGCGGCGCCGATTGCTTCGAGACGGCGACGGCGGCTTTCCTCAATCGGCGTCAACTGGAGCGTCCTGCGCATGAACTCGTCGTGATCGACGCGCTCGCCGACGACGACAACGCCGGGGTATGGAGAGAGATTGTCGGTGTCGCGTTCGCCGCGATCAAGCTCTTCGAGCGCCTTGTCTTCAGGATAAAGCGCGCGGGCTATTCCGACATTCTCGCAAAACTGAACCGAGAAGAAATAATATACCCAGGCGACATTCGTTACATCGTCCTGAGAAAGGCCGCTCCAGTTAAGATCGCAGATGTCCGCGATCACCTTCTCGAAAGCGCGAGCTTCCGTGTCATTCGCGTATAGCGAGGAGACCGCTCCGTCACGCGCCTTATCGAGTTCAAGAGCTATGGTACTCATGACAGCCGCTCCTATTTGAATAAAATTCAACCGCTAAAGGCTTTCTGAAAACATAATCTCATCGCGACAAAGAGATTCAAAGCGACGACTGTCGTCAACCTTACCGATTAATGGGTGTTAACGATGGAAAAGTGTTAAGAGGCGACGCCCTAACTAGCTTGGTCTTCTGGCTCCAGGTCGCGTCAGCGCATGAAAATCGCCGCGCGAATGACGCGACATTCCATGTCACTCAAATTATCTGCAACGCTGCGTTGGCCCGCGCGGGCGCCCAGACCAGCGCGTCAGCGCGCGGCCTTCTGCAGATCAAGAAGGTAAGCGACGACTTCATCAATTTGATAATCAGCCAACATCGGGTTTGGCATCTTGCCCTTTTTGCCAAGGTTCCCGTGCGGGGAGCTCAATAGCTTGCGCAGCGACTCCTCGGAAGTCGTGGAGCTTTTCGCGATGCTTGCAAAGCTTGGCGCTGGAGGTTTCAGGATTGGAGGCGATTTTTGGTCCGGCCCGACGACGTGACAGGCGGCGCAGACCTTGAGCGCAAAGTCATGACCGGCGGCGACGGGATCGCGCTTCGCCTCCCCGGCTGACGCGACGCCGCTTGCGGCGAGCGTGACCAAGAGCGACAGAGAAAATAAAACCAACTTTTTCATCTCATCCTCATTCGTAACGCAGCGCCTGAATTGGATCGAGTCGAGCCGCTTTTCGCGCCGGATAATAGCCAAAGAAAATCCCCACCGCCGCCGAAAATGCAAAACCTATCGCGATGGCGGCAAAGGAAACCGGCGACGACCATTGCGAGAACATCGCGATGATTTCCGAAATGACCACGCCCGCGAAAATGCCGGCGACGCCGCCGCTGACGCTGATGAGCACGGCTTCGGCCAGAAACTGCATCAGAACATGAAAACGCTGCGCGCCCACCGCCATGCGCAGACCAATCTCGCGCGTGCGCTCCGTCACGGAGACGAGAAGTATGTTCATGATGCCTATGCCGCCGACCAGAAGCGAGATCGAGGCGACGATCGCAAGCAGGACAGCCATCACCCGGCTGCTTCCCTCCGCCGTCTCTGCGATCTGGCTCAGATTGCGAATGTCGAAATCCTTGATGTCGGTGGGCTTGATGCGATGACGGCGGGTCAGTATCTGGTCGATTTCCGCGATAGCCGTCAGAATCTTGCCCTGGGCTGCGGCCTGAACATAAATGGAATTGACGTAGCCGGTGAGACGCGGCTGCAAATTGAAGGGATTGGGCGCAAGCGGATATAGCGTCGTCAGATTCGTTTGCTGGTTGGGCGAAGCCACGCCGAGAACCTTTTCTTCGCCGGTCTTAAATGGGATCATCACCAGATCGTCCTGATCCTGTCCCCACATGCTCTGCCCCTTGGCGGCGAGCACGCCGACGACCCGCAAGGGAAAGCCCTTGATCAATATGGTCGCGCCAAGCGGGTTCTCGCCATGGGAGAAGAGCTGCTTTTGCACGGTGCGCCCGATCACCACGACCAGCGCACCGCTCTTCTCGTCCTCGACGCTGACGCCGCGCCCGGCTTCGATGCTCCAATTGGTGACGGGTGGATAATTGACCGACACAGCCTGGATGTTGGTGGTCCAGTTCTGATTTCCGATCTGGACCTGGCCCATCTGACGCATCAGATAAGCGACGAGACTAACCGTCGTCGCCTCGCGGCGGATGGCCTGCGCGTCGGCGACGGTCAGCGTTGAGGCGCTGCCGAAGCCCGCCCGCGCGCCGCCGGTCAACACCGCGCCCGGCAGCACGACGGCCAGGTTGGTGCCGAGGCTCTCGATCTGCTTGCGCACGGCGGCGTTGGCGCCATTGCCTACCGCCACCATTGCGATCAGCGCGGCGACGCCGATGAACACGCCGAGCATCGTAAGCGCCGAGCGCAGCTTGTTGCGCGCGATCGCCTGAATCGCCGCGGAGACGATCATATATGAGAACGCCAACCTCGACACGCGCGCAGCGCCCGTCGAGGCGATCGCTTGCGGGTGAAAGATCAAGGCGGCGGCCGACTGCTCGGCCGCATTTGGCTGCGCGGCGAGGGCGGCCTGGTTCAGGGCGCTGGCCTTCCGGCGCTCGTCCGAGAGAATACGGCCATCGCGCATGGTGATGACTCGACCGGCGTATTCGGCGATGTCGGATTCGTGGGTGACGACAATGATGGTCACGCCCTGGTCCCGATTAAGCGTGACCAGCGTCTCCATGATTTCATGCGAGGTCTTGGTGTCGAGATTTCCAGTCGGCTCGTCGGCGAATAATACGCTCGGGCCGTTGATCAGCGCGCGCGCGATGGCGACACGCTGCTGCTGGCCGCCGGAGAGTTGCGCGGGCGTATTGTTTTCCCTGTCGGCCAGACCGAGCAGCTTCAACGCCGATCGCGCCTTTTCAAGCCGATGAACGCCATCCGTCTCTCTTTCCGAATAGAACAGGGGCAGAGCGACATTTTCGATCGCGCTGGTGCGGGCGAGAAGGTTGAAGCTTTGGAACACAAAGCCAAGCCGCTCGCCGCGAAGCCTCGCCAGCGCGGGCTCCCCAAGCGCCGCGACGTCGACGCCTTCGAGAAAATAATGTCCGCCGCTAGGCGGATCGAGACAGCCGAGAATAGCCATCAGCGTGGATTTACCGGAGCCCGAAGCGCCCATGATCGCAACGAACTCGCCCCGCTCGATACAAAGATCGACACCGCGTAGCGCGCGCACTTCCACGTCGCCGACCAAGAAGGTCCGGGTGAGATTTCTGACGTCGATTACGAGGTCCGACATGGTGTTTGCAATATTCCAAGGCATTTCGGCGTCGCCACTACCCACGCCAACGCGGACAGGGAGCGCGCGCTTAAGTCACGGCGACGCCGCTTTCTTGACTTCCTCGCCGATGATGATCTCATCGCCCGCATGCAAATCGCCTTTGAGGATTTCAGTGAACGTGTCATCGTCGAGGCCGGGAACAATGACGGTCGACGACGGGCTTCCATTTCGCAACACCCAGACTCGCATACCGCCCGAGCCGTCGGGAACCGTCTGGGCCGCGGGCAAGCCGGCGACGGCTCCGGGGGAGTAGCGCAAGGCCTGGTCGGGGGCGCGCAACACGTCCGCGCGTTCGTCGACCACGATCCGGGTCGTAGCCGTCATTCCCGGCTTCAGGGTCAGATCCTTGTTTGGCGCGTTGACGACAACGTCATAAGTGACGATGTTCTGAATGGTCTGCGGCGATTGCCTCACCTCGGTCACTTGGCCGTTGAAAGGATGATTGGGGAATGACTCGACCGTGAACGACGCCTTGTCCCCCACCTTGATGGCGCCCACGTCGCTTTCGGAGACATTTGTGTCTACCTGCATTGTGGTCAGGTCGGTTCCGACAAGAAACAGCGTCGGCGTCTGAAAGCTTGCGGCGACCGTCTGTCCCATTTCCACGCTGCGGGTGACGACTGTGCCGTCGACGGGCGAAATGATGTCGGTGTAGCCGAGATTGATTTCGGCCGCGTGCAAATTGGCCTGCTGCAGCGCGATATTCGCTTCGTCGAGACCAGTCTGCGCCGCAGCCTGGTCCAACGCGTTCTTCGAGGCGTCGAGAGCATCCTGCGAAACCGCCTTCGTCGTCGCAAGCTTCTTGTTGCGTTCATAGGCGAGCTTTGCATAGACGAGATTGGCTTGGTCCTTGACCAACTGGGCTTTTGCGACGCCGACATTGGCGCGATCCTGATCGACGATCACCTGATAGGGGCGCGGGTCGATCTTGGCGCAGATCTGGCCTTTCTTGACCGGCGTGTTGTAGTCGCAATAACGCGCCTGGATCACGCCGGAAACATAGGTGCCGACAGGCACCGTGATGACTGGATTGACGGTCCCGCTCGTCGTCACCGCCCGCACGACGGGTCCGTGCGAAACCTTCGCGGTGACATAGCGCACGGCGGCTCCCCGTGCAGTGCTCCAGTAGATCGCCGCTGCGGCGCCGGCGACGATGACCACGCCGATCAATGCAGGCGCGACGCCGGCAAGCCCCCGCGACGCTTCAGCGGCGGGCCGTGACGCCGGTTGCTCTTTGGATGCGACGGCTGGGCCCGTTGTCACAGGCTTACTCCTGATGATGGCGCTTTTGAAAATTCAGCTCGTTCTCGCGATTTTCGTGGCCCTGCGAACCGCCTGGAACGTGACAGATAGTCCACATACTCAAACATTCGCCGACGCAACGCACAGCTTGCGCTCTTTTCATATGAGGAACCCATTCCTGGATGTAAGCGCGGCGAAGTGTCGCCGCCCCTCTCGGAAAAACTCCACACGAAGCATTTTAAACCATATCGGCAGCCGCCAGCGAATTTTAAGCGCCCGACGGAACCAAGCAGGACGACAACGATTATCATTCTATCTGGGCGTCATGGCCTCGTCAGAGGCTGTTTTGGCGCGGGATGGGTCAGTCCTCGGTAATAACAAGAACGGGCGGAAATAACGGAGGGCTCAATATGAGCATTGGTCGCATACTCGCAATGAAGGGCGTCGAAGTATTCACCACGACGCCGGAGCAATCCCTGCAGGACGTGGCGGCGGAACTGGTCGATCGCGGCGTTGGAGCGCTGGTGGTGCTGGATTCCTCCGATGAAGTTGTCGGACTCATCGGCGAAAGAGACATCGTCGCGGCGGTCGCGCGGCATGGACCTTCAGCCTTGCATGGCGAGGTGGCGCGTCACATGCACAGGAACTGCAAATTCGTCGGCGAGCACGACAGCATAGACGACGCCAGCGATACGATGACACAGGAACGCTGCCGTCACCTTCCGGTATTGCGGAATGGCCGACTCGCGGGCGTCGTATCCATTGGCGACATCGTGAAATATCGCATCGAGATGATCGAAGCGGAGCGTCTCGCACTGCACCAATACATCGCCAGCGCATAGCGCGACGCCAGACTTCGGCCGCCGCGCAGCCGGGTTCTGTTCCGCAAGCGTCGATATACTTTTGCGAAGAGGGCGGGCCTGAACGTGTTGCGCAGGCGAGATCTCTTGTCGCTCGGATCGTCCTGCCCGAGCGACAAGGCATCCTTAACGAATGGCGCAGCGGCTTGCGCTCGCCTAGCCGGTCTTCTTCTTCCCCTGAAAGCAGGAATCGCTTTCGTGCGTCGCGCGCCAACAGGCCCTGTAGCCGGAGGCGGATGAAGGACGCGGACCCACTCTCTGGCAATGCCCCGCCCTGCTCCACCATGCCGAAAGTTGATCCAGCAGGTCCACGGGCCGAAGACCGTCTTTTGGATGTTTCCAATAGATGCATTCCGCGCAGGCGACGCGCCGAAGATCCGTGTCATGAGGCTCGCGGCCCTCGCCGCAAAAGGCTTCGGAATGGGTTCGCGGCCAGCGCGCCACTTCGTTCACGACCCCCACGGGAGAAGGCGCGTGGAGTCGGCAATGGCCGTCCCGGTCCATGAAATGCAGCCAGAAAGCGCATTTTCCGCAGGTGAAGCCGGCCGGCGCGCCGTCAAACATAATTTCTCCTCTTCAAACGCATGTCACGCCTTCACTCGAACTTGGCGACTTCGAGCGTCGACCAGCCGCCTCCCAGCGCCAAAATGAGGCCCACGCTGGCCTGTAGTTTGCGCGTTTGCAGCACGAGCACCGCTCTCTCCGCTTCGAGCGCAGCCGTCTGGGCGGTGACGACGTCAAGGTAATTTGTGGCGCCGTCGCGGTAAAGCGTCAGCGATATGCCGAGCACCTTTTCCGCCGAGGCGCGCGCGGCCGTCATGCTTTGCGTTTCCTTGGCCAGCCAGCGCGTGAGCGCGAGATTGTCCTCGACCTCCTGATAGGCGCGCAGAACGGCGCCCCGGTATTGCGCGACCGTCTGCAAATAGGCTGCGTCGGCCGCCGAAAGATCCGCGAGCCTCGCGCCGCCATCGAAAATCGGCAATGTAACCGAAGGCCCAAGCGACCATATGCTGTTGCGCATGTTGAACAGGCTGAGCCCGGTGTCCTCCGTCCCGCCAGACAGGTTGATGGTGAGACGCGGAAAGAAGGCCGCGCGCGCCACCCCGATGGTCTGGTTTGCCGCCGCGACCCGGCGTTCCGCGGCGGCGATGTCGGGACGGCGCTCCAGGAGTTCGAACGGGACGCCCGGCGGTATCTTCGGCGCCAGCGCGGCGAGCGGCGCGGGCGCAATGGAAAAGGACGAAGCGGGCTCGCCGATCAGGGTCGCGATCGCATGTTCATAGAGCGCGCGCCGCGCCTTTATCTCCATCAGCTGGGCGCGCGCGACCTCAAGCTGCGCAGCGGCGCGCGCCTCGTCGGCTGGCGCGCCTATCTTTCCGTTGACCAGCGCCTGCGTGAGCGCAAGCGCCTTTTCATAGGCGTTTACCGTATCGCCGAGCAGCTTGGCCTCGCTGTCGAGGCCGCGCATCGCGACATAATTGCGCGCAAGCTCCGCCTGGAGGCTGAGGCGCATCGATTCAAGATCGGCCGCGCTCGCCTGCGCCTGCGCCTGGCCAGCGGCGATCCTGTCGCGCACGCGCCCCCAGAGATCGACTTCGTACGAGGCCTGCAGCTTGAGGACATTGTCGCCATAGTGATCGGGCTCGTTGATCGGCCGATCCGTCAGGATCGACTCGGCGAGCGCATTGGCGCTGAAAGGCGTGTCCGCCTTGCGAAACGGCCGATGCTGCGACTCCTTGTTGGCGGTGAGGCTATTGTTGAGATCGACGGTTGGCATCAGGCCTGCCTGCGCCTTGGCGACATAAGCCCGCGACTGCTCCAGCACGGCGAGAGCCGCCGCGAGATCCTGATTTCCAGTGTCGATCCGCTGTTCAAGATCGTTCAAAACGCGGTCGTTGAAGCTTTGCCACCAGGGTCCGCGCGGCTGGTCGTCGCGCGGACGCGCCTCTCTCCAGTTTCCGCCCTCCTTGAATTTCGCGGGCGTTTCGACGGCCGGGGGCTTGTATTCCGGCGCAAGATCGCAACCGCAAAGCAACAAGGCCGTCAGCAGCAAGCCGCAAAAGGGGTGCAGCTTCATCTATCTGGTCCCGGTCTTCTGCGCGCCGGGAGCGGCCTGGGCGTTTTCTTCGCCGGCGATTCTGACCACATCACCGTCCGCGAGACTTTCGATGGGATTGTTGATGACCCGATCGGTTGGAAAAAGTCCGGAGGATATTTCGATCTCCACGCCGAGATCGCGCGCTATTTCGATTTTCTTTATCGCGACCTTCCTGTCCGCGCCGACCGTCGCAACATTCATTTCATTGTTGCGGTAGAAGATCGCGCTCGCGGGAACGCGAAGAGCCGCCGCGTCGCCGGGCAAGGAGAAATGCACTTCCGCATAAGAGCCCGGCAGAAGTTCGGAGTTTGGATTGTCCGCGAGAAGCTGCAGCAGAAGCGTTCTGGATTGCTGAGCTATGGCGCTGGAATTGGAAATCAGGCGGGCGGAGAACCAGCGATCCTTATATTGCGGCAACTTGATTTTCGCGGTCACGCCTTCATGCAGCTGCGCGGCGTAGCTTTGCGGCGCCCGCACGTAGATATAGACCTGATGAATATCCGCGATATCGAAGAGCTCCTGATCGTTTCCAGGACCGACAAGCACGCCGATATCGATCTTGCGCGCCGTTATGACGCCAGCGAAAGGCGCCGCGACCTGCTTGAATCCCTCCAACGCCTTCAGTCGCTCGACATTTGATTTCGCGGCGGACAGTTCCGCCGTCTTGGCGTCAACGTCGCCGCTCTTCTCGTCGGCGCTCTGCTGCGAAACCGCGGTCGACGCGCGCAACGCCGCCCATCGCTTTGACGTGAGCCTTGCGAGCTGTTCCTGCGCAAGCGCCTTCGCCTGCTCGCCCTTGGCCTGCTCAAGTTGCTGATCCAGTTCGGGGGCGTCGATGAGGGCGAGCGTGTCTCCCGCCTTTACGCGCGCACCGATGTCGTGACGCCACTCTTTGATGTAGCCGTTGACGCGGGCCCGAATCTTCGCGTTGTAGAGAGCTTCGATGTCTCCCGGCAGCGTCAGCTCCCTCTGCCCGCTTCCTCGCTTTGGCAAGATTGTCGCAACATTCGGCTGCGCCTGATTTTGCGTCCAAGCGTCAAGTCTGGCGACTTTCAGCGCGCGGCTGACGACGCCTGCAGCCGCGAGGATGGCCGCGAGAATGGCGAAGCCAATCAGCCAGCGCCTTAGCTTGGACGCCGGCGGAGCCGAGTCCTCGGCTTTTTGAATGTCGGCTTCTTCGGCGTTTGTCATTCCCGAGTTTCTCTTTCGTCAATCCGCAGCGGCGTCGGCGCGTCGTGGCGCGTGGACCAGGCTGAACACCACCGGGACGAAGAACAGCGTCGCGAAAGTAGCGCAAAAAAGCCCGCCGATCACGGCCCGGCCGAGCGGCGCGTTTTGTTCCGCGCTCAACGCCATCGGAAGCATCCCGATGATCATCGCCAGCGCTGTCATCAACACGGGACGGAAGCGCGTGAATCCCGCGTCCAGGGCGGCCGTCAGCGGTTCTTCTCCTTCCGCGAGTCTTTCGCGCGCGAAGCTCACGACTAGAATGCTGTTCGCTGTGGCCACGCCCATGCACATGATGGCGCCGGTGAGCGCGGGCACCGACAGGGTCGTGAAGGTCAGGAACAGCGCCCAGACTATTCCGGCCATGGCCGTCGGCAAGGCGCTGATGATCACGAAGGGGTCCAGCCAGGACTGGAAATTGACGACGATGAGCAGGTAAATCAGCACAATGGCCAGCGCAAGTCCGCCAAAGAGCTGCGCATAGGCGCTGGTCATCGTGGATGCCTGTCCGCGCAAAATGACCGTGGAGCCCTTCGGCGCCTCTTTCGCGGTCCTGTCGAGGATCTCCTGTATGTCATGGGCCACCGCGCCGAGATCGCGTTGATGCGTCGCCGCGAAAATGTCGATCACCGGCTGCACGTCGTAATGCGAAACGACCGCGTTGCTGCGCCCGCGCTCGATGCGCGCCATTGCGCTGAGCAATTGCTGTCCGTTCGGCGCGGTGATCGGCATGTTGTCCAGCGTCTCAATAGTGTTCATCCAATATTGGGGGGTCTGCACGACAATCGGATAGGACACGCCATTCTTGGGGTTGAGCCAGAAGGTCGGAGCGCTTTGGAAACTGCCCGCAAGAGAGTCCTGCATTGAATAGGCGAAGTCGCGTTCCTTCAGCCCCACGTCGAGCGCGAAAGACCTGTCGACGTCGACGATCAGCGTCGGCGCGTTGAACGCCTGCTGGATACGCGTATCGGCTATGCCGGCGACTCTTGAAATCTCCTTGTAAATTTTCTCCGCATAGGCGCGATTTTCGGCGGCCTTGTTGCCTATCACCTGAACATCGATCGGAGAGGGCAAACCAAAGTTCAGGATCTGCGTGACGATATCCGCGGGCAGAAAAGCGAAGCTGGTCCCAGGAAACAGGCGCGGAAGGCGTTCGCGCATCAATTCCATATATTCGGAGCCGTGCCCCTCCTCGCCCTCCTTGAGGGTGATCAATATATCCGCGTCTCCGACGCCAATCGTGCCGGAATTGCTGTATGCGATGTTGATCCCGCTGACCGGCAGGCCGATATTGTCGACGATAGTTTCGAGCGCCCCGGCTGGAACGATGCGTTTTATCTCACGCTCGACATTGTCGCAAAGGATCGCCGTTTCTTCGATTCTCGTGCCTATCGGCGCCCGCAGATGCAGCTTGATTTGAGCCGACTCGATCGAGGGAAAGAAGTTCTGCCCAAGAAATGGCGCCAGCCCGAAAGACAAGAAAACCGCGCCGAGCAAGCCTCCGACGAATGGCCAGGGCCGCGCAAGAGCGCGCGCGAGCAAGCCGCGATAGGCGCTGCGCAGCATCTCGAACCTGTGGATGAAAGCTCGCTGGAATCGCACGAGCGGGTTGTCAATCGCGGGGGCGGGTGCGCCATGACGCCCGGACTCGTTCGCGAGAAGGTAACGCGCCAGGGTCGGAACCAGCGTGTAGGTCAACACATAGGAGGCGACCAGGGAAATGATCACAGCTTCCGACATGGGGCGGAACAGATAGCCCGCGACGCCGCCCAGCCCGAAGGTCGGCACGAACACGATGGAAATGGCGAGCAGCGAGACCGTCGCCGGTATGATGATCTCCGAGGCTCCATCCATTATGGCGTCGATGATCTCGGCGCCCTCTTCAAGATGCCTGTCGATATTCTCGATCGTCACCGTCGCGTCATCGACCAGAATGCCAACGGCGAGAGCCAGTCCGCCCAGCGTCATCACATTGATGGTTTCGCCAATCGCCGACAGGACCGCTATCGTGGTCAGTATCGCGAGGGGGATGGAAATGGTGATGATGAGAGTCGAGCGCCAACTTCCAAGGAACAGAAGAATCATGAGGCCCGTCAGGGCGGCGGCGGTGGCGCCCTCTTGCAGAACGCTCGAAATGGAGGCTTGCACAAACACCGACTGATCGCCCACCGCCGCCAGATCAACGCCCGGCGGGAGCTGATCCCTTATCTTCGGCAACAGGTTCTTCACGCCCTGGATGATATCCAGGGTCGAGGCGGAGCCGGCCTTTTGAATGGTCATCAGGACCGCTGGACTGCCGTCCACCCGCACCACATTGATCTGCGGCGGGCTGCTGTCGTGAACGAAAGCCACGTCACGTATATAATTGACCGTTCCATCGGCTTTTCTGATGGGAAGATCGTTGAGTTCGGCAATCTGCGTCGGCGAGACGTTCAGAGAAACGATATATTCGAACTGACCGATCTTCTGCGTGCCGACCGGCGTGATCAGATTCTGGTCCGCGATGGCTTTCACGACGTCTTCCGCGGAAACCCCTATGGTGCGCAATTTCTGCTGGTCGATGTCGATCTGGACCTGCCGCACCTTGCCGCCGTAAGGCGAGGGAATTGCGGCGCCGGCGACGGTCGCGAGCTGCGGGCGAATGAAGTTCTGTCCGTAGTCGTAAAGTTCGGACTGCGACAGGGTCTTGCTGGAGAGGGCCAGCTGCAAGACCGGCACGCTGGAGGCGTTGAAACTGAGCACGTAAGGCGGAGTCACGCCCGCCGGAAGAAACTTCAAGACGGTCTGCGACGCGGCTGTCACCTGCGCGATGGCCATGTCTATTTTCACCTTGGGCTGAAAATAGACCTTGATCACGCCATATCCCGGCAGGGACTGAGACTCTATGTGCTGGATGTCGTTCACCTGCGCGGTGAGCGTGCGTTCATAGAAATAGACGATGCGGCCAGACATGTCGTCCGGCGGCAAGCCGTTGTAGGTCCAGACGACGCTGATGACGGGAATGCCTATGTCCGGAAAAATATCGGTCGGCGTGCCCAGCCACGCCCTCGCGCCGAAGATCAGAATGAGCATCGCCATCACGACAAATGTGTATGGGCGCTCCAGGGCGATCCGAACTATGGCGAGCATTCTCGGGCGCCACTCCTAATGTGCCGGGCAAGGCTGATCTTGGAAAGGGCATGGAGAATCGATG
>Ga0182013_10006249_pt1 | contig 13571 bp, 13 predicted proteins | sample 612S2MmetaG_FD_120487 | JGI IMG/M metagenome (GOLD analysis project Ga0182013, IMG submission 120487) | Permafrost microbial communities from Stordalen Mire, Sweden - 612S2M metaG | ecosystem: Environmental > Terrestrial > Soil > Wetlands > Permafrost | place: Sweden: Stordalen | collected... | reverse complement strand
CTGGCCGGTCTGTCGAAGCCCGTCCACGTGCTGCAACGCGGCGCGGAAGTAAACGACATCGTGCAATTGGCAGCGATGGCCGTAGTCGACGCGCAGGAAGTGGGACGGCCGTATAAGTCGCTGCTCGGAACGACGGCCTGACGGCCGTCGTTCCGAGCTGTCGGCTATCGGCTTTTCGCTTCGGTGACCATTTGTGCAAAACTTCCGCAAATTGAGAGTCTGGCAAAGGGCGCACGAACTGACCTTATCCGTCTATCGGCTCACGCTTTCCTTTCCGCCGGAAGAGCGATTTGGGCTGACCAGTCAGATTAGGCGAGCGGCCTCATCGGTCGGGGCCAATATTGCCGAGGGATGCGGGCGGACCGGTGACCCCGAGTTCGCCCGATTCTGCTCCATCGCGATGGGCTCGGCCAGTGAGCTGGAATACCATCTGCTATTGGCACAGGACCTGAAGTTAATCGCCCTTTCTGATTACGAAGAGCTAGGACCGCGTGCGACCGAGGTGAAACAAATGCTTGCGGCACTGCTCCGAAAGCTGAGGGACAAAAGCTGATAGCCGATAGCTGACAGCTGATAGCTTCTTCAAATCGACGTCAGCCCTTCCCTCAACGCATACCTCGTCAACTCGATCGTGCTGTGAATCTCCAGCTTGTCCATAATATTCTGCCGGTGCGATTCCACCGTCTTTGCGCTGATGTTCAGCAGATGCGCGATTTCCTTCACGCGCTTGCCGTCCGCCAGCAATCGCAGTACTTCCTGTTCGCGGCCCGTCAACATGTGTAGCGGTGACAACTGCGGACGTTCCGCTGCATTCGTCTGCCGTACGAAATCCTCCACCAGAGTGCCCGTAATCACCGCGCTTAGATACGGCCGATTGGCCATCACCGTTCGGACCGCCTGATTCAGTTCCTCGAACGCGCTGTCTTTAACGAGGTAGCCCAGCGCGCCGGCCCGCACCATTTCGCTTACGAAGCGCCGGTCGGAATGCATCGACAACGCGATCACCTTGGTGTCCGGGCATTCGGACCGAATCTGCCTCGTCGCCGCAATGCCGTCGGTCCCAGGCATCACCACGTCCATGATGATCAGGTCCGGCCGCAACTCCCGCGCCAAAGCGATGACGGTATCGCCGTCCGACGCCTCGCCCACCACTATAATGTCCGATTGCTGTGCCAGAAGGCTCCGCAGCCCTTCCCGCAAGATCCGATGATCGTCAGCCAAAATAATTCTGATGCTCACTTGCTACCTAGCTTTCTCCGGCTACGTGGCCGGCTCCCGATTGCGGCGCCACAACTTCTGCCGTGCGATCGAGCGGCAAGTGGATCTTCACCGCGGTCCCCCTGTTAGGTTCCGTGTGAAGCCACACCCGGCCACCCAGGTCCGACACCCGTTCCTGAATATTGAATAAACCGAAACCGTCGGTAGACTCCGAGACTCCCGTCTTGAGATCCGAGAAATCCGATAACCCCGTCCTTCGAAAACCTTTGCCATTATCCTTCACCAGCACTTCGACGCACTCGTCGAGCCACCGCAGCCTTACCGCCACCTCGCTGGCCGCCGCGTGTTTAGCCACGTTCACCAGCAGTTCGCGCACTGCCGAAAACAGGAACACCGAGCTTTCTTCCGGCAGCGAGCCCGACTCGCCCAGCCGCGTAAATGCCACGTGGTATCCGTATTGTCCCGCCATGTTTTCCGCCAGCCATTTGAGCGCCGCCTCCAAACCGAGCTGGTACAGGATCGGCGAGCTCAATTGATAAGTGAGCGACCGTGTCTGCTGCAGCGCCTCTTCCACCAGGTCCTGCACTTCGGCGATGCCCGGCTGAGTCCTCATGGGTGCGATCTTCAATTTGGCCGTCGCTAACAGTTGCCCGAGATTTTCATGCAGTTCCGCGGCGATTTGCCGGCGCTCGCGGGCTTCCACCACCGTCAACTCGGCGGCGAGCTTTCGCAGCTTGCGCCGGTATTGCTCTAATTTCTCCTCCACGCGCTTCTCTTGCGTGATGTCGCGGATCACGCTTACCCAACTTACTAACTCTCCTTCTTCGTTGTGCAGCGGCATCACCATATGTTGGGTGGCGAACACCTCCCCGTCCTTGCGTTTCATCTGAAACGTCGGGATGCGCAGATAGCCCTTTTCCTGGATTGTCTGCAGCGCCAGCAGGCGGAACTTTTCGAAAGCCTCCTGGTCTACGTGCAACAGGCGCACGGATTGCCCCACCAGTTCCTCGCGCGAGTAGCCAAACAGCTGAGTAGTGGCCGGATTGCAGTCGGCAATAATGCGCGATTCGGCGCCCACGATGAGCAGGCAGTCGCGCAGGCTGGCGAAGGTCTGGGTGAGCACCTGCTGCGACTCGCGCAGCGCTTTCTGCGTGGCTTCCCGCTTCAGAATGTCCAGGCGAAGACGGCTGTTGAGGTTTTCCAGTTGCACCGAGCGGCTGGTCACCAGCTCTTCCAGATGTTCCTGCTGCTCCCACAACATCCGTTCGGCCGCCTTACGCCGCCGGATGTTGAGCCACAGCAGAGAATTGATCACGATCAGAATCAGGAACAGAGCCGCGCCAGCCAACGATCCCAGCGGATGCCGGCGGAAAAACGAAGCCGGCATATTCTCGATCATGGCCCCCTTTGGCAGCGCGCCCACGGGGATGCCGAAACGCTGCAGTTGCACATAATCGAACATGTAGCGGTTGGGACGGTTGGCGGCGAACCGCACCACCGGGATGTTGTCCGGATTCTCGCCGCGTAGCACCCGCAGAGCGATCTCTCCGGCCACCACGCCCTGATAGAATCCGCTGATCAGCTTGCCGCCCACCATGCCATAACCCAGATTGAAGTCCCAGGCGCCATAGATGGGAGCCTTGCTGGCTTTGGCGATGGCTGTGGCGCTCTGGTCGTACTCGAAGAAACGGCCGGTCTTGTCGTGCGAAAAAAAAGAATAAAACACCACACTGTTGGCGGGAAGATTTCGCAACGTTTGGAGAATCTCCGGCATGGTGTCGTCTTCGAGGAAGGTGAAGTCCACCCGCCCGGCATAGGAGGGCATCAGCCGCATGAGTTCGTCGTGGACGGTCTGGCCGGTCTCGGTGGTATCGTTGACCACATAGAGGTGGCGGGTATCGGGGTGCAGCCGGAAGGCCAGGTCGAGAGTATCCTTCACATCGGCCTCTTCGCTCACGCCCGTGAACAGTCGATGGCCGGCCAGCAGGCTTTCCTGAAAGTAATTGACGCCACAAAAAATTACTGGCGTGTTGGGGAAGAGTCGATCGCGGTATTCCCGCAGAAAGTCGAATGCGTTATTGTCGGTGGCCACAATCGCGTCGAAGCGGTGGGCTGCGAACTTGCGCGCGTATAAATCGGGAAACTGCACTTGCAAATCGCGCCCGTAGAAGCGCTTGGTGTCCATGTACTCGATGTAGATATTGCTGGCTCCCAGTTCCGGCAGCAGGACTGAGTCAAGTCCGCGCCCCTCGTCATCCGTCCAACGGTACCCCTTGTAATAGGAGTGCAGGACCAGCACGCTCTTGTCGTGGAGATCGGCGTGGAGCGAAGGGCTGAGGGCGGCGAGAAGGAGAAAACCAAAGAAACCGCGGAACACGAAGACCTCGACGCGGCATCGAGCGGCGCGGCCTGCGTGTTTCCACTGAGGAGAACCTCAGCTAACTGGATCATAACACGTAGCGGCAATTTCCCTCATGGATCGAAATCGCCGGCATTGCCCAATCACCAAAATCTTAATTTATTCGCGCTTTCCTTTGAGCCACTTGGCGGCACCGCGCCCCACGGCCTGCGAATCCGGCTGGTAACGTGAGAGCCGAAAGAGAGGGGCTGGTCCCATCTGGCAGACCAAATCACCCCTAACCTCCTCCCCGACTCCCCCACCGCTCTTCGGAGCGATCCCTTTCCCACTCCGGGCCCTCTCTTTCAGCAAATCGAACGAGTCGTCGCCTCCGCGGCGGCTCTTCCGTCCTTCCGCAGAAGCGCGACCAAAAGATCGTAATACCTTTGATACAATTGTCCTGGCCACGTTATGCCGGCAGGTTCACATCGCTTCCAAGTCGGAAACCTGTGGTGCACAGTCCTCAGCGATGGTTACGTGGCGAATCCCGCGTCCTGGTACTTTCCCAACGCCGACCCTACACAGCTAGCCAATGCCCTCGCGAACCGTGGGGCGCCCACCGAGTACGTAATCAGTCCTTATAGCTGCCTTCTGATCGAGACCGGTAGCGAAATTGTGCTGGCCGACACCGGGATGGGCGATGGATCGAGCACTTCGGGAGCCATGCCTGCTCGCCTGGAGATGGCTGGCGTCCGGCTGCAAGACGTGACCACTGTGGTCCTTACCCACGCTCACCCGGACCACATCGGAGGCGCTGTGGACGATCGCGACCCCATGGCACTCCGGCCGATGTTCCCCAATGCCCGCTACGTGATGGCCGAGGCGGAGTGGGATTTCTGGAATTCCCCGCGCGTGGATCTCCGTGGCATGCGCGTGAGCGATGAGGTCAAGTCGATGGTTCGGTTCATTGCGCCACAATGCTTGCAGGTCTTGCGCCATCAGGTGGAATTGATCGATCGCGAAATCGAAATTGTTCCCGGCGTGCGCCTGATTCCCGCGCCGGGACACACTCCCGGACACCTGGCGATTTTATTGAGTTCGGATGGCCGGCAATTGCTCAATCTGGGCGACGCGGCCGTGCATCCCGTGCACCTGGAGCACCCGGAATGGCAAAATGGCTTCGATCTTCAGCCCGACTGTGCATTGGTCACGCGGCGCAGCCTGTTGGAACAGGCCGCCGCGGACCAGATGCACGTCATGGCCTTCCACTTCCCATTCCCGAGTGTCGGTCGCGTGGCTGCGCGTTCTTGCGGTGGGTGGGATTGGATTCCCGGCTGGTAGCGCGGCGCTACTTAGGAACCGTTAGGAATTAACCTGTTCAATCCGTGGCGACCGCTCCCTTTGGTCGCGGCTCAGTATCGGGATAGCGAGTTTCCGAGCCGCGACTAAAAGGAGCGGTTATTTCTTGACAGTTCCTTACGCGACCCGGCCGTTGTTTACTTGCGCGACCCGCGTTTGGGATTCTTCAACTGCGTCTGCCGCATCTTGATCTTCTTACGCTTGGGCTTGCTGATCACGAAGGTGCCGCTACCCAGATACTCTGCTTTATACAGCTTTTCGTCCGCCAAAGGGAATTCTCCTGAATGTTACCGATTTGATCCCCCATTGTACCGCGCATTATGCTGGTAGAAGTGTTCCTACGCCGCGCCACGTTGTTTCTCGGAATCCTGCTCTACTCGGCGGTAGCCAACGGCCAGTCCGATCCGCGCGCCAAAGCCCTCTGCGCGCAGGTCCCCGGAATCGCGTCGCAGTTGACCGCGATCTCCGGCATGAAGCTGCGCCACGCGGTGCCGTGCGATTTCATCAGCAAAGAGCAGATCAATCAGTTCTTGAAGAAGCGTATCAAGGAGACGTCCAGTCCCGAAGAGGTCCGCGCCGAAGAGCTTACGCTCAAGAAGTTCGGCCTCATCCCGCAGGATTTCGACCTCGCTAAGAACGAAGTGGACCTCCTCACCGAGCAGGCCGCTGCCTTCTACGATTACGATCGCAAGAAGCTGTTCATCACCGACTCCACCTCCTCCGACAGCCAGACTCCCGTGCTGGCGCACGAACTCTCGCATGCCCTCGCCGACCAGAACTACAATCTCGCGCGCTTCATCAAGCAGGGCCGCAAGAGCGATGACGGGTCCACCGCCCGCCTCGCCGTGATGGAAGGCCAGGCAACATGGATGATGTCCGAGTATCTGGCGCGCCAGTCCGGAACATCCTTGAAAGACTCCGCCACTCTCGCGGCCACCATGGCGACTATGGCCGCCGGCGATGAGGGCGGCGATACCAAGGCTGAAGGCGAATTTCCGGTGTTCGACAAGGAGCCGCTTTATCTCAAGCTGACGCTGGTCTTTCCCTACACCAAGGGAATGAGTTTCCAGCAAGCCGTGCTGGTGCGCGATCCGCAGCAGGGTTTCGGTGAAGTCTTTCTGAACGCCCCCGTCTCCACCCAGCAGATCCTGCACCCGGAGAAATATTTCGATCGCGTCAAGCCCACCGATCCTGCGCTACCTGTCGTACACTTGCCGCGCGGCTACAAGGGCCTGGTGGGGGGCGAATTGGGCGAACTGGAGCAGGGCATCATGCTGGAGCAGTACGTCGGCAAGACGCGCGCAGGCAAGCTCGCTCCCCATTGGCGTGGCTGCAACTTCGAATTGCAGGAAAATAAGAAAGCCGCCCGCGTAGTGCTGCTGTACGCGACCGAGTGGGATAGCGAGGAGAGCGCCGCCCAATATTTCGAGGCCTATCGCGAGGTCATGCACAAGAAGTGGAAGAGTATGACCGTCACCACCGAAGCCGCTGACGCGCTCACCGGCACGGGTGACGATGGCCGCTTCGAATTGCGCCGTAAGGGCGCCATCGTCACCAGCGTGGAAGGCCTGGATCCTGAGATACACTGAGTTTGATGCGTTTCTCGCCATGGATTCCCGCAGCGGCGGTGCTGCTGGGCATGCTGCTACCGTCCGCCCCGGCAGCTGAGTTGCCGCGTAAGGCGTCGGACTTCACTATCAATCTGGTCGACGGAAAAACCCTGACATTGAGCCAGTACAAAGGCCACCCCGTGGTGCTGGCGTTTATTCTGACGGCATGTTCGCACTGCCAGATGACGGTCGGAGTGCTGAGCAAGTTGCAGAAGGAGTACGCCCCGCGCGGTCTGCAAGTAGTGGCGTCCGCTATCGAGCAGGATGCGCAGGCCCACGTGTCTCTGTTCATCAAGAATTTCGCGCCGCCATTCCCCGTGGGGTACAACACCGGGGCGGCCGCCGATTCCCTGATTCATCCAACCGGCAAAATGCCGATGATGCCGCTGTTGGGATTCATCGACAAGCAGGGCATTCTCCGCACTCAGCACGAGGGTGAGGAGCCGTTCTTCAACGACCTCGAGCAGAATCTCCGCAAAGAGATCGAAGCGTTGTTCCAGCCCGCTCCGTCCGCCAAGAAGAACTGACGCCGCCAGTGTGGTGTCCGAGACTCCGCGGTACAAGCGATCAGGCGCCTGGTGGGGCGGAGTCCCCTGGTCGGCCCATAGTGCTGGCGTAGGGTTGACGCGCGCCAGCTCCAAAAAGGCCGACGAGGGCGTCGGCTGCGGACCAGGCCTCAAGGGTACTAAGTGGTGGGTGTTAGCTTTGGTTTGATGGCGGGCTCGGTTTTCTGCGCTGGGTGCTAGGGCTTCCCGTGTCGCGGTGGCGATGGCGGCCACGATGCGCCCTTCGGCGGCGAGTACCTCTCCTATGGCTTTGTGGCCTTCTTTTGCCATCTTTTTGCATCGTCGAGCGGTTAGAGTGCAGGGGGGTGAAGTCTTCCGATTTGGCCCTGCGCTGTGTTTTACTGCTTGGGCAGTTGGCGGATGATTTCGCCGATGGCTGAGACCATGGCGTCTATGCGCTTGTTGGTCGCGCGACCCTCTTCGGCGAGCTGTTCGATGCGGGCTTCGAGGCGCTTGTCTGCGGCGCGCGCTTCCTCGTCGGCTTCGCTGAGCTGTACCAGTCTGGTGCTGACTTCGTTCAGTTGGCGCTGTGTATCGCGCCAGAGGGCTTTATACTCGTCGCGGTCTTTGCGGCGTTCCTCGGCGATTCCGGCGGTGATGTGCTCGATTCTATCGAGGCGTTCTTCCGTGGTCATTGTCGGCGTCTCTCTGCAGGGTGTGGCTTGCCCAGCTCTGATTATCTCACCCCCCTACGGCTGCGGCTGCCCCGCTTGGCCAGTTCCGGCGGCGATCTGTGGGCGGCGCTGGTCGGCGGGTGCGCCGTACATGTCGCGGAGGTATCGCTCCGGGTGGGCCGATGTGTCGATTAGATCGGCGAGACTTGGAGCTCGGCGTCTGTGAAGGCTCCCCAGCGCATGGCGGATGGTGTTGGGTGCGCCGCTCATGCGGCGCCGCCTTTCGAGAGGCTTCGAGACATGTCCACATTCTGAGGCCGCCACCGTTTGAAGATCGGCGTTGCGTGGCAGGTGGCCACCCGCGATTATGGCCTGTCTCCCTACCGCACATCGCGCGGCAAGCCACTCCCCAGCCATCCGGCCACCGCTTTCTCCCCATAACGACGCACCAACCCCGCGACCGCACCCGCCGCTTCGGCATACGCGCGCCGTGCACCGTCCGCATCCGCAGTCTGCCGCAGATCGGCATCTGCCGGCGCTCTTGCTGACGGCCGCGCTGCGCCCGGATCTTCCAGGTATCCCACCAGCCCTTCGCGAAACCAGACCGGCAATCCCGCTATCGCGTGCGACTCCACCAGCACGTGCAGCAACTCATGCCGCAGCGCGCCCGCGGTCTGCAAGTCGATATGAACCCCAACGGTGTGCGCAGCCACCCAGCCGGGCTCGCCAGTCGCATTCCGAAAAGTTTCCACGTCGGGATATAGACGGATCTCGATTCCCCTCGGCGCCGTCAGATTCGTCCGCTCCGTCAACTCGCGCAATTGCCTCTCCGCTTGTCCGAGCAGGGCGCCATCGCGATCGGGGTGCGTGGTGAACAGCGTGACGATCTCCCCTCCCAGCCGAGTCCATGCGATCCCGCGGCCGGTCCGCCCCAACTCCGTCCCCGGATAATAGAACGCCAGAATCTCGCGGTACCGCCGTCCCTCCGAGCCCATTTCGTCGGCGCCTTCTTGGCACAGCCCGACCCCATGCCCCGACCCCGTCCCGGCAAACTCCAACCCCGCGACCTCATACCGATCGCTCGGCAGCCGCTCCCATCCCAGCGCGCGCCCCACCGCGAACCGGAACGTCGTGGCGCTGATGCGCACGCGCTCGCCGCCACCCATCAGCGTCAACTCGCGCGCCCGCCCCGTCTCGGTGCGCCCCGATATCGTCACCTGCTCGATGGCCCGCGGCGCGCGCAATTGCGAGGCGGAGAGCGCCGCGAGCAGGTCGGCCGCCTTCGCTCGCCACTGCCATGCCGCTGAACCGCCGCGTACGCAATATGGGTCGCTCTGCCTGCGCAGGTAGGTTGCCGAGAGCTCGGGCCACACCGTCGAGACGTCTTCCGTAACTCCGCCGCAGTCCCGTGAGTACACCGCGAACGCCGGTTTGCCCGCCGACCACAGGAGTTCCCCCGCCGTTGCTGCCGCCGCCGCTTCCATCCGCGGTGTGACGCCCGCCAGATCGACCCGCTGGCAATGCGTGGTGCCGCAAAGATCGTATCCCTCCTGCGCGTGCCGCCCGCGCCCATACACGCCGAACGTGCGCGCAGCCACCGCCATCGCTTTCAATGCCTCGTCCGACCGCAGCACGCTCGCCTCGCCCGCCAGCACCGCCGCCACATATTTTTCGAGCGGCACGTCGAAAGTGGTGCGATTGACCGAAGGCTGCGGACGCACCTTGAGCAGAGTTTGTGCGTCGACGGCTTGCGCCATGAGCAGTGCCAGCACGAGCGCCCTCACAAACGCCCCGCGAAGTGCGCTTGCAGAATCTTTGCCGCCACCGGAGCCGCGTCCGCGCCGCCCGAGTGGCCACCGAGCATCACCGCGACCACCACCTCGGGCGGAGCACTTGCAGGAGAGCCAGCGGGCGCGAATCCGCAGAACCAGGCGAACATGGCGCCATCCTCCGCACGCACGCTGCCGGTCTTCCCGGCGACGCTTGTGCCTGCCACCCGCGCGCGTTGCGCTGTCCCGAATTCCACAGCGTCCTCGAGCCCGTTGCGAATCGCGTCGGGCGCCGAAAGCGCCAGCCGCCGATAGGCCAGAGCCATCTCCGCCGCCGTCACCAACACCCCGCCCTCGCCGATGGCCTGCAGTTGTTGCGCCTCGCGGCCGGTGGCGCGTTCGATGCGCCCCGAGGCTTCGCTGTCGCCGAGCCATCCGCTAGGCGACGAGAGTCCACAGCGAACCAGGTGCGCCGCCAATTCGCCCGGCGAAAAGCGCTGGGCGAAATGGGCCACGAAGCAATTGCAGGAGTACGCCAGAGCCGTGCGCGCGTCCACCGGCGCGGCGACTACGGGGTGCGAGCAGTTAAAGGATCGCGTGCCGATCGCCAGTGTGCCGGGGCAGCCGAACGTCTCGCCCTCCCTCAGTTTTCCGCCCCGCGAGAGCGCTTCGATGGTGAAGGGTTTGATCGCCGACCCCGGTGGCGCCAGCAGCGCGCCCGCTATGCCGGCGTTGTGGACCGCGATCAGCGCGCGCGTCCGCACATCGACCAGCAACGCGGTGCCCGGGATATCGCCAATCGCTTGATCGAGCCGCTTCCTCGGTCCTGCCCAGGCGCGTGCGCCCAAGAGCAAAACCGCTGCGGATCGACGGGTCATGGTGAAAGCTTAGCAAGATCGGCTTTTGGCTGTTAGCTTTTGGCGCGTAGCTGGATCGCCGCGCGGGGCTCGGACCGTGGAAATCGCAAACTGCACCTCTGTGAGCTCAAATTACAGCAAGACACGCAACTCGCCCTGGCCAACTCGTTCTTAGGGTTTTGTCTGGGTCTCCGTGGCTCCGTGGTGACGTATTTTGCCAAAAGGTGGGGGAGCCCGCAGAGAAAAGAGCTGGGGCCTGAAGTTTCCGGAGAGCGAAGAGCTTGGTTTCCGGCGGCCGGCAGCAACGGCGGCCGTTTTCGTTCGCCGCGTCGCGCCTCATAGCGGGCTGTCGCTCCCGTCACCTCTCCACCAGCCGATAGCTTTCCACTGACTGCTTCTCCGGTCCTATATTTCCACCAGCACCTGTCCGAAAAGTCGTTTTAAACCGGCCCAAATCTGCCTGCGTGAGAAGTAAGCGTAAGTGGCTTTGGAATCAGGCAGTTTGGCAGGTTTAAAATGACTTATACCGGTCCAATCTGTGCACGTGCGCCTAAGTCATTCACGCTGCGGGGTTAGATGTGAAGCGGGCATCAGATTGGCCGTATAAGTCGACCACTCCTTGGGGAGTTCACAACTGTCGCGAATTTTGCCTGCGCGCCGGGAACTTTTCCGCCGCTCGCGACATTACATTTGTAGACGAGCCATGCCTACCGACGAAGCTCTCATGCTGGCATTCCAGCGCGGATCGCGCGAGGCGTTCGAGGAACTCTTCGCCCGCCACCGTCAGGCACTCTACGGATTCTTCCGCCGCCGTCTGGACAGCCGCGAGCGCGCCGAAGACCTGGTCCAGGAGACGTTCCTGGCCGTTATCCGCGCTGCGGCCCGATATCAGCCGAGGGCGATGGTTCGTACCTGGCTCTTCGGCATCGCCCTGAATTTACTATCGGCTGAACGCCGCCGCCACACCACGGCGGAACTGCCCGCCGTCGAACCCTCGACTCACGGGTCGCCCGACGAGGCCCTGTGGGTCCGCCAAGCGTTGGCCAAGCTCGATTCGGTCGACCGCGAGATCCTGATGCTGCGGGAGTACGAACAGCTCGCCTATGCCGAGATCGCGGAGCTGATGAGGCTGCCGCTGAATACCGTCCGCTCGCGGCTGTTTCGCGCGCGCATCGCACTGAAGAACCGCTTGACGGCGGAGGAGGCATAAGATGCAGAAGACCAGCCATCCCAACGACCCCGCCGAGATGATGGCCTATCTCGATGGCGAACTCCCGGTGGACCGCGCCGCTTCCGCGGCCGCCCACCTGGAACGGTGTGCGGAATGCCAGGAGCTGGCGGCGGACATGCGCGCCGTGTCGCAGAGTATGTTGTCGTGGCAGGTGGAGTCGAGCGAGGCGGTGTGCCCCGCGACGCCGGCAGCGGTGGTCAAACGGCATAAGTGGGTAATGCGTCCTTGGGTATGGGGTTTGGTGACGGCGGGAGTGCTGCTGGTGTTGGCGGCAGTGCCGAACCGTTACCGGAATGCGCAGAAGGCTGCAGCCACGGCTCGACTGAGCGAATTCGATCGGATTGACCTGGGGACCCGCTTGCACGCCTTCTTCGTCCCGACCGCCCCCATGGTGGCCCGCACCGCCTCGCTGAACCTGAGCAGCCGCGAGTTCGACCGCGCCCGACCAGCCATCGACGGCATCCTCCAGCGTCATCAGGGCTACCTCGGCAGCCTGAACATCGCCGCCCCTTCTGGCGAGCCGCGCACCCTGACCGCCACTCTCCGCATACCCGCCGCCGACCTGGCCACGGCCATCGACGAGCTCAAGAAACTCGGCCGCGTGGAATCGGAGCAGCAGAACGGCGAGGAAGTTACCGAGCAGTACGTGGACCTCGAAGCCCGCCTGTCCAACGCCCGCAACACCGGGCAGCGCCTCACCGGCATCCTGCGCGAGCGTACCGGCAAGCTCTCCGACGTACTGGAAGTGGAAAAGGAGATCGACCGCGTACGCGGGGAGATCGAACACATGGAGGGCGAGAAGCAAGCCCTCGCTAAACGCGTCGATTTCGCAACCGTGAGTCTGACGGTGTCGGAAGCCGGCTCGGCATCGGGCCGCATCGGCGCCGCCGCCGCGGAAGGCTGGCGGACCATGGTCGCGAGCCTGGTAGCCGTGGCGTTATTTCTCGCCGGCACGGTGCCGAGCGTCCTGCTCTGGGCCGCAGTGCTCTTTTTCCCGGCCCGTTACGCCTGGAAGCGCTGGCGTTAGTGAACACCCGGCACGAACTTCGCGGCCATCGCCTCCCTCAATTTTGCGCCAGAAAGTAACTAGGCTGGATTGTGCTGCAAATCGCCAGAAAAGGCCATTCTCATCCACTCAGGGCTTGTCCATATCAAGAAGTCCCCTGCTCTCAAGCCCATTTCTGATGGCCAATGGAAGATTCTGCGAACAGACAAATCTTCGAGGGCGAGGCCACTTCGTAATAACCGCCGCCCAAAAACGCTGTCTAATGGGCGGAACATGAGGAATAGTTGATATGACCGCCGGGCCGCCTGCGACAGTACGGCCCGCTTCGATGCTGGACTTGATGGATTTAACCGACCGCGAGTGCGTAGAAGCAGTCCTCAACGGCGACCCGGACGCCTATCGCGACCTGGTTTCCCGCCACAGCGGAACTGTGTTCCGCACCGCGCGCCGGATCACCGGGAACGATGCCGATGCCGAAGAGGTGGTGCAGGATACCTTCCTGCGCGGCTATTTGCAGATCGGCAAGTTCGAGCTTCGCGCGGACTTCGGCACCTGGATCTACCGGATCGGAGTGAATTGTTCCATCGATCTGCTGAGAAAGCGCAAGCGGCAGCCCGTAGCGGCCGGCGACGCGCTTCCCCAAGCCGTAGATGGCGCGGTGGGCCCGGAGAGACTGCTGCTGAGCGCCGAACTGGCATGGAGACGGCGGACGGCGATGGCCCGGCTGACGGAAGTGGAGGCTGCCGCTTTCTCCTTGCGGCACATGGAGGACAGAACCATGGACGAGATCTCGGAGTTGCTCGCAATCAGCCTGAATTCCGCGAAACAAGCGGTGTTTCGCGCGGTCCAGAAACTGCGCCGCGAGTTGGCGCCGCTGCGGGTGAAGCGATGAAGCAACTGAGCGTGAAGCGATGAAGCAACTGAGCGTGAAGCGATGAAGCAACTGAGCGTGAAGCGATGAAGCAACTGAGCGTGAAGCGATGAAGCAACTGAGCGTGAAGCG
>Ga0182013_10006248_pt1 | contig 13572 bp, 11 predicted proteins | sample 612S2MmetaG_FD_120487 | JGI IMG/M metagenome (GOLD analysis project Ga0182013, IMG submission 120487) | Permafrost microbial communities from Stordalen Mire, Sweden - 612S2M metaG | ecosystem: Environmental > Terrestrial > Soil > Wetlands > Permafrost | place: Sweden: Stordalen | collected... | reverse complement strand
GCCGAGCATTTGTCGATGTACCCCAGCAAGCACGGACGGTCGATCTGCTTGTGCCGCTTGAACACTCCGGCCGAACAGGTTCGGGCCGGAAATACGCGGGTGAGCAGATCCAGCGTCTCCCGGATCGCCCACGCATGCGAGTACGGGCCGAAATAGCGCACACCTTTGCGGCGCGGGCCGCGATAAACCATCAGCCGGGGAAATTCCTCGTTGACCGTGACTGCCAACACCGGGTACGACTTGTCGTCGCGGTAGCGGACATTGAAGCGCGGATCGAATTCCTTGATCCAGTTGTATTCCAGTTGCAGGGCCTCGACCTCGGTGTTGACCACCGTCCACTCGACATTGGCCGCGGTGGTCACCATCTGCCGGGTCCGCGGGTGCAGGCTGGCGATGTCGGCGAAGTACGAGGTCAGCCTGCTTCGTAGGCTCTTGGCCTTGCCGACGTAGATGACTCGTCCTTGCGAATCCCGGAACCGGTACACACCCGGCTCGACCGGGATGGACCCGGGCGCGGGGCGGTAGGTCGCGGGATCTGGCACGCATCCAGGTTAGTAGGCCGCAGCCCCACATTCGCGAAACGGCATTCCACGCATTTCGCGAGTAAACCCGTCGGTACTCGCACTTTCGCGGGCGCGTGATCGACGGCACCTCGTGTATTGCGCATCTCAGGCGCACAATCCAGGTGTGGACGGCGTGCTGCTCTTCGATGGAGAGTGCGGGATGTGCACCCGCGTGCGAAACGGCTTGCTTCGCTTCACTAGGACTGGGCGACTGCGAACCGAGCCGATGCAGAAGCCTGGGGTCCCGGTCGGCAGAGATCCGATCGGCACGGTTACGGTGATCAGCTAAGAGCCGGCCCGTCGATGTTTGGATTACCCGGCGGGCAGCTTCAGCAGATGATTGTTGTCGTGGTCGGCGACGTAGAGGTTGCCGGAGCTATCCACCGCCACACCGGTCGGGTTGCCTAGGTCGGTGAAAGGCAGCACGGTCTGGGAGTTCGAACCGGACGCCAGTTTCAGCACCCGACGGTTACCAGAGTCAGTCACGTAGGCGTTCCCGGCGGCGTCCACCGCGACACCGTAGGGGCGATCGAGCCCGGCGAAGGGCAGCACAACCTGGTTAACCGATCCCGGCGCGAGCATCAACACCCGGTTCCTGTCCGTGTCGGCGACATACACGTTCCCCGCACCGTCCACTTCTACATCAGAGGGGTGATCGAGGCCGGTGAAGGGCAACGCAGCCTGGCCGCCGGTGTTCACCGCCAGCTCCACCACCCGCCCGTTCGCTGTGTCGCCGACGTAGACATGGCCGGCGGTGTCCACCGCCAGACCGCAGGGGTGTGCGAGTCCAAAGCCGTACGCCTTGTCGAAGGGCAGCTCGATCGGTCTACTGAAACCGATCGGCAGTTCCTGGACCCGTCCGCCGCGGTAGCTGTCGGCGACGTAGACGCTCCCGGTATTGTCCACGGCGACGCCGTAGGCACCCTGGAGATCGTTGAACGGCAGCGGACTCGGGTTGGCCGACCCCACGGCCAGCTTCCACACCCGTGCGTTGACACCTTCGTCGGTGACGACGTAGACGTTGCCGTCCTTATCTACCGCCACACCTTCGGGATGATTGAACCCCGCGTAAGGCTGCGCGGTTCGTCCCGGAGCCGTTGTGGCTTTCGTTGCTTGTTCAGAAGGCGTTGTGCTTGCCGCGGCGGGAAGTTGAGACCCGGGCTGTCGCGGCCACAGCGCGTAGGCAATGACGGCGGCGGCCAACAGCACGAAGACCATGGCGAGCACTAGCAATAGCGGTCCGCGGCGTCGCTGCGGGCGCTGCTGCGGCGGTCCCGGTCCCGGTCGCGTGGGCGGCGGTGGATGCCTGGGCGGCAGTTGGTCGGCATTGACCACCAACGCGGTGATGTTGTCGGGTCCCCCGGCGCGGTTGGCGGCGTCGATCAGCGCCTGGCACGCGGCGGCCGGGTCCGGGTAGTCGGTGAGGATGGCGGCCAGCGTCGGGTCATCGACCAAGCCATGTAGACCGTCGCTGCACAACAGGATTCGGTCACCCGGGCGCAGGTCCAGCGCACGGACATCCGGCCGCGCCGGTGGGGGCATCAGCACGTGGCGGGTTACCACCGAGCGATTCGGGTGGTGCGCGGCCTGCTCGGCAGTGAGTTCGCCGGCGTCGATCACCGCCTGCACGACGGTGTGATCGCTGGTCAGCCTTTCCAGCTGGCCGTCTCGGTACAGGTAGGCGCGGCTGTCACCGAGGTGAGCGATCACCGCGCGCGAGTCGCTGATCACCGCGGCAACGACGGTGGTGTCGGCACTGGCAAGCAGGGATTCGGTGCGACTGCGGGCGTACAAGTCGTTGCACATCTCCGTCATCGCGCGGCTCAGCCGTTCGGTCACCTGGACATCGCGGAGGTCCACGTCGGCGAGGTCGCGCGCCACATAACCCGGCAGCATCTCGACGACCAGCATGGCAGCCAGATCGCCGTGGCTCGTGCTGCCCACCCCGTCGGCGACAACGTAGAGCCCCAACGCGGTGTCCGCTCCCCACCGGTCGTCGTTGCGCGCGCGTTTACGTCCGAGATCGCTGAACCCGGCGTAGGGCATGAAGGCCATTTCTAGCTCGCCTCACAACGAGCGCGGACGTCCGCAACGTCGACGTGGGACATCCGCACCCTCCAACACATTTGCCGACTGAACCTGCTGCCGGCTGGTCATCGTCGGCCTCGGTGGCACATGCTACCGATCCAGCCCCATAGCGCTATTCGCGCCGCTCAGCCCGCCTGCAGGTCCGGCCGGTGCGACATCAACTCCCGGCGCACGATGTCCATGGCATCCACTGCGCGGTCCTTGTCAACGGCCTGGATAGCCAACACCGGGACGTACTCGTCGTCGGGCAAATCGATACGCGCCCAGCGGCGACCGGCGGGAAATGACACACCGACAATATCTGCCCACGGGATAAGTTTGTCGCCCAACAGATTCCGCACCGAAAGCCCGGTCGGACCCACCAGGAGTCGTGGACGGGTGAACAACAGCACCAGACCGGCAAGGACCAGACCCAAAACGGCCATCGCCACCTGGTCGGCGGTCTGGAAGAACACCCCAGTGGACTTCATCTTGAGCAGCATGCCCACCACGATGAGCGTCGCGGCGATCACAAACGCGGCAACGTAGGCAAAGATCCGTGCCCGATGGGGCCGCAGTTCAATCGCGCGGTCTGGCGGCGCTGTCACGACCGAGTTCGCAAGTCAATCAGGGTCAACGCGGTGTTAAGGGCCGCCCCGGTTGCCTGGGCGCCTTTGTCTTCGGCCGAATCCGGCAGCCCGGCGCGATCGAGGGCCTGCTCCTCGTTGTTGGTGGTCAGCACGCCGTTGGCCACCGGCGTCGCGGTGTCCAGGGAGACGCGGGTCAGGCCCTGCGTCACCGCATCGCAGACGTAGTCGAAATGTGGTGTCTGGCCACGGATCACTACACCCAGGGCGACGACGGCGTCGTGGTTGCGGGCAAGCTCTTGCGCCACCACCGGAATCTCGATTGCGCCGAGCACACGCACCACCGTTGGATTTTCGACGCCCCACTTGGCGGCTACTTTGCGGGCGCCAGCCAGCAGCGAATCGCAGATCTGGCTGTGCCAGGTGCTGGCGACGATGGCAAGCCGCAGACCGGACGCGTCAAGCGCCGGCACCACCGGCTCGCCGGCACCACCGCTCATATACGCCGCTCTCCCCCGCAAGCGGGTGGGGGTACCTCCCGCTTGTGGGGGCGTGCCCCCACGCCCCCTCGCCGCTTCGCGGCTGGGGGTACCCCCACATCGCTACGCTCTGCATCGTCGCCGGCGGTCACAGAGCGCCACCGAATTCACCTGGCAGATATACAGATTCGTGGAAGTCGTCCAAGCCGGCCAGGTCGTGGCCCATCCTGTCGCGTTTGGTCATCAGGTAGCGGATGTTCTCGGCGTTGGCCCGTACCGGAAGTGCCACCCGCTCGATGATGTGCAACCCGTACCCGTCCAGCCCGACCCGCTTGGCCGGATTGTTCGTCAGCAGCCGCATCGACCGCACTCCGAGGTCGCCGAGGATCTGTGCACCGATGCCGTAATCCCTTGCATCAGCGGGTAAGCCGAGCTTGAGATTGGCGTCAACAGTGTCCTCGCCGGCATCCTGCAGCTGGTAGGCCTGCAGTTTGTGCATCAGGCCGATGCCGCGGCCCTCGTGGCCGCGCATGTACAGCACGATGCCGCGCTGCTCGCGCGCGACCATCGCCATCGCGGCGTCCAACTGCGGTCCACAGTCGCAGCGCCGGGAGCCGAAAACGTCGCCCGTCAAGCACTCGGAGTGCACTCGGACCAGCACATCGTCACCGTCGCCGGTCGGCCCGGCGATATCGCCGCGAACCAGCGCCACATGTTCGACGTCCTCATAGATGCTGGCGTAACCGATGGCGCGAAACTCTCCATGCCGGGTCGGAATGCGGGCTTCGGCGATCTTCTTGATGTGTTTCTCGTGCTTGCGTCGCCATTCGATGATGTCGGCGATGGTGATCATCGCCAGACCGTGCTCGTCGGCGAACACCCGCAATTCATCGGTCTGGGCCATCGCGCCCTCGTCCTTTTGGCTGACGATCTCGCAGATCGCGCCCGCGGGTTGCAGCCCCGCCAACCGGGCCAGATCGACCGCGGCCTCGGTGTGGCCCGGGCGCCGCAACACGCCGCCGTCCTTGGCGCGTAGAGGAACGACGTGACCGGGACGGGTGAACTCTTCGGCGATGCTGGTGGGATCGGCCAACAAGCGCATGGTGGTGGCCCGGTCGGAAGCCGAGATGCCAGTCCCTACGCCGCGTTTTGCATCCACGGTGACGGTGTAGGCAGTCCCGTGTTTGTCCTGGTTCACCGCGTACATCGGGAGCAGGCCCAGCCGGTCGCAGATCTCACCATCCAGCGGCACGCAGAGGTATCCCGAGGTGTAGCGGACCATGAAGGCCACCATCTCCGGCGTCGCCTTCTCGGCGGCGAAGATCAGGTCGCCCTCGTTCTCGCGTTCCTCATCATCGATGACGACGACGGCCTTGCCCGCCGCTATGTCGGCAACCGCCCGTTCGACGGAGTCCAACCTCGTCATCCCTTGTTACCTCGCCTTTAGAGGGCTTACATAAAAGTCCAGGTGCTGCATCCAGTATGAACCACGACGCGGCTACGGTTATTGCCGCGGCTTTTCAGCGCGAGGTTCGCCCCCCGGACAACCAATCCAGCGGGCTGTTCAGGGGTCAGCTAGCCCATCGCTAAAACAGGATGGAGAAGAGCGTGGACAGGATGAACCCCGACTGGCCAGTACCCGAGTTGCCGCCCCCCGAGCTGTCCGTGCCCGTGTTCCCGATGCCCGTGTTGTAGCCGCCACTGCCCGAGTTGAAGAAGCCCGTGTTGAAGTTGGCGCTGCCCGAGTTCCCGTACCCGGTGTCCCACACGCCGCCGCCCGAGTTGAAGAAGCCCGTCTTGTGGCAGCCCGCGCCCGTGTTCGAGTTCATGTAGCCAGAGTTATCGAGGCCCTGGTTGAAGAAACCCGAGTTCCCGCTGCCCGTGTTTCCGAAGCCCGAGTTCTGACCAGTTTGGTTGACCGAGCTGTCGAAACCCGTGTTGAGGTTGCCCGAGTTGAAGAAGCCCGTGTTGGTGTCGCCCGAGTTGAAGCCTCCCGTGTTGAAGTTGCCCGAGTTGAAGTTTCCCGTGTTATCCATGCCCGAGTTCCCGAAGCCCATGTTGTACATGCCGGTGTTCCCGGAGCCCATGTTGTAGTCACCCGAGTTGAAAAAGCCCATGTTGTAGTCAGCCGAGTTTCCGAAGCCGGTGTTGACCTCGCCCGAGTTCCAGGACCCCGTGTTGGTGTCACCCGAGTTCGAGAATCCGAAGTTATGAGTGCCCGAGTTGAAAAAGCCCACGTTGTTATTACCCGAGTTGAAGAACCCGATGTTGTTGTTACCCGAGTTCCCGAAGCCGATATTTCCGGTGCCCGAGTTGAGACCGCCGATGCCCACCTGGTTGTTGCCGGTGAGGTTGAAGCCGATGTCGTTGTTGCCGTTGTTCCCAAAGCCCAGGTTTCCGTTGCCAAGGTTCCCGAAGCCCTTGTTGTTGCTGCCCAAGTTGCCGAAGCCGACGTTGTTGCCGCCAAGGTTCCCGTCTCCCACATTGGAGGAGCCAAGGTTTCCGCTGCCCAGGTTGGAGCTGCCGTAGTTTCCGCTGCCGACGTTTCCGCTGCCGGTGTTGCCGTTGCCCACATTGGCACTGCCCGCGTTACCGATACCCAAGTTGGGCGCCGACGCCGCTGCATTGGCCGCCTCGGCGCTCGCATAGGCGGACCCGGCGCCAGTCAAGGCCTGCGCAAATTCGGCATGCAATCCCGCCGCCTGCGCACTGAGCGCCTGAAATTGCTGGGCGTGTCCTGCAAACAGTGACGCGATCGCCGCCGACACCTCATCACCGGCAGCCGCTGCCAGCGTGGTGGTCGCCGATGCAGCCGCGGCATTCGCTGACCGCAGCGCCGAACCGATACCGCGCACATCTGCTGACGCCGCCGCCAAAGCCTCGGGGACCGCCACCACGAACGACATTGCTGCCTCGCTCTCCACCACTCGACACGTTTTTGCCCGCTCAGCGGGGATCGTATCCTGACCCGCGGTATTTTCCACGGGCATTTTTCGTATCAAAGGTGAGCATTATGGGCCGTGCACTCGTTGAACAGTTTGTCGATCCGCGCAGTTGTCGTTCTCGGAGTAGCAGCTCGCGATGGTGGCAGCCGATTTGCGTTCGGTCCGCATCGACAGCTGCCACGAGGGCAGTAGTACTGCCGTATCAGTCTTCAACCGTGTCGGCGAAACCGCTGGCAGACGTGGTTTCTCGGGAGAGCAGCCGTTCAACATACTTGGCAATCACATCGACCTCCAGATTTACCTGCGTCCCCACCGGAGCGCTGCCCAGCGTGGTCAGCTCCCGGGTGGTCGGGATCAGGGAGACCTCGAACCAGTCACGGGGTTCGGCGCCCAGCGCGGACACGGTCAGGGAAATCCCGTCGACGGTGATCGAACCCTTCTCGACGATGTAACGAGCCACCGGGGCGGGCACCTCGATCCGCACGACCTCCCAGTGCTCGGAGGGTGCGCGGGAAACCACCTCACCGGTGCCGTCCACGTGGCCCTGCACGATGTGCCCGCCCAGCCGGCTGTTGAGCGCCGCCGCGCGTTCCAGGTTCACCCGACTCCCGGCGCGCAGTTCGCCCAGGTTGGAGCGGTCCAGCGTCTCGGCCATCACGTCGGCGGTGAACTGGCCGTCGGCCAACAACTCCACGACCGTCAGGCAGACACCGTTGACGGCGATCGAATCGCCGTGGCCGGCGTCGGCGGTGACGACGGGGCCGCGGATGGTCAGGCGTGCTGCGTCGGCGAGGGCGTCGCGGCCGGTCACTGCCCCGAGTTCCTCGACAATTCCGGTGAACATGACACCAGGCTAATTGACCAGTGCAAACAGCCACGTGCCGTGACCCAAGGCGTGCCTCGAGGGCCCCGCGTTCCCAAGTCCAGACACCGGCACCCTCTACGATGCAGGGTATGCAGACCCGCTGCCGGCTAGTGGCCGTGCTCGCTTCTTTCACCCTCGCCGCCGCTCTGATCGCGGGGTGCTCGTTCAAATCTTCCACGAGCGGCGGCCCATTGCCCGACGCCGCCGCGTTGGTAAAGCAGTCCGCCGATTCCACCAAGAACACCAAGAGCGCGCACCTGGTGCTGACCATCACCGGCAAGATTCCCGGATTGCCCGTCAAGACGCTGACCGGTGACCTCACCACCACCCCCAACACCGCCGCGCAGGGAAACGCCCAGCTCACATTCATGGGGCAGGACATCAGCGCCGATTTCGTGGTGCTGAACGGCGACCTGTATACCAACGCCCTGAACCCGGGTGACAAAGCGATGACCGATGTCGGCCCGGCCTCTCAGATCTACGACCCGTCGGCGATTTTGAACCCGGACACCGGCGTGGCCGACGTGCTGGCGAACTTCACCGACGCCAAGGCCGAGGGCCGCGAACAGGTCAGCGGCCAAACCACGGTCCGCGTCAGTGGAAACGTCTCCGCGGACGCCGTGAACAAGATTGCGCCCAACTTCAAGACGACGAAGCCGGTGCCGGCCACCGTCTGGATCGTGGAGAGCGGCGACCACCAGCTGGCACAGGTCAGCCTGCAATACAGTCAGGGCAATACCATCCAGATGACCTTGTCGAACTGGGGCCAGCCGGTCCAGGTCAACAAGCCCGCGGCGAGCTGAGGATGAAGCTGGCAGGACGCCGAGTCGCGATCGGCGCGGGCAGTCTGGCGGTACTGCTGGGTGCCCTCGATGCGTATGTCGTGGTCACCATCCTGCGCGACATCATGCATGACGTCGGCATCCCGCTTAACCAACTGCAGCGAATCACCCCGATCGTCACGATGTACCTGCTGGGCTACATCGCGGCCATGCCCTTGCTGGGCAGGGCTTCCGACCGGTTCGGGCGCAAGCGACTACTCCAGGTCAGCCTCTTCTTCTTCATCATCGGCTCGGTGATCACTGCGCTGTCGGTGCAGATCGGCAACCTCAATCTGGCCAACTCCACCTTGGAAATCCTCGGGCACCCCATCCAGGATCTGATGATCCTCGGCTATCCGGTGGTGAACTTCCATGTGCAGAGCCTGCCCGTGCTGATCGTGGGCCGCACCATTCAGGGGATCGCCAGCGGTGCGTTGCTGCCAGTCACCCTGGCGCTGGGCGCGGACTTGTGGTCGCAGCGCAACCGCGCCGGGGTACTCGGCGGTATCGGTGCCGCGCAGGAATTGGGCAGCGTGCTGGGCCCGCTTTACGGGATTTTCATCGTGTGGCTGTTCCGCGACTGGCGAGACGTTTTCTGGATCAATATCCCGCTGACCTTGGTCGCCATGGTGTTGATCCAGATCAGCCTGCCGTCGCACGATCGCAGCGAGACCCCGGAGAAGATCGACGTGGTCGGCGGTGTGCTGCTGGCCATCACCCTGGGTCTCGCGGTCTTTGGTTTGTACAACCCCAGTCCGAACGGCCAACAGGTGCTGCCCAGCTACGGATTGCCTCTGGTGATCGGGGCGGCTGTCGCTGGGGTGGCGTTCCTGCTCTGGGAACGCTTTGCGCGGACCCGGTTGCTCGACCCGGCGGGGGTGCAGTTCCGGCCGTTCCTCGCCGCGTTAGGCGCATCGTTCGCCGCCGGCGCGGCGTTGATGGTGACGCTGGTCAATGTGGAGTTGTTCGGCCAGGGCGTGCTCGGCAAGAGCCAGAATGAAGCGGCCGGGATGCTGATGTTCTTCCTGATCGCGCTGCCCGTTGGGGCGCTGCTGGGAGGCGTGATAGCCACCAGGGTCGGCGACCGCGCCGTCGCCTTCGTCGGACTGCTCATCGCTGCCGGCGGCTACGTGCTGATCTCGCACTGGTCGATGGACCTGCCGCACGACAAGCACCACATCTTCGGATTGTTCACCCTGCCCGCGACGCAGACCGACCTGCTGATAGCGGGTCTGGGACTCGGGCTGGTGATCGGGCCGCTGACCTCGGCGGCCCTACGCGTCGTCCCCTCGGTCGAGCATGGCATCGCGTCGGCAGCGGTGGTGGTGTCCCGGATGACCGGCATGCTGATCGGTGTGGCCGGGCTGGGCGCCTGGGGTCTGTACCGCTTCTACCAGATCCTCAACGAGAAGAACGCGGCAATACCGAGCGATCTGACCGGGACGGATCGAGCGCTCGAACAAGCGCGTAACCTCCTGCCGTCTTTCGCGGCGATGTACGGCGAGATATTCACGGCAACCTGGATCGTCTGCGTGCTGGGCGCGCTGTCGGCCCTGTTTATCGGCAGCCGCAAGGACCACGTCGACGAGCCGGAACTCGCCGAGGAACAGGCCGTCGCGCCCGCGAGCTGAAGTGCCGGGCGCTAACCGGCCACCAGGCTGAGCACCAGATCAGGGCCGGCCCGCTCGATGCCGTCGAACTGCCAGTGCAACGCCCGGGCAAGAGTGGGCACCCCTACATCGCCGACCGCAGTGTTGGGTCCGCCCAGCAGAATCGGCGCGACGTAGGCCAGGATGCGGTTGATCGCCCCGGCCCGCAGAAACGCTCCGGCCAGGGTGGGGCCACCTTCCAGTAACACATCGGTGCGGTCCGACAACGCCTTGAGCACCTCCATGGGATCGTGGGACCGAATCACCATGGTGCGCGAATCGTCGTTGAGAACCTTCGCCCCCGGCGATATTTCGCGCATCCCCACCACGACGCGCAGCGGTTGTCCCGGGGCCAGCGAGCCGTCGGGCAGCCGGGCGGTCAGCATGGGGTCGTCGGCCAGCACGGTGCCGGTGCCGACCACGATCGCGTCGGCGGTGGCACGGCGACGGTGCACGTCCATGCGCGCGGCCGGGCTGGAAATCCACTGGCTGGACCCGTCGGCGGCGGCGCTGCGGCCGTCGACGCTGGCGGCATACTTCCAGGTCACATGTGGCAGCCCGGTCCGCTCCTTGTGCAGCCACTCGCGCAGCGGTCCGGCCGCCACTTGGGCACCCAGCACGCCGGAACGCACGTTTACCCCCGCCCCCGAGAGCCGGGCCGATCCCCCGCCGGCGATCGCGTTCGGGTCGGCGACGGCGTAGATCACCGTCCCCACCCTGGCTTCGAGCAGGGCGTTGACGCACGGCGGAGTCTTGCCGTAGTGGTTGCACGGCTCGAGAGTGACCACGGCGATGGCGCCTGCCGCCAAACGGCCGGCCCGGCGCAGGGCTACCACCTCGGCATGGTCGCCGCCGGCCGGCTCGGTCGCGCCGACGCCGACCACCAGCCCGTTGGGGTCCACGATGACGGCCCCGACCGGTGGATTCGGATAGGTGGTGCCCTTGACCTGGTATGCCTGTTCGATGGCCAACTGCATTGCCGCGTCCAGGCTCTCGACCGTCTGAGGCTCGTTCATGCGCGCAGATGCGCCGACGCGGCACCGGCTTGTCGCCGCAGTGCCTCTACCGCAGCCTCCGGATCGTCGGCGCCATAGACCGCCGAACCGGCGACAAAGCAATCGACACCGGCCGCGGCGGCCTGCTCGATCGTGTCCGCGTTGATGCCGCCGTCGATCTCGACCAGAATCGTCAACTCCCCCGCATCGACCATCTTTCGCACTGTACGGACTTTGCTCAGAACTTCCGGCATGAAACCTTGGCCGCCGAAGCCGGGCTCCACGGACATGATGAGCAAGGTATCGAAGTGCGGCAGGATTTCCAGGTAGGGCTCGAGCGGGGTCCCCGGCTTCACGCTGATCCCGGCTTTGGCGCCGGCCGCGCGGATGTCGCGGGCCACCCCGACCGGATTATCGGTCGCCTCGGCGTGGAAGGTGACGTTGTAGGCGCCCGCCTCGGCGTACGGCGGCGCCCAACGGTCGGGATTGTCGATCATCAGATGGCAATCCATCGGAATGCGGGTGGCGGCCAACAGGCTTTCCACGACGGGCAGCCCGATGGTCAGATTCGGCACGAAGTGCCCGTCCATGACGTCGACGTGCAACCAGTCGGCGCCGTTCACGGCGGCCGCTTCGTCGGCAAGCCGGGCGAAATCGGCGGCCAGGATCGACGGCGCGATCAGGGGTCCCGCGTTGCTGCGAGGCATGTGCGACAGACTACTGGCGGCGCAGGGCGGCGGCGAACATCGCGTCGGTGCCGTGCCGGTGCGGCCAGAGCTGTGCGTACGGCCCCTCCCCGAGGCCCGTCTGGACGGGCTCGAACAAGGGCCGGGCATCCAGCGCACTGACCGGATGACGGCGCAGCGCGTCGCCGACCACGCCGACGGTCTCCGCCAGATGCGGTGAGCAGGTGGCGTAGAGCACGACGCCACCGGGCCGGGTCAGCGCGATCGCGGCGGCCAGCAGCTCGCGTTGCAGCTTGGCCAGCGCCGGCACGTCGGTCTGGGTGCGCCGCCAGCGGGCCTCCGGCCGGCGGCGCAGTGCGCCCAGTCCCGTGCAGGGCACGTCGACCAGTACCCGGTCAAAGCCTGGATCAAGACCGGTGGAGCGTCCGTCGACCCGCAGCACCTCCACCGGAAGACCGCGGGTGTTCTGCACCACCAGGTCCGCGCGGGGCACAGACGGCTCGACCGCCGTGACCCGGGCCCCGGACGCCAAGCCCAGTCCGGCCAGCAGCGCGGTCTTGCCGCCGGGGCCGGCGCACAGGTCCAGCCATCGGCCACTATCGGCCTCAACTGGGGCCAGCGTCAGCGCGCGGGCCACCAACTGACTGCCCTCGTCCTGCACCAGGGCCTGCCCGTCGCGCACCGCCGCCAGCTGTCCGGGGTCCCCGCCGGGCAGGTACACGGCATACGGCGAATAGCGGCCGACGGTCCCGCCCGTCGCATCGGCCAGCTCGTCGGCGGTCAGCACCCCGGGACGAGCTGCCAGGTGCACCTGCGGCCGCTCGTCGTCGGTTGCCAGCAACGCGTCGAGCTCACCCGCGGACGCACCCAGAGCGTCGGCGAAAGCCTGGGCTATCCAGCGCGGGTGGGCGTGCACGAACGCGGCGTGCCCCACCGGATCGACGGTCGGGTCGGGTGCCAGCGCGTCGACCCAGGACTTCTCGTCGCGCCCGGCGATGGTGCGCAACACGCCGTTGACGAAACCCGCTCGCGCCGAGTCGAATTCCAATCCGGCTTGTTCGACGGTGGTGGACACCGCGGCGTAGGCATCGACCCGGGTGCGCAACAGCTGATAGGTGCCGAGCCGGAGTAGGTCGAGCAGCACGGGGTTGATCTCGTCCGGCGGGCGACCGGCTGCCGAACCAATGACCGCGTCGAGCAGGCCCCTGCTACGGCAGGTGCCGTAGGTCAGCTCGGTGGCGAATGCCGCATCGCGGCCGGTGATACCGCGCTGCCGTAGCAGCGGCGGCAACGCCAGGTTGGCGTACGCGTCGCGTTCGCTGACAGCCCGAAGCACCTCGAACGCGGCGGCCCGCGCGGGGTCCAGCGGGCGGCGTGGACTGCGCCTCTTCGGCCCCCGGGTCTCCGGCCTGCCGGAGCTCACGATGCCCGTAAGGCGGAATCGAGCCTGGCCCCGCGGGCCCAATCAACGGCGTTCATGAGTTTCTTTCCGGGCGGCTGAATTTGGCCCAGCCGCACCGGCTCCGATCCGGTGCCGATCCAGACGCTGGTGCGGTCGACGTGAATAAGGCCGGGCGGCAACGGTTCTGGGGCGATCCCGTCGAGGTGCACCGGTCCCAGTTTGACCCGCATATCACCGATCAGTGTCCAGGCGCCCGGGTTGGGTGTGACGGCGCGTATGCGACGCTCCACGACCTGTGCCGGCACGTCCCAGCGCACCCGGGCCTGCTCGACGCTGATCTTAGGCGCCACGCTGATCCCGTCGGCCGGCTGCGGGCGCGGCGTGAGCGTCCCGTCGGCGACGCCGTCCAACGTGGTCGACAACAGCGCCGCACCCGAAACCGCAAGTCGCGCCAGCAGATCGCCCGCGGTATCGGTCGGCCGAATCGTCTCGGTGACAACGCCGTACACCGGT
>Ga0182013_10006241_pt1 | contig 13583 bp, 12 predicted proteins | sample 612S2MmetaG_FD_120487 | JGI IMG/M metagenome (GOLD analysis project Ga0182013, IMG submission 120487) | Permafrost microbial communities from Stordalen Mire, Sweden - 612S2M metaG | ecosystem: Environmental > Terrestrial > Soil > Wetlands > Permafrost | place: Sweden: Stordalen | collected... | reverse complement strand
GAGGGACGGGATGATCAAAGTCTGGACCGACGCCGCTGAGGCGGGACTACTCGATCGTCACGGCGAGCGCGGCAGCACATTTGTTTATCTGCCCGGCGCTCTGTCGGCGAGTGCGGTCTCGGTCACGATGCCATTGAGGCTTGAGTCGTGGAGCGTGCCCTTCGGCCTGCTTCCGGTTTTCGAGATGAACCTGCCCGAAGGCGCACTGCGAGAGCGGCTTCGCCTTGCCTTTGCGAAAGCCACCGGCACCTTCGACGAATTCGACCTGTTGTCCATTGTCGGTCGCTCGCAGATCGGACGTATCCGCTATACCGGCGACAAGGAACACCTGCACGAGGACGTGCCTTTCCAGTCGGTGGACGAAATTCTCGAACGCAGGCGCGGCGGCGACCTCTTCCGCTATCTCCTGGAGAAATTTGCTACCTATTCCGGAATCAGCGGCGTGCAACCCAAAATCCTCGTGCGCGACGAAAAGGCTTTCGCCGAGATGGAGCATACGGGACACCGCCTCTCGCAAAGCTACAAAGGCGCGACCCATATCGTGAAGATGTGGGAGGCCAATGAATATCCGCAACTGGCGGCCAATGAGTATTTTTGCCTCACCGTGGCGCGCAAATACGGACTTGACGTGCCCCCTTACCGCCTGGCCGAGGACGGCATGGCGCTGGTCATTGACCGTTTCGACCTGCGCCTGGACGGGACCTATCGCGGAGTTGAGGATTTTTGCGTGCTGAACGGCCGCAGGACCGACGAGAAATATCGCGGCAGCTACGAGACCTCGGTCATGAAGCGATTCGGGCAGTTTGCAAACTCGACGCATGTGGGCGAGGACATGGAAAAGCTGTTCGCCCTGATTGCTATGAATTGCGCGCTTCGCAACGGCGATGCACATCTCAAGAACTTTGGAATTGTTTACGACGACGTTCAGGGCGAAGCGAGACTCGCACCTGTCTATGATCTTGTGACCACCTCCGTCTATCTGCCGGAGGACAGCATGGCGCTGACCCTTAATGGCACGACGAAATGGGCGAGCGCGAAGGAATTGCAGCGACTCGGCGAGACGCGGATGGGAGGCACCCCCGCCCGCGTCCGGCAGATACTCGAACGCATAGAATCTGCGATTGCGGACACCTCAAAGGATCTGCAAGCCTACATTAAAGCGCATGCAGAATTCATGGAGATAGGCAATCGCATGCTCCAGCAATGGGAGGAAGGTGTCGCTCTTTCGCTTAGAGCGGCCTGAGCATTTATCCGCTCTTCAAAGTCAGCTATCAAATTGCTAAGAACTGTCGTACCAGTGTCGGAATGATCGAGAAATATTACGGGGTGCATGGCAAAAACTCGCTCAACGCCGCCGCCATCAATGTTGTCCGTTCGGGTAAAGACATGATCGCAGAGGAAGAAAAAGTGTGAACGCAACAACAGATTGTCCGTCGTTCTTCTGAGATCGTGCTTGCGTGCCTCCCTGCGCTAAACTCGATCTTTCGATAGATCGCAGGGTGACGGTGTCCTAACGCCGATCTAAGGAGCAGGATGAGCATAAAGTACGACTCCAAGCGAGAGCCGCTGTCAGAAATCATCAAAAAGGCAACGATCAACGCCACATATGTGATCCCCGATTTGCAGAGACCATATGTTTGGTCTCCGCGGCAGGTCACGATGCTCATCGACTCGTTATTCCGAGGTTGGCCGTTTGGCTCGCTCTTGCTATGGGAGGTGAAACCCGATTGTTTTGCGCAGAATGAAGGCATCCCTCATCGGCCATTTTGGCAAGTAGTTGACCGAACCAACAATGACAGAGAATCGACAGCATCCGCTTTAGGGCAGCCAGCCACTTATCAAATGGTCTTGGACGGACAGCAGCGCGTTCAAAGCCTGATCTTGGCGCTTGGAGGAGATCAGTGGGGCTTTCAGCTATATGATGCAGACTGGGCGCTAGATCTCCAGGATCGTCGTGTGCGTCCGAGCAGTCATTGGTCCAAAGCGTCGCTGTGTGTCGATGTTGAGAAGTTCGAGGCCGAACTGCTTGCCAAGAACGATGTTGTCCGAAGGATTGAAGCCGGGAAAATACTTGAGTGGGCCATCCTAGACGGTGTGGCGGGGCAATCGACAGATAACCGCCCTGCGAATTACATCTTCCCTCTTCTGACCACGAAGGAGCGACCGGGACGTTTTATCCGACTGTCTCGCCTTTGGGACATGGTTCAGAAGGACTTGGCGGAACGAGAGTACAAGAAGCTCCTGGAGCCTATGCTGCTGGCGCATGGTGTTTCCGAGAAGAAACGTCAAGAACTCCTGGACCCACTCGCAGAGTTTATGAAGGTCGTCGAAAACATCAAGACGAACAGCTATGTACATGCCCTTCAGATTGAGTCTTTTGAACTGACACCCCAGTGGGGCAAAGACGACTACAGCGACGCGATCGTCAACATCTTTACGCGCCTCAATACTGCGGGACGGACCCTAACCCGAGAAGAAATCACCTTGGCGTGGCTGAAGGTCGGTTGGGAACCGACGAAGACCGACGGTAAGGCTGCCGGCGAATGCTTGGCGGAGCTGCAAGTCACATTGGGCGACAGCGGTTTCACACTTGAGACCGATGAAATCGTGCGACTGATTTCGTTCATCTGGTCAGTTGAGAATCGCGGGGGGCGTCTCCTGGATTCAAAGGATCTTCTCAAGGGGGAGATTGTTCGCTCCATGGCGCGGGCTGTTGCCTCAACATGGAACAGCCTCAAACCACGGCTAAAGAGTGGCTCAGAGCTAATCAAAGAACGAGATTTGATAGAAAATCAAGGTTCATTCAACGCGATCATCGTTTTTCTCGCGTGGTTTCGAATCATGTTCGACCGGTATGACGCTTTGGCACTTAAACTGCCCGTTGTTGGAGGAGATAGTTTCGAGAAGCAATTGCACGAAATAGCAAATGAATTCCTAGATCGCTGGGTATTCGGCTCACAATGGGCCAACGCCTGGGGTGAGGCAGCCACAACAAACTTTGACAACTTTGCCGCTGATCTAAGTCTGGTTCATTCCAAACTCGCGCATTGCTTACCGGACGAGCTGATATCCACCGTCAAAGATGGAGTCTCACAGCTCATGAGCCGGGTTGCTAACAAGGCAACTGAACAGATAAACGTGATTTCAGTTCGGGACCGTCGACGCGTCAGTGCGTATTACCCGTTTCTGTGGGTATGGCATCGGTTGGACAAGGATCGCTGGCAATATTCTTCAATCCCGATGCGAACGGGTCGAAAGAAGAAAGGCAAGCTTGAGGTTGACCACACCATCGCCGATGCCTGGTGGGGAAGACTCGTTGCAAAACAGATCGCAGAGAAGCTGACCGATTTCAAGGGGACAGATGAAGAAAAAGCAATGGTTGCCCCGGATGACTTCGAATCACCGTTCGACGCGACATCGTTCATCAATCTTCTCGGGAATTGCTCCCTGTTGGACAAGTCTTTCAACATCTCCAAGAGCGATGCCCCTATGTGGGAATTTCTCGAAGATGTCCATGAGTTCAAGGAGGGTAAGATCGGGCGAGCCGATTGGGAATCAGCTCTCTCGCTGTCTGAAGACCTCACAGAACCGGACGGATACTCTTTAGGGGAGCTGCGAAACACGCTGCTCGTCCGGGACGCTACGATCCGGAGGGACCTAGCGGAATTCATTGCGGGGAGCCGCTTTCGGACCGATGTTTTGCCTTGATGAAGGCACCAGAGCGTAGAGGATACGGCCCGCGGGACTTCGGGGAAATTACTCCGACGATTTCCGTTTCCCCCAGTGCGAATGCGAACTGACACGAATGGATAGGCGGGCGGGAAAAGGCAGCTCTTCACGCTGCCGGGAGCGGCCAGGCAAAAAACGCTGGCTGGAACCTCGACTCTGGTCTAGAGATCGAGCATGATCCATGTTGGCGCGTGGTCGCTCGCGTTTTCCTGCCCACGCGCCCATCGGTCAACACCTCCGTCCACCAGCCGGTCTGACAGATTCGGTGAGAGCAGAAGGTGATCGAGTCGCATGCCTTTGTCCTTCTGCCACCGTTCAAATTTGTAATCCCAGAACGTCCAGAGCGGCCCGTCCGGATGTAGCTTCCGCATGGCGTCAATCCAGCCTTGAGCTAGCAAACGCGCAAAGGCCTGTCGGCTCTCTGGCTGGATCAACGCGTTGTTATCCAACGACCGAGTCGGATAGATGTCCTGCGGTGTCGGCACGACATTGTAGTCACCGGCCAGCACCACCGGCGCTCCGCTCGCCATAAGTTCGGCGGCGTGGGCAATGAGCCGCTCAAACCAGGCCAACTTGTAATTGAATTTCGGTCCAGGCTGCGGATTCCCATTGGGGAGGTAGATGGAAGTAAACAGGACTCCCTGAACGGCCGCTTCAATGTAGCGAGCTTGCTGATCTTCAGGAGTTCCCGGCAAGCTGGTGCGAGTCAGCACGGGAACCTGGTTTCGAGCGAGAATGGCCACGCCGTTCCAGGAGCGCTCCCCTTGCCAGACTGCTTCGTACCCGAGAGTCCGAAGGGCATTCACGGGAAAGGCTTCCTGCTCTGCCTTGAGCTCTTGGAGGCTAACCACGTCCGGTTCAGCTTTCGCTAACCAGGCCAAGAGGTTGTCGAGCCGATTGTTGATGTTGTTAATGTTGCAGGTGGCGACTTTCAATAGGCCTCTTTCTGCCCCTGCGCTTTCTGGGTGTCCCAAATACAACCTACACACTTAGTCAATTGTCGGTAACTTATCCGTACTGCTGAATGTTATACTCTGGCCCATTCCTTTATGCCGTCCGTTAATCCTACGGATCATATGACGAGACAGGTGGTCATTGTTCATCTGTCCGATATTCATTTTGGGGAAAAGCATCGGTTTAATCCTCCGAAGACACCATCTGGGGACCGGCCGGCCCGTACCGGTTATCCGACCGCTCTGGAGAAGCTCACGGAGGATCTCAAGCATGCCGACCCGAAGTGTCCAGTCATTTTCTGCCTGACGGGCGACTTCGCGGAATATGGCAAGACGTCCGAATTCGGGGAGGCCGAGGTCTTCATCAGAGGCCTGTCTGACACTCTCGCATTCGGCAGCAAGCGCGGGCTCGATTGCATGTTCTTCGTCGAGGGCAACCACGACGTGGATTTCGCTGCGACCGATCTGCGCAGCAAGCACGCTGCGTACGCGCAGATGATGGCGAACCTGCACAAACAGCATTACGATGCGAGCGCTCCGCACGAGTGGCCGGTCGTCCATAACCGCATCAAAGATCTCGGCGTTGTCGTTGCCACTCTAAACTCGTCGATCTATGTGCAGAAGGATTCTCCGGATGCGCAGCGTGGCAATATTGACGTGCAGCAGCTCGGAAGTCTCGAAAAGGAGCTCAAGGCCATACCGCCTGACGATCTGCACGGTGCGATCAAGATCGCGCTGATTCATCACCATCCTGTGCTCATACCGGAGCTTGCAGAGCCGGGCCGTGGCTATGATGCCGTGTTGAATTCGGGGAAACTCCTCTCGATTCTCCGACGGCATGGGTTCCATATGATCCTGCACGGTCACAAGCACGACCCGTACGTGTTCACGGAGGATGCGCGGTCCGCATTTCGCGTCACACATCAGAATCCCATCATGGTCGCTGCTGGTGGCTCGTTCGGGAGTACGGAATTGCCTGACCGGCGCGATAACTGCTACAACCGGATCTCGATCAAGTGGCACCCTGCCGCGTCACAGGCACGCATGCTGATCGAGACGGTCGGTCTGACGGTGATCGACGAAGACGGGCAAGAAGCGCTGCCCAGCAATTGGACGTGGAAGATACTGCGGCGCGAGGACCTGCATTTTCTCAAGGGGGAGTGCATCCCGACAAGGAACCCTCGTGCGGAGACCTTGCAGCCGTCGCCCGAACAACTCAAGGCGGATGATCACCGGGGCGACGAGTATACGCGTCTACGGGGGAACTTGCCCTGTGTCGAAGTGCGGCCGTCGCTGCGGCCAGACCAAGGTTACGAAGCGATCGTCTGGGTATGCGAGCATAAGGGCGCGCAACGACCTAAGAGCGTCACGTGGTCTGCAGGGCCGAAGTTCCCGAAGATTGTGCGCGTCAACCGGGACGTGGATGCCCGATTCTGCGCGACGTTTGACTACTGGGGATCGATGCTCATCCAGGCGGCGATGATGTTCGACGACGATACGGTGCAGCACGCGTTCGTCTATGCGCGCATCCCCGACGACTGCTCCGAGGACTGAGGGGACCCGATGGCGTATATCGCTGGACCAGTAATCCGCGAGGGAACGCCCCTCGATCCGTGGGTGCGGCAGTGCTATTCGATCATTGAGGAAGCAGCGGGCGCTACGCGACAGCGCGCCGCGATCCCGTACGTCGAGCTGTCACTGGAACGGGCAACCCCTCGGGAGTTTTCAGCGCAGATCCTCGGCCGCATCCGAGACGCCCGATCTGTCATTGCCGTGTTCCTCCCCAACGACCCATCCACACCGATCGAATGCGTGCTCGCCGTTCGAGAGGGCAAACGGGTCCTCATCATTCACCAGGAAGGGGCGCGGGTTCCGCGATTGCTTGCAGGATTGCCCGGCGTTAAAACACTGGCATTCGAGGAATTTGGCCAACGACGGGTGTTCGAGCAAATCAGCATATTCTTGGAGCGCAGGTAAGTATGCTGTCTGGGCGGGTGGCCCATATCTGGTTTTCGTAAGTCAATCCCTTGGGGTGGCCCGCATCTTGCGGTTTTTCGAGATGTGGGTCCCGGCCATGTCCAGCGATTCCAAGACGCACACCGGAAGGGTTCTGTTCTTCGAGCTAGGTCCCACGTTTGCCAACCCCAGGCAAACATGGGCACACCGATTGAAAATGGATACTCCTTTCCAGAGTTATCTCGGCGCGAGAAGTGGCCACCCGCCCAAGTTCTCGAACGCGGGTCCGGGCGTTCGATGAGACAGTGATCATGATCCGATTTTGTCCGATATTTTCTGAAAAACGTCCGCGTGTTGCTCCTTGCTCATTTCGCGTGGACCGTGCGGTCCATTTTCCAAGACATCCACGACTTTACTGACTTCCTGATACAACGGCTCGAACTTTGTGCATACCTCGGCAATATCAGCGTATCGAATGCCGGAGATGTTGAAACGATGTACGACTCTATTCCGATAGTCATACATCTCATACAGTCGCTTGTATAAATCGTCGGAAATCACCTTTTCTTTGAGCGCAAAGTCGTATATCTCTTTTTCTCGGTACGTCTTTTCGCCTTCATCTTGCCTGATCAATTCTTTGGGAATGCTGTAGGTGTAGTTGGGTGCTTTCTGGGTACGGCTGTAAACCAACGCAAGACGAAGCAGAGCATCGATTGTGGATACGTACAAACAAAGGCCTTCAATCAAGGCCCCTTCCTCGTGTGCTTTCTGTAGAAGAAGCCGGGAGGTCGGAATTGCATGGATCAAATCGTTCAGCGGGTCAGACTTCATAGATTGCTCCGGAGAAAAAGCAAATGTGTTTTGGGCGGGTGGCCCACATCTCGAGGTCTTCGAGATGTGGTTCCCGGCCGGTCTCATGTGGCCTCGTTTTGTAGTAGGCCAAAGGTTGGGGTGGTAGGCCAACCCACGTACTCGTAGGTCGTGTGTTGCACAGTCGGGCTCAAGCCGTTATTTGCGAGTCGTTCGTAGAAGGTCATATCGCCACGGGATGGAAGATTGACAAGGTAGGGACCGAACTGCACAGTCCACCCGAGGTGCCATGCTGGCTCAAGTACGCGCAAAACGCGTCGGATCGTGAGGGGAAAGTCTTCTTGTGCGTCAGCAACGAAGGTTAGCATACGTCGCTCATCGCACTCCCGGATCTGTGTTCGCACAATGTCCATCGCGGGGTCGAGAACAATCTTGTAGCCGTCCATCGCCACCAAGGCGAGATAGCCGGCGCGCAACCAGCTAATGCGCGCGCCAAGTTCCGAGTATCGTTCGTGCTCCACGGTCAGCGAGGTACCAGCGCGTCCGAGCCTCTGAAGTTCTTCGCTCGTTCCTGGTCTGTTGAGATGCTTAGGGATCGTGAGCGAGTATGAGCCGTCCTTCGCGTGAAGCTGGCCATTCACAGTGATTCCGCCGATGGTCGCCTTGATCCGATGCGGCCGGTCAGGCCTGCCCGTCATTGCCAGGCGTACGTCTTCTTTGGTTTTTGCATCGGCGTCCAGCATAGTTCCCGCCGTGTTGTTGCACTCCTTGCAGGTGAGGAGGAGCTCATGACCGCCGACGCTTTTCGGTGGCACGTGCTCCTTCGAAAGCCGACCATCGTCGAGCGCCTCGACTGTAAACGGCATCCGCCAAATCGGGCACACGTACGTCGGCGCAGCGTATATACCCGGACACACCTGACTGTACGCTTTAGCGCCGAGATCAAACCAATCGCGCTTCTTCTCTTGTACTGACATCTCTAGGTTAATTATCGCAAAGAAAAAATTGGCACACCCTGGGATTCGGAGTGGCGGGATCGGCAGGTTTCAACGGCTACCCTAAGTTGATTCCAGCCGTGAACCTACCGGTGCAATGAGAGACCGCCCTTCCAAGCGGGCCGGAACAGTCCTCTCTCGACACAATAAGATAAAAACGGTACAACGTAATAAGATAATAGTCATACTGCGCAATAGTATAAATACAGAACAACGCAATCGGATAATGGAAACCCGAAGCCTGAAGACCTCCGGCCATGGCCAGACCACCTGAAAAACTCGCGCAGTCCCTCGAAGTCCTGCGGAAGCTCCAGACCGCGGAAGGGGCTGGGGCGATCCGGGCGCGCGACTTGTCGCGCACGCACCGGGAGCGCCTCCTGCGCAACGGCTTCCTGCAGGAAGTCATCAAGGGCTGGTATATCCCAAGCCGCCCGGACGAAGTGAAAGGCGATAGCACGGCCTGGTACGCATCGTTCTGGCGTTTCTGCGGCGCGTATCTGGAAGCGCGTTTCGGCGTCCGGTGGTGCCTTTCACCGGAACAATCGCTTTCGCTTCATGCCGGCAACTGGACCGTGCCCAGCCAGCTCGCGGCGCGGTCGCCGCGCGCGGGCAACAAGGTCACCAAACTCCCGCATGGCACGTCCCTGCTGGAGCTTCGCATCGCGCTGCCGGGTGTGGCGGACCGGAAGGAAGAGGCCAGCCTGCGCCTGTTCTCGGTGGAATCCGCCCTGATCGCATGCTCACCCAATTATTTTTCGAACAACGCGACGGATGTCCGCGCGGTGTTGCCGGTGATCCCGGACGCCTCCGGCCTTCTCCGCCGACTCCTTGAAGGCGGTCACAGCGTGATCGCCGGCCGCTTGGCCGGGGCCTTCCGCAACATGGGACGCGACCACATCGCGGACGACATCGTGAAAGCGATGACGGCAGCTGGCTACGCCGTGCGGGAAAAGGATCCCTTCACGGATAAGCTCTCCCTGGTCATCGGAGCCCGCGAAACCTCTCCTTACTTAAACAGGCTGCGGCTGCTGTGGCAGAAAATGCGCGAGCCGGTCTTCGAACGCTTCCCAAAAGCGCCGGGCCCGCCGCGCAACGTCGAGGCGTACCTCAAGCGCGTCACAGACGCCTATGTCACAGACGCCTATGTCACAGACGCCTATCATTCGCTGTCGATCGAGGGCTACCGGGTGACGCCGGACCTTATCGAGCGCGTCCGTGGGGGTAGGTGGAACCCGCAAGCCGACGAGGGTGACGGCGATCAGCGAAACGCGATGGCGGCGCGGGGCTACTGGCAGGCCTTTCAGGCAGTGCAGAAAAGCCTCGGTAAAATTCTGAAGGGCGAAAATCCGGGAGATGTCGCGGACGCGGACCACGGCACGTGGTACCGGGAGCTGTTCGCGCCGAGCGTCACTGTCGGCCTGCTGAGGCCCGCCGATCTCGCGGGCTACCGCAACGGCCAGGTCTTTATCCGCAAGTCGATGCATGTGCCGCTGAACCGGGACGCGGTGAGGGATGCCATGCCGGCGTTCTTCGACCTCCTGCGCGAAGAGCCGCACCCGGCCGTCCGCGTGGTGCTCGGGCATTTCATTTTCGTCTATATCCATCCTTATATGGACGGCAACGGCCGCGTCGGGCGCTTCCTGATGAACACCATGATGTCGTCGGGTGGATACCCGTGGACGGTCATTCCGGTAACCGCCCGCAACACCTACGTGAATGCTCTCGAAAAAGCGAGTGTCGGCGAGGACATTGCGCCTTTCGCGGACTTCCTCGCCGGGCTGGTGAAAAAACGACTAGCGGGCGAGCCCTTGCCAGCCGTGCCGAAAGCGTCGCTCGTAGACGAACGCTAAAACAATTCTCGATCTGCAGTTCGAAGTTTGCATAACGCAGTCCGTGGCATCCTTAACTCAAATTCAAATCGATCGCATCTAATTTGCGGCCCTGATTTCCCGAATGAGTGCGGGGTTCTACGCCCACGACGCGATAAGAGTTGGAAACCCCGTCAGGGCTGATTGTGCTGGGGATTCGCTCTACATAGACCAGCGAACGTGCGGCCAGAAAGCTTATTGCGGTCTTGATTCTGACGCGCTTGATTTTTGTGTAACCAATGATCTTGTCGTAGCCGATGTTGGCGAGATTGGTTTGCCTGTCCCGTCTTGCGACCATCAGAAAGAAAAGTTTAAGCGCATCGAGTTCAGCGACTCGGCGAAGCTGAAAGTCCTTGAACGCGGTAATTGTGCCGGAGGAATACATGCTCTTAAACGGAAATTTGCCCCACCCACCAGAAGTATCGTAATTGGCGAGTTTGTACATGCTGCGCGCTTCGCCGGGTTCGCGTTCCACGACCTTGATTCGCTCCAAAACGTCGAGGCCCTTGGAAACCTTCGCTCGGCTGAGGCCGGTCGAGGCCGAAAAATGGTCGTAGGTCACGCGCGCCAATCCGGTGTCTGCATCCGTAGCGTGCGCGATGACGGTTAACGCCATCAGCGCAGCAATGTTGTCAGCACCGGCGCCGCCGTATTGCCACGAGAGATCAGTGAGGCCGTAATCGTTAATCCACTTCGTTGGAAGGCGAACCCACTCCCTATTTTCCATTGCGGCGCCCCTTTGCGATTTTGGCTACGGTGGCGATCGCAAACGCCGAAAGTGCAAAACTGCCAAGTACGACAAGAGCTACGAGCGCAGCCACAGGCATCGCGGCCAGCCCTTTGGAGAATTCAACTATTCCTTGCATTTTCTGCCTCCGAAAAAGTGAAATCGAAATCGCAAAATTCATGCGACGATTTCATTTTTTCGGACTTGAGGGCTTTTATCTAGAGACAGTATACGGCGATTTATTGGAATGGTGGCAAATTTGTGCTGTAAATATGCGCCCTGACGCTGGTCGGAGGTAGTTCATGGCAATAATTATTTCAGTTCATGAATGGGCTTCCATGCACTATATGCGGCGCGTCAGAATGAGAGCCACTAATGCAAGAGAATGCAAGAACGCGATCACCGGACTTGAAGGTAAATCGTCAAGACTGTAGGTACGCTCTAACGAATTCCGACCTGTCCTCGCACGCTATCGATCAACTTCTTGGAATCGTAGCCAATCCCTGCCTTAAACACTGTTTCGACGTTCTCGATCTCGTCGATTCGTTTTGAGGGATCGCCTTTGATCAAAACCAGATCTGCCTGTTTGCCAGGCGCGAGGGTTCCAATTCGATCCTGCTGACCGAGATATAAAGCGCCATTCTGCGTGGCGATATGAATGGCTTCCACTGGTGTGAAGCCCGCTTCCACAAGTAGCTCTATCTCGCGCTGATCGCCGAAACCCGGCAGTACGCCACCATTTCCGGTGGGATCAGGGCCTGAAAGCAGCAAGCCCCCAGCCTTGACGAAGGCCATCTCAAAATCCATTTCTTTGCGAAGCAGAGCCGTCATTGGTGCATCCAAAGCCACTCTTGCACGAGCGGTGAGGTAGCTTTGCGCTGATTCCGCGGACATAGCATCCAAGGTGCGCGGCTGCAAAGGGGGCCGCCCCGGTACACCGGCTTCAAACACCGGGAGCGTCGAAGTCACCGCAACATGGTGTGATACGAGATTGCGGATGATTTCCTGCACCTGCGCTCCATTCACATCCTGTTTGGCCCAACTGTTGCTCCCACCTATGGGGCAAACGTCGGGCTTCTTGTCGGTGACGAATTCGGTGTCCGTAAACACCGGACCATGCTCGAAATCATCGATTCCAAGAGCTATCGCCTCAGGCCAGGTCACGGAACAGAGGTGACCGGTGAGTTTCTGCTGGTGCGCATGGGCCTGCAGGATCGCCACTCCCAGTTCTTCGCGCGTGATGTTCATGTACGCTTTGTACGAGGTCATGCCTTCTGCCGCCCAGTAGTCCACCATGCGTTTGGCATCGTCCGATCCGGTGAGTTCATGCATTTGCGCGAACCGGGTGGGCGCGCCTTCGAGGTATGGCGCCGTGGCGTCAATACTCGGACCTGGCATCAGGTTCGCGTCAATTCGACTCTTGACCTTCAAGTCGGTGTAAGGCTCTAGGCTGCCGGTGGTGCGCATCGTGGTCACGCCAGCGGCTAGATAGAGTCGCGGTGCGGTGTAAGGAATTTCCGCAACGAATAACCCCGGCTCGCCAATCTTTCCGCCGACAACCTGCACGGCATAGGAATCGGTGTAGTAGAGATGGTCGTGCATTCCGACGATACCGGGGATCACGGTGTAGCCGGAACGATCAATTCGCTGCGCACCCTCAGGGATTTGGGCGGAGGCCTCCGAGCCGATGAATTGTATTTTTCCGTTTGCGATCGCAACGGCTTGATCTTCCTTCGGCGGCGTGCCCGTTCCATCGACGACTCGGACATGGTCGAGCACGAACACTGGTGCATCAACGCTTGTGAAGTCTGCAACGCCGCTCGGCTTCTGTGTTTGCGCAACAGTTATCGCCGCGACCAGCAATGACCCAGACAGGAACACGAGACGCACTTCTCTATACCTCGCAAGACCGACCTAAGGAGAAAGGAAGCCAGAATTGTACCCCAGCGATCCCTAACGGCATGACGCGCCGTTTACTTGGTGGGAAACGCAATTCACCACGGAGTGGGTGAATTCTGGTTCTTCACGAATCACGACTATATGAAAGTCATCCCGGAAACAGATTTTCACGACGCGAGCCAGAAGTCGGCTTGCAGAATCCGCAACGAGGCGACCGGGCAGATCAGGGCCAAGCCGGACCCGATCTCTGCCAAACCTGTTCCGAAATTAATGCGAACCTCGACAATCATTCACTGTCCTTTAACTGTCCAATAAGGATTCCTTACCCCTACTTACAAGGCTTTTCGAGGGGCACCCGCGTCTTGTAAGTTGTTGAAAAAACTAGTCTCTCATAACCCAAAGGTCGGTGGTTCAAATCCACCCCCCGCAACCAAACCTAACCTCCACAAAAACAATCGCTTGGACCTGATTGCACGTGTGCGGAACATCGTGTGCCGAGTGCCTTTTAGCTCCCATTAGCGGATGTCCTGCCTCAGCTGGAAATGGAGAAAGCGTTCGTCCGTTAAGATAGCGGAGCGAACGTATGAAGAAAGAGCGCAAGCACTACACTGCTGAGGAGAAGGTGGCCATTCTACGGCGCCATCTT
>Ga0182013_10006240_pt1 | contig 13583 bp, 12 predicted proteins | sample 612S2MmetaG_FD_120487 | JGI IMG/M metagenome (GOLD analysis project Ga0182013, IMG submission 120487) | Permafrost microbial communities from Stordalen Mire, Sweden - 612S2M metaG | ecosystem: Environmental > Terrestrial > Soil > Wetlands > Permafrost | place: Sweden: Stordalen | collected... | reverse complement strand
GGCTTCAAGGACGCGCACTTCTGCTCCATGTGCGGGCCCAAGTTCTGCTCCATGAATATCTCCGCCAAGGTGGAAAGTTTCACCGCCGAGGACGCCGAAGCGGTGCTGAACGGGACGGCCGCGGAGCCGTTGATCAAGATCGAGTAGAAGCTGTCGGCGATCGGCGGGGTTCAGCTCCATGCCATCTTAGCAGCCGCGAAGAAATATCCTGTGCACTCAGACCTAACCGCTTGCTCCCGCGCGCGGCTCGGCAGGCGCATTTGACGGAGCCGGGCCCAGAGGGCACCCCGTTAGGGAGCGATTGCGCACGTTTCGCGGCCCTTTACTTTGGCAGAGGCGGAAGTTCGCATCACTTCGTGGGGCAGCCAATCGTGGCAACGGGCGCGCGCGGCGTGCTGAAAGCTCGCTAGCTGTTTCTGTCGCGAAACTCACTTCAAGTGGCAAGCACCGCTCCCTGGCGGTCGCGGCTCGGTAACAAGTTCCGTGCAATCAGTCGCGGCGTTACAGAGCCGCGACCGCAAGGGAGCGGTTTCTTGAGGTTCAACGACAGAAACCAGCTAATGGAAATTCGCCGACATAAAATAGCCGGGCTTCGTCTCGCATTTGTAGTCGTGGCCGATCACGTCGACGGTGATTCTGTGGAAACCACCTTCCCCTTTATTGTTGGGACTGTAAGTGATCAGGTACTGGCTATGTAACTGGTCGCCGATTTCCGACACCGCCGCTTCCAGGCCCTTGGACGTCGCGAAGGTGAACTGGTTGCCTCCCGTACCCTTGGTATACGCCGTCGCTGTGGAGACCTTGAAGATATTTTTGACATCCTTGAAAATCTCCAGCATCAGCGGTATGGCGTCGGCGCTGTAGCCATTGGTTCCGTATGCCTGGTCTGACGTGGTCGGCGTGCTGGGTACGCCACCGGGCAAGGGACGCGCGGCGGGCGGCATGGCGTCGGGCCGCGGATCGGGCGGCGGGGCCGTCAGCTTGCCGATGATGTGCGACATGTCGATCCAGTAAACCGCCACGTTGGCCAGTTGCAGTTTTTCCAGAGTTTCGCGCGCGCGCGCCTGGCTGCCTCCGTCGCGGCCCTCGCCGATCATCATCAGGATGCGGCGGCGATTCTTGTCACGGTGGCTGAGCAGGAAAACAGACTGTTCCACGGCGTCTATGGTGCGGCAACTGGCGCTCCCGGCCTTGATCGACTTGACCGCCCGCGTGATGTCGTCGGCATCGTTGCTGAACGGCTGCAGTAAGCGGACGCGATGATCGTAGGCGATCACCGCCGCTTCACCCTGGTCGCCCAGAATGATGGGTTTCAGCATGGCGCCGATTTTATTCACCTGCGGGAGGATCTTGTCGGCCTCGGCATTCGCCTGGATCGCCACTACCATCGAGATGGGCGTATAGGTCACGTCTACCGAGGTCAGATTTTGCTCCTTGCCGTTGTCGTACAGGCGGAACTGGTCGGGCTGGAGCCCGTTGACATAGTTATGACTGCGAGTAAAGACCAGGACCGGCGCCAACACCTGTTGGAGGGTGACGGTGAAGGTAGCCATGTCCTGAGTCTGGGTGAGATCGACTGCCTGGGGCGGGGCTTGCTTGGAGGGCGGCTGTTGGGCCACCAGCAAAATCAGCATCGATCCGCAGAGTAGGGTCAACAAGAGAGTTTTTCGAAGCATATCAGTTTTCCGGTAGAGACACGTGTTCCGTCTGCCCTCTCAGCAACTCTAGCACGTGAGGGACCAATTCCACGATAGCATCCAGAGATTCCACCGCGGCTTTGGGCGAGCCGGGCAGGTTGACAATCAGCACACTCCCCCGGGTACCCGCCAAAGACCGCGAGAGTGAGGCCAAAGGCGTAGATTCGCGTCCGCGCGCGCGCATCACTTCCCCGAATCCGGGAATTTCGCGATCGACCACGGCGCGCGTGGCTTCCGGCGTGACGTCGCGGAGCGCCAGGCCGGTGCCCCCGGTGGTGAAAATGGCCGCCACCTGGCCGCCATCGGCAAGTGTCGATAGGCGGGCACTGATCTCGGCAGTCTCGTCGGGAACCACCTCCATCACCGAGACGCTCCAGCCCAATTGTTCCAGGCGTTCACGGACGGCCGGCCCCGAGCGGTCGGCGCGTTTGCCGGCGCTGGCTGAATCGCTAATGGTCAAAACGGCGGCGTTGGTCATGGTTTTCGCCGATAAGTTCCGCTCTTCCCGCCGGTCTTTTCGAGCAGGTAGAGGTCCTGGATTTCGATGGACTTGTCGAGCGCTTTGACCATGTCGTACACGGTGAGCGCTGCCACGGCAGCGGCGGTGAGCGCCTCCATTTCCACTCCGGTCTGCCCGGTAGTTGTGGCGCTCGAGACGATGCGGACGCCCTTCTTCTCGACGGTGACTTCCACGCCGGCGTGGGAGAGCATCAGGGGATGGCACAGCGGGATGAGGTCGGACGTGCGTTTGGCGGCGCTGATGCCGGCGATGCGCGCGATCTCCAGCGGGTTGCCCTTGGGGTTCTCGGGCAACTTGCGCAGCACCTTGCCGGCGATGCGCACGAAGGCGTGGGCGCGCGCCACGCGGGTGGTGAGGGGCTTGGCGGAGACATCCACCATGCGCGGACTGCCGGCGGAATCGAAATGCGAAAGTTTCTTCATTTGAGGAGCACGCGAATGAGTTCGCCGCCCGCGTATTCGGCGCGTGCGGGGTCGGCTACCAGGTAAGCGTTGGCGCGCGTCAGGGCGGGAACGTCGCCGGAACCGTGCCACTTCACGGGGGTCACTTCGGCGCCGTCGGCGCTGAGATGCGCGGGCAGGAAGCGCGTCACTCCGGGGCGATGGCGGAAATCGCAGGTGAGGCGTGAGTACGGCATCAGAAGCGCCGTTTCGAGTTGGCCGGAAAGCAGTTCCAGGGCGGCGCGAGCGAAGATCTCGAAGGTCACCATGGTGGACGAAGGGTTGCCCGGCAGGCCGAAGAAGAAAGTCGCGCCGGCGCGTCCGAAGACCAGCGGCTGCCCGGGCTGGATCAACACGCGGTCGAAGTAGAAGTCCGCTCCCAACTCCGCCAGTACGGGCTCCACAACGTCGTACTTGCCCGCGGAAACTCCGCCGGAGAGAAGCAGGAGGTCGGAAGCCAGACCCTGCCTCACGATCTCGCGGGTGTGTTCGACCGTGTCGCGAGCCACCGGCAGAATGCGCGGGATACCGCCGGCGCGGGTGACTTGCGCGGCCAGCGACCAGGCGTTGGAATTGCGAATCTGGAACGCCGCCGGCTGCCGGGAGACTTCCACGATCTCGTCGCCGGTAGCAACGATGGCCACCACGGGCCGGCGGAAGACCTGCACGCGGGTGCGGCCAAACGCCGCCAGCATGGCGACATCGGTATAGTCCATGCGTTTGCCGGCGTGCAGCACGATTTCGCCGGCGCCGGCCTCGCAGCCTTGCGGATTGATGAACTGGAGCGCCTGGGCTGTGCCATCGATGGAGACGCGCCCGTCGACGCGGCGGGCATGTTCCACCATCGCCACGGCATCGGCGCCCGCGGGAATAGGCGCGCCGGTCATGATTTCGACGGCCTGTCCGCGGGCCACTTCGCCCTCGAAACGTTGGCCGGCGCGCACCTCGCCGATGACCGCGAGTTCGCCCGGCAGGTCGGCGGCGCGCACGGCGTATCCGTCCCGCACGGAGCGGGCGAGCGCGGGCACGTCGCGGTCGGCAGCGATGTCTTCGGCCAGAACGCGCCCGGCCGCGGCGTCCAACGCGACTGTTTCGACCTCGGGATGGAGGCGCGCACCGGTCACCTTGTCGATCACCGTCTGGCGCGCGGCGAGGAACGTCAGGGCCACGTTTCTATTATGGCGCTACTGAATCTTGAAAAACGCCGACGCGTGCGGAGCGATCGGGAACGCCCGGCCGTCCGTCACGGTTCCCAGATCTTTCCTCTCCCAAAGGTCGCGCACCACGCAGGTCCGCGGCAGGCCGAGTTCCGCCCAATTCACCTGGATCCGCTCCACCCCGGCATCGCCGATATTGAAAACGGCCAGGTACTTGGCCGGCGAACCCGGCAGTTCCGCAATCCAAGCCACCTGGTTGCCGCGTGTGAAAAGCTCGTGGCTGGCGCCGGCCTTCTGGTTGACCGCGAGGACTTCGTCATTCGAGATCAGGCTCAGCGTGAAATCGTCATTATCGGGCAAGTGGCCTCCGAACATCAGAGGCGAGCGCGCGATGGACCACAGGGTCATCAACGTTCGCTGTTCGTCGTGGGTGAGCAGGGACATTCGCGGATCGCCGCGCTCGGCGCGAATGCCGATGTGGCCCAAGGGAAGCATGTCGCCATCCGGCCAGTTGCCCGGTTTGACGGCAGCGTTCCATTTGGTGAAATTCGGGAACTGGCGCTTGAGGTCCACCCAGCGATCCCAGAAATCGTCGGAGATGCGCCACATCTGGGCATACTGTCCGATGACCGCCGCCTGGCCGGCATCGCGCGTGCCGGGCGAGAGGCTCAGCACGATGGGGCGGCCGGTTTTCTTGAGGGCATGGCTCAGGGCTGCGATTTCGCCGGTGTGGTCGGCGCGGGCGAACATGTCGTCGGCTTTGATGAAGTCGACGCCCCAGGAGGCATACAGCCCGGCGATGGAATCGTAGTAGTCCTGCCCGCCGGGTTTGGTGACGTCGACGCCATACATGTCGGAGTTCCACGGGCAGATCGACTGCTTATCGGCCACATCGGCCGCGTGGAACCGGCTGCCGGAAATCGGCAGGTTCCCCTCCACCGCGCGGCGCGGGATCCCACGCATGATGTGGATTCCGAATTTCAAACCCTTGGCGTGGACGTAGCCGGCGAGCGCCTTGAATCCCGCTCCGCTGGCAGCCGAGGGGAAGCGATTCGGCGCAGGCATCAGGCGGCCGTTGGCGTCCATCACCAGTTGCGTGTCCGGGCGATAGCCGTGCGACTTGGGATTGGCTTCGGACCATTGGATATCCACCACAATGTACTGCCACCCGTACTTCGACAGCCGGGCGGCCATGTAATCGGCGTTGGCCTTGACCTCGCCCTCCGTCACACCGGTGCCGAACGAGTCCCAACTGTTCCACCCCATCGGCGGAGTGGGAGCGGGCACGGTCTGCGCCAAGCCGGATGACACCAGCAGGGCGAAGGTCAGGGCAAATCCGGAGCGGCAAGGCATCTTGCAGGTCAACGTATCACAATTGCGGAAGTAGAATGAACACATATATGGAAATGAAGCTGGTAGCGCTGGAAGTCCCCGAAAACGGCAACGTGATCCTGGGGCAGACGCACTTTATCAAGTCGGTGGAGGATATCTACGAGGCCATCGTAAATACCGTGCCGCAGATGAAATTCGGCGTGGCTTTCAATGAGGCATCGGGCCCCTGTCTGACACGCGTGGATGGCAACGACGAAGAACTCAAGTCCATGGCGGTTCGCAATGCGTCAGCCATCGCGGCGGGCCACATCTTCGTGGTAACCATGCGCGAGGGCTACCCCATCAACGTGCTGGGACGCATCAAAGACGTGCCGGAAGTGTGCTCGATTTACTGCGCCACGGCGAACGCGGTGCAGGTGATTGTGGCCGAAAACGAGCAGGGCCGCGGCGTGGTGGGCGTGATCGATGGGTACTCCCCGAAGGGCGTGGAGACGGCGGAAGATGCCGAAAAACGGCGGGGATTCTTGCGTATGATCGGATACAAGCGGTAGGCTACCGCGCGTTCAGGTCGATCCCTAACTTCTTCAACTCTTCGGAATAGTAGCGGTGGTGCAGCAGATCCCACTCCTCGCTGCCTTCGGGAATCTCGCGCTTCTGCGTGCGGATCTTGTCGCGGGCGGCGCGGTCCACCTTGTCCTCGGCTTGCAGGAGGTCGGTCATGATGCGCAGAATCTCCAGCCGCACGTTGTTGGTGTTCTTGTCCTTCAGGCGCAGGTCGCGATTCTTGCGCAGCATCTCGACTATCTTGTGAGACATGTCGGTGACCTTGTCGCGCGAGAGCTTCATGCCGTCGCCGGTGTCGCGGCCGGAGGCGCGGATCACCTTGCGCTGCGAGATCAGGGTGTTCTTGATGCGGCGAAACATCTCCGAGTAGCTGACGCCCTCGCGGCGCATATAGTCGGCGTATTGGCTCAGCAGGTCGCGCACTTCGTCGTTCAATTTGTCTTCGACGGCGAGCTCGCCGGTGATGACGACGGCGATTTTCTCCGCCACGGCATCCGGAGCCGAGGTCTCGATCACCCCGGCGGTGAGCCTCTTCACGAGTTGTTTGGAGAGGTAGCTAACGAATTCTCTGGCAAGCAGCATGCTATAGGAGCGAAGATGTAGTTTATCACGTATGGGATACCTTCTGAATCGGGGGATTGCCAGGCAGGACGGCGGGAGCGATATAATTGCTCGCATGTTTCGAAGCGCCGTCTTCTTCCTCGCTGGCGCGCTGGCGCTGCTCGCCCAGACGCCCACCATCGACCAATCCCTGAGCATGAAATCGGTCGCCGGCGCGCAGATTTCGCCCGATGGCCGGTACGTGGCCTACACCGTGCAGCAGGCCAACTGGGACGATAACGAGTTTGCCACGCAAGTCTGGATCGCCGTCGCGGCCACCGGCGAACACTACCAGCTCACCAGCGGCAAGAAGAGCGCCAGCGGTCCTCAATGGTCCCCGGACTCGCGCCGCCTGGCGTTTACCAGCGACCGCGACGGCAAGCGCCAGATTTATGTAATCTCTCCGGCCGGCGGTGAAGCCGCGCAACTCACCACGGAGGAAGACGGAGTCGGTTCCATGGCCTGGTCGCCTCAGGGTGACACCATCGTGTTCGCGTCGACCGGGCCGGAGTCGAAGGCCCGCAAAGAACGCAAGGAGAAGTACGGCGAATTCGACATCATCGGCGGCGATTACGTCATGAATCATCTGTGGCGCGTCACCGTCCCCGCGGAGATACCGGCGGACGTCAAGAAACTGCCCAAGCCGGAAGCGCTGACTTCGGGCGAGACATTCAATGTCACCGGCTTTTCCTGGTCGCCGGACGGCAAACGCATCGCTTTCAGCGCCACGCGGGAGCCCGACTGGCGCAGACACTCGTGTCTGCGGCGCCGAGACTCTTCTCGGCGCTCCGGGACGGTGGGTGCCGCTCGTGAAAAGGGTCGAGATGAGTCTCGACCCAGCAGGCAGGAGTGCCTGCGCCACGAGAACGGGCTCATCCCAAATTCGAAGTATAGACCACTACCAGTATCCGCCCTGCCGCGTCGGCTCCATGAGATCCGATTCATCATCGACGAGCGTGATTGCCAGCGGATCTTCGAATACCATAGCCGCGTCGGCAAAGCGTACGCCGTGCTTACTGGTATTGCTCGCCGATTTCCCAGGGTCCCAGATCAGCGCCACGACCCAGTGTACATAAATATGTACACCAAGTGCAATTCCCGACATTGCAGGCTAGGAGCACGCCGCTCTACGGCCGCCCGCCCCCCGAATATAGAATCGCATTCGCCAGCATGTTGAACTCCCCGAGATTCTGCCAGCGATAGCACGGGTTGGTGGCGAATAGAATCACGTGCCCCTGTCCTACCGGCACGTCCGCTACCGCCGGACGGCCGCGGATCTCCGCCACGCCCTTCATCAGCCCGCTGAGCACCGACCGGTCCGTCCCCGGAAACTGCATCAGGACCCACTTGGAGCGGTCCTCCGTGGGCACGCGGAGCAGCGGCCCGTTGGCATACCGCACCGGCACTACCTTGGCCGTGTACCCGTAGAAAATGGGATTCGACGGCTGCTGGATCTCGGCCTCCACAATCGGCCCCGGCGCATAAAACTGTGCCGAAGTCCGCGCCGCTTCCACCGTGCGCGTGATGCCGAATTCGGCCGGGAAGAAGCTGGCCGCGCCCAGCGTGATGAGCACCCCGCCGGACTTCACGAACTTCTCCAGTTCCACCACGCCCTCCAGCCCCATCCCACCGGTGATATCCTCCGACTCCCCGTACATCCCCATGGTGGGAAACTCCGGAGTCTTGGTGTATGCCAGCGGCTTGCCCTTCGATTCGATATCGAACACCAGCGACTTCGACGTGCGCCCCTGGCTCGGAATCACGATCACGTCGTAGGCATCGCGCAACGCTCCCTTGCGCACGCGCTCCTGGTAGATCAAATCGTACGCGAATTCGAAATGGTCCAGCGCGTACCGCACCCATCCCACGTCCTGCGTGCTGCCCCAGGTGGTGTACACCGCCAGGCGCGGCAGGCGGGCGGGACGCTTCGGCACATCGGGCAACTGGCGCAGCCCCACCGCTTGCAATCCGAGCTTTTCGATTTCCCCCTTGACGCGCGCGCTCGAAGGCAGCAGCAGCGAGCCCGCCGGCAACTCGATATCGCCCGCCTTGTATGGCTGCGCAGTGGCATCGTAAGTAAGATCCTTCAGGCGATACCGCAGCGTGGACAGCGAATTGGCCCCGTTGTGCAGCACCGCCGTCCACATCCCCGACCCCTTCACTTCTCCGTTCACGTGCATGGTGTCGACGGGTTCCACCGGCACATCCAGCAACGCCCGGTCGCCGATCTCGCGCACGTCCGCCTGGCTCATCAGTCCCATGGTCCAGCCGGTATCGTCATAAGTGCGCAGATTGGCATCGGGGAATTGCTGCTTTTCGAGCAGGATCTTGGCCAGCCGTCCGTAGGGCTGGTTGCGCTTCACCACTAGCGAGCCGGCCGGGAAAGTTTCATCCTTTAGTTTGATTTCCGCCGTGGAGCGGCCCACCTCCACGCCCTGCAGACGCAAAATATTGACAATGAACTCCACGCGCGTCATGTCCCGCTGGCCGGCCGGCAGGACGTAACCGAACGGCGCGTCCTTGCCGCCCGACTCCACCGAATTGCGGCTCTTGGTATAGAAATTCTCCAGCACGGTTTTGGCGAAGTTGGATGTTAGTTCGAGCGCGCTCAATACTCCAGTCTCCATGTAATTGGTGTTATTGCGCTGCGACCACACCACTTCCTTATAAGGAGGGATCGGCCGGTACCACTCGCGCGTGGTCATCGACCCGCCGCCGGGCGCTTCACCGCCGCCCGCCGGCGCGTCCACCGTGCGCTTCATGGTATTGGCGCCGCCGTTGCCGAATGTCTCGTACATCCGCAGCATGCCGTTATGGTTCGACGACATGAAGCCCAGATACCCCGGCGACCACATATCTACAAACGCGTGCGTCCAGACACCCGGCATCCCATAGCTCATCATCTTAGTCATCTCGAAGTTGGAGAACCAGGGAAGCTCGCCGTAGAGAATCGGGTCGAGCGTGGGATTCTGCGGCGCCTGCCCGCTGAAGGTATACATGAAGGGTTCGGACTCATGCAGATCGTGCATGATGGGCGGATGCCAGTCCAGGTAGAACTTCAGCCAGTTGCGCATAGTTACCTGGGAGTAATTGATATCGCGATTATTATCGTGATAGATATACTTACCCCAGTACGGTGGCCCCGCCAGCCGGTCGGCCTCGGTCTCTTCGCTGATCTTGTGGCGATAATACCAGTCGACATAGCGGTCGCGGCCGTCCGGATCGAGCGCATTCACCACCATCACGATTACGTTGCGCCGGATGCCTTCATACAGCGGCGATTCGTCCACCGCCAGCCGGTAGGCCAGTTCCATGAGCATCTCCGGCGGTCCCGTCTCGGCACTGTGCAATCCGCCGGTGAACATATACACCGGCTTGGCCAGCCCGATGATACGGTGCGCCTCCACGTCGCTAAGCCCGCGCGGATCGGCCAACCGCGCCAGATAGCCCTTGTAAGTGTCGAGATTCCGTATAGTATCTTCGTCGGCCACCACGGTGACCAGGCACTCGCGCCCCTCATCGGTACTGCCCGCGGGGAGAATCTTCACACGCTTGGAGGCCGCGGCCAGTGCGCGGTAATAGCGATTCAGGTCGGCGACGCGGGTCAATTTCTTCGGCATACCGGGGTAATATCCCAGTATGTCCTTGGGGCTCGGCACGCCGGCCGCTTTCGGTAAATGGTCCACCAGCGGGCTGAGAAACTCCGGCATGGTGGTCCATTCTTTCACCAGTCGGGAGAAGTCTTCGTCTTGGGGCTGCTGCGGCGGTTGCGCCAGTGCGGCAGCGGTCATTCCGCCCGCCAGTACGGCGAACGCAAGCAAACGTGGGGCTTTCATGGTTTCATAAGAATGTATCACACTAGGTCCAGAACTCCTGATGTCGCCCCGCAATTTCAGCCCGGCGGGAAAAATGGGCTGATCCATTCCTTTCGATGGCGAGAGCTTCGCGGGTGGGGCAGGCGGTGCTCGCCTTCGCTCGATCCTATTCGAGCAGCGGGCCTAATTCAGCGCGGGCGGGCGAGCACCGCCTGCCCCACCTGGTGATGTTGAACTATGCCGTCCATCCGGCCCTGCTGGCGGACCTGCTGCCTCGCGGCTCGGTAACAAGTCTCGTGGAATCGTCGCGGCGTTTTCCGAGCCGCGCGCGTTAGCAAGCGTTCCTTGCCACCTGAAGTGAAATGTTTGCGGCGTGTGCCGATACCCGGCGAGTGAATTTACCCCAGTTTCTCAAAGACCAACTCGTCGCCGCGCTCGGTGCCGGTCTGCCGCGCCGTACCGGCGGGAAGCTCGATAATGGAATGCGCCGTCAGGCAGGCCGAAAGACGCCATGGCGGCACGGCGTTGCGCACCTTGCGCACGCGATTCTTGCGGTCCACATAAACCAGATCGATGGCGAATTTCATGAAGAACGTGTGCACCGATTCGCAGGGCACAATCCAGAGCCCGGCGCCCGGTTCCAGGCGCTCGTGTTTGAGCAGCCCGGTGCGCCGCTTGGCGCTGGTGTCGGCAAGCTCGACCGCTTCGCCCAATACCGTACCGCGGGTTTGATTCCGTACCAGAATTTTCATCGGGACAAAATGGAAACGGCGCTGGACGGTATCCAGCGCCGCGTTCCGGTGACTACGCTTTGGGTTGCTTGTTGAGCTTCTCGCGCTGCTCTTTCAGCACCGCTTTGCGGCTCAACTTGATCTTGTTGCCTTCAAGCGCCAGGACCTTGACCAGAATCTGGTCGCCTTCCTTGAGCTCGTCACGCACTTCGCGGACGCGGTTCTCGGAGATCTCGCTGATGTGCAGCAGACCGTCGGTGCCCGGGAAAATCTCCACGAAGGCGCCGAAATCCACTAGCCGCACCACTTTACCCAGGTAGGTCTTGCCGATTTCGGCGGTGGCCGTCAGGTCGGTAATGATCTGGATCGCCTTGTTGGCCGATGCCTCGTCGGCGGAGGCCACGTGAATCGTACCGTCGTCTTCCACGTCGATCTTCACGCCAGTCTGCTCGATGATCCCGCGAATCACCTTGCCTCCTGGTCCAATGACGTCGCGAATCTTATCGGTCGGAATGTGCAGGGTGTAAATCCGCGGCGCGTATTGCGAGATGGCCTTGCGGGCTTCCGGCAGCGCCTCGTACATCTTGTCGAGGATGTGGAGCCGGCCGCGGCGCGCCTGTTCCAGCGCCTCTTTCATGATGGCGACGGTAACGTGCGGGACCTTGATATCCATCTGCAGCCCGGTAATGCCTTCGCGCGTACCGGCCACCTTGAAATCCATGTCGCCGTAGTGGTCTTCGGCGCCGGCGATATCGGTGAGAACCGCGTACTCCTTGCCTTCCATCACCAGGCCCATGGCGATACCGCCCACGTGAGCGGCCAGCGGAACGCCGGCGTCCATGAGCGCCAGCGAGGCGCCGCAGGTGGTGGCCTGCGAGCTGGAACCGTTGGATTCCAGGATGTCGCTGACCACGCGCATGGTGTACGGGAAGACTGCTTCCGTCGGAACCAGCGAACTGAGCGAGCGTTCGGCCAGGGCTCCGTGGCCGATTTCGCGGCGGCCCGGACCGCGCATGAATCCGACTTCGCCGACGCTAAACGGCGGGAAGTTGTAGTGCAGCATGAAGCGCTTGCTGGCTTCGCCCGGCTCCAGCAGCTCAATGCGCTGCTCGTCGTCTTTGGTGCCCAGGGTTACGGTCACCAGCGCTTGCGTTTCACCGCGGGTGAAAAGAGCGGAACCGTGGGTGCGCGGCAGGACGCCGGTTTCAATGGTAATCTTGCGGACTTCATCGAACGCGCGGCCATCGGGACGGCGGCGGTCCTTGAGCATCTCATCGCGGAAAATGCGCTCGCGCAACGCTTCGATGCACCGGACGCCTTCATCCTGCTGCTCTTCCGGCAACTCGCTCACGGTCTTCTTCTTCAGTGCGCTCACCAGGGTATGGCTGTCTTCCTTGGAGTGCGTCTGGGTATTGAGAGCGGCGATGAGTTCGGCGCGGATGGCGGTTTCAATCTGCTTGTAGAGTTCCCGATCGAGCGTGTGCCGCTCATACTTGAACTTGGGCTTGCCGGCGAGCGCGACCAACTGGCGGATTCCGGCGGCGATCTTCTTGCAGCACTCGTGGCCGAATTCGATAGCGCCGAGAACCTCCGCTTCGGAGACCTGCTGGGCGCCGGCTTCCACCATCACGATGCCTTCTTCGGTGCCGGCGACGACGATGTTCAGTTTGGATTCGCGGCCCTCGGTGTAGCTGGGGTTGGCGATATACTGCCCGTCCTTCATGCCGATGCGGACACCCCCCAGAATGTAGGGGAACGGGAGATCGGAAATGGCTAGCGCCGCGCCGGCGCCGCAGATGGCCAGGGAATTGGGATCCTGCTCGGGATCGGCCGACAGGACCATGGCGATGATCTGGGTTTCGTGGGAGAAACCTTCGGGGAACAGAGGACGCACCGGACGATCGATCAGGCGGCTGGTAAGAACTTCTTTTTCGGAGGGACGTCCCTCACGTTTGATAAAGCCGCCCGGGATTTTACCGGCGGCATAAGTGTATTCACGATAGTCCACCGTGAGCGGAAAGAATCCGGCTCCCGGTTTGGGCTGATCGGCCATGCAAGCGGTGACGAGAACAACCGCGTCACCGGAACGAACGACAACGGCGCCGTTCGCCTGTTTGGCCATTCTGCCGGTTTCGAGCGTAACAATCCGGCCGCCCAGGTCAATTTCAACTGTGTGGTGCATAATCTTTCTTAAACCTCCAACCTCGGCCGGACACGGCTCGATGAGCCCCCGGCCAGTCACGAATCGGCCACCCGCTAGCGGGCGCCGTTTGAGACTGGAGTTGACAGGATGGGTGGTCCGCCACGTGGAGAGACAACAACGCCTCCGCCCCGTTCGGACCGGGTTGGAACCAATTCGGAAGCCCCCCGGGAATTTGGGACCAATATCAGGCTGCTTCCGACAAATGGACTAACGGCGGATGCCTAGCCGGAGCAGGAGTGCCTTGTAACGGTCCGTGTCGGTATCGCGAAGGTAGGTCAGAAGCCGGCGACGCTTGGCGACCAGGGTCAATAATCCCTTGCGGGATCCGTGGTCCTTTTTGTGCGTCTTGAAATGCTCTGTCAGCATGGAAATACGCTGGCTTAACAGGGCAATCTGTACTTCTGGCGACCCGGTGTCGGACTTGTGGCGCTGATTGGTGGTGAAAATCTGCCGCTTTGCTTCAATCGCCAGTGCCATTCTTGGGGTAAAACTCCTTGTCTTCTCTTAATCTCGATTTGGTACGT
>Ga0182013_10006239_pt1 | contig 13583 bp, 11 predicted proteins | sample 612S2MmetaG_FD_120487 | JGI IMG/M metagenome (GOLD analysis project Ga0182013, IMG submission 120487) | Permafrost microbial communities from Stordalen Mire, Sweden - 612S2M metaG | ecosystem: Environmental > Terrestrial > Soil > Wetlands > Permafrost | place: Sweden: Stordalen | collected... | reverse complement strand
GAACGCCGAAAAACACTGGAGTATCTCGACCACCTGGCTTCAATCCGGCCGGTGCGGTTGGAGGATGTTCGGCACATGATCGAAACTCGGGGATTTGCCTCGAAGGGGATCGGCTTGACGGACGCACATTTGATTGCCTCCTGCCTGGCGACACCGGGTACCCAAATATGGACCCTGGACGAGAAACTCGGCAAAGTCGCCGAATCCCTAAGCATCCGCACTACTCTCCCTTAACCACCCTCGACCACACCATTAACGCAAGAGTAAACACAATATGTAGACTAGAGCCTGTTATGAACTTTCCCGCGGGCGGCGTTGCGAGTGAAAATCGTGCCAGACACCGGGGTCCCCGCGGACAGGTCTTCGTCCGTGGGGTGGAGACAAGGCGGAGGACGAAGACTTTGGCTATTCCAAGGCTAGGACGACAACGCAGTATGGCCCGATTTACACCGCAACCCGGAGGGCTGGGGCCAATTTTCCCGATTTCAGCGTCGCTCGTCGCTAACAGACACCCGGTCTGCGTCGCTCCTCGCTCCTTGAACTCCGAAAAATTGACTCCCAGCGCCGCCCACGCGAAAGTTCATAACAGGCTCTAGGGCCGCCACATCGCTTTTGTGGAATTAACCACTTCCAATGCCCTTGCGGGAAGGCTCCTTCAATCTGACCCACCTCCGAATCCCGCCGCCCGTTGGCGCATCTGAAATAATAGTGACTGTGAAAGTCGTACAACAATTTGTGCTCCCGCGCGGAGCAAACTTGGCGTCTTGCGCCCTCGCGCTCCTTCTGGGCATAGGCGCGTCCGCAGCCGCGCAAAATCCCTCTTCCGCCGCCAATCCCTATTACGGCAGCGTGACCGCGCAGCCCGTGACCGACGAAACGCTGAAGCTCTCGCTCGACGATGCCGTGCGCCGCGGCCTCCAGAACAACCTGGGGTTGAAAGTGGTCGAGAGCGACGAAAAGATTGTTCACGGCGAAAAGAGCGAAGCGCTGCAACAGTTTTTGCCGACCATTACGCTGAAGGGCGATATCGGAGTCTACCAGCACGATCTGGCGGCGCAGGGATTTGGGCCGGGCGTCATCAAGAAGTTCGCAGGGATCTTTCCGGGTGGCGCTATGCCAACGGGAATCTCGCTGATTACCAAGGACGACCTCACCGAAGGACAGCTCCACTTCAACGAAACGCTCTTTTCCGGCCCCGTGATTGCGGGATGGAAGGCGGCAGGCTCCGCCGAGCGGTCGGCGCACTTCGCCAAAATGACGGCGCGGGGCGAGGTGGTGCAGCAGGTGGCCACCGCTTATCTCCATGCCATTGCCGCCTCCAGCGAGGTGGATAACGCCCAAGCGCTGTTGGCCCAGGATCAAGTGCTGCTCGATCATGCCCATGCGGCGCACGAGGCCGGGGTGTCAGCGAATCTGGAGGAGCTGCGGGCGCGCGTGCAGTTCCAGGCCCAGCAGCAGGCGCTGCTCTACGCCGAGAACGCGTACGAGAAAGACCTGATCCTGCTCAAGCGCGAGACCGGAATCGATCCCGGACAGAAGATTTTCCTCACAGACCATGCGCCCTCGAGCGATCTGGCCGATCAGACGCCGGAAGAAGTGCGCGCCATTGCCTACAAGAATCGCCAGGACTACCAGAACCTCCAAAACCAGGTTGTGACCTATCGGGCGATCCATAATGTCTATCGCGCTCAGCGGCTGCCGACCTTGCTCTTCAACAGCTACTACGCCGTCAGTGCGGTGAACGGCGCGGGGACCCACGGCAATTTCGTCGCCATGGGCACGCTCTCGCTGCCACTGTTTCGTGAGGCCGGATTGCGCGGCAATGAGGATGCTTCGAAGGCCCAACTTGAAGCCGTGAATCTGCAGCTCGCCGACCTGCGCAATCACATCGACGAACAGGTACGCGCTGCGCTGCTGGATGTGGACGCATCCGCAAAGCTGGTCCAGGTGGCGAAATCAAATGTGGACCTCGCGACGCGCGCTCTCAGCGACGAGACGGACCGCGTGAACGCCGGTGTGGACGACAACCTGCCCCTGGTCACCGCCCAAGCCTCTCTGGCCAACGCCCAGAACAGTCTCGTCGAGAGCCTTTACCGCTACAACGTCTCGAAGCTGGCGCTGGCGCGCGCCGCCGGCGTCCTTGAAACCCAGTACCGCGACTACCTCGGACGCTAGAGCCCGGGCGGGCGCCCTCCCATCAATTTCGATTAACCTCGATGAACCTGGAGAAACTGTGCCCCATTCATCACAGCCTTATGATGAGTGGGTCTTCGGATCAGACCGCTCCACGCAGTTCGTCGCGAAGAGCGCGCAAGGCAGAGAACAGCACCGAGGGGGGCCTGGTCCCTCAGTCCCTAAGTCCCTAAGTCCCTCACTCCCTGCTTCTCCCGCCCCCACTGTCACGAAAAACCGCAAAAAAGCACGCAAAATGGCGCTAAAAGCGCGCCAAAATGCGCTTAAATAAGCGCAAATAGCCCCTTTTTAGTCACTTTTCGGGTAATTCCCTGCAACCCAGGTGCGACTTTCCGCACTTTGTAGACCAACAAAACGATACTTTCGGAACTTTCTATGGTTAAGTAACCGAAAAATCGCAACCTTTCAAGCCAACATTTGCACTAAATTCGTAACCTTCTAAGCAGACGTTTCGCGCCAATTAGACACCATATAGGCCACCCTTTTCGCTATCCCATAAACCCCAAATACGGGTTTGAACCGAAGTTGCCGAAGTTCGGAAAAATCTGCCGGACCTGCCCGTCGGACAGCCCAAACCACCGCGCCAGCGTCCCCGCATATTGGTCCACCGACGTGCTTGGAATCAGCCGGCCCGCTCCCACATCGTTGGCCTGGTTGGCGCCTACGACTGGATACTCGCCGTACATATCCTGCCCCTGCACCGCGCCGCCGACAACGAAATGGTGGCTTCCCCAGCCGTGATCGGTCCCGTCGCTGTTGCTTGTCAGCGTGCGCCCAAAGTCCGAAGCGGTGAATGAGGTTACCTGGCTGCCCATGCCGGCGGCCACCATCAGCCCATCGAAATACTCCAGCCCCTGGCCCAGTTGCGTAAGTAGCTGCGCATGCGTTACAGCCTGGCCGTCGTGCGTATCGAAGCTGCCCAGTTGCACGTAAAAAATCTGCCGCGTGACCCCCAGCCCACCACTCCCGGCGATGATCCTGGCCACCGTCTGCAATGAAGTAGCGAATGAATTATCCGTGAGCATATTTGTTCGCGGATCAAGATATTGCGGCGGATTCGGAATCCCTCCCACGCCTGCCGGGAGCATGGACCTTGCGAGTTGCGCCTGCGCCTGCGTCGACCTGTTGACGACGACTTCATACTCTTTGGCAAACAGGTTTGACTCGTCAGCAGTGAGAATAGCCGCGAGTGGATTGGCTGCGGAGGGCAGGCCGAAGGGCGGCTGCGACAATCCGTAGATGGGAATTGGACCCGCCGAGGTCACGTTCAACTGGAACGACGATTGCCCGGAGAGAAACAGCGCGATGCCCGCAGTGGAGATGCAGGTGAACGTGGAATTGGAATTCATGCTCATACTCTCGATGACATCCGCGACAGATCCGCCCCAGCCAACATGCTCCGCGCTTCCGCCATTTGCGGCGATAGCCTGCCAGGCCGCGGTCTGATCGAAGTGAGAAAACAACGACGCCGGCAGCGGAACGGAGTTGGCATTTACCTGCGCTTTGGTGGCAGGAGCAATCAATGTGCCAGTGTTGGCCACGATCGCGGCGCGCCCTGCGTTGAACAGATTCTGGATGCCGCCCAGCGCCGGATTCAGAGCAAAGGTGCGTCCGCTCTGCGGAGTCTTCAGAGTAATGGGCAGCAGATTGCCGAGCGGATAGGCGAGGCCCGGCGCCCCCGAACGCGCCTGCGTGAAGGCGGCAAAAGAATCCGTGTCGGTGGCGATCACCGAGCCGTGCCCGTCGTTGCCGCCCTGCAAAAAGACGCAAACCAGCGCCTTGTAGCCGGAGGAACCGGTTCCCTGCGCCATTGCCGCCAGAGTGTTCAATTCCAGCAAAAACGGGCTCGCAGAAATGCCTGCCATGGAGGCCAAAGACGCCGTTCTAAGGAATTGCCGCCGCGATTTTTCAAATTTACTTGTCATGAATTGTCCTAGAATTGCGCGTTGAAAGCGGGAGAAGCCATTGTGAGATAAATTGCCGTTTGGGCGCGGTTGGCGAGTGCAGCGTTGATGGCATTCTGATCGCCGACCGGAATCTGAATCGCCGTGATGGCGCCGAGGATCTGGCCATACAATGTGCTGTCCATCTCGCCGGCCATCAAGAGCAAGTTGATGCGGTCAAGCAGAGCCGTGGGATTGGCAGCCAGGCCCATTTCAGTTTCGTAACTCGCGAAGATGTCGAAACCGGAAGTTGCGTTGCTGCCGATCGAGTCCTGCATGAAGTTGAGATACCCAACAACGGTGGATACATTCGTCATCTGCATCTCCGGCGCAACCAGGCCGGCAGCCTCAATGCTGGTGCCCGGAGGAACGTAGCCAGGGGCAAACCAGTTGAAGACGGTGGGCGAACGCAGAGACATCTGGCCGAGCCCCCAAATCGGATCCTCTGTACTACCGATACCGTAGGACCCGGTGCGCGATTGAGCGGAGAAGGCGCGCGCCCACTCCGTGTAGCGGAGCAAGGCTTCGCGCACCTTGCCATACTTCGGATTGGTGAAGTCGGTAGAGGAATTGCGCGCCTCAGGGTCAAGCAGGATCTCCGACATGACAGCTTTCAAATCTCCACGTACGCCCAATCCGTTGTCCTTGAACACGGCTGAGCAATTGCTGATGTAAGTCGGGCTCGGATTGCTGGTGACCAGATGCTGGATCATTTGCTTGCAGAAGAACGGCGGAAGGTTGGGGTGATTGAAGAGCGTGTCGAGCGCGATTTTGAGATCGCCATCGGGATCGGCGACTCCACCGGCGGGAATGGTGACTCCAAGGAATTGCTTTTGCACCGTCGAGTGGTGACTCGCGAAGCTCTGCATGGGCAGAAGTTCTTCGCCAGATCCAGGGCCGGCATACGCGCAGCAGTTTGACCATGCGGTGTCAGTGTTGTTGCCCGGGATATTCCAACTGAAGCCGGTGAAGACGGCGGCCAGTCCCTCCACGTCTGTGTTGGAATAGGTCGGGATCGGCTGCCCGGTCGAATCCAGCTTTTGCGAGCCATCATCATTTAGCTGGTAAAGGCCGATGGTGAAAAGCTGCATCACCTCGCGCGCGTAATTCTCGTCGGGATCGGTGTTGGCATTGCCCTTGTCGTTGCCGAGCATGGAGAGCATTTGCCCCATCATCGGATTGAGGGTCACATCCTGAAGCAGCGTACGGAAGTTTCCAAACGCGTCTGCGCCGAGCAGGTCGTAGTAGTTCGCCTCGCCGCGCGGCATGCTTTGCACGTTGAAGTTGGCTTCGCTGGAGATGACGAACATTTCTGTGAGCGTGTAGACGATGCGTTGGCGCAGCTGGTCGTTGCTGGCAAGGGCCCGCTGCCAGAAGCTGCCTTGGACAAGACCTTCGTCCGAGCTGTTCTGCTCGAAGAGCGCCGCGTTGCACTTTACGTCGCCGGCGGCGCATGGGGGATTGTTGAGCATCACGGCCGTTTCAACGCCGGGCTCCTGCGGCACGAGCGGTAGAGCGAATTGCTCAGTGAGCCATGGTTGAAAGCCAATCAGCGAGAGATGATGGATGCTGTCATCCGTGGCTCCAAAGGTCGCCTGCTCGAGGAAGCGGGAGGCATCCTGTGGGGTGACGATAGGCACTGGAGGTGTGCCGTTCACCAGCGCAATCAGATCCGCCGATGTTGCCGGACCGGGGCTTGGATTCAGCACCTGAATATCGAGATTGCCGGGCTCTGTTGGAGCTAGCGTAGCGGTCAACTGGGTTCCGCTGTTGAAGGTCGTGGCCACCGGCGATCCATTCATCAATACCTGCGCGCCATTGATAAAATTCTGGCCGGTCACCGTAACTGTTGTGGACGGCGGTCCCACATTGAATGTCATCGGCGATGCCAAGTTGAGAATCGGAATAGGATTCAGCACCGAGATATTTTGTGCGATCGACACTGCGGGATTGTCAACGCTGGTGATGGTGAGTTGGACAACGTTGCCCGGCGTGGGAACAACCGCCGGCGCGGTGTACGTGATGGCCCCATCTGCTTTGGCAACTGCCGTGCCGATCTGCGCGTTGCCGCCCGGGACGCCGTTCACCTTCAGGGTGACGGCCGGGTTGTTCGTCCCATTGACTGAGAGCCCGAAGCTCAGCGGATTGCTCACGCGTACGTCGGAACCCTCTCCGGTATACAGCGTGAGGACAACTTGTCCGGGACCGACCACTACAGGAACTGTCGCGGAGTTTGCCGATCCAGGATTGGGATTGCTCACCAGCAGTGGGAACGTGCCCGGATTGGGTGCGGGAATGACCGCGACCAATTGGGTGCTTGAAACCAGGGTGGTGGGAACAGCGGCTCCGTTCCACATGATCTGCGCGCCGAAGACAAACTGCGATCCATTGACTGCAACTTGTGCCGAGCCTTCTGGGAAGGTCGAGGGCGTAACGGCGTTGATGATGGGAATCGGATTCAGAACGCCTACGGACGTGGAACCCTGTGGGAAGGTCGGATGATCGACCGAATTTGCCGTGATGGTTACAGAATTTGGAGCGGGCACAATGGCCGGCGCCGTATACAACCCCTTGCTGTCGATTGTCCCGAACTCAGCATTGCCGCCTTGAATGCCGTCGACATAAAACGTCATCGGCGAGCCAAGTTTGAGGCCGTTGTTTGTGAATTGGAGCTGCTGACTCACGCGAACTGTGCCAGCGGTCGCGGAGAGCGCGGTGAAACGAGCCTGATCGCCGGTATCGATGCTGCCGCCGCCGCACCCAGTGATGAGCAAAAAGGCGCCGGCGAGCGTTGCCACCGTCAGCGTCAGATTTATAAAAAGGGCGCGAACTGATGTTGCCGGCACGAGTGCTCCTCGTCAGGGGATACCAAGGGCTGATGAGTTACAGGTGTAGCAGAGGAGGCAGGGAAGTGGGTTACTGTGTGAGTACTTTGGTGTACGTTAGCAAGGTTACTCTGAGAGGTCAATCGTTTTCTGCCGGCGGCGCATTACCTCGGTTTGGTTGAAGCGCGTTCGTGACAACTTGTTTCCCTTGGTGTCATGGGTTCGGTCAGGAAGCGGTGAGAGGGTGACGGTTTCTTGAGGGGTGGTTATGGGCAGTGGACAGGAATCGAATCGTGCACGTATACATAGGGCGCAGTTCTTCTTTCCAAAGTAAAGTAGAGATCAGAGGGTGCGAAGCGGATGTCCAGGAAGCTGCGGATTATCTACTATGTGGAGGCGGATGCTGGGGCGCTGGCTCGGAGGGCGGCACAGTATTTTGTTGAAATGGTCGACGAGGCGGTGGACCGGCGAGGGCGGGCACGCATCGCGATCAGCGGCGGGTCGACCCCGAAGGCAGCCTTCGAGTTGCTAAGTGATCCCAAATGTCCATGGCAGGGACGTATGCAATGGGACAGGCTTGACCTCTATTGGGTCGATGAGCGGTGCGTTCCTCCGGACGACGCAGAAAGTAACTACCGCATGACACGCGAGGCGCTTCTGGACCGGGCGCCACTCAGGCCGGAGCAGATTCACCGCATGGAGGGGGAGCTAGATCCTGAGTTGGCGGCTTCCCGTTACGACTCGGAGTTGCGGAACAGTTTCCGGATGGAGGGAGCCGAACTGCCTAGGTTTGACCTGATCTCGCTGGGAATGGGTCTAGACGGCCACACTGCGTCTCTTTTTCCCCACACCGAGGCCCTGCACGAGATGCACCGGCTGGTGACGGCCAACCATGTGCCGCAGAAAGACACGTGGAGGATCACGCTGACCTGGCCGGTGATCAATCGGGCCAGCTCGGTCTTCTTCCTTGTGGGCGGTGTGGATAAAGCACAGATTCTAAATGAAGTGATGACGGGACCAACCGATGTGGATCGGCTGCCGAGCCAGTTAATATGGCCGGCGAGCGGTATACTTACCTTAATCCTGGACAAGAGCGCAGCCTCGATGCTGCCCGCGACGGATGATGAAGGCTGCGGCTTTTTGGAGAGGGAAGGATGATTCTGGCGGGTGACGTAGGCGGCACCAAAGTCAACCTGGCGCTGTATGACTTTGTCGATGGCAATCTGAAACACACACGCGATAAGCAATATCCAGCCAAGGAGTACTCTGGGCTGGAGGAGATCGTAAAAGAGTTTATCGTTTCGGAGAAGATTACGGCGGCGTGCTTCGGGGTTCCTGGACCAGTGCGGGATGGACGCCTGCGCCTCACAAACCTGCCATGGACGCTGGACAGCCGCGAGCTTGCGGCCGATCTGAAAATTGACTTCGTTTTTCTTATCAATGACCTGCAGGCGAATGGATATGGCATCGCCGAACTAGGCGCAGATCAGGTCTACACGCTGAGCGAGGGTGATCCTCGCCAACTGGGGAACCGCGCCTTGATCTCCGCGGGAACGGGCCTGGGCGAGAGCTTCATGATCTGGGACGGACGCAATTACGTTCCCTACCCTTCAGAGGGCGGGCACGCGGATTTTGCACCGCGGAACGAAGACGAGATCGACCTGCTGCGCTTTTTAAAGCAGAAGTACAACGGGCGCATCAGCTTTGAGCGCGTAGTGAGCGGCCAGGGACTGACCAACTGCTACGAGTTTCTGCGCGAAGTGCGCGGGATGGACGAGCCGGCATCGCTGGCGGCGCGCATGACTGCCGAAGATCCGAACGCCGTGATTACTGAGATGGCCTTGGCGGCCAAAAGCGAGATCTGCGAAAAGGCGATGGATATGTTTGTTTCTGCCTACGGAGCCGAGGCGGGTAACCTGGCGCTGAAGGTCCTTTCAGTGGGCGGGCTGTATGTGGGTGGGGGCATCGCGCCGCGCATCCTGGAAAAGCTGAAGGATGGCACGTTCATGAAGGCCTTTACCGACAAGGGACGGATGGGCCAGTTGCTGGTGAACATGCCTGTGCGGGTAATTCTGGAAAGCAAGACCGCGCTGATCGGAGCGGCGGCCTATGCCGAGGCTCGGGCGGCGGAGATGAGCGGGATTTCGCCGCGGGCGGCGAGCGTGAAGTTCTGAGAGCGTTTCAATTGGAGTTGGGAGCCAGAGGGCCAGCCGGTTGCGGCTGGCCCTCTTTGCGTTTATAGCGCTAGGACTTCTGGCGCAACTCGACCACTGGCGGGGAACCATCGAGTTTGCAGCCGGAGCGATACCTGCACCAGCAGGATCAGCGCCGGCACCTCGACCAGCGGCCCGATGACCGCTGCGAAGGCTGCTCCGGAGTTGAGGCCGAAGACGGCGACGGCAACGGCAATGGCCAGTTCGAAGTTGTTGCTGGCGGCGGTGAAGGAGAGCGTGGCTGTCTTGGAGTAGTCCGCGCCGACCTTGCGCCCCATCCAGAAGCTGACGAAGAACATGACGACGAAATAGATGAGCAGCGGGACAGCGATGCGCAGCACGTCGAAGGGCAATTGAACGATGAGGTTTCCCTTGAGACTGAACATGACAACGATGGTGAAGAGCAGCGCCGCAAGCGTGAGAGGACTGATGGCGGGAATGAAACGAGTCTGATACCAGTGGCGGCTTTTGACCCTTACCAGTAGAAAGCGCGTGAGCATGCCGGCCAGAAATGGAATGCCTAAATAGATAAAGACACTCTGAGCGATCTGGCTCATGCGGATGTCGACGACTACGCCTTTGAGGCCGACTAACGGAGGAAGAATGGCAAGAAAGAACCAGGCATACACGCTGTAGAAGAGGACCTGGAAGACGCTGTTGAAGGCGACGAGGCCGGCGGCGTAGTCGGTGTCTCCGCGCGCCAGCTCGTTCCACACAATGACCATGGCAATGCAGCGTGCGAGACCGATGAGGATGAGGCCGGTGCGGTACTCCGGGTATCCGCGCAGGAAGACGACGGCGAGGACGAACATGAGCACGGGGCCGATGACCCAGTTCTGCACAAGAGAGAGGCCGAGGATTTTGCGATTGCGAAAGACTTCGCCGAGCCGCTCATACTGCACCTTCGCGAGCGGCGGATACATCATGAGGATGAGTCCGACGGCGATGGGGATGTTGGTGGTTCCGGCCTGGAAGCGCTGAAAGAACACAGGCACGGCAGGAACGAAGCGGCCAAGCGCGACACCGACCGCCATGGCGAGAAATATCCAGAGGGTCAAGTAGCGGTCGATGAACGAAAGGTGGGAAGCGCGGCCGGGCAGGGGGGCCGGACAGCAGATTTGCGGGTCTGAGTTCATAAGGCTGCTCCTCTACTGCAACGGTTGCTGACCGATTTTGCGCACTTTTTTCTCAATCGCCAGACTGTCGAGAGCGTCGATCGGTAGGCTGAGAAAGAGCTCTACGCGCCTTCGCATCTGGCGCAAGGTTTGGGCAAAGGCCGCGTGCTTTTCGTCGTCGGTGCCTTCGACGGCCGCGGGGTCGGGGTAACCCCAGTGTGCTGTGATCGGTTGCCCCGGCCAGAACGGGCACACTTCCCCAGCGGCCTTGTCGCAAACCGTGATGACGAAGTCCAATTCCGGTGCACCCGGCACGGCAAACTCGTCCCAGCTCTTGCTGCGCAGGTTCTCGACCGGATAGCCCAGCCCTCGCACCACGTCGATGGCGAAGGGATTCACGCGGCCAGCTGGATGGCTGCCGGCGCTGAAGGCCTTGACGCGGCCTGCGCCCATCGTATTGAAGAGCGCCTCTCCGATGATGCTGCGCGCGGAGTTGCCAGTGCAGAGAATCAGAATGTTGTGAAGCTTCTGCATGCTTTGTCCTTTTTGTTTAGAGCGAGAGGTTCAGGTCGGTGCTGTCTCGCACTTTGCGCAGCGAGTCAAGAATCAGATTCTTCGACTCGGCTGCGCATCCTTACAAGAGTGGAGCAGGTGGCCTTTTGATCTGGCCGCGTTCAGTTTGAACAGCAGGTGGGACCGCAGCATGGCGCCGCCTCCTTAGCGATGGGCTTGGTGGCGCGAACGAAGGCGCTCATCAGTTTGCCCTCCGCCTGGGGCGCGATTGCGTCCACATCTACGCCTGCATCCTCGAGAAAACGACGCGCGTCTTCAATGGAGTAAATGCGTGTGGGCTCAACGGAGATGCCGGTGAAACCGGCCTTTGCGAGCTTGGCAATATACTCGTTCTCTTCAAGCGCGCCAGCGATGCAGCCTACCCAAAGCATCATGCTTTGGCGCACTGCCTCCGGCACTTCGCCACGCGCCACCACGTCGGAAACGGCGAAGCGGCCGCCTGGCTTGAGAACGCGGAAGGCCTCGCGAAGAACTTGATCCTTGTCCGCGGAGAGATTGATGACGCAGTTGGAGATGACGACATCGACCGATGCATCGGGCAGCGGGATGTTTTCGATTTCGCCCTTGAGGAATTCAACGTTCTCCACTCCAGCCTGGCGCTGATTTTCGCGGGCAAGGGCGAGCATGTCATCGGTCATGTCGAGACCGTAGGCCTTACCGGTTGGCCCAACGCGCTTTGCCGAGAGCAGCACGTCGATACCGCCGCCGGAGCCGAGATCGAGAACCGTTTCGCCGGGTTTGAGATCAATGAGCGCGGTGGGGTTGCCGCAACCGAGCGAGGCCTGGACGGCCTTGGCGGGCAGCGTGCCTTTTTCTGCATCGTTGTAGAGGTTGCCGGTGATGGGGTCACAACAGGTGAAGGCTGGGTTACAGCAGGCGGATGAACTTGTCTGGCTCACCTGGCGGGCGGCTGCGCCGTACTTATCTTGAACAGTTTTCTGGACTGATTCTTTGTCCGATTTCTGGACGATTGTTTCTGTAGTCATCCTTCAGCGCCTCATATGCGCTTTAGCAAATATATGATGCGCGCACATATTTGTCAACACGGATATAATTGCGGCATGACTCGAGGGTCGAAACAGGCAAACCTGGCCGGGCTGTTTGCGGCGCTGGCCGACCCCACGCGGTTGCGGCTCCTGAACTTGATGGCGGGGCGCGAGGTGTGTGTCTGCTACTTTGTGGAGATTCTGCGGCAGGGACAACCGAAGATCTCGCGGCACTTGGCATATCTGCGCAAAGCCGGGATTGTGGCGGCTCGGCGCGAGGGTAAGTGGATGCATTATCGGATTGTGCCGCAGGGAGATGAGGCGGCCGCTTCGATTTTGACCGCAGTACTGGCCTCGCTGGGCAACGACAAGCAGTTGCAAGCCGACCGGGCGAAGCTGGAGCGCGCCTGCTGTGCACCGCAAAAGCTGGTGATGCCTGAAGGTGCGCCGCGGCCGGCGCCTGTTGCCTGATTCGACATCCGGTAGACTTGGAGAGCAATCTTTTGTGCGCGGGTTGGCATCTGCGCGCGATTGAGCGGCGAGGCTGAGACTTGTTTCGATTCCTCATGCGTTGGCTGATGCGTGCAGTGGTGGTGCTGGCGGTTGGGTTTGCGGCCGTCTACCTCTGCGATTGGGCTGTCTACCGGCTGCGCGGTTCTCCACAATCCAAGGTTACTGTGAATCGCTATGTGGCGATTCCTCAGAAGGGGCTCAAGACGGAATTCGATTATCAGGGCACGCTTGATGACCCGTGTTCAGTGTCTCTGTTTTCGCAGGGAGGGGAGAGCCCGTGCTGGGAGCTGCGGCGCAACCCCAACCAGGGGCTCACGTTGTGAAGGATTTCGTGTGGAGAAATTCTTTGCGCGATAGTAACGCGAAGGAAGGGAGTTGGCATCACAGGGGCGCGTGATGCGAATCACGACAGTGCAATTGAAGTGCGCCTAACATCGTTGAATGTCTGGAGCACTCCGGAAGAACGATGTATAGCCGCACCCAAAACGACAATGGCAGCTTCAACACGCGCTGCCTCGACTGCTTCATGACAATCGCTTCCTGCGTGGAGACCGAGCAGGAGCTGGACCAGGTGGAAGTGCACCACATTTGCCCTGAAAAGGCACTGGCCGAAATGCTTGCACAGGAAAAGGCATTCGAAGAGCGGGCGCTGCGGAATTAGGGAGCTGCCCTTAGGCAACCTCTAATTTTGATTCAGGTCCCGATCGCGTGTTCCAGGAACGCTCGAATCCCCTTACATTTTTAAAGCTGCAGCGGACCCTTCGAGCCTGGCTTCCGGAGAGAATCCGCGTTGCAGGGCCATGATGGCGGCGCGCATAAAGCCCAGGGTGTGCGCCATTCCGGCGTGCCATGGAGCCGAACACGTCATCTGCGGACTGTGGTCGGGGATCATGACACCATCGAACTTGTTCCTGTAGAGAATGGCCATGATGCGGAGCATGTCCACATCGCCGTCGTCGATGAAGGTCTCGTGGTAGGTGGGAACCTTGCCGCTGACGTTGCGGAAATGGATGTAGGCAAGGCGCTTCTGAGCGCTGTATTGCTCGACGGTGTCGTAGAGGTTGCCCTCGGTCATTTCGGCAAGGGGGCCGAGGAAGAACTCGAGAGTGTTGGGGGGGCGGGGAGAGATGTGGATGCCCCGCTGGTACAGGGTTTGCTGATAGACGGGGCGGGGCTGTGGGCGCATGGTGGGGGGGGGGGGGTCGTCGGGATGCAAAGCGAG